>Ga0213837_1001547_pt1 | contig 12158 bp, 13 predicted proteins | sample SWPATP12_FD_160572 | JGI IMG/M metagenome (GOLD analysis project Ga0213837, IMG submission 160572) | Coastal seawater microbial communities from Marineland, Florida, United States - SWPA TP1 #2 | ecosystem: Environmental > Aquatic > Marine > Coastal | place: USA: Florida | collected 2016-08-06
CAATGGTTTGCTCTGGGGCATGGGCCTTTGGCGCAACATACACATCACCTTGATCATTAATACCAAAGAAACCTTGGCTCCAATGACGAACATTGTAACTCGTGCGAGCTTGTTCTAGTGATGTTGTCTCTTTCATCTATCTTTCTCTTTTATTTTAGTAGTGCCGAAATCGGCAAAGGTTGTTGCCGCGCATTAAAAGAAAAATAGTGATTCAAGTCCAACAAGAATTTTTACTCGTAACGAGTGATTTTTGATGTGAAAAACTAATCGATAAACCCCCAATTTTATAAGGGTTTAATTTAGTTGTTAGATTTTAAAATTCCTTTAGATGGACAGGCACTCAATATGGCAAATGAGCAATTTTTTAAAGGACAGTCACTGTAAAAATATATGTTCGAAAATATGTGTTAGTGAAATCCATCTTCATTTCAGTGGACAGGCACTACTTTTGTGATGTCATCAGCTTTTGAAGAGTTTGACCCTAGTTGCCTCCACGCTTCATATTGCTCATTGCCATGCCACGTAATACCAATATACTCTTGCCAGTTTTCGAAATCTGTTGTGCGATATTTTTCAACACCACAGCCACCTGCGCCAAAAGCAGTGCGGCAAATTTTTACAGTAAGATGAGTACCGTCAAAATTCAGCTGTGATTGCTTATTATTGCAAACACTTAAAGGACGAGTAGGAAGTGTAAGAATTACTTTTGTTTTTATAGTGCCATTATGATTGAAGACACCAGTGAGGGAATGACAGGAGTTTAAGTAAAACTTAGTACTACCAACAGTAAGGTCGGCTTGCTTACGCTGAGTAGTAATGGTTTCCTGTGATTTATCACCACAGGCAACAATCAGCAAAGCAGTAACAAAACACATCAATTGTAACAAGTATTTATAAATTAAGGTGGCCTCACTAAAACATAGCTTAATACTTAAATTACTGGTTAAGCCCTAACTCCATAAATAAACTTTGTGGATTTTCACTGTAGTTACCAAACGGACCACAACGATTGAAACCTAAGTTTTCGTATAAGCTAATAGATTCTGTTTGCTTAGGACCTGTTTCTAATCGAATTAGTGGAATTTGCTGTTCACCAGCGTGATGCAATAGTATTTGCATAATTCGACGTGATAAGCCTTTACCACGGTAACTTGGTTTTACATATAGACGGCGGATTTCACCGTATGGAGGGTTGCCTTCTTGCATCACGATTGCGCCACATGCAACGATACCATCTTCATTTTTTAAGCCTATAGCATAAACATTAGGCTCAGCTAGCTCTTCAAGGCTTAAAGATTGGGCTGTAGCAACGGGGTATAATGAGTTTATGAGTCGGTCTATATCAGAAAACACGTTTACTACTTCAGGATCATGTGGATTTAAATCGACTAACTGCATAAAACTCCCATTTTTATATGTCGGTTTTGTTAATGATGTTAACAATAATATCGGATATTAGTCTGATCCTCTACTATTGTTTTCAATATTCATTTTTATAGGTACTGTTCAGACCGTCATACTATCGCTTAGTTCAACGGTATGTAACTGAAAAAACGCCCAGTTGATAAAAATTAAAGTCCAACCTACACCACCCTATTTAGGATTAATGCTTTCTGCTGACAAATTTTAACAAGACAGTCACTTAAAAATAAAAGCCTTAGAGTTGAAATGAAATTCATCTTAGTTTCAGTTGAAAATGACTTTGCAGAACCGCTTATTTAGAAAGTACTGATTTATTCTTAAATTTTGGGACCTATTTCAATATGTATGAGAACCTCTAGACATACTAAAGCGGTGAACTTAAATCCTCCTTACAAAAATCACATAGAAATTAGCTAGCAAACAATAATCGACTATTAGTACTGTTACTTCGTCGCCTGCGAGCAGTTTTACTACAATAATTTTCAATTGCACCTACTCGACCTACAGCTCCATGAAATAAGTTTTCAAAGTGGGTTGTTAGTGTTAACCATTTTTCCGGTTCGAAATTCAGCCTTTCAAGAATAGGAGGTAAATGATGTTCTATAAATCCGGGCTTATTAGTACAAATACAACGCCCAGTTTGCTCTACCAGTAGCAGGTATGACTTTAACTCAAAAGGTATTCCCTTTGATTTATACTTACTCATACCACCAATAAAACGAGCTAGTACTTTAGGTTGCTTTGACTCCTTCATGCTCTGGCATCGCTTTTTAAAACTGGTATAGTCCGATTGCTCCGGCGTGCTCGCAGCTTTAGCACGAACAGGGTTTAAGTCAACATAGGCCATACATGCTAAAAGCGCTGATTCATCAAGCAATGCTTGGCTCTTAAAGCGTCCTTCCCAAAAGTGACCCGTACACTCGTCTTCTTTATTTGCACGCCTGGCAATATATTCATTAAGCATCCTCATGAACCAACTAATGCTCGAAAGACGCGATCTGTATTCTGCAACCTCTTTATTTAAGAAGACTTGTTGGCCGTCACTTAACGGCTCACCATAGAGAAACTTTTGGCCTAACGGGGTCATTTTACTGAGCTTAAACCAGCGTAAAAGGATGGCCTTATCGGTTAGCCTATTTGCTTTTTTATCATCAACATAAAGCACAATATGAGTATGATTGCTCATCACCGCATAAGCACATACATCAATACAAAATACCTTTGCAAGAGCAAGCAGGCGCTCTTCGACCCATCCTCGGCGGTGTTCATATGATTTACCAGTGAGTGCGTCTTCTCCACAAAGGTAAGCGCGTCTAACGCAACGGGATACGCAGTGATAATGTTTGGTGTTCGACAAGCAGATTTGCCGCTTCCTTGCTAAAGCCATCGTCCACTCCTTGAACTGATAATTTGAAATGCATTAGCTGTAACTAAAGTGTAGACAAAAACTTTTGTACTGCAAGAGCACTAAAATGTAGTGACTGTCCATTTAAATTTATTCCTCTCAATTAAAGCTGAGTACTGGGCTTGAAGTGACTGTCCACGTAAAGAGTTAAACACTTTGTTACGGAAAAAAGCTGTTCAAATATCGTTAAAACCATATACTGCAAACAACAAGAAAAAAGATGAGGTTTTCTCGTGCAGTTCACTCAAGGTATGGAATACTTCTTTTCTGGCTTTAAGTTAATTAGCCAAAAGGGGTTGAAACGTTTTGTACTTATTCCTTTAACAATCAATATCCTGCTTTTTGGTAGTTCGCTGTTTTTTTTATATGGCTGGCTTACCGATGGCTTTGCTTACATGAACTCGTTATTACCCGAATGGCTTAGCTGGCTCGAATGGCTAATGTGGCCGATTGCCGTGCTGGTGATTTTATTTAGTTACAGCATGCTCTTTACGGTAATCACTAATTTTATAGCAGCCCCATTTAACGGCCTACTCAGTGAAAAAGTTGAGCTTTACTTAACAGGGCAAAAAATTAATGACGACAGCCTTTTCGATACAATGAAAGATGTGCCACGTATGCTCGGCCGAGAATGGACAAAACTGTGCTATTACCTACCACGTGCTATTGGCTTTTTTATTTTGTTGTGGATTTTACCTGTGATCGGGCAAATTTTATGGGTGTTATTCACCTGTTGGATGTATGCAGTGCAATACGAAGACTACGCGTTCGATAACCATAAAATTAGCTTTAACGAAATGAAAAATGACTTAAAGCAAAAGCAAACACTTTCTTATGGTTTTGGATTAGCGGTAATGATTTTAACTGCAATTCCATTCGTAAACTTAATTGTCATGCCTGTTGCTGTGTGCGGTGGTACTCGTTTATGGGTCGATAATTATCGTAGTAAATACCGTTAAAAATTAGGTTTTCAGATACCTATTAAAAAGGCCAATAACTCACACTATTAGCCTTTTTAATTTCAAATTAAGGTTAACTGTAAAGGCTCTGTGGCACCTTGGTTACATTTAAATGTACGGTGACTTCTTCACGGTCATGATATAAATGCTTGGCTTGTAATTCGTAACTTACACCATACTTTTCAAGCTCTTCTTTAATCATTTTTAAACACTCGTAAACGCTATCAAAACGTTTTTTCATCGGTAGTTTAAGATTAAAAATAAGCTCTTTTGCGTAGGCATTCACCGCCCAATCTATCATAAGGTTGGTCACTTTAGCCGGCTTTTCTACCATGTCACACACTAACCATTGAATATTGCGCTTTTCTGGGCGGTATTTAAAACCATCTACTCTAAAGTGCTTTACCTGACCAGTTTCCATCAAGTCATCATTCATAGGGCCATTATCGATTGCGCTTACAAACATTCCACGGCGCACTAGCTGATAAGTCCAACCACCAGGGCAAGCACCTAAATCAACACCTCGCATGCCAGGTTGCATACGCTCTTCAGCTTCATGAGGTGGAATAAATACGTTAAAAGCTTCATCGAGTTTTAACGTTGAGCGGCTTGGCGCATCATTAGGCATACGTAAACGCGGAATGCCCATAAAGAAAGGCGAATTATTAAATGTGTATGAGTAGCCAACATAAGCACTGTCGTTTGCTAAAAATAACACATGCATAACGGGTTTTTTCTCGGCAAGCTCGCGTGTTACCTTCGAGCGCTTTTCAAGCGATTTTTTCAGTGGCGTCGAAATCTTCTTGCAGAACTTACTAAGCTCTTTACCTTCATTGGTGTCTGGCGTTTCTACACGTAGGTCACCACATTCAGGAAACTCAGCGGCAGCTTCAACAATAGCACTTACACGGTCTTCAAGTGGCATGTTATCGACTAAGGTGCCAGTAAACCATTGGCGAGCAAATACCATATTCTTGAAATCTACTTTTTTGATGATTTCTTCACCGTGGCTTGCATCAAAACATTCGTAAACAACAATACCTGTATTTGGTTTTGTTTTTACGTAACCAGCAAAGCCTTGTTCAGCAGCCTGAAAAGTAATTTCAGCAGCGGCATCATTTTCAAAACCACTGCGACAATAAATAACTACACTCGACATAGATAACCCTTAAAACTTATATCGTGCTGCTTGAACTAACAAAATAGCCCAACCAATAATAAAACAAACACCGCCAATTGGGGTGATAGGCCCAAGCCACTTCATGCCCGTTAGTGCGAGTAAATACAAACTACCGCTAAATAACACGGTCCCTGCGATAAAAAATCCACCAGCCCAGCTTAAGTTCATGCCCCACTTAATTAAGATAGCAATTGCTATCAATGCAAGGCCATGCACCATTTGGTATTCAGCAGCGGTTTTAAAAATTCCAATCGCATACTCAGAAACACGGCTTTTTAAACCATGAGCAGCAAATGCGCCAAGCATTACCGAAAGCATGCAAAATAAGCTACCAATTATTAAATATAGTTTTATCATTGCGCATCTCCAGCCGCTAAATTCATAATAAACTGCGCTGCATAATCTGCAGCTTGCTGTAAGTTTTCTTGTTCTGTAATGCCACTTTTTTTACGAGGTTTTAATGAGTGGTCACCATCTTTGAGAAATTTAATCTCTGGCGGATTAACCATTTCAAGCTCAGCGAGTTCTTGCTGATTACCAAATGTATCACGTTCACCTTGCAGGACTAAAAAAGGGCATGGCATATCAACAAAATGGTCTATGCGAAGTTTTTCGGGTTTACCCGGTGGGTGAAACGGATAGCCAAAAGCAACCACGCCAGCAATTTGAGCTTGGTCCTGCTCGGTACAAAGCATAGAAGCCATACGCCCACCCATAGATTTACCCCCAATAAATAGCGGCAATTCTGGCTGGCGCTCGGCTAAAACTTCACTAAAGTAGGCAAGTAACTTAGGAGCACGCTCGGGTGGCCTACGCTTGCCTGTTTCTTTTGCAATTTGCATATACTGAAAATCAAACAAGGCTACATCAATCCCATGCTGACTAATCAAGTTAGCCATTGTTTGCATAAACTCAGAATCACTACCTGCCCCTGCACCATGGGCAAATATAAATTGTGCACGCGCCTTGCCCGTTGCACTTTTAAACCACTGTAACATGTTAATACTCTTGTTCTTGCTCAACTAAACTCAGCATCCAGTCTTTGAAAGAGACTATTTTACCAAGCTCTGTTTGAGATTCGCGGATCACTAAATAGTAGGCATTTTTACTTTCTAATGAGTGACTAAATGGAATGACGAGTCGGCCCGCATCAATATCAGGTTTTGCTAAAACGCTATTACCAATTGCAACCCCCTGCCCATGAACCGCGGCTTGCAATACCATCGATGAGTGACTAAAAATCGGCCCTTGGTTGACTTGTACATTACGTACACCTGCCGTTTTCATCCAGGTTTTCCAATTTTTACGGGTGGTATCATGCAATAAGGTATGATTTGCTAAATCACTGGGTTGATTAAGCGGCTTAGGGCCCGTTAACAACAATGGGCTACATAATGGCACTAAGTATTCAGTGTGCAGCTTATATGTCTGCACCCCGCTCCAGTGACCACGGCCGTAGTAAATAGCAATATCTACATCGTCAGAAAGTGAATTTTCATCCTGATCTTGCGCCTTAATTCGCACGTCGATTTCTGGATGTAATTCATTAAATAAACTAAGTCTGGGTACTAACCATTGAATCGCAAAGCTTGGCGTTAAACTTACCGTGAGTGAACCTTTCGCACCTCGGGCAAGTAGTTTTTCAGTGGCATCGATCAGTTGGGTAAAAATTTCTTTAATATCTAAAAAGTAGCCTTGCCCTTCTTCAGTTAAAAGCAAAGAACGATTTTTACGTAAAAACAGCTTTAAACCTAAATGCTCTTCAAGGGTTTTAATTTGGTGGCTCACCGCGGCCTGCGTTACATATAGCTCTTCTGCTGCTTTGGTAAAGCTCAAATGGCGGGCAGCGGCTTCGAATGCTTTTAGTGCATTTAAAGGAGGTAAACGACGAGACATAAACACCAAACTTAGAATTAGTTTTTCTTATGCATCGATTATAGCGATACAAATAAAAAAAGGCGACCATGGTCGCCTTATTCATACTTATATACTTAAATTATAAATCGCTTGCGCTGGTATCGAGTGGTGCAAAGCTTTTAACTAAGTCATCAACCGCTTTCATTTGCGATAAATAACCTTCTAGCTTGCTTAGTGCAAGTGCACATGGACCATCACATTTTGCTTCATTCGGATTAGGGTGCGCTTCAATAAATAAACCTGCAATGCCTAATGCCATACCACTGCGAGCAAGTTCTGCAGCTTGAGCACGACGACCATCCGCAGAGTCAGCTCGGCCACCTGGGCGTTGTAATGCGTGAGTTGCATCAAAGATTACCGGCGCCATAGGTTTCATATCATCCATACCAAGCATATCAACCACAAGGTTGTTATAACCAAAACTAGTACCACGCTCACACAGTGCAACATTGTTGTTGCCCGCTTCATTAAACTTCTTAATGATATGACGCATTTCGTGTGGTGCCAAAAACTGCGGCTTTTTCACATTGATAATAGCGCCAGTTTTTGCCATGGCTACAACTAGGTCAGTTTGACGAGCAAGGAATGCCGGTAACTGAATTACATCAACCACTTCAGCTACAGGAGCAGCTTGATGCGGCTCATGTACATCGGTGATCAGTGGCACATTAAAAGTAGATTTAATTTCTTCAAAGATTTTTAAACCTTCTTCCATGCCCGGGCCACGGTATGAGTTAATTGAAGAACGATTAGCTTTATCAAAAGAGGCTTTAAAAACGTATGGAATGTTTAGTTTTGATGTTACTTCTACGTAATGCTCCGCAATACGCATCGCTAAATCACGTGATTCAAGTACGTTCATACCACCAAACAATACAAATGGTTTGTCGTTGGCTAATTCAATCTCGTTAATTTTAATTAACTGGTTGTTCATTTCTATTCCTTAAGGTGCAACAGCTTGTAGCATTAATCCACAAATATAAGCCATGTAGGTACCAACACCATAGCCTAAAACAGCAAGTAAAACACCTACTGGCGCAAGCGATGGGTGGAAAGCTGATGCAACAACAGGTGCTGATGCCGCGCCGCCTACATTGGCTTGAGAGCCTACTGCCATGTAAAACAGTGGAGCTTTAATTAATTTCGCCACAATAAGCATTAAGCTTGCATGGGTAATCATCCAAATCGCACCGAGTACAAAGTACATTGGCGAGTCAAAAATCGCGGTAATATTCATGTGTAAGCCAATTGAAGCAACAAGAATATATAAAAAGCTTGATGCTACTTTTGACGCACCAAAAGCTTCAATATGGCGAACTTTAGTAAACGATAAACTAATACCAATTGTGGTAGAGATAACAATTAACCAGAAGAATTTACTGTTTAAACTATACTCTTGTGCCCATGGGAAGTTAGCCCCAAAAAACGGACCTAAAAAGTCTGCACAAAAATGTGCAAGGCCTGTAATACCAAAGGCAATTGCAATAATCGTCATGTAATCATTTAAGGTAGGCATGCGCGCATGCTCAGCGTGATACTTTTCTACGCGCTCTTTTAAATCTTCAATTGCACGCGTATCCGCGCCTGTTTTAGCATCAATCGCCTTATGGTTTGCTGCCATTAATAACAGTACGGCCATCCATAAGTTCGCCACAATCACATCAACCGTCACCATTGCAGAGAAGATATCACCGCCTACTTCAAACATTTCTTTCATTGATGCTTGGTTTGCGCCGCCACCAATCCAACTACCGGCAATAGTCGTCATACCACGCCAAACTGCATCAGGGCCATGGCCACCTACCGCTTCTGGGTAAACAGCACTCATCACTAAAATAGCCAGTGGACCACCGATAACAATACCCATGGTGCCTGTTAAAAACATGATCAACGCTTTTGGCCCAAGGTTAAGGATTGCTTTTAAGTCAATACTGATAGTAAGCAATATTAAGCAAGCTGGTAGTAAATAGCGCGACGCCACAAAATAAACATTTGAAGAATGGCCATCAACAATACCAAAGGTATTGAGTAATGATGGTAAAAAGTAGCAAAGCAATAATGCCGGTACATATTTATAAAATTTTTGGCAGGCAGCATTATTACTGTGCGAGGTTTTAAAAATAAACCCCAAAATAACGGCAAGCAAACCAAGTACGACTGCGTCATTGGTAATTAGCGCACTGTGGGCGTCAGTCATAAATGTTCCTTTAAATTAGTGGTGTGTATTATTGTTGTCTTCTATTTCAGCAATTTGATGCTGAATAACTTCGATAGCAGGATCATCTGGGCACTCATTGACAAAGTACTGCAAATCATCCCGTGCCATTTTTGGGCAATCTAGCTGATTAAGTAAATAGCCGCGGTCACGACGCTCATACGGGTCATCACCAAGTAATTCCATCAGCATTTCCACACAATGCAAAGCATGGCCAAATTTACTCTCGCTGATAAACGACCATTTTTGTTGAGCTAGATACAGCTTGTAAAGTTCTTCTTCAAAAATCAGTTCAAGCGGTTCTTGCTCATCGCCATTTTCTTCACAGGCATTCTCTGGTGTTATATACCAACTCTGCTGACCTGTGCTTGGCTCAATTAAATAACCTTCTTCATCACTCATCCCAACGTGAACGTGCACGTCTCCCTGACTAAGCGTGACTGTGGCGTCTAGTTCAGCATGCTGTAATAAATGACAAAGTAAAATTGCCAGCGTGGTTTGTGTGCCACTGCGCATGGTAATGGTGTAGCTAAAACTATTTAACGTGTATTCAGGCACTTTTAAGCTTGATGAGCTAAACAGCCATTGCTGATAAAAGGTATCAAGTAATTTATCGAGACGCTCATGTGGCTCTTTTAATTCAGCACAAAGAGCTTTTACCGTATTTTCAAGCTCATAAAGCGTGTCATAACAGGCTGTTAAATCAGCTTGTTGATCCCACTTTAATTCGGCGTCGATACAACGATAAAGCACTTTAGAAGAAAATGCGTCAAAAGCCTCATCTTGATAGGATTCATTTTGATCTTCAAACCAAGGGGTGGTCATTTATACTGCTACATCTCTTTCAAAAACGAACAGCTAGTTTACCTACTTTTGCCCTAAGTTACCAATACTGAGCGATGAGATATAAAAAAGCGGTACGACAGCCAATGCTATCAAATACCGCCTAGAGATTTGTTATAAAAGAAGTGCTGTTTTTGCAGACGCTAAATAACCAATCGCTAATAAAATAAGCGTGGTTATAGCAAGTAATGCAACCTTCGCGCCTTGTGCGCTTTGCTTTGCTGCAACAATACCTAGCACAATATAAGCAACCACTAAGATTATCTTTTCTAATAACCAAGATTGTTCAAGTGGGTTAAAACCTGCCATTACAATCAATGCCACGGCAGAAACAAGTAATAAGGTGTCGATACTGTGGCTGCCAATAAACACTACTTTATTTTTTGCTAAAGCGCCCGTCTTTAAGCGCGAAAAAGAACGAACGTAAAATAAGATAATACTCAACACGGCAAATAACATGTGAGTATGTTTTACTGCTAAATAATCCATATGCCCCTAATTTTATTTTAATTAATCTGGATAACGTACAAGTACGTCTTCTATTTCTTTAACACGCTGATTAAACACTTCGATTAGCTTAGGATCAAATTGTTTACCCTGTTGCGCATTAATTTCTTTCACAACATCGTCTAGTGACCACGGCTCTTTATAACAACGCTTATGGCGCAGTGCATCAAACACATCAGCTAAAGCCACAATGCGACCAGCAATTGGAATGTCATCACCTTTTAGACCTTTCGGATAGCCTGAACCATCCCAACGCTCATGGTGCGATAACGCAATAATCGCCCCAGTATTAACAATGTCACGATTTGAGCCTTTTAAAATTAAATGACCTTTTTCAGCATGCTGTTGCATAATGGCCCACTCTTCGTCGGTAAGTGGCCCAGGCTTATTTAAAATGGCATCAGGAATACCCACTTTACCTACATCATGCAGTGGCGCTGCTAAGCGAATAAGCTCTGCTTCGCGTTTTGATAGACCATAGCCCATGGCAAGTTCATAACAAATGTGCGATACACGTTTTACATGATTACCGGTTTCTGTTGAACGTTGCTCTAATGCTTCACTAAGCCTAAATACTAACTCTTGCTGTGTTGCTTCAATTTCAGATTGTAACTGCACATTTTCATACGCCAGCTGTACATTTTGCGAGAAAATTTCGATTAAATGGCGCTGAGTGTCAGTTAAATGTTTCGGGATACCAGAAATAAATAGCATCGAGTTGTGATTACATTCACTACAGCAATAAGCAAATAAATAGTTTTCACGATAAACAATGGTTTTTTCGCTCAGTGCTTGTTGGCAGGCTTGTAATTGCTCATCATCAAGCACTTCTTCAATCGCCTTGCCTTCACTGCGTTCAAACTCACCTCGCCCTGAAAACACCACTAACTTCTTTTGGTTATCTTGCGGGTTGCTCGCAACTAAACTTGTTGCATACATAGCTTGATCAACGGTACCTAGCAATGAGGTAAGTTGCTGCATCACCCCTTCAATAAAGCTTTCTAGTGAATGAGTCGAGAAAATATTACGCGATGCTTTAATTATTTTTTCAAGGCCTTGGCGAGATTGCTCAATCGATAAAATGTCACGGTAAGAACGTAAGCTCGACATCACCACAGTGAATAGTTTTTGTGCTGTTAGTTCAGTTTTTGATTTGTAGTCATTAATATCGTAATTAACGATAACTTGACGCTCTGGCGCTTGCCCAGGCTGACCTGTACGAAGAATGATACGAATGTGATTATTTTTTGCAGTTTCGCGAATAAACTTAGCGACTTTGAGACCTGCATCATCGGTTTCCATAACCACATCGAGTAGTACGATAGCAGCATCTGGGTGCTGTTGAATAACCTGCTTGGCTTCTTCACCCGAATAGGCGCTGATAAACTCTAAACGTTTATCTTGAAATTCAAAGTCACTCAACGCAAGCTTTGTTACGGCATGTACTTCTGGTTCGTCATCAACGACGATGACTTTCCAACTACCCTGAACCACCTCATTTACTTCATCAAGTGCTTCATCCGAAAACAAAAAATCATCCATTCTATGGGATCCTCAAAGGCTATGTACGCACAGTGCACTTAATTGTTATTTAGGCCATTGTGCTAACGTTACACGGTCATTACCGCCAAGATCTTTAATTGTAAGTATATGGCTATACGACATTTGTGCAAAAAATTCTTGTACCTTCACACTTTGTTTGTAGCCATG
>Ga0213837_1001549_pt1 | contig 12157 bp, 6 predicted proteins | sample SWPATP12_FD_160572 | JGI IMG/M metagenome (GOLD analysis project Ga0213837, IMG submission 160572) | Coastal seawater microbial communities from Marineland, Florida, United States - SWPA TP1 #2 | ecosystem: Environmental > Aquatic > Marine > Coastal | place: USA: Florida | collected 2016-08-06
CATTTGTGCCACTTTCTGTGCAGTAGTCATATTCGACATTAACACAGTAATTTTTTCTTCGATTGCAACATCGGTTTTAACTTCTGAGTTTATTTCCGGCCAAATTGAAATGTCTCGCTTATTACTCAAGTTTAATACCTCATCTTTTATAATTGGCGACTCTTTTTCACTGTTGCAGCCAACAGCAAGTATTAAACTCGTAGCTATTGTCAGCGATATTAATGTAAATTTTGTTTTTTTCATCACTAAGCTCCCTGCTGTATATTGTCATTTTTAGTAATTGGCTTTGATCCTTTAAACCCATAAAAAGCAATATATAAATAACAAAAAGCTGGTAGGAAGAAAGCTAATTGTACTCCGATATTATCCGCGAGCATGCCTTGAGCGACAGGCACTATAGCGCCACCAACAATCGCTAAACATAAAATCCCTGAACCTCTACTTGCAGCATTGCCGAGTCCATTAATTGCCAAACTAAAAATGGTTGGAAACATAATTGAGTTAAACAAACCAACGGCTAAAATAGACCACATCGCAATACTGCCCTCAGTCATTGTCGTAATAACAACAAGCATCATCGCAACAATTGCGTTAAAGCAAAGCACTTTGCCGGCTTCAATCTTTTGCATAACTAATGCGCCTATAAATCGCCCTACCATTGCACCGCCCCAATAGTAAGCGATGTATTTCGATGCCTGTGCTTCTGTTAACCCAGCGATATTAGGACTATTAAGAAAGTTCACTAAAAAACTTCCAATCGCAACTTCCGCACCTACATATAGAAAAATGGCCAAAGCACCTAACTTTAAGTGGCGGTGCTGCAATGCGTCAGCGTTAGTTGCTACATTTTCACTACTATGGCCGATTTCAGGCAACTTTAATTTTGCAAAAATGAAGGCAAGTAACATTAAGCTTACTGCAAGCATTAAGTAAGGTATTTGCACAGCTGATGCGTCCACTATTGCTTGATGTTCTGAGTCTGAAAAAATTAGCCAAGCTCCAAAAAATGGAGCGACAGTGGTACCGAATGAATTAAATGCTTGCGTCATTGTTAAACGCGAAGAAGCAGTTTTTTCTGGGCCTAAAGCACTAACATATGGGTTTGCTGAAACCTGCAAAATAGTAATACCAGAAGCCAGAACGAAAAGTGCAAATAAAAATACCCAGTAAGCTTTGATTGATGCTGCTGGGTAAAATAGAAAACAACCTAAGGCAGCAATAGCTAACCCACTCACAATACCTTTTCTATAGCCAATTCGACTAACTAGACTTCCTGCAGGGATTGATACAATAAAATAAGCACCAAAAAAACAAAACTGGATCATCATAGCTTGCGTATATGACAGATCAAATGCGGCTTTTAAATAGGGAATAAGAATGTCATTTAAGCAGGTTATAAATCCCCACATAAAAAATAAAGTAGTTAACGAAATTAAAGCAAATCTATAACTATAATTACTAACCGTAGGGTTCTGCCCAGTTGAGGCAGGTGTTTGAATAGCAGCGCCAGCCATAATAAATTCCTAGCATGAAAATTGAAGTTAAACGAAGAGTGACCAAATAGAGTTTGAGATAACCTAAGGGAAGTGCTATTCACACTTCCCTTTTTGGGTTACTTATTGAAAGCTATAACGAATACCTAAAGCATATCTTGGCCCGTATTGACGAGCAGATAAGAACTGCTCTTCATATCGACCATAAATAACTTCGGTTTCATCGTTAATATTGATCCCTTCAAAGAACACGGTAGTGTTTTCATTAATGTCATAATTAACACTGACATCCCACTGCCCAAACTCTTTGAAAAACTGCGGAGGATTATCTGATGACCCTTGAGATTGACCGACCCCTAACAAGTAATCATCACGCCAAGCATAAGTTGCTTTAACGGATAAGCCGTTTTTCTCATAGAAAACCTGAAAGTTAGCAGAATCACCCAATCCTTCCAGTGGTGTTTGCTGTACCAAGCTGTCAACATCAAACTCGACATCGCCATCAACAAAAGTGGCGTTTACGCCCACACCAAACCCTGTATCACCCAGCATATGCTGAACAGCGACTTCGATACCCTCAACAGTTTTAGTATCAGGTGCATTAAATGGGCGTCGAATATCCCAATTAATTAACGGATCGTCCGCGTTAGGCGTTAGGAACCCTTGTTCGTTAAGTGATGAACCTAATGCTTGAATTTCTGCAAAAATTGCATCATTAGTCGCTTGCTCTCCTCGCCCTTCAATACTTGCTACAGCTTGTTGCCAACGTGGACCGAGGTATATATCGTTAAAACCATCTATAGTTGTCGATACAATTTGACTACCAATAAAGTTTTCTACATCTTTTCTAAAATACCCAATCGCTGCGTAGCTCGCCTCGTCGTAATAGTACTCAAGGCTTAAATCGAAGTTTGTTGACTCTAATGGCTTCAGGTTAGTATTGCCTTCGCCGCCATTACGCGAACCAATTTTAGGACTCCCTGAAAGAACACGTGCGCCAGCCAAATCTCCTAAAGGTGCTCTTGCGATTGTTTTTCCCCAAGAAACGCGCCCAACCAAATCATCGGTTAAATCAACTTTGACGTCTATCATCGGTAAGAAAACATCATTTTTGCCGGTTTGTTGTAAGGTGTTGTTATCTCCTGGCAAGTATTGAGTTAACCATTCGCTACCGCCTTTCCACCAAACTGCCACGGGTACATCTTGTGCAACGTTGCTAGTGACATCAGTTTCTTCGTAACGCATGCCTACATTAACCATGACCGGAAAATCAGCTACTTCAAAATCCCATTCAGTGGTTACATAAAGGCTAATAGTTTCTTCTCTAACGGAACCTTGATTAAAGGTACCTAAAGGGTGATAAGCCGTCGTTGCAAAATAATCTTCACCTCCTAAAACTTCATTTGTTAAAAACGCTTCAGAACGCGCAACAACTTCATCAAAATCAAATGTATAGTAATAGTTAGGGCTTAAGTCACAACCACCACCACTAAAGGAATCCAAAAAACCGCAGGTATCATGCTTAACAAACATGCCGTCAGGAAACATCTCCGGCCATGAAGGATTAAATAAGAACCCTCCAATTAGTCCCGACCATGCGTTTGAACCGCCCATCGTTTGATCAGTATATGCCCCACCAAACTTCACCTCTACTAATGGAATATCAAAGACATCATTGTCCCAAGCAGCGTCTAATTGAAGTTGTTCAATTTCTGATTTTCCTGGGGAATGAATGAATTGACTAAAATGTGAATCCATTTCACTGGCAAGCAACTCTGTCGAGCCATTGTTCCAGTATATTTGTGCATGCGGTATATCACCTGAGCGAAAGTCATAGCTTTTTGTCGTCAACTGATCAGAGCCTAAAACTAACGAGCCTTGACTACCTAGGCCTTTGTCCGCACCGTTATCTATTTCGCTGCTAGAATCGTGATAATCTAAAGTTAAATTAAAGGTATCTGTAATCTGCCAATCGATATTAAAGCCAATTGAGTTTTCTTCCACTTCTGTTGTACCTCTAGAAGCAGTATAAGAACCATCATTTCCACTAATATCAGCGTAAAGCACTGTACCATTTTCATCTAGTTCATAGGCATTGATATTGCCGCCGTAATCATTCCACATTCCCCAACCAATGGAGTTAGAACCCGTTACCGCTTTTGTATAGGTGTAGTCTGCGGTAAATATTAGATTGTCGACTGGTGCATATTGCAATGAGATATGACCGTTAGTTCTATCGCGCTCTATATCTTCAATGCCGTAGTTCATATCACGAGGAAAAAAGTGGTTTCCAATGCGGTTACCATCGGCATCTAGAGGTCTTGGGTCAATGACATCACTCTCATTTAAGTTGGTTGGCAAAGCAACATTTGCTTGCCACCCTTGAATATTCGCTTGTTGCTTTTGAAAATCACGTTCTTGATGGGTTACAGAAAGCGCTATACCAAAAGTATCGTCGGCAAAAGTATTCGCATACAAGGCAGAAAACTCCGGCGTTATATCATTACCTTTCTCATTAGATGAATCATGAAGTGCTTTAGCTGAGAAACTATAACGCTCACCAGACTTGGCAAATGGTTTAGCAGTCACAATATTTACCGTACCACCCAATCCCCCTGTAGGAATGTCAGCACGAGCTGTTTTATACACTTCAAGTGCAGATACACCATCTGAAGCTAAATTTTCTAAGCTATACGAACGAGTATTACCCGTACCTGGCATTTGGCGGCCATTTAATGTAATTAGGTTGCGTTCAGGCCCCCAACCACGAATGGTGATTTGACTACCTTCACCATTATTACGACTAATGGTAACACCAGTAATGCGCTGTAATGATTCAGCCAAGTTGGTGTCGGGGAATTTCCCCATCTCCTCTGCTGAGATGGCATCTACAACACCAGACATTTCGCGTTTTAAGTTCATTGCACGTGTTAAACTGCCTCGAATACCACGTACTTCTATTACTTCTTCTGCTTCAGGCTTTACATCTAAATTACTTTCTTGTGCATTTACACTTGATACTGTGCTACTAGCTAATACCGCAGAAATAGCAAACGCAACGCGAGATTTTTGAAAAATTGACGTATTCATAATTATCCTACTTATTTTAAATTCGGTTAAACAAGGTGGTTTTTCACACCTAAAATCTAATTAAATCTATTGGCCAGTAATCATCGCATTATCAATGCGATACACCGCGCCTTCACCAGTTCCCCATGCGGGGAACACCATGACTACATCGATGGCACTGATATCTAAACCAGCATCAAATAAGTCGGATAACGTATATGTATAGGTTTGCCATTCTCCTACTGTCGGTGCAACTCCTTCTAAGCTATCTGTTAATTTTAATTCAACAGCTTCGCCTGCATCATTAGATTCAATCTTAAATAGCCATTCAGAATTCGGATCGTTTGGTGCAGTTACCACTTTAAGGTCAAAGCGAACGACACCATCGTTTAACATAGCACTTGCGTCATAATAGATGTTGTCACCAGCCAAAAAGCCCATTACCGTTGGAGCCGAGCCGATAACAAATTCAGCAACATTGCCATGAGCAGCATCGTCTTGCTCTTCTGTTGGCGTTGAGCCTCCGCAACAATCCCATATTGGCCAATCGCTGTTTTGACTATCGTCATAAAGCACCAGGCCATTTGCTGCTGGTAAACTACTTGGATCATATACCTTGATGTTGTCTAAACGATAAACAGCACCTTCTCCCGCTCCCCAAGCAGGGAACACCATTAAAACGTCTATTGCACTGATATCTAAGCCTGCTTCATATAGACTTTGTAATGAAAAAGTATAGGTTTGCCACTGACCGGTGATAGGTGCTGCCCCCTCTTCACTTTCAGTTAAAGGTAACTCTACCGCTGACGCTGCATTATCAGATTCAATTTTGAATAACCATGGTGCACTCGCATCATTAGGGGCGTTAACTACCTTCATTTCAAATTCAACAACACCATTTGCAAGTAAACTAGAAGCATCATAACTAACAGCATTTTCACGATCAGCTAATAGCCCCATCACCGTTGGGTTTGCCCCAATAACAAACTCAGCTGTCATCCCATGAGCTGCATCGTCATTTTCTAAAGTCGGCGTAGAGCCACCACAACAATCCCAAATACTCCAACCTTCAATTGGTGCCTCACCGAATAGCACTTGGCCAGCGAAGGCATTTGATGCATTTGGATCGTAGATTTTCGCGTTATCTATGCGGTAAACTGCTCCTTCGCCTGCGCCCCAAGCAGGGAAAACCATTAACACATCAATAGCACTAACGTCTAAGCCAGCATTTGCTAAATCAGATAAGTTAAAGGTGTATGTTTGCCATTGCCCTGCCACTGGAATTGCGCCTTCAATACTTGAAGTTAACGGTAACTCTACGGCTGAAGCAGCATCATTGGCTTCTATTTTGAATAACCAAGTAGCACTTGCATCATTTGGCATACTCACTACTTTCATATCAAACTGTACTACGCCATTTGATAAAATAGATGTTGCATCAAATGGTGCTGGAGAAACGCCTTCAGGTAAAAATGCTTCTTTGGAGATGAAACCCATTACTGTCGGGTTTGCACCGATTGCAAACTGTGCAGTTGCGCCGTATGCCGCATCCTCATCTTCTACAATTTCAGGAGTACTACCACCACAACAGTCCCACATCGGCCATGCTGCATTTTCACTGTCTTCAAACAAAACTAAGCTTGGAGCACTTGTATCAGCGGCGATTTCTAAGTTAGTCATTCGGTAAGTTGCACCTTCACCTGTGCCCCATGCCGGAAATACCATAATGACATCAATAGCACTAATATCTAAGCCAGCATCAGCTAAATCGGACAAATTAAAGGTATAGGTTTGCCACTCGCCTGTAGCAGGAGCAGCACCTTCTATACTATTTGATAGAGGCCATTCAACTGCCGTACTTGCACCTTCACTTTCAATTTTGATCAGCCAAGTCGAATCAGGGTTATTTGGAGGGGTTACTGCTTTAAGATCAAAACTAACTGTACCACCTAATTCTAACAGTGGACTTGCATCAAATGGACTAGCCTTACCTTCTGGGTCAGTAATAAATTCATCTCTAGAAATAAAACCATTTACTGTAGGCGCAGCTCCTACAGTAAACTCCATTACATCACCAAGTTGCTCATCAACAACAACCATCGGCGTTGAACCACCACAGCAATCCCATGCTGGCCAGCTAGGGTTTTCTGTACCAGAAAATATTGTTAAATTGGTTGGTAAACCTGAACTAGGAGGGCTAGGAATTGGGGCTTCACCTTCCAGCAGAGCATCATCGTAACTATCATAACCACCACGAACTGTTTCACATCCTCGTCCTGTAACTTCATTTTGAACACACTGGTAAACACGCACATAGTCAATTTCAAAATGTTGTCCATTAGCAAATGCACTTTCATCTATGCCCATGTTATTCACGTTTTCAGGCCAATGCCCACCAACCGCAAGGTTTAATATCATATGAAAATCTTGATCAAATGGCGCGTTATTCCAATATGTCGTTAACTCGCCTGTTATTTGATCAAAATATTCCGCAAACCACCCTCGGTGCGACAATCCTACTGCTTCACCCTTGCTATTGGTGCGAATTGTAGATTTACGCTGAGTTGCATATAGATAATCATCTACATACCAACGAATTTCGCCTTCTTGCCATTCAATTGCGTAAGTATGGAAATCATCTGCTGGGCTTGCTCCATCAGGTAAAGAGTACTCTCGACCAGAATGTACATTATTCGGCCAATCCTGACCGTAATGCAAAGTACCGTAGATGCGGTTCTCTTCAACTCCGTCACCGTCAATCGTTTTTAAATTAACAGCTTCTAAAATATCGATTTCACCAGACTTCGGCCAACCGCCGTACACTTCGTCAGTAGGCAACATCCAAAACGCTGGCCAACTACCTTGACCACTTGGCAACTTTGCACGCACTTCAAAACGCCCGTACTTAAAATCAGCTTTATTTTTCGTTACCATACGTGCAGAAGTGTATGGTTTTTCTGCACCCTCTTCTGCAGGTAACGCGACTATATGTAAAATACCATCTTGAACGTAAGAGTTTTCCGCACTGTCGGTATAACATTGCTTTTCTTCGTTACCGCCGCCTGCACAATTAACCTCGTGAGTCCAATTGTTGTTATCTATTGATGTGCCATCAAACTCATCGCTCCAAATCAATTGCCAATCTGATACGGGTGCTGTTGGGTTGATAACGCTAGGATCTGTTTCTGTTTCAGCACCACCACCGCAACCAACAAGGGTTGCAGCCGCAGCACAAGCGAATATATGCGTGATCTGTCTTGTTGCTTTATTCATTTTTTGTATGTCCACTTTAAGCAAGCTTTTAGCTCAAACGTCAACAGTGTAATAAAACATTCTGTTACAACTTGAGCCTCTCCCCCACCTTGCAGCACAGCTAACTTATTGTTATTAATATTAGGTGTTAGGCTAAAAGGTGACGATTAGAAAACTAATCACCTTAATACTGCCAGTTGAAGAAATTGCCTCAATTAAAATGCGGCATAGCGAATTTTATTTGCGGTATCTACAGATAATTTGAAGGTATTACGATAAAACGAAACAAATATACGATAAGACGTTATAAAGTTCTCGTTTCTAGGATTTTAACTACGGCATCACTATAATTACGGCTAACTTTTAAGAAAATATCATCACCTATATCAAGCATGCTTTCGTTGTTCTTTAGGCTTTGAATACCTCTAACTTGATTAATATTAACCAATGTTGATTTGTGAATACGTTGAAACATATTACCATCAAGCTCAGCTTCAAGTTTTTTCATCGTAATCCGTACGATATAGTTTTCATCATTGGTATGGATACACATATAGTCGCCAGCAGCATCTATCCAACGAATATCCTTTACCGAAACGAACACTTTTTCATGGCCAGTGGTTTTGATCACTAACTCCTGGCGGTAATGAGTAGGTAGAGGTTGACTTGGGTTATCTAACCATTCTTCAAGTTCAGAAATAGCGAGTCCGGATGTCTCACCTAGCGCTTTAAGTAATCGATATTTTTCCAAATCTCTTTGAACCGGAGATAAGCGTGACTTGATTTTCTCCATTGTATTTCTTAATCGCCCTAAATTAGCGGGTTTAAGAATATAATCGATTGCATTTAGTTCAAAAGCTTCAAGTGCATATTCACTATAAGCGCTAACAATAACTACAAGCGGCATAACATCAGATTGGAGAACCTGTATAACTTCCAAACCGCTAAGGCCAGGCAGCTTCAAATCAACAAACAATACATCTGGCTGGAGTTCTTGACAGAGTTTGATGGCTTGGTCTCCATCTGAGGCTTCACCAATAATGACAACATCTTCAATATTTTCTAACCTAAGTTTCAGACCTTCTATCGCAAGCGGTTCATCATCAACAATCACTGCAGTAATTTTTCTGTCACCCATCACGCTGCTCCAACATAAGGAATTTCAATGTTTACGTAAGTACCTGTTTGAGAGTATTCAACATTAAGTTTACACGGTTTGCTGTACATAGCAGTTAACCGCTCTTTCGTATTCATCAAGCCAATCCCAAAACCAGACTCTGGTTCTTCAGTCTGTTTGCTGCCTTCATTAAAAACAATAATAGTAATAATGCCCTCGGTTATTTTGGCGGAAATAACAATTCGACCATTTTGTTTTCTAGCTTCAATGCCGTATTTAATTGCATTTTCAACTATTGGCTGCAAAAACAAAGTGGGAACCTGCGCAGCTAGAGTATTGCTGTCTATATCTAACGTTACATTAAGTTTGTCACCAAAACGTACTTTTTCGATCGATAAATACAACTCAAGTAGTTCTAGCTCTTTTGCAAAAGTTGATTTTTGCTGGGCATCTTGCATCAAAGAATAGCGGAAAAAAGAGCAAAGCTGGTCTAACATTTCCCCTGCTCTGTCATTGTCTTTCTTGTAGATTAACGTTGAAATCGCATTCATGGTATTAAACATAAAGTGAGGGTTTAACTGATACCTCAGCATCTGAAGTTGAGCTTCCTTTGCCGCCGTTTGTGCTCGAAGCAACATCTCATGCTCTTTTTGCAATTTAGTATTATAAAGCATAATAAAATAAATCGACGTCCATACGAACATAGTAGTCACTGAAAACATCAACCAACCACCAAATTCAAGCATGTTCCATGCTTCATTCCAGCGCTGTCCATATACAATAACTTTATAACAACTGAGCTTAACCACGTTATAAATCAAACCTAATACAGCGGCGGATGCAAAACTAAGAAAAAGCGTTCGCTTCAGCGGTAGATGAACAATTTTTCCAATTAAACGCCATTGTAAATAACTTAAAATAAAGCCACATAAAGTTTCACTACTTAGGTTAATTAACTGAGCGGATAAACTAAAATTTATATCATCAAATTGTGGTCTTATAATAGCTACAAAAACGACAACAAAGTAACCGACCCATCCACCAATCTGCAAACTCCAAAATTGTTTGTTTTGAAGCATGAATACTTGTTCTTCATGCAAAGTTGGCGACTCTGTATCGTATTTATTCATTTGAGCGTTAAAAATTTCGTCGTTATTTATATACAACTATAAACAAAACTTGCATCTTCACTGAAGCAATTAATAACTTATCTATCAATTTTGCGACAAGGCGTTAGTGAATTAAGTTAAAGCGAATAAAAAAGACTATCACCCCGGAGAACGACGAAGAGTGTAAGAAAGCTTTTCATTATTACAAAATGAAAAGCCCCAGCTTATCTATTGGGGCTTTCTAGGAATTTGTGAGTTAACACATAAGCCGGGTTCTGTTCTCATCAAAGATAAGTGACAATCATTCGTCTAGGCCTTAAATCGCTTTAAGGCTCAAGCAACCTACCCGAACTCAACGCGAGCCACGCCATACGAGTTCCTATTTGGTCTTGCTCCGGGTGGAGTTTACCCTGCAATTACTGTTACCAGCAATCCGGTGCGCTCTTACCGCACCCTTTCAGCCTTACCTGTGCTGTTGCCAGCCATCGGCGGTCTTCTCTCTGCTGCACTTGTCGTCGGCTCACGCCGCCCAGGTGTTACCTGGCACCCTGCTCATTGGAGCCCGGACTTTCCTCCCCTTAAAAATACCGAAGTAAATTAAGCAGCGATTGTCTCGTTAACTCGGCGCGTATTCTACTTTTTGTGATGGCTTCCATCAAGTATTTACGTCAGGATAAGTTGCATATAACAATCAACCTTAATCAATAGAGGTTAACTGCTCAGCAAGTGGGGCTATTAAGGCTTTATGACGCCTATGAACAAAATGAAATACTTCGATGGTTTCTATATCACTGACAAAAACATCACCATTACCAAATGAGCGTTTAATCAAGGGATATAAATCTTTGGGCAAAATACCAATTTCAACCCTTCCCGATTTTACCATTTCTATCACTTGATTTGCGGTCGTTGTTTTATACGTATCCAATTGAAATTGTTTTATTTTATCCTCAATAAGAATGAGTCCCTTAATAGATACTGTATTTTTATCGGCGAGATCTTTCCAGTCTTTGATTTTGATGGCTTGGCGAGAGAAGGCTATGATTCCAACTTCTCTCAAAACAACCGGGACTTTTAAATATTCTTTTAAGTGCTGATGTTGAATATCAACTCGTGCTAAAACGGCATCTACCCAATCGCTTTTATCTGCTTCAATGAGCGCGCGTTCAGCGGGCATTGGAACAACTTTATACTGAATATCTAAGTTGTCATATGCGAGAGCGACCTTTCTCTCAACATCTTGAAAATATTTAATTTCTTTGACCGTTGCAATTTTAAACGTTTCCGCAAAACCTTTACTTTGCACAAGAAACAATAAAACAATGATAATGTTAAGTTTGCTTAATATTCCCTTAACCAACGGCGATTCTTCCCAAACAACTAGTACATGTTAAATTTACTTTAATTGTAGCGCAATTTCATAAAGTGCATTCTTTTTGACGCCGTATATTTCAGCAGCAATTGCACAGGCTTTTTTGGGTTTCATTTCAGCAAGCAGCAACTTTAAGGTTTCAATAACTTTGGTTGAAATCTCACCTTCCTCAGCGCGATGTCCTTCAATCATTAAAACCATTTCACCTTTAAGTTGGTTCGGATCTTGTTTTAACCATTCAAGTAAATTTTCAGCCGTATCCGAATGAATCGTTTCAAATGTTTTGGTTATTTCTCTCGCCATCACCACATATCGACTTCCGCCCAGTGTCGTAACGATATCTTCTATTGTATCAATTGCCCTTCTTGGAGCGTCGTAAAACACCATGGTCCGAGTTTCTTCAGCTAATGCTGATAGTGTTGACTGCCTAGCGCCCGTTTTTGCCGGCAAAAAACCTTCAAAAGTAAACCTGTCTGTTGGCAAGCCTGCAACCGATAAAGCTGAAATAGCAGCACAAGCGCCTGGGATTGGAGAAACCTTTAGCCCTTCTTGGCGACAGTGCCTTACCAGATGGAAACCAGGATCACTGATTAATGGCGTGCCTGCGTCAGAAACTAAAGCAATGCTTTTTCCATCTTTTAATAAGCCTGCTATTTGCTCTTGCCTTTGACGCTCATTATGATCATGCATCGACATCGTTTTATTTTTTATTGAAAAAGCAGACAACAACTTTTGTGTATGACGG
>Ga0213837_1001550_pt1 | contig 12143 bp, 10 predicted proteins | sample SWPATP12_FD_160572 | JGI IMG/M metagenome (GOLD analysis project Ga0213837, IMG submission 160572) | Coastal seawater microbial communities from Marineland, Florida, United States - SWPA TP1 #2 | ecosystem: Environmental > Aquatic > Marine > Coastal | place: USA: Florida | collected 2016-08-06
AAAGCATTACCGTCATTTCCAGCATCATCGGCCTCGGTCATGCATTGGGCCTGCAAGTCATTGCCGAGGGCGTTGAACACGAAGCGCAGGCGATGCTGCTTGCTTCGCTCGGCTGCGACCAACTGCAAGGCTATTTTTTCGCAAAGCCCGAACCTTTGGCTGCCATGCTCGCCAGACTCAACGTCGCTGCGCCGGTGAACGGGTGAATTGTCATGGATTCCGGGGGCGAGCCGGAAACGCGCGTTCCGGTGTCAGCGCGCTCGCACCAGCGTAAAAGACACGGTGGCCGCCAGTCCGCCGAGGCGCTCGGATTTATCCAGCTTCAGCGTCGCCCCATGCCGCTCGGCGATCGCCTTGATGATGGCGAGACCGAGCCCGCTGCCCGCGGCCTCGCTGCCGGCCACGCGATAGAAGCGGTCGAACACGCGTTCGCGCTCCTCCGGCGGGATGCCCGGACCGCTGTCCTCGACGACGACATCGACCTTGTCCTTCTCCGCGCGCACCGCGATGTCGACCGTACCGCCCCCTGGTGTGTACTTGACCGCATTCTCGACCAGGTTACGCAGCAGGATGTGCAGCGCATCGGGCTGGCCGTCAATGGACGCAGGATCCGCATGCTGCAGCCCGAGGTCGACTTCCTTTGCCTGCGCCAGCCCCACCAGGTCGCCCACAGTGCGCCGCGCCAGTTCGGCCAGGTCGACCGGACGCGTGGCGACGCCGTTCGCCGCCGAAGCTTCCTGGCGCGCCAGCACCAGCAGCTGCTCGACCAGGCGCGTGGCGCGGTCGATGCCGGCGGTCAGGCGGCCGACGGCTACCTTTCTCGCTTCGGGATCGGCGGCGCGGTCCAGGCTCTGGGTTTGCAGGCGCAGCGCGGCGAGCGGCGTGCGCAGTTCGTGGGCGGCGTCGGCGACGAAATTCTGCTGGGCGTCGAAGGCCGTGCGCACGCGCCCGAACAGCAAATTCAGTTCGTGCACCAGCGGGCGAACTTCGTCCGGCAGGCCGGCTTCGGACACCGGCGACAAATCGTCGGCCTGGCGCCGCGCCACCTGCGAACGCACGCGCGCCACGGGCTCCAATGAACCGCTGACCACCCACCAGACCACCAACATCAGGATCGGCATCATGACCGCGATCGGCCCCAGCGTGCGCAAGGCCAGGTTGCCGGCCATGTTGCGGCGCACCGCCAGGTCCTGCGCGACCTGCACCGTTTGATTGTTGGCCTGGATCGAGAACACGCGGTAGGTGGTGCCGTTGGCCTTGACGTTCGAAAATCCAAGCACCGCGCGCTGCGGCAGGCGCGCGCGCGAGACGCTGTGAAACACCTGCACGCCGTCCGGTGACCACATCTGCACCACCAGGTCGTCGTTGCCGGGGCCGGATTCGAGCCGTTCCTGCGCTTCGGTGTTCGACAGCGGCGTGCCGGAACGCAGCGAAAGCGCCATCTGCTGCATGTGGTAGTCGAAGATCTGGTCGGCGTCGTCGAGCGCCGTGCGGTAGGCGATCGAGGCCTGGGCCAGTGCCGCCAGGGTGATGGCCGCCAGCAGGAACCAGAGCAGGCGCCCGCGCAGCGAGTGGGTTACTTTCATGCCTTCGGAACCATGTAGCCGACGCCGCGCACGTTTTGAATCAGGTCGCTCCCGAGCTTCTTGCGCAGGCCGTGGATATATACCTCCACCGCGTTGCTGGAGACTTCATCGCGCCAGCTGTACAGCTTTTCTTCGAGCTGGGCGCGCGACAGCACCGCGCCCGGACGCGCAACGAGTGCCTCGAGGACGGCCCATTCGCGCGCCGACAGCGAGACCGGCTCGCCGTCGACCAGGGTCTCGCGGGTGGCGGGATTGATCGAGATGTTCTTGTATTCGAAGATCGGTTCACCGCGCCCGGCGGCGCGCCGCAGCAGCGCACGGATGCGCGCCAGCAGCTCATCCAAATCATAAGGCTTCAGCACGTAGTCGTCGGCGCCGGCATCGAGCCCGGCGATGCGCTGGGCGACCGAGTCGCGCGCGGTGGCGACCAGCACCGGCGTGCGGTCCTTGCGGCTGCGCATGGAGCGCAGCACGTCGAGGCCGTCCTTGCGCGGCAGACCCAGGTCGAGCAGCACCAGGTCGTAGTTCTGGTTCTGCATCAGCGCGGTGTCGGCCATTTCGCCGTCCTTCACCCAGTCCACGGCGTAGTGCTCGGCCCTGAGCAGGTCGAGCACCACTTCGCCGATCATCGTATCGTCTTCCACCAGCAGCAGCCGCATGTTGTTACCTCTATCTGTGTGAGCCGGCTGCGCTGGCAAAGAATTACTTAGCCAATCCGCAGCGGAATGAAGATTCTGTCACTCCCGCGCTGGATCAGCAAGGCCACCGACTTGGTCGACTTGTTGACCATGTCGCGTACCTGGGCGACCGTCGACACCGGCTTGCCGTTCACCGACAGCAGCACGTCGCCCGGCTGCACGCCGGCGGCGATCGCGGGACCGCCCGCATCTTCGATCAGCAGCCCCGAGGAGATGCCGCTCTGGCGCTGTTCGCTCGGATCCAGCGGACGCAGGGCCAGGCCGAGCTTGGCGCCCTTGTCGATGCTGGCGACTTCCTCGCGCTCGGCACGTTCCGGCCTGTCGCTGGCATTGCCCAGGGTCGCGTTCAGGCGCACGATCTTACCGTCGCGCCACACGTCGAGCGCAACCTTCTCGCCCGGCTTCGAGACCGCCAGCATGCCCGGCAGGTCGCCCGAGCCGATGATCGCCTGGCCGTTCACGGTACGCACCACGTCGCCCGCTTTCAGGCCCGCGCGGTCGGCGGCGCTGCCGCGTTCCACGTTGGCGATCAGGGCGCCTTCCGGAGAAGCGAGGTTGAACGAATCGGCAAAGCCCTGGTTCACGTCCTGGATCGAGACGCCCAGCTTGGCGTGCTGCACCTTGCCGGTCGCGACGATCTGGTCCTTGATGCGCACCGCGACGTCCATCGGGATCGCGAACGACATGCCCATGTAGCCGCCGGTCTGGCTGTAGATCTGCGAGTTGATGCCGACCACTTCGCCGCGCGTATTGAACAGCGGACCGCCCGAGTTGCCGGGGTTGATGGCGACGTCGGTCTGGATGAAGGGCACATTGGTATCGCTCGGCAGCGAGCGGCCCGTGGCGCTCACGACGCCGGCGGTCACCGTCGACTCGAGGCCGAAGGGCGAACCGATCGCCAGCACCCATTCGCCGACCTGCAGGTTGCGCGAGTTACCGATCGGGACGACCGGCAGGTTTTTCGCATCGATCTTCAGGACCGCGACGTCGGTCTTGGGGTCGGAGCCGAGCACCTTGGCGCGGTATTCGCGCCGGTCCGCCAGCTTGACGGTGACTTCGTCGGCGTCCTGCACCACGTGCGCGTTTGTCAGGATGACGCCGTCCGGGCTTACGATGAAGCCCGATCCGGCGCCGAAAACGGGAGCGTCGCCACCGCCGCGCGGAGACTGCGGGCCCTGGAAGCGACGGAAAAATTCATAGAACGGATCGTTCGGATCGATCTGCGGGCCACCACGCATGCTGGTCTTGGTGCTGCCGACGACGCGGATGTTCACGACCGCCTTGCCGTGCTGCGAGGCGATGCGGGTGAAGTCCGGGAGCGTGACGGTGGCGGCGGGCGCGCCGGCTGCAACCGGCGGCGCCTGGACAGGCGCAGGGGCCGTGGCGACGGCCGCCGCGCTCTGGGCGGTGGCATTGTTATGGTTGACGGTAATCGCTCCGACCGCGCCGCCAATCACGCCCGCCGCGCATAGCGCCAGCGTGAGACGTTTTGCGGTGATGGCGGTAACTGCACCTTCGTTTTGCATGGCACGTGCTCCTGGATTAAGGGTTAGCCGATAACGGGTTATCGATGTTGTTAGTGTCGACTATCTGTCTTAGACCATACTTAAAGCTCAGCGTTACGTTGGGTGGACGGCTCCGATTTCGTGCACGACGGTTTCGCCGTCGCGTATCACCGCGTGGGCTCGAGAGCCCACCCTACGGACGTAAAAAAGGGCGCCCTGAACGCGGGCACCCTTGTCGTTACTGCTGTCCTGCCTTACATCGTGCCCTTAAGCTGCCTGACGCTGTTCGATTTGCTGAACATTGTCGACGGTGCCGTTGGCGTCGCCGATCTGGATCTTGCGCGGCTTGAGTGCTTCGGGCACTTCGCGCACCAGGTCGATGGTCAGCATGCCGTTGTCGAAGGACGCGGTGGTGACCTTCACGTGGTTCGCCAGCTGGAAGCGCTGTTCGAAGTCGCGGGCGGCGATACCGCGGTGCAGGTAGGTGCGCTCGGTGGCATCCTTCTGCTTGCGGCCGGTCACGTGCAGGGTGTCGCGCTCGGCGACGATTTCCACTTCATCGCGGGTGAAGCCTGCGAGGGCCATCACGATGCGGTATTTGTCTTCGGCGAGCAGCTCGACGTTGTAGGGCGGGTAGCTCGGCTGCGATTCGGCGCGTTGCTCGAGCAGGCTGGCCAGGCGGTCGAAGCCGATGGCGGAACGGTAGAGAGGAGCGAGGTCAAAAGTACGCATGATAAATATCCTTGTAAAAGTTAAGCGATAAGTTGTCGGACCTCATCGTGAGCATCCGATGGAACCAATCTAATGCCAACCCAAGTCATTTTCAAGGCATACGAAATACGGATTTTTAAGCGCTTATCTGAATAATATTTGCAACGATGTTTCAGAGTATTTCGTGTTTTCCTGCATGCTACACTCGTCCGGTTTCGTCCTCACTCTCCCTTACAAGATGACCGCACACGCTCCTTTCCGCTTCGCCGCCAGGACGGCTTCCAGCATCGCCCTCGCCCTCGCATTTGCCTTCCCGGCGCACGCCTCCGTCCCCGCGCCGGTCGACCAGCCCTACCCCGGCACGATCGTGCTGAAGGTCGATGCGACCAATTTGTCGCAGCAGATTTTCCGCATGCGCATGACGGTGCCGGTGAAGCCTGGCCCGATGACTTTCCTGTACCCGCAATGGCTGCCGGCGAACCACGGTCCGAGCGGTCCGCTGACCCAACTCGCGGGCCTGAAATTCACGGCCAACGGCAAGCCGGTCGAATGGACGCGCGACCCGGTCGAGGTGTTCGCCTTCCACCTGACGGTGCCGGAAGGGGTGACGACCCTGGAAGCGGAATACCAGTTCCTGTCGCCGCTCGATCCGGCCCAGGGCCGCATCGTCATGACCGACGATATGCTCGGCCTGCAATGGCCATCGGTGACCCTGTACCCGGCCGGTTACGTGGCGCGCCGCATCACGGTGCAGCCTTCGCTGACGCTACCCGCGGGCTGGCAGTACGGCACCGCGCTGGAGACCGCGACGCGCACCGGCGACGAAGTGCAGTTCAAGGCGCACGACCTCGAAACGCTGATCGATTCGCCGCTGTTCGCGGGCCGCTACTTCAAGAAATTCGACCTCGATCCGGGCGCCAAGGTGCGCGTCTCGCTGAACGTCGTGGCGGATAACGCCGAGAGCCTGGAAGCCAAACCCGAGCAGATTGCCGCGCACCGCGCGCTGGTGCAGCAGGCCGCGAAACTCTACGGCTCGCACCACTACGAACACTACGACTTCCTGCTGGCGCTGTCGGACGATTTCGGCGGCATCGGGCGCGAACACCACCAGTCGAGCGAGAACGGCGTCAAGCCGAACTACTTCACCGAATGGGCGCGCACCGAGTCCGGCCGCGACCTGCTGCCGCACGAGTACACCCACTCCTGGAACGGCAAGTTCCGCCGCCCGGCCGGACAGGATGTCCCGAACTTCAACACCCCTCTGCAGAATGAACTGCTGTGGGTCTACGAAGGCCAGACGCAATACTGGGGCGGCGTGCTCGGCGCCCGTTCGGGGTTGGTCTCGCAGGCCGGGGCGCGCGATGCGCTGGCCGCCACCGCGGCGCGCTACGACAACGTGCAGGGCCGCGCCTGGCGCGCGATGCAGGACACGGTGAACGACCCGATCATCATTGCGCGCCGTGCCCTCGGCTGGAGCAACTGGCAGCGCGGCGAAGACTATTATTCGGAAGGCGCGCTGATCTGGCTCGACGTCGACACCAAGATCCGCGAACTGTCGGCCGACAAGCGCTCGCTGGACGATTTCGCGCGCGCCTTCTATGGAATCAAGAACGGCAGCGTTCTCCCCGAGTTCTACACCTTCGAGGACGTGGTCGCCGCGCTCACGACAGTGCAGAAATTCGACTGGGCGCCCTTCCTGCGTAGCCGCCTGGACGGCCACGGCCCCGGCGCCCCACTCGACGGCCTGAAGCGCGCCGGCTGGAAGCTGGTCTACACCGATACCCCGACCGACTACATCAAGGGTGGCGAGGAGCGCAGCAAGTCGACCGACTTCAGCTACTCGCTGGGCTTCGCGGTGCGCGCCGACGGCGGCGTCGCCAACGTCCAGTGGGACGGCCCGGCTTTCCGCGCCGGCCTGGCGGGCAACACGACCATCGTCGCGGTCAACAACAAGGTCTTCAAGCCGGAAGTATTGAAGGCGGCGGTAAAAGCTGCGGCCAAGGACGGCAAGGCGCCGATCGAGCTGCTGGTCAAGAAGGGCAACAACCTGCGCACGATTTCGCTCGACTACCACGGCGGCCTGCGTTATCCGCGCCTGGAGCGCATCAGCGGCACGCCAGACCGGCTGGAAGCGATCTACAAGGCGCTCAAGTAAGCGTGTTCATTTCGGGTCGGTGGTATGCTTCATGCCATGACTACCGATACCGACATTGAACTGTCCGGCCCCTTCAAGGCCACTGACAGCACCGGCCGTTCCCACGACGTCAAGGCGATCCGCATTTTCGACGAGGGCTACGGGATTATCGACGTGTACGTGGATTTTGCAGGCACCCTCGATGGCGGGATGTACAAGGACACGGTCCTCGTCAAGCAGATCATCGAGCGCCTGCGCGCGCTCGGCTACAAGGGGCCCGACTTCGCCCACAGCGATCCGGGCCTGCAGGACCGCAAGCTGATCGTGCTCGAAGCGCCGGAGGAATTCGCGCCGTTTGCCAAGGCCCGCGGCTGGAAGAACCTGGCCGAGGAATTCGACGAGGAATAACGCAGGATCGCTTCATCGTGACTTAATGTTCCCGTTGCAGGATGGTGTCTCCTTACCACTCCCGCAACGAGGCAGCGATGGACTTCACTCCCCTTTCCAATCTGAGCCAGCCCGGCCCGCCGGAATCGGCGGCGCAACGGCGCCGTATCCTGGTGTGGGATGCGCCGACCCGGGTATTCCACTGGCTGCTGGCGCTGTGCTTCGCGGGTGCTTTCCTGACTGCCGAAAGCGATGGGCTGCGCCTGGTTCACGTCACGCTCGGCTACACGATGGGCGCCCTGGTCGGGTTTCGCCTGGTATGGGGCCTGGTCGGCTCGCGCTATGCGCGCTTTTCGAACTTCATGCGCGGCCCACGCGCCGTGCTCGGGTACTTGCGTTCGCTCGCCTCGGGTCAGCCGCAACACCATCTGGGGCACAATCCGGCCGGCGCACTGGCCATTGCCGCACTGCTCGGCTTGACCGTGCTGGTGGTAGCGAGCGGCTGGATGCACTATGCGGACATTGGCGGCGCATGGACCGAGGATGTCCATGAAGGCCTGGCCAACGCCATGCTGGCCCTGGTGCTGGTGCACGTTGCGGCGGTCCTGGCCAGCAGCTGGCTGCACCGCGAGAACCTGATCGGCGCCATGCTCCATGGCCATAAAACCGGCGCGCCTGACCAGGGCATCGGCCGGACCTGGCGTGGCGTGGCTGCCGTCCTGCTGGCGGCGGTACTTGGCTTCTGGTGGTGGCAAGGCCAGACGGCGCCGGCATCGGGCCCGCCTCCCGCCGGCGCGCATGGGCAGGATGCCCGCCATGACGACTGAGGCAGCGCGTGATCAGCGGCCATTCTCGACATAGCGCGCGCTCCACGCCGCAATCATCGCGGCCACCTGCGCCGCATCGTCCCTGCCCGTCACCAGGTGATCGATCCCGTCGAGTGAAATAAAACTCTTCGGATACTGCGCCATCTCGAAAATCCTCAGCGCATTCGCCATCTCCACCGTATCGTCGTTCGGCGCATGCATCACCAGCAATGCACGGCCGAGATGCGCGATGCGCTCGGCCAGCTCATGCTGCGCCGCATCCTCGACAAACTGCTGGCGGATATTGAAATCGCGCCCCGCCAGCTTCACGCGCGCCTCGCCCGACTGGGCCAGCGTGTCGAGGTGCTCGGACAACAAGGCGTTCACCACATAATGCGGGTCGCTCGGCGAAGCGATCGTCACCACCGCCGTCGACTCCGGAATCCGGTGCGCCGCCGCCAGCACGGCCGTGCCGCCCATGCTGTGGCCAACCAGCAGTTGTGGTGCGCCGAACTTCTCGCGCAGAAAACCGGCGGCGGCAATCAGGTCTTCCACGTTCGACGAAAAATTGGTGTCGCCAAAATCCCCGGCGCTGGCGCCCAGTCCCGCGAAATCGAAGCGCAGCATGGCGATGCCATTCCCGGCCAGCCCCTGCGAAATCCGGTTCGCGGCCAGCACATCCTTGCTGCAGGTAAAGCAGTGGGCAAACACGCCGTAGGCACGGGGAACGCTATCGGGCAAGTCGAGCTTGCCGGAGAGTTTGCCGTGCGGCCCTGCAAATTCAACGCGTTCGGTCAGCATGATTTCTTTCTCAATTCAAGACGGCACCACTGTGCACGGGATTGGCCAGACGTGCAAGAAAGCGCGGCGTGCTCCCGGGCAGCTGACCGCCGACAAGGATTTTAGTTCCCCTGCCGAGTTCGACCGAGATCATGCCTGAGTCTGAAACGGAGCCTAGAGTGGTCCTTCGCTCTTCTTTAATTCCAGGACCTGGGGTTTCATATGCCATTCATGCTCAACCACCAAGCTCACCTGCAATGCGCCGGCCTGCTCGTACCGGCTGCCCTGGCGCTCTGCGCAAGCGCCGCTTCCGTCCATGCAGCAGGCGAACCGGCGGCACGCGGCCGCGCAGTCGAATACAGCGTCATCAATCTCGGCCCGGACGCCGGGCTGGCGGTCTTGAACGGGCGCGGCCAGGCCGCCTTCGCCGCCTGGTCGCCCGATGAGATCGTCAACGGCTTCTTCGACGGCCAGCGCGTGCACGCATTGCCTTCATTGGGAGGATCCTTCACCTACGTGAGGGGCTTGAACAACCTGGGCGTCGTGGTGGGGCAATCCGAGGATGCTTTACGCAACTACCGTGCGTTTTCCTGGACCGTCGCGCGCGGCATGCGCGCCCTGCCCGGTCCGACCCTGGCCGATGCGAACGCCATCAATAACCGCAACCAGGTGGTCGGTGGGGTGCGGGCGAGGCCGCAGTCCTTCTACATCCGCGCCAACCGCTGGGATCCCAACGGCACCCTCACCAGCCTGGGCCCGCTGCCGGCGCGGATATCGACGGCCTGGGCCATCAATGACAGCGGCGTGTCGGTCGGCGATTCCGAGGTGCAGTTCCAGGACAGCCACGCCATGGTGTGGGACGCGTCAGGCAAAGCCACCGACCTGGGCAAATTCGGCGGCTCGCAATCGACCGCCAAGCAGATCAACGCCAGCGGCCAGGTGCTCGGCACCTATTACAAGGACGGGCGCGGCATCGGCTTCCTGTGGAGCCGCACACAAGGCATGGCACGCATCGGCCCGGACAGCGGCGCCCAGTACGTGACTGCGCTGAACGACAACGGCGAAGTCACGGGGAACAACCTGGTCGCGAACGGCGACCCGGCCTACCTGTACCGCCCCTTCCTCTGGGCGGCGGGCCGCGGCATGCGCCCCTTGCCGGTGGCAGGCGCGCCTGATGCCAGGGTACTGGCCCTGAACAACCGGCGCGAGATGGTCGGCTACCTCGAGCGCACGCTGCAGGACCCGCACAGCCGGCGCGCCGTGCTCTGGAGCGACGTGGCCAATCCGGTCGACTTGAACACCCGCCTCTACCGCGCGCCCGCGGGGCTGGTGCTGTACGCGGCCAACGCGATCAACGACGACGGCGCCATCGTGGCCGACTCCAGCGCCGGGCTGGTCCTGCTGCGTCCCGGCAAGACAGGCACGGCCGCGCCGGTGCTCGGCGCCATCGCCGGCGCCCCCGCCGCCGACACGGTCACGACCGGCGCCACGGTCGACTTCACGGTCAGCTTCGTCGACAGCGCCGTGGCCGAGTCGCACCTGGCATCCGCCAGCGTCAACGATGGCTGTTCGCAAGCCGCCCCCGGCCTGCGCGAGCGGCGCGGCACGGGCGACGTCAGCCTGCGCCATACCTTCTGCAAGGCCGGCGCGTTTACGGTGAAGGTCAAGGTGACGGACCGTGCGGGGAATGCCACGCAAGTGCAGCGCAGGGTGACCGTCATCTGATCGGGCGGCGCTGGCATGGCGCACCATGACAGTCATGCAGTCCCCAGCCAGAGCGCCTGCGCCTTTGCAAAGACCTGGGCCCCTACCTGGCGCCCCAGCGTTCGCCCGGCGGCATTGCCGTTGTCGAAATGGATGCCGCCATAGATGCGCGACATACCCGCTTCTTCCGCCGCGGCGCTGAATGTCGCCCAGCTCAAGGTCAGGTCGCTCGCTGGCAGGTCAGGCTCGACCACCATTGAACGCGCCAACTTGGTATAGGAGGCGCCGAAAGCGTCGCTTCCGGTGAAGCGCTTCAGCACCTCGGCTGCAGCTGCGCTGAACGTACTGTGCCCTGAAACGTGTTCCGGGAAAGGTGGGGTCGGAAACGTCAGCGGCTGGTACGGCACCCAGGCCTCGCCCTGGATCTGGCGCAGTCCGCCTGCCGGTCCGAGCGGTCCATAGCCTGTGATCGCCTGCCCGTGCATCAGGTAACGCACAGCCGTGATCGGTCGCACCGAATCGTAGGCGCGCTTGGCATCCCAGGCGGCAATCGCGGCATCCGACAGGGCGTTCGACAGGGCGAAGAACATCTTGATGTCGTCGTCATCGGTATGGCCATCCCGCTCCGACACAGAGGTGGCGAACAGCAGCCAGTGCCCCGGCGGCAGTTCGGATTTGGGCCCGTCCGCCCAATATTCGGCGATGACTTTCTGCTCGGCGGTCAAGCCGGCCTGCACCTCGACGATGCGTCTCGTCTGCTGCTCGTACTCGGCCGAGCCGAAGACTGCCGGAGGCCCGGGCCGGTACTGGTCGCTCGACGCCAGGGCGAAGGGCTTGACCCGGTCCCAGGCCGCAGCTGCGTAGCCGGGTGTGCGCACCACGCCGGCGGCGTCGGTATAGGTCAGCGGCTGCCAGTTGCCGGGGGCGGGTATCAAGTCCAGGGGCGTGGGGACGCCGACGATCATTGCCGGGTTCTTTGCGATATACCCGGTGTAATCTGCGTAGGGAACGCCACTGGGCACCAGGTCGCCGAGCTGGTTGGCCCCATCGGCATGGCAATAATCCAGCTCGACGCGCGCTACAGCGCTTCCGAGCGCCTGGGGCGTGCCAAGGTCTGCCGATGCCGAAGCCGGGTCGTAGCCGAGACTTTTCAAGTAAGCATCGATCGAGGCTTTTTCGCTGGGGAACTGGTCGACCAGCGCTGCATAGGCCGCAAAACTCATCGCCATTGCCTTGTTGGCGGCGGTCCGTTCGGACGGCGGCCGTCGTGCCGCCTGGCCAGCGCGTGTCGGCTGCGCCTGCGCATCATAGGCGCACCAGGCGTTAAACATACAGGTGTACATAATGGCGAACGAACGGGCCGCCATGGGTGGGCCCGGTTTGGCTGTGCGGACTGCCTGCAGTGCCGTTTGCGTCCAGCCCACCACTGCCTTGTATTGCGCAGGCTGCCCGACGGGCGTACCACGCTGTTCGCCGCCCGCATTCGTACCTCCGCCGCACGCAGTTAATACTCCGCTCATTGCAGCGCCCGCACCGAGCGTCAAAAACCTACGCCGTTTCATGGTTTTCCCTCCTCATGTGGACGGACCATTATTCGGCCAGGGTAGTCGCATCACGCTTGGCTTATCTCAGCAAAAGCTCAGGGAAATCGAGAGCGTGTGTCGTGCACGCCAAAAGTCATCATGTGTGAAACAGCCAAGGTAGGGAAATGCTTGATGGATATCACAAACCAGCTCACCCAAACAACCCATGCAAAAACCACCTCGGATTCGCATCCTCCGATGCCCCCACGATCCGCTCGCGATACACCCAGTACAGCGTGTGGTCCTGTC
>Ga0213837_1001552_pt1 | contig 12133 bp, 9 predicted proteins | sample SWPATP12_FD_160572 | JGI IMG/M metagenome (GOLD analysis project Ga0213837, IMG submission 160572) | Coastal seawater microbial communities from Marineland, Florida, United States - SWPA TP1 #2 | ecosystem: Environmental > Aquatic > Marine > Coastal | place: USA: Florida | collected 2016-08-06
GATATGTCGAATTAAATCAGATGTAAACCAAAATAGTTGTTCAGAAGAAAAACAGGCACTCAACCAGAATGTATTAAGAGCAATAGTCATAGCGACATCATTAACGTTGGCGTTGTCCGTGGCTTTATATCTTCTTTCGCCAACACTCTATCAATTAATCGGTACTAAAACCGGCGCACAGCCGACAATAGAGCTTGGAATGTCGTCGCTAGTTATTGAATACACCAATATTAGATTACTAGGCTGGATAGCTTTGGTCTTGATATGGCAAATTAACGGCATTTTACGCAGCTACGGTTATATTAAACAGGCAAGTATCATTCTCATTAGCTGGATGCTGAGTAAAATGGTATTAAGCTACTTTTTAATAGGTAATGGCGAGTGTTCACAGTTTTCAATTAGTGGAATTATTGGAGCAGGTTATGCTCACATCATTGCTGATACGGTATTTGTGATTATCTCGTTTGCTGTGCTTTTTAATGATTTAGGTATTCAAAAACAAAAGCTACCTGTTATTTACTGGAAGAAAACTGTAGAGCATATGTCTGTGACCGGTATTAATGCCACTTTGCAGCAGCTATTCTTGCCTTTAGCCATTGGCTTGCTAACTTTCTATATGACGACATTAGACGAAGATAAAGTGGCGTTGCTTAGTATTATTTTCAGAGTTGAAGCGCTTGGTGTTTTTGTCCCGATGGTATTTACAGCGTCATTACCGGGCTTAATTGCGGCAAACTGGTGGGCAGGACATATCGACAGAGTTAAGAAATTGATCTTACAGGGCTTTTTGATTATTGCGAGTGTCCAGTCTTTAATTGCTTTGGTTTTATATTTTTATGCTCAAAGTATTGCTGCTGAAATTACACAAAGTGATAGTCTTCAACCTTTTATTGAACAGTATCTAGTCTATGTACCGATAAGTTTTATAGGTGCGGGTTGTAGCATGCTAGCGCTCTCTTGTTTAAATGCTATTGGCAAGTCAAGCGATGCAAGCACCTTGGGTTTTGCTCACAAGGTTTTATTAACATTAAGTTTCGCTGTCATAGGTGGCGAAGTTGCATCAATCACAGGCGTATTTATTGGAATCGCACTTGCGCATTTAGTATCGATTTTGTTGGTACTAAAATACTTATCTAAGTCGATATGGCGAGGTAAGATTCATATGCCTCCAACCATATGCTCATTCGCATCAGGTAGCAGTGTCGCTAAGTAGTGCCACTGAACACTAGTCTTTTAATATCAGTTCAATGACTTCTTTTTTAGCGGTAATTCGAATGGTGAATATGACGTCTGATTCATTGATATCTGTTATATAGTCTATCGTTGAAGGTACTTTTCCTAGCTCATTAAATTCATCACTTTTTAGGTCGTAAGACCATAGTTGAAAGGTTTCGTTAACTCCGTAAATTACGTTATTTTTGATGATAAATCGTTTATCACTTCCTTGTTTTTCGAGCACTGCAATCATTTGATCTTCAGCGGGCCCGGGTTGCCAGAACTTGTCCATACTATCGGTATAGATTATGCGCCCATCTTCACTCTTCTTCGCCCATTTGACAGTTTTATTATTGATAACTTTGAATTTAGAGGTGGTAAGGTCTAATTCCCCAAACGTTAATACGCCTTTAATTCGGGCGGTGACTAATGCCGTGTTATTTATACTATCCCATTGAAATAGTTGATTTACACGATGGTTAAAAGAAAATATTTTTTCAGAGGAGTCTAAGTTGACTTGTACTAGTGTGTTATTGACATTGACAAGTAAGCTTTGTCCATCGGCTGCCCAGTCTAACCCCCAAATGTATGTATCTATAGGAAAGTGAGAGAGCTGTCTTACGCCGTCATCACTTGTAATCCATACTTGATCATCGCCAGTACGGTCAGATTTGAAAGCAATAAGCTCACCATTTGGTTGATATTGAGCGTTATTTTCCTCAACTGTAGAACGTTCAATGACGATGCTTTCTTTATTGTTATTAAACCACGTGAGGTCAACTAGGTCTGAGGTTATATGGGATAAGGAAATTTTTGCGATATCCGCATCCCAATTACCTTTTATGGCAAGCATGCGACTACCATCTGGATGGAATATTGGAGAACCCATAGGTTCATCCAAGGGTAAACTTATATTGTTGATTTGACCTTCATAAGAAAGAGTAAATAGTTGTCTGCCAGTACTAAATATTAAGTGGTCTGAAATAGGCGTAAAATTTGGAAAAATGTTCCTTTGATTCGAGATCTCCGCGGGATATTGAATAGGATAACTTGATAATAACTGCCCATCAGGCGTAACTATTTCAATGTAATTTTGACCATCGGCATGAACACTCGTTAACGCAATAATATCGTCTGCTCGAGAATAATCATAGTCGATAACACTGCCTTCTTCTATTGAGTGTATGACTGAGCTTTTATTCTCCGCAATTGAGTAACTGGCTAATTTCCAACGATTAGAGGTATTTTGCGCATAAGCAATATCATCATTATTTAACCAAGCGGGATTCCTAATTCTTGAGTTTTTGCATTCCATTAAAACACTTGGTGACTGAGGAGTGCTCAAGGCTTTTTCAAAGTCCAAGGTATTTAACGTGTAACACTCTTTTTGAACAACAGGGTTTTCGCAGTTTTTAGTTTCTATAAATACTAAACGTTTGCCATCCTTTGAAAAGCTATGATTACCATAAACACCCATATTGTCAGTAAGTTGCGTTTCTTTTTGAGTCTCGATATTTTTTGCCCAAATGTTGCTGTGTAGACAGGTTTTTTCTGAATAGCGAGAAAAAATAATATATTCGCCGTCTGGTGAATATATGCCTGCAAATTCTTTGTTGTCTGTTGCTGTGAGCGATCGCAATTCGCTTATAGACAATTTAGGGGAAGTTGATTTGGTAAAACTGCTAAGTCCGATATAGCCTAAAACCACAAAACTGGTAATGACAAATAATAAGAAAGGTAGGCTTATAGTCTTCTCTTCGAGTGTTTCACCGCTTGAAGACTCTGTTGGCGAAGGTACAGGTTCAATTGAGGTGCTCTGTTCTTGTGAAATTAAAGCATTGGCATCTATATTGTCCTGCCATCTCACTTCTACCTCTAAACTATAGCCCTGTTTCGCATGTGTCTTAATATATGATTGACTATCTTCACCTAACGCCTTTCTTAATTGCGCAATACTGCGTTGCAGGGTATTGGGTGTCACGACTGTATCGGGCCAAACTTCCGATAAAAGCTCATCATGACTCACAACTTTATTGGCGTTTTTCGCAAGACACGTTAATACAGCCAATGCTTTTGGAGGAATAGTTTTAGATTCCATCTTTTGGGTGATTTGATTTCGAGTTAAGTCGATATAAAAATCACCTACCCAATACTGTTCGGCCATGTACCCTCTATCTAACAAGAAAAAATTAACATTCAAAAGTGAGATTATGCAATAGAGGTAACCATAACACAGGCGTTAGGTTCGCCAAAAGATTTTATGTAACAAACTAATAATCAAGGCTTTTTTGGTTGTCAGCAAGACGTCAGCTAAAAATCATCGTAACTTCAAGTATTTTGATACCGATGCGTTTAACTTAAATATTCATTTTTCCAAACGACATAAATTAAGTGATGCAAAACATGTTACAAAGAGTCCGATTAACCACTTTAAAAAAGAATGTAAGCTTAGTATTGATGCTTTTATTTTCGAGCGTTTTTGTACAAGCGGGTGAACATAAGTCTTATGAGTTACCGAATGTAAAAGTTATACCGATCGAAGATACGCAATCAAATAAGCGCTATGAACTTTACATAAAGCTGCCTGAAAAATATCACGAGAATAAAGATAAAAATTACCCTGTTATCTATTTTACAGATGCGGTTTGGCATATCGAATTGCTTTCTTCGGCCACCTATTTTTTGATGGACGGCGTGATTTTAGTCGGAATATCTTGGCAAAAAGATATCGAAAAGGCTTTGATAGAAGAGCACGGTGAAAGTATTAGTCGAGCAAGAGACTATTCGATCAGTCAATCAGATAAGCCTGAGCGTCAAAAGAAATATAAATTTGGACAAGCCGACAAACACTTAGCTTTTATTCGTAACGATGTTATTAACTATGTTGAGAACAACTATCGTACGACACCTGAAAATCGCTCCTATTTTGGTTTTTCTGCGGGCGGTTTGTTTGGTGCGTATATCTTATCTTCACAGCCTGACACCTTTAAAAATTACATTTTAGGCAGTCCATCTCTGTGGCGAGATACTTCTAAGCTCGCTGCTTATACAGAAAAACACAAAGCCTTAAATGCCAATGTATTAATTTCCCGAGGCTCGAAGGAGCAAGACTTGGGAGAGCACATTAACGAGTTTGTTTCTCTATTGGAAAAGAAAAATGACCAAAGTTTATTGCTTAACCATATCGAAATCGAATCAGCTGGTCATAGCGACTCATTTCCAATGTTGGGTGTACGAAGTGTTACTTGGTTATCTAGCTTAATGAACAAAGAAGGAGAGTAAGCAATGAAACGCATTAATTGCTTAGTATTTTTAATGACTGTGTTCATCAGTGGCGCCAGTTATGCCAGCGAACAACTTCCAATTTTAAAAGGACCATATGTTGGCCAAAAGCCGCCTGGATCTATACCCAAGGTCTTTGCACCGTTAGGGCGTTCAACTGAGCATCGTGATCATAGCGGTTTTTTTACGCCAGATATGAAAGAGTTTTATTTCACAAGAAGAAGTCACAAAGATGGGAAATGGTCACTAGTTGTTTTTAAGTCTGAAAATAGTCGTTGGACAGAATCTGTTGTAGGACCGAGAGTGGGAAGACCCATTGTAACGCCAGATGGAAAGATTATGCATTTGGGTAAACGTTACATGGAACGAACGGGAACAGATTGGTCAGAAGTTAAAAGCCTAGGCCCTCTTTTTGAAAACTTTCGAATTATGCGATTAATGTCGTCATCAAATGGCACTTACTATTTTGATACTGCGTCTGAATCTGATCCAATCCGCTACTCTCGACTCGTCAATGGTAAACGTGAAAAGCCAAAAGTCGTGGAAATCGATTTTGGTGATTGGAATGCACATCCTTATATAGCGCCAGATGAGTCTTATTTAATCTGGGATGAACAAGATGATAACAGTTATGGCCGTGCAGATTTGTTTATTTCGTTTCGCCAAAAAAATGGCTCATGGGGAGCAGCGATTAACTTAGGCGACAAAATAAATACCAGTGCCTCAGAGAGTGGGGCGATTGTAACTCCCGATGGTAAATACCTTTTATTTAATCGTTATGTCGATGAACAAAATGCAGGCATGCATTGGGTAGATACGACGTTTATCGAAACGCTTAGAAAACAATCAAAAATTAACTCAAAGGGCAAAGTAGCCTCTTATTAAGGAAGAAATCATGAAAAATACACTATCTACAACATTTTTAGCTGTGACAACATTGCTAAGTGCTGCTGTTGCTTTTAGCGCTGTAGCACACGCGAACAAAGACTCTTCTGGGTTAGAAACATTAGCTCCAAAAGTATCAAGCGCTGACGCTGAAGTTTCTTTTTGGGATATGCCTTATCTAGATAAAGCTTTCATTGACACAACACCAACGCTTGCAAAAGATAATCTACAGGTTGGGAAGATAGGTGTAGATGGCGGTGACAAAAAATTGATTGTTAAGTTAGCCAAAGATATCGCAGAGAAAAAATACGGATTGATTGATAGCTTATTGATTACTCATAAAGATAAGCTTATTTTTGAGTCTTATTACTTGCGTGGCCGAGTAGACTTGCCACATATGCAAGCATCTAGTACGAAATCTTATGTTAGTTTGGCTATTGGTCGAGCTATTCAAATGGGTTACTTAACTATGGCTGACCTAGATAAACCTTTGGTGAGCTTTCTTAAAGATATAGACAAATCCAAGCTAGCAGACGGCGCCAAATACATTACTTTACATAAAGCCATGACGATGAGTTCTGGTATGCAAATAACCAGAGACCAGATCAAAGAATTTAAGAAAAATCCAAAACAATTAAAAGGACAAGGCCAAGTACAAACATTTCTTAAAAATAGCCCTGCAATTACTACAGAAAACCAAGTATTTAAATATACAAATACTGATCCGATGTTAGTGATGCAGGTGCTTGAAGCCGTGGTACCAGGTGGCGCCAAAGCATTCATTAAAAATGAAGTACTCGACAAGATAGGGATCACTAACTATGTTTGGAAAGATGATGTCAGTGGATTGCCTATGGCACCTTATAGCACAAGTATGACTTCGCGTAACATGGTGAAATGGGGAACTTTGGTTAAAAATAAAGGAAAATGGAAAGGGGAGCAGTTAATATCAGAAGCTTATCTTGCTAAAGCAACGGATAGTTTAATTTCAGTTAAGCCAGAAGATACTTTTTTTACGAGTGAGAAAGTTTCAAACCCTGGGTATGGGTATTACTTTTGGCAAGCAGATATGAAAGTGGGAGATAAAAAATACCATACTGTTTCAGCGCAAGGTGGCGGAGGCCAGTACATTGTTTTAATAGAAGATCTTGATTTGGTGGTGGTGACTACGGCACATGAAAGAGAAGATAGAACAATGAAATGGACAGCGGAAAGAGTGCTACCAGCTTTCGTTAATTAAAATACTCCACCAATAACTGCACCAACGAGGCAAAGGCATAATATTGCTTTGTCTCGTCAGTGTATTATGTCATTTCAAAAAGTATTCAAACAGTATCGATAAGCCTAGTCATATTTAACGATAGATAGTAATTACTTCACTTTGAGCAGGTTCGGAATTATTCAGACGTGACTATTGGTAACCTAAAAATGAACTCACTTCCTTTTCCTAGTTCACTTGTAACCGATAAATCACCATGGTGAGCCAATGCTATTCTTTTACAAAGAAACAACCCTAAACCCACACCATTATTGCTGCGGTTATTAACATCGTTGGCTTGAGAAAAAGGTTCAAATATTTCAGAAATAAAACTCTCTTCAATGCCAGAACCAAAATCTCTTACGCAAATGGCGAGTTCACTTTTTACTCGTCGACAACTCACCATAACAGGGCTTGAATTTATTGAATGCTTGAGCGCATTATCAATTAAGTTTCGGATCAAGAACTTAAAACGTCCTAAGTCAATATCAATAGCTATTTCAGGTATATTACCTTCTAATTTAATATTTTTTTCACTATCAAAGCTATTTAACACGTCCGTTAGAATATTGGGGAAAAAGTATGTCTCCAAATTTAACATTTTATTGGAATCTCTTAGGCGTTCGCTCTCTATAAGCTGCTCGACAATTTCATCCATTTTATTAATTTCGTTGCTAAGCTTTGAAACCGTTTCATCCTCAGTGAGTAAAGCGAGTAATACTTTCATTCTAGCCATCGGCGATCTTAATTCATGACTGACAGATAACAAAAGCTCGTTTTTAGATGCGAATAATTGCTCTAAGTTTTCTGCCATACCATTGAGGCCTTTGGTGAGTTTTCCTAAATCATTATTGGGGTGTTCTGAAATGCGATAAGTTAAATCGCCGCGACTAATGTGTGTAGCACTCGCAATTGCACGCTTAATTGGCGTTAATTGGATATTCAATATCTTGTAACTAATAAACAACACACACATCAACGCTAACCATGGCCAAAATGTGAGCCAATAGGGGTAAACAATAAGATTTGCAATCTGAGACGTCACCGCAATGCTGGTGTCATTTGAAGTCGTAAAAATATAATATTTAGAGCCCACTTTAGTGAAATACAATTGACCCAGTTGTGTGGCATTTTCTAGTAGTTGATCATATTTTGGTAATGGACTGCTGGTTAACCAGACCTCTTCACCACGAGTAACCTGAATGGTCACTCGGTTTTTTTTGGCTTCTTGCTTAAGTAGTTCAATATCAATTGGGCCGGCAACTAAGTCAGCCATCATTTCATAAAGCGCATCTTGTCTGTCGGCAACAATATTTTTAGCCTCTTCTTCTGAAAGTGAAAAGCTGCCCAATACAATAAAAATGACCAGTAAAAGCGTTGTCGTTGTAAACAACAAAAAGAATCTCGTGTACAAGTTTAAGTGTGTTATTTTCATAATGATGCTGCGATAAAGGTGTAACCAATACCTCTGATAGTTTTGATAAATCTTGGAGAGGAGGCTGAGTCATTCAGTTTTTGCCTTAATCGACTTAATAAAATATCTACGGCACGTCCGTATAAATCGACTTCAACGCCTTTTAAGGCCCCAGTTATTTGCTCTCGATTAAACACCTTTCCCGGATTTGTCGCTAATGTGTAGAGTAAGTGAAACTCCATACCCGACAGTTTAATTTCCTGTCCATCTACTTTGACCAACTGCTGAGCGGGATAAATGTCCAATCCTGAAAATTGAATGAATTCATTCTCAGGTGCATTTGTTCCCTCTTGTTTCGGAATTCTGCGTAATAAAGCTTGCACCCTAACCAGCAACTCCATTGGTTCAAAAGGTTTAGGTAAGTAGTCATCTACGCCAATTTCAAAACCATGAACTTTATCTTCTAACCGACCTCTGGCGGTAAGCATAATTATAGGTAAAGCATATGATTTCCTGATCTTTCTACACAAAGTAAAGCCATCTATTTTTGGCATCATGACATCGAGTAATAAAAGCTCTGGCGATTCAGACGCGATCAAATCGAGCCCAATAGTAGGATCATTGGCGTAAATCAGCTCAAAGTGATGTTGATGAAAGAAAATTGATAAGTTTTCCGTTAACGTTTCATCATCATCAATCATTAGTATTTTTGTCATTACCGTCAACTTGGCGTTTTGTTAAGTTTTGAGTGTCTTGACCTTATAATTACCTATTGAGGCACTAATCACAAACCCTCACCTTTCAATTGTTACACTATGTTACCCAGCAAAAGTTCATTAACGAGTAGGATCACTCCAGTACAAAATAAATGGAGAGAACATATGCCTGCTTTAAACATTGAGCATCACCAGACTACGCATCTAACGGCTAGGCTATTAGCAAGTTTAATGCTGTTGCAAATGGTATTGGGATTACTGTTAAATTTTTTCTTTTTGAAACCGATTTTAAGTTTCGATGGCACTACATCAAGTGAGGAACTAACGTTTATACTAGGCGTTGCGACGTTAGTTGCGTTACTGATTAGCTCGCTTAATTTAGGCTTTGGTTTGCTACTTCCAAAAAACAAAGTAAACCAATGCTATAGATTGTTTATATTGCTTATCGTATTTGCATCTGTTGGCATTAGTTTGTGTGTATACGAATATGCACGGCTTGCAGAGTATGTATCTTTCCTCTCTAACACACACGCGGTGGATTTCGATTCAAATAACGTAACGCTCGAGTACATGAAGAAAACTATTGCAACAGGCAGAAATGAAGCCCACTTTTTCTCCATATTTATTTCTAGTTGCAGCTTACTATGTTTCTATTTCTTGCTACTGCGTTCATCACTGATTTCTAAGGTCCTCTCAAGCGTTGCATGCATGTCGGTTATCCTACAACTTATTGCTGTTGGGCATACTTTCTTTGAGTTATCAATCCCGAACCTTCTCCAACTACCATTGGCCATTACCCAGATAATTGTTCCTATTTACTTATTTGTTAAAGGCTTTAAAAACGATGAAGCAACTAACGAACGTAAGCTACCAGCCAATTAAGTCAAAGTAAGAGAATTTATAAGAGAAGAGATATTTTATGTTATTACTCATTGTTATGTTTCACATTTTCGCTGGTGCTATTGCTTTATTAACTGGTTACGCCGTAATTTGCTTACAAAAAGGAACAACAAGCCACAAGTATTTAGGTAGAGTTTATGTCGTTGCAATGTTAATACTGGGCTTAACCGGAACGTATATCGCGGTGATAAGGGATGTACCAATTTCGATGTTAAATGGTTTGGTGCTTTGTTATTTTGTGTTGTCATCGATTAACGTTGTTTGGCAAAAACCTAACCACACTAATATCATGGATAAGTTGTTATTCTTATTAGCGACTATGTTAACAACTGCATTTGCTTGGTATTCCTATCAAACAACACAGGTTACTGGTGGTCAATTAGGCGGCTTTGGTATCCAAGCGTACTTAGTATTTGGTAGCGTTATGGCGATTTCAATGATAGCTGACTTTCGTTATCTTAAACGCGGCGGATTGGCAAAGAACAGCAGGCTAGCAAGGCATTTGTGGCGTATGTTTTTTCCTTTATTTATGTCTACTGCTGCTTTTTTCCTTGGCCAAGCTAAGCACTTACCAGAATCAATGCAACGTATAGAACTGCTACTGATACCAGTAATATTAGTCATCTTATCGGGAGTTTATTGGTTAATAAAAGTGAATAAAAAAAGTTTTATTGCCGCGAAGTTATATTAAGTTGAATGAGTCAACTATTAAGCTTGCTTTCATCTAACTGTCATAAAACTGAAATATAGTATAGTGGTAACTTTCGAGAAGACTTTAGGTTTGTGATGTTAAATATCTTGCAAGTATTTTGGCAATTCTTTGTTTTAGGTTGGGTTAGTTTTGGTGGACCTGCGGCACATATTGGCTATTTTGAAAAAACATTTGTTCAGAAATTAAAATGGATAGATGAACACGCATATGCTCGCTTAATATCTTTAAGTCAATTTTTGCCAGGTCCCGGTTCTAGTCAAATAGGCTTTGCAATCGGTTTAAAAAAGGCAGGCATTATTGGTGGTTTTGCTGCTTTTGTTGCCTTTACGTTACCGTCCTTTTTCATACTTTATTTGTTATCAACTTCTCAGCCTACGCAAGATATGTCTTGGATTACAAACGTTATTTATGGACTGAAATTATTTGCTGTCGCTGTTGTTGCAGACGCTTCAATCAATATGTATCGCGCATTTTGTAAAGAAAGAGGCACTGCATTAATTTGCATGACAACGGCCGTTGTTTTGTTGCTGATCCCCAGTATATACAGTCAAATGGCTTTGCTTGTTGTTGCAGCAATCATTGGCATGTTACTTAGAAAAACTGAAATGCCTACCACCTTAACAAAAAGCGGTAGTCGCATTGGTTATGTCTCTCTTACTATTTTTATTGCGCTGTTTTTAGGGCTACCACTCATTGCTGGAAGCTCAATCGGTATGTCGATATTTGCAGACTTTTTCTACTCAGGTAGCTTAGTTTTTGGTGGTGGCCACGTGGTATTACCTATGCTGCAGCAAACCATTGGCGAAACGATGAGTACCGACCAATTCTTAATGGGGTACGCAGCGGCACAAGCGATACCTGGCCCGATGTTCTCTTTGTCTGCTTTTTTAGGAGCAGAACTATTTGAAAATGCCCCATTAATGGGAGCTTTAATTGCGACTATTGCGATATTTCTACCGGGGTTTTTACTTGTTTTGTCTTTCAATAATGCGTGGGAGTCTTTAGCGGCTAAGCCACGAGTGGCTGGCGCAGTTTGGGGAATAAATGCTGCTGTAGTTGGATTACTTGTTTCTGCCTTGTATCAGCCTGTATTTACCTCAGCTGTTTCGAGTGCTGTTGATATGGCCGTTGTTATTGTTGGTTTAGGTGCGCTTCGAATTGTTAAGGCGCCAATCTTAGTTGTTATTTCTGGCTTCATTGCTTTTGGTTTGATAATTGGTGCTTAGTAATAACTAATCCAATGCCGTCACCCTAAAATCGAAATAAAAATGGGAATAGATTCGAAAAATTGCTTATATCTATTCCCCAAATCCTTATTTAATTTAATATCTATTGAAGTTAAAAAACCAAATATTTCAATAAATCTAGTTGTTTTTACATGAAATAAATGTATTTCATTCAGTGGCTTATGTGATTTGCAACCGCTGGTTGACAAATTAACAACCTAACTTGCTAGAATGCAACTATTCGAATTTCTATGCTGGCCGCTCAAAAACAAACGAAGGATAAAAGTTTATGATATTGGCAGAAAAGATTGTTAAATTAAGAAAGCAATTTGGTTGGTCGCAAGAAGATCTGGCTGAAAAGATGAATGTATCTAGACAGTCAGTTTCTAAATGGGAAAGTACTAATAGTATCCCAGATTTGAATCGAATTATTTTATTAGCGGACCTATTTGAAGTTTCAACTGACTTTTTGTTGAAAGACGAAAAAGAAATCATTGAACCTCAGCTTGACACTAACACATCAGA
>Ga0213837_1001555_pt1 | contig 12100 bp, 10 predicted proteins | sample SWPATP12_FD_160572 | JGI IMG/M metagenome (GOLD analysis project Ga0213837, IMG submission 160572) | Coastal seawater microbial communities from Marineland, Florida, United States - SWPA TP1 #2 | ecosystem: Environmental > Aquatic > Marine > Coastal | place: USA: Florida | collected 2016-08-06
GGAGGATGCCCGGGCCGGACTCGCCATCCTGGACGACGTGCTGGACATCGCGGACGGCTTCGCCGCCTGAGACGCTCCCTCAGCTCTGGCCACAATAAAGAGGACGCCCCCTCACATCATGTGAGGGGGCGTCCTCCGTTTCGGCACTAAAGGTGAGGGAGCGTCGGCGAGGGGGAGGGGTCAGCCGGCCGCGGTGAGGAACTCCTTCAGCAGCGGACCGGAGACGGTGGCTCCGAGCCCGCCCTCCTCGACGAACACGGCGACCGCGAGGTCCCCGTGCACGGCCACGATCCAGGCGTGGGTCTTAGGCGGGTTGTCGGAACCGAACTCGGCTGTTCCGGTCTTCGCCCCCACCGGGGCGCCCGGGACGGAGGCGAGGAATCCGGTGTGGCCGGAGGTCACCACGGCGCGCATCATGTCCGCCAGGGCAGCGGCCTCGGCTGCCGTGACCGGCGTGCCGGAGGCCGGCACCGGGGCCGGGGCCGGGGCCGGGGCGGACGACGCCGTCGAGCCGGCTGACGGGGTGGCGGCGGCTGTTTCGGTGCCTGCGGCCGCGTCCCCGGCGTCGGGGTTCAGGACGAGCTGCGGCGACACGGGCGAACCCTTGGCCACGGAACCGGCCATGATGGCGGCGGCCAGCGGGGACATGAGCACCTTGCCCTGGCCGATCATCGAGGCGGCGTGCTCGGTCCCTGACGCGTCGCCCGGAACCGAGCCGAGGAAGGCGGCGGCCCCCAGGGCGGGGGCTTCCACCGCGACGCCGAGGGATGTGGCAGCGGACTCCAGCTGCGCCTGGCTGACGGTGTCACGGGCGTTGATGAAGGCGGTGTTGCAGGAGTGGGCAAAGGCATTGCGCAGCGTGACGGAGCCCAGCGAGGACGCCGGGTAGCCTTCGGCGTTCTTGAAGGTCCGCCCGTCCACGGTCAGGGTTGCGGGGCAGTCCACCGTGGAATCGGGAGTCATGCCGTTGCGGATCATGGCCAGGGAGTCCACGATCTTGAAGATGGAACCAGGGGCGTACTGGCCGAGCATGGCCGTGTCGTAGCCGTTGCTCCCCGGTCCGGAAGCGGCGGCCAGGACGGCACCGCTGGAGGGCCGGAGCGCCACGATCGCCGAGGCCGGACCCACCTTGGCCAGGACGTCCTCGGCCAGCTGCTGGAGGTTCGGATCCAGAGTGGTTTTCAGCGGCGTGCCGACCTTCATGTCAACCTGGAACAGAACGCGGCGGCCTTCGTTGAGCAACGTCTGCCGCTCTGCGGCGGTGAGTCCGGCCTTTTCGGCGAAGACCTGGGTTCCGTTGCTGCCTCGCAGCTGCGCGTCGTATTGCTGCTGCAGGCCGCCGCTGCCCGTCGTGTCTCCGGCTTGTAGCGCTCCGCCGGATTTCTCGATCTGTTCGGCGTTGGCCTCGGCTGCGGTGCCCAGCAGGGCTCGGGCGAAGGTGCGCGTGGGGGCCAGGGGGAGGTAGTCGCGAATTGCCCGGGCGCCGGGAATTTCGCCGATCTGGTTGTCGGAGATGGTCCTTCCGTCCTCGCGCAGGGTGATGGCGGTGACGAAGGCCTCAGGGCCTGCCGCCTGAACCTGCTGGACGTAGGCTGCGGGGTCTACTCCCACGAGGTCGGCGAGCTGGGTGGCGGAAGCAGCCGGGTCGGCGGCAGCCAGGAGCGGTTTGTCGATGCCGACGTTCACGACCGACCGGTAGGTGACCAGCTTGGCGTCACCGGCCCCCAGGATCTCCGCCCGCGCCGGGGACTGGGACAGCGTGCCGAGGATTTCCCCCTCGGCCAGCCCGGAGACGAGGGTGGCGGGATTCCAGACGGTGAGCCACTTGTCGCCCGACTTCTTCAGCTCGGCGTATGTGGTGTACTTCCACTCGCCGGAGCCGATCTTCCAGCTGTAGTTCAGCGGGAACGTGGCGGTGTCCTTCTCAAGTGTCAGTTCGCCGCTTTCGACTGCGGGTTTGACCGGGTCTAGTGCCTTAAAGACCTCTTTGAGCTGATCATTGGCCGCTCCGGACTCCTTGCCTTCGAACGCGATGGAGCCGACGTCCACTGCCGCGACAGCGGACGCAAGCTGCTTCGCCGCATCCTGCGCGCCGGCGCGGCCGTCGGAGCAGCCCACTAACGAGCCGCCGATGATGAGCCCAACCAGGGCAAGTGAAAGTTTTGATGAGTTCCCCATCGCGCCATTATGCACCGGCCGCCGGACAATTCCGTTGTCACAAAAGTTCTGCCCGCGGGCCGGAATCCGTTCCACGGCCCGACGCTCCCGCCCGGTTACTCCGGAGTGCGCGCACCCCGGAGTCATGAAGTTCCGCGGAATTCCGGGGAATATCCGCAGCGGGAACTGCGCCGGTACCGGGCAACTGGGCAGGAGCGCGGCGGCCCGGGTCAGAAGGGCGGCTCAGAAGGGCGGCTCAGAAGGGCGGCTCAGAAGCGCCGGATGATCCTGCGCTGCGTCGCCACGGAGATGGCGGCCGTGCGGTTGTCCACCCCGAGCTTGGCGTAGATATGCACGAGGTGGGTCTTGACCGTCGCCTCGGAGATGAACAGCTGCTTGGCGATGGCACGGTTGCCCAGGCCGGTGGCGAGCAGCTCCAGCAGCTGGATCTCGCGGGCGGACAGGACCGGTTCCGGATTGCGGATCCGGCCCAGCAGCCGGGCGGCCACCTCGGGGGCCAGCGCGGTCTGGCCGGCCGCGGCGGAGAGCACAGCCTGGCGGATCAGTTCCGGCGGCGCGTCCTTGAGCATGTAGCCGCTGGCCCCGGCCTCCACCGCGGCGAGGATATCGGCGTCGGAGTCGTAGGTGGTGAGGATAAGCACGGGCGGGGCGGGTTGTCCGGCCTCGCCCGCTTTGATCCTGCCCGTCGCCGTGACGCCGTCCATGCCGGCGCCCATCTGCAGATCCATAAGTACGACGTCGACCGGCTCGCCGAGGGTATGGAGCCGGGAGAGCTCCGCCAGGGCCGCACCGCCGTCGGCCGCCTCGGCGGCGACCGTGATGCCCTCGAAGTCCCTCAGCATGGCCCGCAGTCCGGCCCGGACCACCGGGTGGTCGTCGACCAGGAGTACGCGGATATCGTTCACGGTTCGTTCCGTGCCGGCGGATACCCGAGCGGGAGCCGGATGGCCACCACCGTTCCTTCGCCGGGTGCGGACTCGATGTCCAGGCTGCCGGCCAGCGCAACCACCCGTTCCCGGAGCGACTTCAGCCCGTAGCCGGAGCCGTCGGGGCGCCCGGCGGGGGCCGTGACCGCCGAGGGGTCGAACCCCGTCCCGTCGTCATAGATGTCCATCGCCACTTCGCTGCCCAGGAAGGACAGGGTCACGACGGCGGTGTCCGCCTTGGCGTGCACCCACACGTTCGCCAGGCTGGCCTGCGCGGCCCGCAGCAGGGTGGTCCGGTACGGGTTCGGCAGTTCCACCGGGACCCCTTCGAGGTCGAAGCGGCAATGCAGCCGGGTGCCGCGGGCGGCCGCTTCGGTTTCGGTCTTTTCGCAGAGCCGGCGCAGGCTGTCCACCAGAGGGTCCTCCGGTGGGGCCCCCGCTGAGTTCTCCGCCGATTTCTCTGAAAGGGCGGGGGGCTGCAGGCCTCGGACGAAGCTGCGGGCCTCGGCCAGGTTCGCCGATGCCGTCTCCTGGACGGTCCGGAGCCGGTGGCGGGCCGTCGCGGTGTCCCCGTCATCGAGCGCTTTTTCCGCCGAACGGCCCATCAGCACGATGCTGGAGAAACCCTGGGCCAGAGTGTCGTGGATCTCGCGGGCCAGCCTGGCCCGCTCGGCCAGCGTGCCGGCGTCGTGCTGGCTGCGGGCAAGTTCGGCCCGGGTGCGGCGCAGTTCCTCGGCCGCGAGCCGCTGGCTTTCGGCTTCCAGATACAGCGCCCGGTACGCCAGCCCGGTGATCACGGCAAAGGCGGCGCCGAATGCCGGTCCCAGCACCATGGGCAGCTGCAGGGCGCCGCCGTCGGCCCCGGTGTTGTGGAACCAGAGCGCAACGATGACCAGCACGGTGCTCAGCGCGATCGCCGGCAGCGCCAGCCGCAACGGCAGTATGTGCAGCTGCAGGAAGAAAATCGGGAACGCCAGCCACACGAAGTCGGCGCTGGCCCAGATCAACAGCAGCCACAGGAGGCAGACGGCCCCCAGCCACAGCCGCGAGTAGGGCCGCGGATCGAACCGGGACGGATCCGTGGAGTGGAGTTTCTCCAGGACGGTGCCCAGCAGGTAGACAGCGGCGAGAACCAGCGCGAGTCCCAGGCTGAACCAGTCCGCACCCCGGAGTCCCGGGCTGGCCAGCCGCACCACGGCGACCAGCAGGAGCACGGCGAAGCCGCTGTGAAGGCACACCCGCAGAACGCGCAAAATCACGGCAGCATTTGTGGTTCCTCCCGGGGCGGCCCCTGCCGGCGCCCTGTCAGCCTTGTCCTCCATCCCTTCAGCGTAGTGCGGGGCCGGGCCCCCTTTGCCCGAAATCCGCGCCGCCAAGCCACTATCAACCATTTGGTTGACCCGCGGGTCAACCACTTCACCCTGAAGGCCCAGCCGCGCGGACGATGCCCGCACCGCACCGCCGCGGAAGGCTGGAGACAGGCCACAACCCCGTTTGAAAAAGGACTTCCATGTATCTCGCTCTCCGCGACCTCCGCTTCGCCAAAGGACGCTTCCTGCTGATGGGCGTCGTCGTCGCGCTCATCACCCTGCTGCTGGTGCTGCTCTCCGGCCTCACCGCCGGACTGGGCAACCAGTCGACTTCGGCGCTTGCCGCGCTGCCGGCTGACCAGATCGTCTTCGGGGCCCCCGCCGGGGACAGCGCCAAGGCGTCGTTCACCGAGTCCGAGGTCTCGCGCGGACAATTGTCGGAGTGGGCCGCCCGCGACGGTGTTGCGCACGCAGAACTGCTGGGCATCAGCCAAAGCCGCTTCCAGGCGGTTGGCCCCGCCGGTGCGCCGTCCGGGACGGCCAGCGTGGCAGTCTTCGGGACTGAAGGCACCGAGGGGTCCGGAGCGGCCGGCCTGGCGCCCGGTCCCGTGGCCGAGGGCACGGTGCTGATCGGCGCCAGCCTCGCCGAGGAACTTGACCTGCACACCGGCAGCCTCGCCACCGTGGGCGGAACGGAACTGACCGTGTCCGGCGTCGTCCCGGACCAGTGGTACTCCCACACCGGCGTTGTCTGGACCACTCTCGGCGACTGGCGGAAGCTCGCGCACATCACCGGCACTGACGCCGCCGCCACCGTCATCGCGGTCACCTCCGACGACGGACGCCAGCTCGACGTCGACGCCGCCAACGCGGCCGCCGGGACGTTCAGCGCCAGCCGGGACGGGTCGTTTCAGGCCCTGGGCTCCTACAAGAGCGAAAACGGCTCCCTGCTGCTCATGCAGGCGTTCCTGTACGGGATCTCAGCCCTGGTCATAGTGGCCTTCCTGACGGTGTGGACCGTGCAGCGCACCCGGGACGTCGCGGTCCTGAAGGCCCTTGGCGGTTCCTCCGGCTACATCCTCAGGGACGCCATGGTCCAGGCTGCGGTCGTGCTCGTCGCGGGGGCTCTGGCCGGGGGCGCGGCGGGCGTGGCCGGCGGCGTCCTCGCCGGCGCGGCCGTCCCGTTCCTGCTGACCCCGCAGACCACCCTGCTGCCGATCGCGGGCATCGTCGTCCTGGGCCTGTCCGGAGCTGCCCTGGCGGTCCGGAGCATCACCAGGGTGGATCCGCTCCTGGCGCTCGGCGGCAACTGACACCCGCAACCCTAAATATTCTTCGAAAGGCATACACAGTGAAGACCGTGCTCAACCTCGTCAATGTCACCCTCGAATACCCCGACGGCGAGGGCAGCCTCAAGGCGCTCGACGACGTCAACCTGAGACTCTCCGCGGGGGAATTCCTGTCCCTCGTCGGCCCGTCGGGTTCCGGGAAATCCTCCCTCCTGGCCGTCGCTGCCACGCTCGTCAGGCCCACCGCGGGCCTCGTGCTGATCGGCGCGACCGATGCCGGCGGGCTGTCCGACGCGGACCGCACCTCGCTGCGCCGGGACAAGGTCGGCATCATCTTCCAACAGCCCAACCTGCTGCCGTCCCTCACAGCCCTGGAACAGCTGGTGATCGGGGACCACCTGCGCGGCAGGCCGGTCCGGGAGGCGGGACACCGCGCGGCGGCGCTCCTGGATCTCGTTGGGCTGACTCCGGCGGCCGGGAAACGGCCCCACCAGCTCTCCGGCGGCCAGCGGCAGCGCGTCAATATTGCCCGCGCCCTGATGGGGGATCCTGCCGTTCTGCTGGTGGACGAACCCACGGCAGCCCTGGACCGGGAACGCAGCGAGGCCATCGTGCGCCTGCTGCGCCGGGTCACGGACGAATTCAACGTGGCCACAGTCATGGTCACCCACGACACCGGCTTCGTCCCGCTGACAGACACCGTGGCCAGCATGCGCGACGGCAGGCTGTCCGCCCCCCAGCCGGTCAGCCCGGTTCCCGCCTGAGGGTTGCCGCCGGGTTCTTGCCGGGAAGCCCTAGATTCCGAGGTGCGGTGTGGGCAGGCCGAATATGTCCTTCAAGGCATATCTTGCGGCGTGGAATCCCGGCATGCCGGTCACGCCGGGGCCCGGTGGTGTGGAGGAGGAACACAGGTACACGCCGGGCAGGGGAGTCCGCCACGGGACCGGAGCCAGTACGGGCCGCCGGATGATCCCCCGCAGGTCCATCAGACCCGCGCTGAAATCCCCGCCGACGTAGTTTTCGTTGTACTCACCCAGTTCGGCGGCCGTCGTGACGTGATGACTGACGACGAGGTCCCGGAATCCCGGGGCGAAGCGCTCCAGCTGGGCCATCACGGCCCCGGCCATGTCCACCGTGGACCCGGCGGGTACATGGCAGTAGCTCCAGAGGATGTGCCGGCCCCCGGGCGCCCGCCCGGCGTCGAAGGGCGAAGGCTGGGAAACCAGGACGTAGGGCCGGTCCGGATGCCGCCCCGCGGCGACGAGGTTTTCGGCCGTGGCCATCTCCGCACGGTTGCCGCCCACGTGGACCGTGCCGGCGTCGGCCAGCCCGGACGCCGCCCACGGGACCGGGCCGGAAAGGATGAAGTCGACTTTGCAGGCCGCGTTGCCAAAACGGAACGACTCGAGGGCCCGGCGGTACCGGTCAGGGAACCTGCCGCCCGCCAGTTGCAGCAGTCCGGGTGGCGCCACGTCCAGCAGCGTGGCGCGGACGGGGGGCAGCTCTGCCAGGGATCCGATCCGGGCCCCGGTTTCCACCGACCCGCCATGCGCTTCAATGTCCGCCACCATGGCCTGCGCGATCGCCGCGGATCCCCCGATCGGGACCGGCCAGCCGACCGTGTGGGCCAGGGTCCCCAGCATAAGCCCCGCTCCGGCAGCGGCGGGGGCCGGCAGTTGCGACACCGCGTGGGCAGCGACCCCGGTCAGCAGCGCGGGTGCCAGCTCCTCCCGGAACCGCAGCCCCCACAGCGGGGTGCCCTGCTCCAGGACCCGGGCACCGAACAGGGCGGCAGCCACCGGGTCGTGCGGTATCCGCAGGAGCTGGTTCAGCGTCAGGTCCGTGATGCCGTCCGCGCGCCGCACGAGCGGGGCCATCAGCCGCCCGAAAGCGGCGCCGTCGCGCCCCAGGCCCGCGACAGTCCGCTCGAGTGAGCGGTACGCCAGCGCCGCCCGGCCGCCGTCGAGCGGGGTGCCATAGGAGACCTCGGGAACCTCCAGCCTGATCCGCCGGGAGAGTTCAAACTGCCGGAAGAACGGCGAGGCCAAGGCCATCGGATGCACCGCCGAGCACACATCGTGGAAGTGGCCGGGCTCCATGAGTTCGGCGGTGCGCAGCCCTCCGCCGGGGGCGGGCGCCGCCTCGTAGACATGCACCTTCAGTCCGGCGCGGGCCAGGGTTACCGCCGCGGCGAGGCCGTTCGGGCCTGATCCGACGACGGCGACATCAGGCATCCGCTGTCGCCTGACGCCAGGGCAGCACGGACGCCGAGGGGCGCAGCAGGTCCACCCGCAGCCGGTCCGGAACGCCTTCGAACGGCCCGCCCTGGGGATCATCCATCCCGTGCCGGCGGACCACGTCATAGCTGGGGTCCCAGATGTCCCACACCACCCGGGCCATCAGGTAGGCGGTGGCGATCATGTGGAAGACCACCGCGAGGACGTAGTAGGGCATATCAATATTGTGCTGGGCCACCCCGCCGCTCGTCACCTGGCCGAGGTACATCCAGACGGCGGCCCAGTGCAGCGCTTCGAAGGTCTGCCAGACCAGGAAGTCCCGCCAGCGCGGGCGGGCCAGGGCCAGCAGCGGGATGAGCCAGATGACGAACTGCGGTGAGTAGACCTTGTTCGTCAGGATGAACGCGGCAACGATCAGGAAGACGAGCTGCGCAAGCCGCGGCCGCCGGGGCGCGGCCAGGGCCAGGACCCCGATCAGCACACAGGCCAGCACGAACAGGTTCAATGCCAGGGTGTTGATCGCTTCCGGTTGCCATGGGACCCAGCCCAGCCGTCCGGCGACGAGGTTGTACGCAAACCAGGGCGAGCTGTAGCCGGCGGGCCGGTCCTCGGTGAACTGGTAAAAGTACTTCCAGCCCTCCGGATTCATGGCGGCAACAGGGAGGTTGACGGCCAGCCACGCGGCGGCGGCGGCACCGGCGGTGACCAGGATGGCCCTGATGCGCCCGGTGCGCAGGGCCAGGAGCAGCACGGCACCAAGGATCAGGACCGGGTAGAGCTTGGTGGCCGTGCCCAGGCCGATGAAGATCCCTGCCAGCACGAGTTTGTTCCGGGAGAAGCAGTACATGCCGAGGGCCAGCAGCCCCACAGCCCACATGTCCCAGTTGATGGTGCCGGCCAGGATGATGCCGGGGGCCACGGCCACCATGGCAGCGTCCCACGTCCGGCGCCGGGCCATCCGTGCCGTGGCAAGCACCGTGACGATCCAGACTGCGGCGATCAGGGCGGCATTGATGTCGAAGTAGGCCAGGATGCGGGTGGCCGAGACGCCCTCGCCGGGAACCAGCAGGGCCGTGGCTCCGGCAATGAATCCCATGAGGACGGGGTATTCAAAGAACGTCCCCGGTGTGATGAACGGGAAGGCGCCGTCACCGAGGCCGCGGTTCTTGAACAGCTCCGGGAAGTCCGAATAGCAGGTTGCGTAGAACTGGCCGGGCGTTTCCCAGCCGTTGGTGCGGCAATAGGACTTGAGGAGAATCCCCATCACGGACGCCAGGACGGTGAGCAGGACCAGGACGCGTTCCACGGTGAAAAATCCGGGGGCGACGACGCCGGGGGCCGAGCGGTTGCCCAAGGGTCCGCCGACCAGCTCTGTGAAGTTCCTCAGCAAGGGGTCGCTGCGGCTTGGGATGACCAGTCGGACACGTCTGCGGTGTTCCGGCGGCTTTGTCTCCTGCATGCCCTGAGCTTACCGGGGCCGCTGCGGCCTGCCGTGCGCGCCGGGCCAGCGGCTCAGCGGACGTCGGAACCGGCGCTTAAAAGGGGGAGCCCACGCGTCGCCGCGTGGGCTCCTTGCGGATAAGTTCCGTCGTCAGTCATCAGTTCTTCCTTCGGTGGCCGTGACGCGCCTCAGCGGATGAGGCCCATCTGGTGCATAACGACGTAGACGTCTTCACGCTTCTGGTCCAGGAGTTGTCCGTTGAACAGCGTCGTGTGCCGGGGCGCGGGCCTGAGGCTCAGGCGCACGAGCGACTGCAGTTTCTGCTTCATGGTGGTCACCTCCCTTCGGTGTCGAGTGTTGCGTGGGCGGGCTGTGGTGCTGGCAATAGTCACGATGGACCTTTCATTGGCACTAATGGGGAACGGATGGCAATTGGGCATGCCAATTAAGGCCCCTGTGAATTGAGGAAGAAAAGGCCGAAATTAGGCAAGGAAATGCCCGGTGCTAATTAAGCGGTTTCGCAAAAGCGAAAGGATGGCCCCTGAACGCGGAAAAGCCGCAACCCCAACAAGAAGCTGGGTTCCGATCTTTGGGGGTGCTGCGCAACCGCGTGGTTCCGCCTGGGTCAGTCCGCTGTCACGGAACTCCCGGGAAGGGGAGTGCCGGTATCACCACTGCTCCGGGGTCCTGGGTAAGAAACCAGGCCCCGGGCGGAAGGGTCAGGAGGCAGTCGGGCCGAAATTTGGGCGCGGTTCAGCGACAGAGGCCGGGGTGGCGGTGACGAAGTACATCCATCCGCTAGTCAAAGTAATCATTTCTCCCAACCTCCTTTTCTGTTATGCCGTGGCACCGGCTGACTGGCCGGGCGACGCGCGCCTCGACCCCGGCAGGACGCTCTGGGGTCAGAAATAAAAATACACTACGAATGCCGGACTTGACTACAGCATTCATAAACTTTCTTGAAACTATTTTCTAAAGCGCTTTTATAGGCCCCAGCGGACAACTGCCGGCGTCTTCTTATCCCAGCCAAGCGTGCACACTTTCGCGGTTCCCAGGATGAAATGCCGGCCCTCGTGCGGATCGAGACCCAGCCACCGGGCGGTGAGGATCCGGGAGAAGTGGCCATGGGCCACAATCAGCACGTTGTCCAGGCCCGATTCCAGAACGCGCGCCACGATTTTGTCCGCGCGCGCGGCGACGTCGTCGAGGGCTTCGCCGTTCGGCACGCCGTGCGTCCAGATCAGGTATTCCGGGTTGTCCTTGCGGATGAGGTCCGAACTGATGCCCTCGTAGTCACCGTAGTCCCACTCGACCGCGAGCGGCTCCAGCTGGGCGTCGGGGAAGCCGGCCAGTTCCGCGGTCCGTCGGGCCCGCCGCAGCGGGGACGTCAGCACCAGGTCAAAGTCGACGGCGTCGAGCACCTTGCGCGCCTCCACGGACTGCTGCTCGCCCTCCACGGTGAGCGGGAGGTCGGTGAGGCCGGTGTACTGGCCGCTCTTGGACCATTCGGTTTCGCCGTGCCGCAGGATCCACAGCTGCGGGCGGGGGGCGTTGGAAGGTGCAATCACTTAGGACTCCTCAGTTGAGAGCGGAGCGGCGGACTCGGGCTGTGCCGCCCACCATTCGTGCAGTTTGGCTTCGGCCTGGTCGGGATCCAGCGGGCCGTGCTCCATCCGTTCCTCCAGGAGAAACTTGTAGGCCCGCCCGACGACGGGTCCAGGCTTGAGCCCCAGGAGTTCCATGATCCGGCCGCCGTCCAGGTCCGGGCGGACCGCCTCCAGGGATTCCTGCTCACGGAGGGCCGCGATCCGGGCCTCGAGATCGTCGTAGGCGAAGGCGAGCCGCTCGGCCTTGCGCTGGTTGCGGGTGGTCACGTCCGAGCGGGTCAGCCGGTGGAGCCGTTCCAGCAGCGGGCCGGCGTCGGTGACATAACGGCGGACGGCGGAATCGCTCCAGCCGGCATCGCCATAGCCGTAGAAGCGCATGTGCAGCTCCACCAGCTTGGCCACGGCCTTGGTGGTGTCGTTGTCGAAGCGCAGCGCCTTCATCCGTTTGGACGTCAGTTTGGACCCGACCATGTCGTGGTGCCGGAAACTCACGGCGCCGCCCGGTTCGAAACGGCGTGTGGCGGGCTTCCCGACGTCGTGCATCAACGCGGCGAACCGCAGCACGAAGTCCGGGCCGGGCACGGCGCCGTCGGCATCCGTTTCGAGGGCTGCTGCCTGCTCCAGAACCTGCAGCGAGTGCTGGTAGACGTCCTTGTGGCGGTGGTGTTCATCCGATTCGAGGCGCAGGGCGGAGACCTCGGGCAGCACGAAGTCGGCCAGCCCGGTATCCACGAGCAGGTCCACACCGGCACGGGGGTGGGCCGCGCAGATGAGCTTGACCAGCTCCTCACGGACGCGTTCCGCGGAGATCATGGTGATCCGTTCTGCCATCCGGGACATCGCGTCGCGGACATCCTCGTGCACGGTGATGCCCAGCTGGGCCGCGAAACGGGCAGCACGCATCATGCGCAGGGGATCGTCGGAGAACGAGGATTCCGGTGCTCCCGGGGTGGCCAGGACGGAAGCATGGAGGTCGCGGACACCGCCGAACGGATCCACGAGCTCCAACCCGGGGAGCCGCAGCGCCATGGCGTTGATGGTGAAATCGCGGCGCAGCAGGTCATCCGTCAGCGACTTCCCGAACGCAACCACAGGCTTGCGGGAGTCGGGAT
>Ga0213837_1001556_pt1 | contig 12099 bp, 9 predicted proteins | sample SWPATP12_FD_160572 | JGI IMG/M metagenome (GOLD analysis project Ga0213837, IMG submission 160572) | Coastal seawater microbial communities from Marineland, Florida, United States - SWPA TP1 #2 | ecosystem: Environmental > Aquatic > Marine > Coastal | place: USA: Florida | collected 2016-08-06
GCCATTAACAAAGTCTGAATTAGAAATAGAAGCCGCCGCTTGGACTAAGTTGTTGCGTGCAAAAGCTGTTGAGGTGAGTAAAGCGGAGATTAAAGCGAGTAATCAACAAAAAGCGATTGATAGCGCTCAAGAAATTGCTGATATCACTAAAGAAAGTACAGAATTAGTCAACAAAAAGGCTGTTGATAAAAATAAAGAAGAACAGTCTAAAAAAGAGCTTGAAGAAGATATTGAAGAAATAAAAGCTATATCTAAAGAGTATTCAAAAGTTACTGGCGAAAAAGAAAACAAAACAGAAATTAAAACCGATGCTGCTTCTTTAGAATCACTGTCAAAAAAAGCGGAAGAATACAGTAAAAAAACAGAACAAATTAGAAAGTCTACAGTTAAAAACCTTACAGACTTAAAACTCGAATTAAACTTATTGATTAGCCGATATTTACTCGTATTAGATGCTCTTGATAGTAAAGGCGGCGATAGTAAAGAAATGCGTTTATATGCGGATGTATTGTCGGGTGTGCGCATTGATATTGCAGATTCCAATCAGCTTTGGTTGGCGGCTGAAGCGTGGTTTGTTTCTAAAGAAGGCGGTGTCAGATGGTTAGGCAACTTGATTAAGTTTGTTGTTTTCCTTGCCTTTATTTTCTTATTAGCGAGTATTGTTGGTCGTATTACGGATGCTGCAATAGCTAAAAATCGAAACCTGTCTAAATTACTTAAGAGTTTTATTAGTTTAACTGTTAGACGCATTGTACTTGGTGTTGGCTTTTTAATTTCATTATCTTTTATCGAAGTTGATATTGGCCCTGTGTTGGCGATGATCGGCGCAGCTGGATTGGTTATTGGTTTGGCTCTTCAAGGCACATTAAGTAATTTCGCAAGTGGCATGTTAATACTTATATACCGCCCATTTGATGTTGGGGACTTTATCTCAATTGATGGTGTTTCAGGCGTTGTGGACTCAATGACGCTACTTTCGACGTCTGTAAAAACACTTGATAATCAGCTGCTTATTATGCCAAATAATAATGTTTGGGGAACAACTATAAATAACGTGACAGGTAGCACAACTCGCCGTGTTGATTTGGTTTTTGGCATTGGATACGGTGATGATATGGATAAGGCAATTGGTATTTTAGAAGCGCTTATTAAAGAGCACGATAAAATACTCAAGAAGCCGGAGTATATGATTAAGGTACATGAACTAGGAGAGTCTTCCGTTAATCTAATTTGTCGTCCGTGGGTTAAGACTGAAGATTATTGGGATGTGTATTGGGATCTCACTAAACGAGTTAAGGAAGAATTTGATAAACAAGGCGTTTCAATCCCTTTCCCTCAGCGAGATGTTCATTTGATCAAATCAGACGTTTAAGAAACCCTGAAAGGTTTTAAGCTTTCATACAAAAGGGTGATGACTTAATATTAAGTCATCACCCTTTTATTTATCTTTCTATGAATAATTCGTTACCTATTTGCAATGACTTTGGTTCAGTTACATTATCGAAGTTAAGTGAAACTCATCCCTGTTTAAATATTCAACATAAAACTTGTGAAGCTAAAGTTAGCTTGTTTGGCGGTCATGTTTTGAATTGGCAACCAACTGATGAAAAAGAAGTTTTTTGGATAAGTAAAGACGCAAAATATGATGAGAAAAGTGCGATTCGTGGTGGTATTCCGATTTGCTGGCCATGGTTTGGCACTCACGAAAGGAACGGTGTTAAAGGAAATCATGGTTTTGCACGCAATCTTATTTGGCAGCTGAGTGATGTTGAACTTACAGAAAACGTAGCAAAGATTACTTTGACGTTAGAGGGTGAAAATCACCATAACTTGTGGCCAGAAAGATATAGGCTTAAACAAGTGCTAAGTTTTGGTAAAGATTTTGAGCAATCTTTGTTCATAACCAATATGAGTGACCAACCTGTTGAATATACAACTGCATTGCACAGTTATTTTTCGGTTGGCTCGCCAGAAAACTGCACCGTGAGTGTGCTAAATGGTGCCAAATTTGAAGATAAGTTGACAGGTGAAAAATGTGATCCAGCTTTATTAGAAAGTTGTAAAGGGCCGTTAGATCGCATTTATCAAACGAATGAAACGGCAATTATTGAAGATGATGCTTGGCAGCGAAAAATTAGAGTAACGCCAACTAATACAAACCAATGGGTGCTATGGAATCCAGGTTCGAAAATAGCAGGTCAAATGGTAGACATTCATGTCGGCGGTGAAAACGAATATGTTTGTCTAGAAGCAGCAAATACGCGATGGTGTGAAATAAAAGCACACGAAACCGTTGTAATAGGTCAACAGGTTACATTGATTTAACGTGTGCTTACTTAACTGAGCGAGTTATGGGTTATTTTAGTTTTCCAGTAATATCGTAATAATGTGTTGTGACCATTCTCTCTGTAGAGATAAATGCCCAACTCCACTTTTCCGTATAGTCTTTTAATGGATCAAGTGCTTGAATAGCCTCTAGAGATAACCCTTGATCAACTAGCTTTTTGATGATGCTATGTGTTTCATTCAGCATGGCTACTATATTTTTTAAGTCGCCTAAATTTGCAATAGGGCCGTGTCCAGCAATAATTTTAGTCTCTTGATTAGCGACTTTAATAATGGCTTCTATTCCTTGAATAAAGCCTGCAATTGTGCCTCCATTATCAATATCGATAAATGGAAAACGCCCATTAAAAACAAGGTCGCCAGCGTGAATTATATTAGCTTCTTTAAATTCAATAAAGAGATCGCTATTTGTATGGGCATCTGGTGTGTGATAAAGCTCAATGCTTTGCCCATTCATTGTTATAGAGGTATCTGCAGTGACATCAACTGTTGGGAAATACGCAGAGGTAAAAGAGGGAGCTTTGCGACCAAACATTTTAATGCCACCAGGGTTTTCAAGGTACTTACGAACATTTGGGTGAGCCATTATGATGGCACCACGCTTTTTAAAGTACGCATTGCCTCTTACGTGATCTTGATGGAAGTGCGTATTAATAATGAGATCGACTTCGCGATTATTTGACAGTTCTTTTTGAGCTTTGTCTATAAACTCAACTAAGTGTTCCATTTGTGTATCAATCATGAAGACTCCGTCTTCACCAATCAGTACACCAACGTTTCCTGAACGGTCAGTTCTTAATTCAAATATTCCGCTACCAAGATCGGTCACTTTGACCTCAACTTCTTTGTTTGCAGCATTGTTTGCTACTGCAAAATTACATAAACAAAAAAACGTTAAGAATTGAAAGAGCTTTTTCATCGTTGAACACCAGTTTGTCATAATTTTTATGTGTGTTTTCACAGTGTAAATCAATCTTTCTTTTTATTCGCTATTTTTTTCTTCTTCTAAAATAACCATTCGATAAATTATGATCATTTTTTTAGGGACCGTCGGATAACCTAATTGTTCGCTATAATCGACTTCAACTTTGGCAATTTTTTCTAGGACATCGTAACCTTCAATCACTTCGCCAAACACTGCATAGCCCCACGAACTTCCAGGATCTAGATTGGTATTGTCGTTTAAGTTAAAAAAGAACTGATTTGTGGCAGAATGCGCATCATTGAGTTGCTTGGCCATGGCAATGGTACCTTCTTTATTTTTAAGGCCATTTCCTGATTCGTTAAAGATTGGGGTGTCGGGTTCAACTTCAGCATAGTTGATTTGAAACCCACCGCCTTGAATTAAGTATCCTTCTTCAACTCGATGAATTAGAGTTTTATCGTATTGTCCTCTAGCGACGTAACCCAAAAAGTTATCTACAGTGATCTTTGCTCTGTAGCGATCCAGCTCAAGAATTACGTTACCTAGAGATGTTTCTACGCGAACTTTTGGTGACATGTTATTCGGTTGAATATATTGGCCTTTAAGATCTATAGCCATTAAGTTGCATGATGCAGTTATGAAAAAACAAACAACCAGTGTTTTTGTTATAGAAAATAATTTAAGAGAGTTCATATAAATTCAACTAGTTTATTCTTAGGTATTTATTAATAAGGGATCTGGTAAAGCCTGTTTTTAAGTAAAAACCACGTGGTAAAGTGAGAAAAGGTTCCCCATGTTTATTAAACGCTTGGGTTTTTACTTTGCTATTGGCCGCTTTAGGGCGAAGTTGTAATACTTGACCAACTTTGCCGTTAATGTTTTCTACATTTCCAAGTACTATCATGTCTGTGAGTTCTTGCCAGTCATCTGCCATTAACTTTTCTTCTTCGGCATCAGGGCTCCATAAAAACGGAGTGCATATTATTCGTTCTTCAATTGGGATTGAGCGCTCGGAAATTACGGGTACCCATAAAACTCGAGCCATTTTATTTCTTAGGTGGCTAGTTTGCCAAGTAGACCCAACTAATCCTGTTAGCGGAGCTACACAAACAAATGTTGTTTCTAACGGTTTGCCTGAATGATCTATTGGGATCGATTTTAGTTCAATTCCTAAATGTGGAAAGTCTGGTTCGGGTTTAGAACCAGCGCTTGCACCAAGAGCCTGTTCGAGTAGCAAGCCTTGCCATCCTTTTTCCTTATTTAAGTTCTTGGGGATAGCTACATTTAATTTTACTGCCAGTTCACCTAAGGTTAAACCGGCCAAAGATTGAGCGCGTTCGTTTAATTCTGATTCGCTCTTGGGGATGGCAATAATAAGGTATTCCGAGATTTAATAGATTTGTTCGTATTATCCTAAGCTTATTAAATGCAGGCAAGTGAATTTTTTAATTGCTCATCTGGCGACTTTATGGAAGAATCGATTTTATATTATCTATGATTTTTCAGGAGTTCCTGTGATAGATGCCGAAGGCTATAGAGCCAATGTCGGCATAGTTATAATCAATAACAGGGGACAAGTATTTTGGGCCAGGCGATTTGGTCAGCACTCTTGGCAATATCCTCAGGGAGGAGTTGATGAAGGTGAAAGTGCAGAACAAACGATGTATCGCGAATTATATGAAGAAGTAGGGTTAAAACCTGAGCATGTAAAAGTAGTTGCATCAACGAAGCATTGGTTAAAGTACAAATTACCAAAACGACTCATTAGGCATGATAGTAAGCCTGTGTGTATTGGACAAAAGCAAAAATGGTTTTTGTTAAAGTTAACAGCGAAAGAATCAGCGATTAATTTGTTGCATTCTGGTCATCCTGAGTTTGATGATTGGCGTTGGGTAAGTTATTGGTATCCCGTAAGACAAGTCGTTTCTTTTAAACGAGAAGTGTATCGCAAAGTGATGAAAGAGTTTGCGCCTCACATGTTGTCTTATCATCGTAATAGCGACCGCCGCCATTATGATAAGCGAAGAAAGCGCGCTTAGTTTATAACTATGTATTAACTACCGACTTATTGATTGAATGAGTCGGTTATTCACCTCAATTTAACCTGTTTGTCGAAACAACATTATTAGGGAATATTATGTTAACCATTTTGCGCCGCATTGTTTTGGAGTTCAGCCAAGAAGCTGAATTTGAACGAGCGCTTAAGCGAATGGTAAATCAGGTAAAACACGCTTTGAGCACCGATTGCTGCTCTGTTTATCTTTCTGACTATCAAAACCAACAGTTTGTGCTTTCTGCATCAGATGGTCTCGCAACTAGTACTTTAGGGCAAACCGCCATTGGTTTTTCTGAAGGTCTAGTTGGGCTAGTTGGACAAAGGGAAGAACCTATAAACATAGCTGATGCACATAACCATCCACAATTTTATCATGTACCCGAGTTGGAAGAGGATGACTTAAAAGCATTTTTAGGAACTCCGATTATCCATCAACGCCGAGTACTTGGCATATTGATTATTCAGCAAAAGCAAGCACGCCATTTTAACGAGAATGAAGAAGCATTTTTGGTAACGCTTTCTGCTCAGCTTGCTACAGCGATTGCAAATGCTGAAGCTAGAGGTGTTATTGGGCGACAAAATGATAAAGGCTGGGTCAAACAATTAACTGGTATTCCAGGTGCACCAGGTGTTGTACAAAGTGAAATACTCATTAATCAGCCAAAAGCTGATTTACGGACAGTTACGCTGGAAAAAGTTAGTAACGTTGAAAACGAAAAACAGCGCTTTGAAAGTGCCGTCGAAAAAACGAGAGAAGACTTTGAAGAGCTTGCCGAAAATCTAAGTGACAAAATTGCTGACGATAGCCTAGATATATTTGAAGTATATAAACAACTGCTCGACAGCGTGCACTTAACAGACGAAATTAATGCAAAAATTAACTTCGGCTGGAATGCGCAAAGTGCGTTAAAACAGGTTGTAGACAATTATGTGATTCAATTTGAGTCGATTGAAGATGCTTATTTACGTGAACGAGCCAATGATATTAAAGATTTGGGTAACAGGCTGTTGATGAATTTACTTCAACCCGACTTAGCCTCACCTAAGCTTCCTAGCTCTTTTATTTTGGTTGCCGAAGACGTCAGTGCTTCAATGCTTGCCGAATATCAGCATAAGGGGTTGTTAGGTATTGTTTCCCTTACAGGTTCAAACAATTCTCATGCCGCAATATTAGCTAGGGCAATTGGTATCCCAGCGATAATGGGCATAGAACAAATCCCACTTGCGCAGTTAAATGGTCAACAAGCGATTATAGATGGTTATAGTGGTGAGTTATTTATCGATCCTAGTGAGTCTTTGCAAAAAGAGTATGAGCACTTAATTGCTGAAGAATATGAGCTTGATGACAAGGTCAAACAAGTCAGAGAATTACCTTCGATTACTCGCGACGGTCGTGCTATTGAACTTCTATTAAATGCAGGCTTATCAGTTGGTTTCGAGCATTCAAAAGACGCAGGCGCAGTAGGAATTGGGTTATATCGAACTGAAATTCCTTTCATGAACCGCAGTTGTTTTCCATCCGAAACAGAACAAACGGAAATTTATCAAGAAGCGTTGAGTGCTTTCCCGAGTCAAATGGTGACAATGCGTACACTTGATGTCGGTGGCGATAAGTCACTGCCTTATTTTCCAATTGCTGAAGACAACCCGTTTTTAGGTTGGCGTGGTATCAGAATTACATTAGACCATCCTGAAATATTTTTAGTACAAGTTAGAGCGATGATGCGAGCAAACTTGGGACATGGAAATCTTGAAATCATGTTGCCAATGATATCCGGGTTAGCCGAGGTTGATGATGCTATTCGATTGATTAACCAAGCGCATTTTGAGCTGTCTGCTGAGTTAGAAAGGTATTTAGAAGAAAAATTACCTAAACCTAAAATAGGTATAATGATAGAAGTACCATCAGCTATTTTTCAACTGAAAGAGCTAGCGACAAGAGTAGACTTTTTCTCTGTTGGTAGTAACGATTTAACTCAGTATTTACTGGCAGTTGATAGAAATAATGCAAGAGTGGCTGATTTATATGATTCTTATCATCCCGCTGTTTTGCGCGCATTAAACACCATCGCACAAGAATCAAGTAAGAGCTTGGTACCATTAAGTCTTTGTGGCGAGTTGGCCGGAGAACCCGCAGGCGCTTTGTTGTTATTAGCAATGGGTTACGACAAATTAAGTATGAGTCCACACAATATCGCACGTATTAAATGGGTCATTCGCCATGTAGAGTTCAAGCGTGCAAAAGTCATTTTGGAGCATGTTCTTAACTTATCTACAGCAAAACAGGTCAGAAGTTATCTTTATGAGCAATTAGAAACCTTAGGATTAGGAGGTTTTATAAGGGCAGGTATGTAATTAGTTTGTATTTATTCATACTGTTCAAAGAAACAAGCAATTGCTAGTAATTGGTGAATGACTTAGGCATAATTTAGTCACTTGATATATTCATTAATTTACGGAATTTTCCCCTCCATGTCGGATAGTTTTATTCAGTTTCCTCAAATAGATCCCATTATATTTAGCATAGGTCCAATCGCACTTCGATGGTACGGAATGATGTACTTGATCGGGTTTATTGCTGCTATCTTTATTGCCAATAGAGCTGCTGATCGCAGTAACGGTGCGTGGACAAGAGAGCAAGTCAGTGATCTCCTTTTTTATGGCTTTTTAGGTGTTATTTTGGGAGGCCGAGTTGGATACGTTTTATTTTATCAATTTGACTATTTCCTTGCAGATCCGCTTTACCTATTTAAAATTTGGACCGGCGGAATGTCATTCCATGGTGGGTTATTAGGCGTAATTACCGCAATTTATATATTTGCTCGTAAAACCAATAAACGGTTTTTAGCTGTTGGTGACTTTGTCGCGCCACTTGTGCCGATTGGTTTAGGCATGGGACGTATCGGGAATTTTATTAATGCCGAATTATGGGGGCGTCAGACCGATGTTCCTTGGGCTATGGTATTTCCAACGGATCCATTGCAAGTGCCTCGACATCCGTCTCAACTATATGAGTTTGCGCTAGAAGGTGTCGTATTGTTCGCTATTTTAATGTGGGTTGTGCGCAAACCGAGAACGCTTGGGTTAGCATCTGGTACGTTTTTAGTAGGTTATGGCGTATTTAGAATGATTGTTGAGATGTATCGAGAACCAGATGAACACTTAGGTTTCTTCTTTGAGTTTATATCAATGGGTCAAATGTTGAGTTTACCTATGGTCATAGGTGGACTGTTTATAATGTATTGGGGCTATGTTAACCAAGCTAACTCTGCAATTAAGGAAAACAAATAATGCGTGCTTATTTAGATTTATGCCAACGAATTATCGATCATGGTACTTGGGTTGAAAATGAGCGCACAGGTAAACGTTGTTTAACCGTTATTAACGCCGATTTAGAATATAATGTTGCCGAAAATAAGTTTCCTTTAATCACAACGCGTAAGAGCTTTTATAAATCCGCTATTGCTGAGTTTTTAGGTTATATTCGTGGCTACGATAATGCAGCGGATTTTAGAGCGCTTGGTACCAAAACTTGGGATGCCAATGCCAATGAAAACGAAGCATGGCTGAATAATAAATACCGTAAAGGTGATGACGACATGGGACGTGTTTACGGTATTCAAGGGCGTTCTTGGGCAAAACCTGATGGCGGTCACCTAGATCAGCTACGTAAAGTAGTTGATAATCTATCTAAAGGTATTGATGATCGAGGAGAAATCATTACTTTTTATAACCCTGGTGAATTCCACATGGGATGTTTACGCCCATGTATGCATACGCATAATTTTTCACTATTGGGAGATACACTTTACTTAACAAGTTTTCAACGTTCATGTGATGTACCGCTTGGATTAAACTTCAACCAAATTCAAGTTTATACCTTTTTAGCTCTTATGGCGCAGATCACAGGTCACAAGCCGGGCATCGCTTATCATAAAATTGTTAATGCACATATTTATGAAGATCAATTAGAGCTGATGCGTGATGTTCAATTAAAGCGCGAACCTTTTGATTCGCCTAAATTGGAAATTAATCCTGATATAAAATCGTTGGAAGACCTAGAAACTTGGGTAACGATGGACGACTTTAAAGTGGTCGGTTATCAAAGTCATGATGCGATAAAATATCCTTTTGCAGTTTAAATTGAATTAAAGTAAGCTGTTTGTAACAAAATGTTTCAAACGAATTCAAGGAAGAACAAATGCTTACAAGATTCTTATGCAGTATTTTACTGTTTACCTCAACTATTACCCTAGCCAACCACTGGGATGCATTGTTTGATCATCCCAAATATCAAAATGCAAAGGTTTCTCCTGATGGAGAGCATTTTGCCGTTTCGATGCAAATTGAAGGAAAAACGGGGCTTGTTTTCGTAGAGCGAGAGGGTATGAAAACAGTTGGTGCCCTTAATTTTGGCGGCAAAAATGAAGTTGGTGACTTTCAGTGGGTTAACAATGAGCGGGCCGTAGTTAATGTAGTGCAAAGAGTACCTGGAAAAGAAGAACCTCAATTTTACGGTGAGCTATATGCCGTAAATTTAGATGGTTCTCGTGGCGATATGATATATAGCTACCGCAACGTTAATGAATCTAAAGGGACACGTATTAAGAAAAAGGAAGCTATTCGCGGCTGGGCTGAAGTTATTGATGTCCTCCCTGAAGATAAACGTCATATTCTAATTAGCTCTACGCCAATGTCACACACAGGGGAATCTATTTCTACTGTACTTAAACTTAATGTTTACAATGGAGCTGTTAAAAGTAAAGTAATTAAAGCTCCTGTCCCGTTTGCGCATTATTTAACAGATACAGAAGGCGAGATTGCTGCAGTTGTTGGTGTGAATCGTAGTAATAGAAATCAGTTGTTTATCGTTAAAGATGGCGAGTGGTTGGAAATAACGAACCCTAAAGTTGGTAATAGTGTTTATCCTTTATCAATCAGTGAATCTGGTAAGTATATGTATACACTTGATAGTGCTGATAAAGACTTGAAGGGTGTATACAGATTAAATTTACAGGATCTAACTTACAAGGAAATATTTACTGATAGAGCGGTTGATATTACTGACATAGAGATGACTTCAAATGGCCGTTCAGCCTATGCTTTGAGAGTAGATGAAAGTTATCCAAGCTATTTAATTTTAAATAAAAAAGTTGAAGAAGCAAAAGTCTTTAAAGATCTGTTAAAAACTTTCCCTTATAGCGAAGTCAATATCACCAGTAGAAGCGATGACGGTAAAATATACGTTGTTTATGTTTCTTCTGACGTAGACCCAGGAAAATTGTATTTATACAATTTAGAAGAAAACAAATTATCTCACCTATTTTCTTATAAAAAAGAATTTGATAACGCAAAATTCGCACAGACAGAACCTATTAAATTTAAGGCCTCTGATGACGTAGAAATAAACGGGTTATTTACTCAAGCTCAATCAAAAAATGGTGCAGCGCCAGTTGTCGTACTTGTACATGGTGGTCCTCATGGCATTCGAGATTTTTGGGGGTTCTCTTCATATGTTCAATATTTAACGATGAATGGTTATTCTGTTTTACAAGTAAATTACAGAGGTTCGGGTGGTTACGGTGAACAGTTTGAGCAGTCAGGATATAAGCGTTGGGGCTCTAGAATTCAAGAAGATATTAAAGATGGCTTGGAGTGGTTAATTACTCAGAAAAAAGCGGTTAAGGGTAATAGCTGTATTATGGGGGCTAGCTTTGGGGGTTATTCTGCTGTACAAAGTGCGATTCAGTATCCTGAATTGTATCGTTGTGCTGTAGCTAACGCAGGTATATACGATTTACCTTTGATGTTTAAAGAAGGTGATGTTAGGACTCGTCGTTCGGGAAAAAGTTACTTGAAAAACGTACTTGGAGAAGACGAATCCGTTTTAGCTGAAATGTCTCCAGTAAATCATGTTAGCAAACTTGAAGTTCCTTTATTGCTTGCCCATGGTAAAGAAGATGAAAGAGCTCCTTTTGAACATGTTGAGCGATTAAAAGAAGCTTTGGATAAAGCGAATAAACCGTATCAATGGTATGTAATGGAAAAAGAAGGTCATGGCTTTTATAATCCTGCTAATCAAAAAGCATATATGAGTAAAGTATTGAGCTTTTTAGATAAACATTTAGATAAAGCTTAGTATCGTTTACGTTGTATACCCCATTGAGTGATTATTGTTTCACTCAATGGGGTTTATTTTAATAGTTGTTTTACCTCTTCTATTGGTAATTTTTTGATTGTAATCTCCTTCCCTGAAATAGCATTTTTTCGTGTGACGGTTTTAGCCATAAACAGCGAGTTATAAATCGCTTCTTCGGTCGCTTCGATGGTTGCTTGGAATAAAGGAGTCATCTTATTGTTAGGCAGCTCTTCAATTAGGCTTGCATTGTTTCGACGCTCCGGTGTTCTTCTAACACTTTCTGCTACTGAGAAACTGATAACATAATCTCCACTGCCATTGCTCATTGAAGAGCCAGTTCTAGCAAGTCCTGTCATAGCTCGATTACCTAATCGTTCTAAGTTTCTATCCGACAGTGGTGCGTCAGTCGCAACTATAATCATGATAGAGCCGTCAGCAGAGTCGTTGTTTATTTCATCCTTTAAATAATATTGATTGAGCTTTTTACCTACGGGAATACCATTAATGGAAAGTATGCCTCCATAGTTACTTTGCACTAAGACTCCTACGGTATAACCCCCTAGAGAACTAGGGAGGACACGCGAAGAAGTACCTATTCCTCCTTTCCAGCCAAAAGCTACGGTACCTGTTCCC
>Ga0213837_1001557_pt1 | contig 12098 bp, 7 predicted proteins | sample SWPATP12_FD_160572 | JGI IMG/M metagenome (GOLD analysis project Ga0213837, IMG submission 160572) | Coastal seawater microbial communities from Marineland, Florida, United States - SWPA TP1 #2 | ecosystem: Environmental > Aquatic > Marine > Coastal | place: USA: Florida | collected 2016-08-06
CATCAAGGGCATTTCGCTGACCATCCGCGAGGGCCAGCACATCGCGATCGTGGGGGAGAACGGCGCCGGCAAGTCCACGCTCATCCGGATCCTCGCCGGACTCTACCGCCCCGACTCCGGGCAGGTGCTGCTCGACGGCGTCGACCTCGCCGCCGTCGACGTCAAGTCCTGGCACCGCCATCTGGCGGTGCTCAGCCAGGAGTTCCTGAAGTACGAGTTCGCCACCGCGGCGGAGAACATCCTGTTCGGCGACGTCGAGTCCCCGCGCGACGACGACCGGATCCGTCGCGCCGCCGCCGATGCCGAGGCCCTGGAGTTCATCAACAAGCTGCCGAACGGCCTGGACAACCATGTCAGCAACTGGATGGAGGATCCGCGCGGGCGGAAGGGGAGCGGCCTGTCCGGCGGGCAGTGGCAGCGGCTCGCGATGGCACGGAACTTCTACCGGAACGCCTCCTTTATGGTGATGGACGAGCCCACCTCGGCCATCGACGCCCTCGCCGAACACCGGATCTTCACCCGGCTCTTCGCCGACCGCAGCAGCACCATCATCGCCATCAGCCACCGCCTCGCCACCATCGAGAAGGCCGACGTCGTCTACATGCTTGAGGACGGCCGGATCGTGGAACAGGGCACCCACAAGGAACTGGTGGCCCTGCGGGGCCGCTACTTCCGGATGTTCGAATCCCAGCTCGCCGTGGACGACGCCGAAGGCATCTAGGGCATCCACGCCCTCAGCCCTGCGAATTTGGACGTCTTCCCGTCCGCGGCCGACATAACCACGGTGGTCCGGACCCGCGCCAGGCTGGGGTCCGGGGGAACACTGCTGAAGCCAAAGGTGACTCCGGGCCGGACGGCGGTCAGGGACCCCGCGTCCCCGCCGTCCCAGCCGACGCTCGCCGAGTCGATGCAGTGAAGATCGGTAACGCCGTAGTATTCCTGCCATCCGCCCTTCGCGGCGCCCGCAGTGCGCACGCCCGGGCTGAGCCGGGCCGCGAGCGGGTTGATGGCCCGCAGCCAGTTCGGATGCACCGCGACCGGCCGGGGGACCAGCCGTGCGATGCTGCCCAGCCGGGTCCGCTCGCCGATGGCGGCACGGATCCTGAGGGGGCCGGCGTCGACCCTGAGCTGGTGCGCAGTGTGGGACGCGGCGACGTCGAGCACCCGGGTCTCGTCGAAGTTGTAGACCGCGGCAATGAAATCGGCAGCCTCGGCGGTCGGGGCCAGAAGGATCCGGTGGCCCGAAGGCAACTCCACCATGGCGTCTGCGAACGGCCCGAAGGGGGACTGCTGCCAGAGGCCCACCACCGCACGCAACCCGGACGCCGTCCCGATCCCGGCGATGTGGCCGTCGAAGACCCACCGTTTTCTCATCCCGCCAGACTACTGGCCGCCGCGCCGCGGCCGTCATGCCGCCGTCACGTCCGGGTCACACCGGGCCGCACCGGCGCGGACCGGCGGTGGCGGGCGTCCGCTGGGATAACCTAGAGCAGTGACTTACGAGATTGAGATTGGCCGAGGCAAGCGTGGGCGTCGTGCCTACTCCCTGGATGACATTGCGATCGTCCCCAACCGACGGACGCGCGACCCCAAGGATGTGTCCGTCGCGTGGCAGATCGATGCCTACAAGTTCGACATGCCGGTCATCGCGGCGCCAATGGATTCGGCCATGTCGCCCGAGACCGTCATCGCCCTCGGCCGCCTCGGCGGACTCGGCGTCCTGGACCTCGAGGGCCTCTGGACCCGCTACGAGGACCCGCAGTCCGTGCTGGACCAGATCGGTGCGCTCCAGGACGAAACCAACAGCCCCGCCGTCACGCGCCGGATGCAGGAGCTCTACCAGGCCCCGATCCAGCCGGAACTGATCACGTCCAGGCTCGCTGAGATCCGCGCCGCCGGTGTCACGGTGGCAGGATCCCTCACCCCGCAGCGGACCCAGGAACACTACAAAACCGTGGTGGCCGCCGGCGTCGACATCTTCGTGATCCGCGGCACCACCGTCTCGGCCGAGCACGTCTCGAAGGACCACGAGCCGCTGAACCTCAAGCAGTTCATCTACGAACTCGACGTCCCCGTGATCGTCGGCGGGGCCGCAGGCTACACCCCGGCACTGCACCTCATGCGCACCGGTGCCGCCGGTGTGCTGGTCGGCTTCGGCGGCGGCGCCACGAGCACCACCCGCCGCGCCCTCGGCATCCACTCGCCCATGGCTTCCGCCATCTCCGACGTCGCCGCTGCCCGGCGCGACTACATGGATGAGTCCGGCGGACGCTACGTCCACGTGATCGCCGACGGCGGCATGGGATCCTCCGGTGACATCGTCAAGGCCATCGCCATGGGCGCCGACGCAGTCATGCTGGGCAGCGCCCTCGCCCGCGCCGAAGAAGCCCCGGGCAAGGGCTGGCACTGGGGCCAGGAGGCGCACCACCTTGAACTTCCCCGCGGTGACAGGGTCAACGTCGGCACCGTCGGACCTCTCGAAGAGGTCCTTTTCGGGCCGGGCCACCACACCAACGGAACGGCCAACCTGATCGGTGCGCTGCGCCGGTCCATGGCGACCACCGGCTACTCGGACCTGAAGGAATTCCAGCGCGTCGACGTCGTCGTGTCCCCTTACGCCGGCAACTGACGCCCCCTGCCCATCCGGGGAAGTTGGAAGTAGTGTGGTGCACTACGAGCTTTGATCCGGATGGAGGCGTGACATGAACAGTTTTCCCGGCGGTTCTCCCAAGGCCGGCGGTGCCCTTGGGCCTGCGGAACGCGAAGCGTCACTCGCGGTCCTCAGGGGCACCACCGACCCGGGCAAGGAACTTGACATCCTGATCGTCGGCGGCGGAATCGTCGGGACCGGCGCCGCACTGGACGCCGTCACCCGCGGCCTCAGCGTCGGCATCGTGGAGGCCAACGACTGGGCCGCAGGCACGTCCTCCCGCTCCTCGAAGCTCATCCACGGCGGCCTCCGCTACCTGGAGATGCTCGACTTCGCCCTCGTCAAAGAGGCACTGCACGAACGCGGGCTGATCCTCTCCGCGCTCGCCCCGCACCTTGCCCGCCCCGTCCCGTTCCTGTACCCGCTGACCAAGCCCTTCCTCGAACGGCCCTACGTGGGCGCCGGCATCGCCCTCTACGACGCCATGTCCATCTCCACCGGCCAGCGCCGGGGCGTGCCGTTCCACAAACACCTGAGCCGCCGGGGGACGCTGCGGGCGGCGCCGAGCCTCAAGGACGACGCCTTCGTCGGGTCCATCCGGTACTACGACGGCCAGGTCGACGATGCCAAGTACTGCGCCAACCTGATCCGCACCGCGGCCTACTACGGCGCCCACGCGGTGAACCAGATGTCCGTGGTCTCCTTCCTCCGGGAAGGCGAACGCGTGGTCGGCGCGAAGGTGGTCAACCATGAGGACGGCTCCACCTTCAACATCAAAGCCAAGCAGGTCATCAACGCCACGGGCGTCTGGACGGACGAAACCCAGGCCATGGTCACGGACCGCGGCCAGCTCAAGGTGCGCGCCTCCAAGGGCATCCACCTCGTGGTGCCGCGGGACCGTTTCCAATCGACCGTGGGGCTGATCCTGCGGACCGAGAAGTCCGTCCTCTTCGTCATCCCCTGGGGCCGGCACTGGATCATCGGCACCACGGACACCGACTGGCACCTGGACAAAGCCCACCCGGCCGCGTCCAGCAAGGACATCGACTACATCCTCGAGCACGTGAACAAGGTCCTGAAGCGCCCTCTCACCCGGGAGGATGTCGAAGGGGTGTACGCCGGGCTCCGCCCGCTGCTGGCCGGCGAAAACGACTCAACGGCCAAACTCTCCCGCGAACATGTCGTGGCGCACCCGGTCCCCGGCCTCGTGGTTGTGGCCGGCGGCAAATGGACCACGTACCGGGTCATGGCCAAGGACGCCGTCGACGAGGCGACCCGCAGCATGGACGAACGGGTCCCGCCCAGCTGCACGGAATCCATTCCGCTGCTCGGCGCCAGCGGATTCAAAGCCGCATGGAACAAACGGAACCGGATGGCCGAGGAGACTGGCGTCCACGTGGCGCGGATCGAGCACCTGCTCAACCGTTACGGCTCCATGGCCCCGGAAGTGCTGGCCCTCATTACCGAGAACCCGGAACTGGGCGAGCCCCTGCCCGGTGCCGACGACTACCTCGCCGCCGAGGCAGTGTACGCAGCCACCCATGAGGGCGCCCGCCACGTGCAGGACGTGCTGACCCGACGGACCAGGATTTCCATCGAGGCCTGGGACCGCGGTGTGTCCGCGGCGCCTGTAGTCGCTAAACTGATGGGAGAAGTCCTCGGCTGGAGCGATGCCCAGCGCGAGGGCGAGATCAAGCACTACCTGGCCAGGGTCGACGCCGAACGGCTCAGCCAGGAGCAGCCGGACGACGAATCTGCTGACGCAGCACGACTGGGCGTCGAGGACATCGTTCCGTTGCGTTGACCGGCAGCGTCCGCCGGCAGCCCCGATCCCGGGACTGCCGGCGCCCTGACGCCATTTCGAAGGGACACCACTTGGCGGAACCACTGGACCGGTATGACGCCGAGCTCACCACCCCCGACATGGTGATCCTCGAGATGGACGCCACCGACAAGCTCGACGCCGCGTCCCAACTGGCGGAACGGATGCATGCCGCCGGGCGCATTTCGGATCTTACGGGCTTCCTCAAACACGTCAACGCCCGCGAACACCAGCTGGCCACGGGGCTGCCCGGCGGCATCGGCCTGCCCCACGCGCGCAGCGAATTCGTCGCCCGGACCTCCATCGCCGTCGGCATCACGAAATACGGCAAAGCGCTCGACTTCGGCGCTGCCGACGGGCCCGCGACAGTGGTCCTCCTGATCGCGACGCCGGCCAGCTCGTTCTCCGAGCACCTCGAAGTGCTGGCCACCCTGGCCCGTTCCTTGTCGAAGGAATCGTTCCGCGAATCGCTCCGCCGTGCCTACGACCCCGAAGTGATCGCCGAACTCATCAACTCGAGCCTGGTCTTCTTCGACCATTAGGGAAGGCCGCCCACTTCTGCAGGCCCGTTTCGCTGTTCTACACGCGGACGAAGTACGGTTAAGGGGTGCTGAAAACTGCCCTCAAACCCCGCTGGATCGCAGGACTGGTGTTCGCGATCGTCGTCTCAGGGGTGTTTGTGCTGCTCAGCCAGTGGCAGTTCGGGCGCTCGACCCAGCCGGAGGCGACGGTCTCCGCCACCACCGAGGAACCCAAACCGCTCACGTCGACGCTCCAGCCCGGAGACTTCTTCCCGGGTTCGGTCGCCGACCAGGTCGTCACCGCGACCGGGAGCTACGATCCGGACAAACAGGTTCTGGTCCCGGACCGGCTTAACGGCGGTGTCTCGGGCTACTGGGTCGTTTCGGCCCTGGCCGTGCAGGACGCCCCCGTGCTGACCGGGGCCGGCGCTTCGCCACAGACCTGGATCCCCGTAGCACGCGGCTGGGTTGCCGATCCCGCGGACGCCGCCGCGCCGCCGTCGGGCATCATTGAACTGACCGGACGGCTGCTGCCGTCCGAAGCCCCGCTGCCAGGGACCGACGCCGGCCCCGGGCGGGCCAGCGCCGTGTCCGTTGCGGAACTCATCAACATCTGGGACATCAGCAGCTACCCCGGCTTTGTCGCGGCGAGTTCCGAACTTTCCGGTGGCGGCGACGTCAGTGCTGCCGCGTCCGACGCCGGGGTGAGGCCGCTGAACATCGGGCCGCAGCCGCCTGCCGGGAAGATCAACTGGCTGAACCTCTTCTACGCTGCCGAGTGGGTGGTGTTCGCCGGCTTCGCGCTGTTCATCTGGTGGCGCCTCGTGAAGGACGACTACCGCCGCGGACTCGAGGACGCCCTCGACGAGGAGCAGGAAGCCGCCGCGCAACGCGTCTCCGACCCTGACCCCACCGAACCCCCCGCCACCGAAACCCGCACCACCGAACCCCACACCACCGAAACCCGCACCACCGAAACGAAAGTGCAATCATGATCGAGCCCCAGCCGGCCGTCCAGCCGCAGCAGTCCACCGCAACGGGAACCGCGGGCGGCAAAAAGCGCCGCTTTGGCGGAACTGAGGCCCAGATCCGTTCGGCGCTGAAGTTCTACAAGGTGCTCGCCTACATGACCGGCACCATGCTGCTCCTGCTCTGCGCCGAACTGATTGCCCGGTACGCCTTCGGGCAGTACCTCTTTCTGGGCGGCACCAACGCCGTTACCGGCGAGCCTTTCGGCTTCGGGTTCGCCGACGCCGAGCCGCCCGGCGTCATCGGGGGCGTGAACCTCTCCGTCGCGGTGCTGATCGTTCACGGCTGGATGTACGTTGTCTACCTCATGTCCAACTTCCGGCTGTGGTCGCTGATGCGCTGGCCGTTCCTGAAAATGATCATTCTGGCGCTCGGCGGTGTTGTGCCGTTCCTGTCCTTCGTCGTGGAGAAGAAGTTCCACGCCGAGGTGGAGGCCGAACTGGCCGCGAACCCGCAGGCCCCGCAGCGCTACTGAGCCCGGGCCGGGTGCGGGCCTGGCGCGCCGGGTGCAGATCAGGGCGAATGCCGCCCGTCGATTCGCCCTGATCTGCACCCGCGGCGGGGTGACTGCCCGGCCGGCCGTCCGCCGTCGGGCCTCCGTGTGAGTTCGCTTACCCGGCGGCCGTTTCCGCTCCCGGACCGGCTTCTCAATGTGCGGGCCGACGGCGCCGCAAAGTAGGCTGGTACCGTGACTACTCCCACTGCATCCCAGACGTCCCACAAGCCCGTGCTGGTTGTTGACTACGGTGCCCAGTACGCGCAGCTGATCGCCCGCCGCGTCCGGGAAGCGAACGTGTATTCGGAAGTGGTTCCGCATACCTACAGCACCGAGCAGCTCCTGGCCAAGAACCCCGCCGCCATCATCCTCTCCGGCGGCCCCGCTAGCGTCTACGCCGAAGGCGCGCCCAGCGTCGGCGCGGACCTCTTCGAGGCCGGAATCCCGGTCTTCGGCATCTGCTACGGCTTCCAGGCCATGGCCAACGCCCTCGGCGGCAAGGTGGCCCAGACCGGGCTCCGCGAGTACGGCGCCACCGAGACCACTACCATCGGTGAAGGCCGCTCCATCCTGGCCGGCATGCCCCAGCACCAGAGCACGTGGATGAGCCACGGCGACTCCGTGCACGAAGCACCCGAAGGCTTTGAGGTCCTCGCGACGACGGCGGGCGCCGACGTTGCCGCCTTCGCCAACGAAGAGAAGAGCCTCTACGGAGTGCAGTGGCACCCCGAAGTGAAGCACTCGGCATACGGCCAGCAGGTCCTCGAGAACTTCCTGTTCAAGGGCGCCAAGCTGGAACCGAACTGGACCACCGGCAACATCCTCGAGGAACAGGTCGACCGGATCCGCGAACAGATCGGCGACGCCCGGGTCATCTGCGGCCTGTCCGGCGGCGTGGACTCCGCCGTCGCCGCCGCCCTGGTCCAGCGCGCCGTGGGCGACCAGCTGACCTGTGTGTTCGTGGACCACGGACTGCTGCGCGAAGGCGAAGCCGAACAGGTCGAACGCGACTTCGTGGCCGCGACCGGCGTCAAGCTCTACGTTGCCAACGAGCAGGAGCGCTTCCAGGCTGCCCTGGCCGGTGTCAGCGACCCGGAGACCAAGCGCAAGATCATCGGCCGCGAATTCATCCGCGCCTTCGAAGAAGCCGAGCTGGCGATTATTGCCGAGGCGGCCGCGCACGGCGAGAAGATCAAGTTCCTCGTCCAGGGCACGCTGTACCCCGACGTCGTCGAATCCGGCGGCGGCGAAGGTGCCGCGAACATCAAGAGCCACCACAACGTGGGCGGACTGCCGGAGGACCTGCAGTTCGAACTCGTCGAACCGCTGCGGGCCCTGTTCAAGGACGAGGTCCGCGCCGTCGGTGCCCAGCTCGGCCTGCCGCAGGAAATCGTGGGACGCCAGCCGTTCCCCGGACCGGGCCTCGGCATCCGGATCGTTGGCGAAGTCACCAAGGAGCGGCTGGACCTGCTGCGCAAGGCCGACGCCATCGCTCGGGCCGAACTGACCGCTGCCGGTCTGGACAACGAGGTCTGGCAGATGCCGGTCGTCCTGCTGGCCGATGTCCGCAGCGTCGGCGTCCAGGGCGATGGCCGCACCTACGGCCACCCGATCGTGTTGCGCCCCGTCTCCTCCGAGGACGCCATGACGGCGGACTGGTCGCGGTTGCCCTACGACCTGCTCGCCAGGATCTCCAACCGCATCACCAACGAGGTGGACGGTGTGAACCGCGTGGTGCTCGACGTGACCAGCAAGCCGCCGGGAACCATCGAATGGGAATAGCCCGGTAAGGGGCGAATGAAATGGCCGGTCTCCTGGGGAGGCCGGCCATTTCGTGTCTGGACATTTCGGGTCTGGGCATTTCACGCGTGGCCGCGTCTCCGCGGCGGGGATCCGTGCGGTGACTTTTGGCGGGGGATGGCGTTCCGGCAAATTCGCGCCGAATTTGCGTCCCGCCAGTGTTGCGGAGCCGCGCCGGCGCCTGATTCGGGCTACGCTCGAAGGCATGCCGGTATGGTCCAGGACGTCCCGCGCGAGCACGGAAAACGTGAGCAGAATAAACGCGAGCACAGAAAAGAAGGCAGCAGTGTCAGTTGGTCAAGGCCACCCCGAGGGCTCCGAGGAGCTCAGGAAATGGCTGTCGGGGCTCAAGCCCGTCACCGGAGCAGACACCATGCTGCGCTTCACCAAGACGCCTGAGGGCTCCATCGACCTGACCCACGCCCATCCCTCCGGCCTGGCGCAGCTGATGGCCGGCCGGCGCACGCGGCTCTCCACCCTGATCCGTGACCACCAGCAGTACGTCGTCGCCGCGCGCGCCTCGCGCAACCTGCGGTCCAAGATCTTCGAACTTGCCAACGACCGCGGCATCGACGCGGGATACTTCTCGGCAGGCACGGTCGTTTGGACGTCCGCCGTGGGAGGCAAACCCCAGCGTGTCTCGGCGCCCGTCATGCTGACCGCCATCTCCCTCACGGTCCGGCCGGGCGAGGACGACTACGAACTGCAGCTGACCGAACAGGCCAAGATCAACCCGGCGTTGATCCGGCACCTGAAGACCATCCACGGGATCGTCTTCGACGTCAACGCTGTAACCCGCATGGCCTACAGCACCGCGCGGTTTGATCCGCAGCCGGTCCTCGACCGCCTTGGCACCCTCATCCAGCCGATCCACGGCGCCGAGGTCGAGCATAACCTTCTGGTCTCCACCTTAGCCGATCTGTCCGGAAGCCTCGACGACCCGTGGATCAACGGGAACCATCCGCTCGTGACGGCGCTGGGCCGCGCCGCCGCCGGCGGGGCGGTGGAGGTTCCCGAGCTCAAGACGGGGCGCTTCCCGAGCACGGACGAGCGCGATCCCGCCGATGAACTGCTGCTGCTCGATGCCGACACCGACCAGCAGTACGTCGTCGACGCCGTCCGCGCCGGGGACTCGCTCGTCGTCAGCAGCCCGCCGGGCACCGGCCAGACCCAGACAGCCATCAACACCATCGGTGCCCTCGTCGATCAGGGCAAGACCGTCCTCGTCGTGGGGGACCGGCGTGCCAGCCTGGGCGAGATCTCCGCCGAGCTGGACACCCTGGGGTTGGACTCCACCCTGTTCCAGCTCGCCGGCAACGTGACTCCGCTGCAGCTCAAAGGCCAGCTGGTCCGGGCGATAGTGCGCAACGAGAAGTCCCTTGAGCCCCAGCTCAGCAACCTGCACACCACCCTGATCGAGCACCGCCACGCCCTGCGGGACCACGTCGCCTCGCTGCACAACGTCCGCCAGCGCTGGGGTTGCTCGCCCTACGAAGCGATGCAGTCGCTGGCCGAGCTGACCTCCATCCAGCCCGCACCGGCCACGACCGTCCGGCTCAAGCGCAGCGTCCTGGACAACATCCGGGACCGCGAGGAACTGGCCGGGCGGCTCCGCCGGGCAGCCGAACTGGGAAGCTTCAGCCGGGCGTCGACGACCAGCCCCTGGCACGGCGCCCGCCTCCTGACCCGCAAAGAAACCCAGGAAGCCCAGCAGGTGGCCCGCTCCGTGGCCCGGAAGCTCCCGGAACTGCGCGAACTGATGAACGGCGTCGCCGAACATGCCGAGATCCGCCTTGGCCGCACGTTTGCCGAGTGGGGCGACCAGGTTGAGCTTCTTGTCGCGGTGCGCGAAAGCCTCGACAAGTTCACCCCGGATATCTTCGACCGTCCGGTCCACGACCTCATCTCCGCTACCGCCGCCTCCTCCTGGCGCCGCGAACGGAACATCGAGATGCCATCCATGCAACGCTCCCGCCTGCGCCGGGTGGCGAAGGAATATGTCCGCCCGGGCGTCCACATCGCCGACCTTCACAGCTCCCTCGTCCTCGTCCAGGCGCAGCGGGCCGCGTGGTCCGATTACGCCACGACCCAGCGCCATCCGGCGGTCCCGTCGGGTCTGGCGGAGATCATTGGCCTGTACCGCGAGCTGGAAGCAGAGCTGGCCGAATTGGGCCAGGCCGTCACGCACACAGCGGCGGGCGGCGAGTTGCACAACACGCCCTATGAGCAGCTCATGGAGCGACTCGAGCGGCTGGTTGCCGACACCGGAACGCTGGAGACGCTGCCGGAGCGGACGCTCCTGGTGGAAAACATGCGCGAGCATGGCCTCGGCGAGCTTCTCGCCGACCTTGCCGAGCGCGAAGTTCCGGCCGGGTCCGTGGCTGCGGAGCTCGAGCTTGCCTGGTGGCAGTCGGCGCTGGAAGCCATGATCAGCGGCGATGATTACCTGGCCATGTCCGACGGCGACGCCCTGCGCCAGCTGGAAGCCGAGTACCGGCTCGCGGACAACGCCCACATCGCCAGCGGCGCAGCCCGGCTGCGCTGGAAGCTTGCCGAACGCTGGCGGGCCGCCATCGCGGAGCATCCGCGCCAGGCGGAGCTGCTGCGGAGCCTGCTCAAGGACGGCAGGGTCACCCTGTCCGCCCTGACCGGGCAGGCCCCGGAACTGCTGCCCATGCTGGTGCCCGTGTGGTCGGTCAGCCCCTATCTCCTGACGGCGGTCCTGCCGGCGCAGCAGCGGTTCGACGCCGTCGTCATCCTTGATGCCGAGGCGACGTCCCTGCAGGCCGTCCTGCCGGCCGTCGCACGAGCCAAACAGGTCATTGCCTTCGGTGACGACCGGATTGCCAGCCCGCGGACCTTCACCGTCAGTGTGGAGCGGCTCGCCGCCGGCGAGAGCTCCCACCAGGGGGTGGAAAGCGCCTACAAGGCGCTGGCCGCCGTGTTGCCGGTCTGGAACCTGCGGACCGTCTACCGTGCCGTTGACGAAGACCTCGTGCGGCAGCTGAGCAAGGGTTTCTACGACAACGGGCTGCGCCGGTTGCCGGAAGGCCAGTCCGCCACCGGGCTGGACCGCGCTTTGACCGTCGAGTACCTGCCCGACGGCACGGGACTGCCCAGCGCGGACCACGACGGCGTCGAATCCGTCGTGGCCGAGGTAAACCGGGCGGTGGAACTGGTCTTCGAACACGCCCGCCTGCGGCCGCGGACGTCGCTGGCCGTCGTCACCGGCAGCCTGCGGCACGCGGCCCGGATCGGCGAGTCCATCCGGCTCCAGCTGCCCAACCATCCGCTGCTGGCCGGCTTCTTCACGGCCGGGGACGAATCTTTCCGCGTGGTGGATCTGGAACGCGCCCAGGGCCTGGTCCGCGATCACGTGATCTTCTCACCGGGCTACGGCCGCACCCCGCACGGGCGTGCACTCCACAGCCTGGGTCCGCTGTCCGCCGACGGGGGACGTGCCAGGTTCGCGCTCGCCATGACGCGGGCACGCCGCTCCCTGCACGTGCTGAGCTGCTTCCGTCCCGAGGATCTCGACGTGACCCGGCTGAGCCACGGCGCGGTGGATTTCTACGAGCTGCTGGACCGGGAGATCGCGGGCAACTCCGATCTGGGCAGCCCGGCGTCGCGCGCCGCCGCCAGCGAACAGGCCTTGGGAGCAGATCCCCTCGTGGCTGACCTCGGCGACCGGCTCCGTGCCCGGGGCGCCCGGGTCTGGCACCAGTACGACGGCGCCCTGAACATGGTGGCCGCAGCGGACCCGCTGAGTACCCTCGGGCA
>Ga0213837_1001559_pt1 | contig 12071 bp, 9 predicted proteins | sample SWPATP12_FD_160572 | JGI IMG/M metagenome (GOLD analysis project Ga0213837, IMG submission 160572) | Coastal seawater microbial communities from Marineland, Florida, United States - SWPA TP1 #2 | ecosystem: Environmental > Aquatic > Marine > Coastal | place: USA: Florida | collected 2016-08-06
CGAGCGATGACGGCCAGGCGGCGCAGATCGTCGCCCTGCTCGACGCGAGCGGACCGTCGAGCGAGCTCACCGGTGTCGTCGAGGAGCTGCGCGCCGAGGTGGCGGATGCCGACCTGGGCGGGGGCGTGCAGGCAGCGGTCACCGGGCCGGCCGGCTTCACCGCCGACATCGCCGCGGCCTTCGAGGGGATCGACGGCATCCTGCTGCTCGTCGCCCTCGGTGCGGTGTTCATCATCCTGGTGCTCGTCTACCGCTCGCCGCTGCTGCCGCTGCTCGTGCTCTTCACCTCGGTGGCAGCCCTCTGCCTCGCGATCCTCATCGTCTTCACGCTCGCGCAGGCCGACATCCTGACGCTCAGCGGTCAGACGCAGGGCATCCTCTTCATCCTCGTGGTCGGCGCCGCCACCGACTACGCGCTGCTGTACACCGCGCGGTTCCGCGAGGCGCTCGGGCAGACGCAGTCGCGCTGGCAGGCGACGCTCGCCGCGCTGCGCGGCTCCACCGAGCCGATCGTCGCCTCCGGCGGCACCGTCATCGCCGGCCTCCTCTGCCTGCTGCTGAGCGACCTCGTCTCGAACCAGCAGCTCGGGCCGGTGGCGGCGATCGGCATCGCGACCTCGATCCTCGCCGGGCTCACGCTCCTGCCCGCGCTCCTGCTCGCCTTCGGCCGCGTCGCCTTCTGGCCCGTCGCGCCGACGCCCGCGCGTCCCCGCACGAAGCCCGAGGACAAGGGCGTGTGGGGCGCGGTCGCCCGCCTGGTCGACCGCCGCTCGCGGGCCGTCTGGATCGTCACCGCGCTCGTGCTCGGCGCCGGCGCGCTCGGCGTCACACAGCTGCAGGCCAACGGCGTGCCCTCGAGCGACTTCGTCGTCGGCGAGTCCGAGGCGCGCGACGGGCAGGCGCTGCTGTCGGCGCACTACCCGGGCGGCTCGGGCAGTCCCACGCAGGTCGTCGTGCCGGAGGCCGACCAGGATGCGGTGGCGGAGGCCCTGGCAGACGCCGAGGGCGTCGAGGGCGTCGCGGTCGCGAGCGAGGACTCGCCGTCCGGCTCGATCCCGCTCCCGATCGACCCCGCGTCGCCGTTCGCGGCGGCCGCCCCGACCGTCGTCGACGGGCAGGTGCTGCTGCAGGCGACGCTCGTCGCCGCACCCGACTCCGACGAGGCCCAGCAGGTGGTGCGCGAGCTGCGCGAGGTCGTCCACGGCGCGTCCGCCGACGGCATCGTCGGCGGGCCGACGGCCACCGCGATCGACACGAACGACGCGTCCCAGCGCGACCGGGCGCTCATCATCCCGATCGTGCTCGTCGTCATCTCGCTCATCCTGATGCTGCTGCTGCGCTCGATCGCCGCCGCGCTGCTGCTGCTCGCCACGACCGTGCTGTCGTATGGCACCGCGCTCGGCGTCGGTGCGCTCATCCTCACGGCGCTCGGCGTCCCGGCGATGGATCCGTCGGTGCCGCTCTTCGCGTTCGTCTTCCTCGTCGCGCTCGGCGTCGACTACAACATCTTCCTCATGACGCGGGTGCGCGAGGAGGTCGGCCGGATCGGGCACCGGCGCGGCGTGCTGCGCGGGCTGCGCGTGACCGGCGGCGTCATCACCTCAGCCGGGGTCGTGCTCGCGGCCACCTTCGCCGCGCTCGGCGTCATCCCGGTGCTGTTCCTGCTGCAGCTCGCGATCATCGTCGCCCTGGGCGTGCTCATCGACACGACCCTCGTGCGCTCGCTGCTCGTGCCCGCGCTCGCGCTCGAGATCGGGCCGAAGACATGGTGGCCGTCGAAGCTGGCTCGTGAACGGGCAGGGGTGCCTGCGGTCGTACCGGCGGCATCGCCGCAGTCGTAGGCTGGAGGGAGTCGCGCTGCGTCGCATGGCGGATGCGTCGCGGCACCGTCCGATCGACGTCCCCACGCAAGGAGTCCTCATGAGCGCGATCAGCGAGTCCCAGGTCCTCGATGCCGTCCGAGGCCAGCTGTTCATCGGCGGCGAGTGGGTCGATGGTGAGCAGGGCATGATCGATGTGCGCGACCCGGCGACGGGGGAGGTGCTGAAGCAGATCGCGAACGGCTCGGTCGAGGACGGCGTGCGGGCGCTCGATGCGGCGGTGGAGGCGCAGGAGTCGTGGGGCCGCACGCCCGCGCGGGTGCGTGGGGAGGTCCTGCGGAAGGCGTTCGATCTGCTGCAGGAGCGGAAGGAGGAGTTCGCGCTCCTCATGACGCTGGAGATGGGGAAGCCGCTCGCGGAGGCCCGCGGGGAGGTCGCGTACGGGGGCGAGTTCCTGCGCTGGTTCTCGGAGGAGGCGGTCCGGATCGATGGCCGCTACACGATGACCCCCGAGGGCACCGGGCAGATGATCGTCACCCATCGCCCCGTGGGTCCGTGCTTCCTCATCACCCCGTGGAACTTCCCGCTCGCGATGGCGACGAGGAAGCTGGGGCCGGCGCTCGCGGCCGGCTGCACCGCGGTCGTGAAGCCGGCGACGCTGACGCCGCTGACGACGCTCGCGCTCGTGGCGCTGCTGGAGGAGGCGGGGCTCCCCAAGGGGGTGGTGAACGTCATCACCACGAAGTCGACCGGTGCCCTGTCGGAGCGGCTGCTCGCGGATCCGCGCCTCCGGAAGGTGTCGTTCACGGGGTCGACGCCGGTGGGGGTGCAGCTGCTGAAGCTCGCGGCCGACAACGTGCTGAAGGCGTCGATGGAGCTCGGTGGCAACGCACCCTTCGTGGTCTTCGACGACGCGGACCTCGACAAGGCCGTGGAAGGGGCGCTGCTGGCGAAGTTCCGCAACATCGGGCAGGCGTGCACGGCCGCGAACCGGTTCATCGTCCACGAGTCGATCGCGGACGAGTTCTCGCGCCGGATCGGTGAGGCGGTGCAGGCGATGAAGATCGGCCGCGGCACCGAGGAGGGCGTGCAGATCGGCCCGCTGGTGGAGGACAAGGCGGTCGACAACGCCGTCCGGCTGGTCGACGGGGCGGTCGCCGACGGGGCGACGCTCGTGACCGGCGGGAAGGCGATCGACGGGCCCGGCTCCTTCTTCCAGCCGACGGTGCTCGACGACGTCACCGCCGAGATGGCGGTGTCGATCGAGGAGATCTTCGGGCCGGTGGTGGCGATCCAGCGGTTCGCGACCGAGGACGACGCGGTGCGGCTCGCGAACGCGACCGAGTACGGGCTCGTCGGCTACGTGTTCACCGAGGACACCAAGCGCGGGCAGCGGATGATCGACCGCATCGACACCGGCATGATGGGCCTCAACGTCGGCGTCGTCTCCAACGCCGCAGGACCCTTCGGCGGCGTGAAGCAGTCCGGGCTCGGACGCGAGGGCGGCGCCGAGGGCATCCACGAGTACCTCGAGACGAAGTACACCCTCATGCCCAACCCCTTCGCCTGACCCGAGTCGTCTCGATGCGCGCGCCCTCCGGGCGTGCTGCTCGACGAGCGTGTGGGGCGGGCGCGCTACCCGACGAGCGGGCCGGGCGACCGGGGCACGAGGTCGAGGATCAGCTTGCCCGGCACGTGACCCGTCATGAGGCGGCGGTAGGCGGTCGCGAACTCCTCCAGCGGGTAGCGCCCGTCGATCGCCACCTCGAGCTCGCCCGACGCGGCGAGGGCCGCGAGCTCGTCGAGCGCGCCCGTGCTCGCGAGGTCCGTCGCGACCCCGCGCGCGCCGTGCGCCCCCTTCGCCGCGATCGCGATGCACCGCTCGATCGGCACGCCCGCCTCGAGCGCCGCCGCCACACCGGCGCCGTCCGCGCAGCCGAAGCAGGCGTCGACCGGGAGCATCCCGAGCAGTCGGTCGGCGAGCCCCTCGCCGTACGAGACCGGCTCCGCGCCGAGCCGGCGCAGCAGCGCGTGGTTGCGCTCGCTCGCCGAGCCGATCACGCGAGCACCCCGGCGCTCGGCGAGCTGCACCGCGAGCTGGCCGACGCCACCGGCCGCCCCGTGCACGAAGATCGTGTCGCCCGCGCGCTCCACGAGCTGCTCCACGGCGTCCCATGCCGTCCGTCCCGCGACGACGAGGCTCGCGGCGACGCCCGGGTCGAGGCCGTCGGGGAGGCGCGCGAGGCGCTCGGCCCGCGGGTCGACCACCGTGCGGTCCTGCAGGGCCCGCGTGCGCGCGGAGCCGAAGACGCGATCGCCCACCGCCCATCCGTCGACGCCGTCGCCCACCTCGTCGACGGTGCCCGCGATGTCGTTGCCGACGCCGAGCGGCGGCTCGAGCCCCCGCGACGTCGCGGCCGGGCCGCCCGTGAAGATCTTCCAGTCGACGGGGTTGAGCGCGACCGCCTCGACGCGGATGCGCACCTCACCGGGTCCCGCGTGCGGCTCGTCCACGTCGCGCAGCTCGAGCACCTCGGGCCCGCCGAACCGCTCGTGCATCACCGTGCGCATGCGCGCCACGCTACAGGCAAGTGCCCCCTTACATTAGCCACCGGATGGTGCTGGTCGGCGTAAAAGCCGGACGCTAATGATCTGCGACTATCACGCGTGGACTGATGACACGCGAGGTAGCAGTGCTACGCTAATCACATGGACGCTACAGCAGTAGCACTTATCGCGGACATCATTGGGTCACGATCTCTCGTCAGTCGCGAGCGAGCTCAGCAAGATGTCCTGACCGCGTTTCGGCGCTCAGAGCAGTTCGTAGCACCGCCAGTTCGAGGCTACGCCACCGTCGGCGACGAGTTCCAAGCCGTCTACGACGACGTGCAGCAGGCCATCGTCGCGAGCACAATCGTCTTACTGGCTTTGCCCGACGAACTGGAGCTTCGACTTGGGATCGGTGTCGGCACCGACCGCGTCGTAAGCACTGACGGCGGGACGGCGATCCGAGACGGGGACGCGTGGTGGAACGCCCGCGAGGCCATTGACAATGTGAAGCGGGCGGAGAGAGGCGCTCGAAGCGCAGCTCATACCGGTTTTGTTGACCCGCAGCACCCTGGAGCATCTGTTGTCCGTGCGGCCCTTCTTCTGCGCGACCACGTAGTTGCAGCGATGAACTCGAGGGAACGAAGGATCGCGTTGGCGGGACTGGAGGGGACCTCGCAGCAACGAACGGCAGACAGTGAAGGCATCACTCAGTCGGCTGTGTCCCAGAGCTGGCGCCGTTCCGGGGCGATATCCCTCGTTGAAATGCTCCACGCCCTCAGAGAGGAGCCTCGGTGACTGCGGCCGCGATCATGCTCATGATGGGCTGCGTAGGCATGGTGCTCGGTGCGGTGGGCTCGCCCAAAGACAGCTCTGAACGGAGTGAACCGGCGGTCAAGCATGCCCGACGCCGGGCTGCCGCGTGGGCGGTCATGGCGGTGATTGCAACGGTTGTTCTAGCAGCGATCGCAATGATCTTCGCGGTCGAGGTGCCACTGTGGTCCGTAGTCATCGCTGGCGCTGTTACAGGCGCGGGCACGATACTCATGCGCTGGATCGCGCGGACAGCGAAACTTGTCGGTTGCGCCGTGGTCGCTCTTTCTATCGCCATCTCTGCGCTCGTCGACACCACTGATGTGCCCGACTCATCGTTACTCTCACGCAGCCTTCCGCAAGTGCTGCCTTGGGGGGCACCCGACGGCGCGAGCACGCTATTCCTGGCGCTCGCCGCCTTCGCGTTCTTGGGGCCGGCGAGCAACCTGATTGTCAGAGCAGTCGTGGAATCGGCACGAGTGGCCGACACCGATGTCAGCGCGGGTGTCGGGTCCGATGAATCCTGGCGATTGGAGCGCGGTAGCCGGGAGCTGTTCAAGCTCAGCAGGACTCAACCAGCCGCTTCCGCGGCGTCGTTTAGAGGAGGGCGCTTTGTTGGGCCCTTAGAGCGGGCCCTAGCGTTCTCGGCTCTACTTGCGGGCATGCCTGCAGTCATCGCTGGCCTGATTGCGGCGAAGGGAGTTGTGCGGTTTCCTGAGATTTCAGCGGACCGGGCTGGCGGCGTAAAGGCGGAGGAGTTCCTCGTCGGCACGCTGAGCAGCCTGCTGCTCACAGTGCTCGCGCTGCTGCCGCTTGTCTTCCAGGCGGCTTAGTCACGCTCAGGCCGCGGGCGCCAGCAGCTGGTGCGCCGCGAGCTCGCGGTACAGCGGCGACGCATCGAGCAGCTCGTGGTGCGTGCCGCGCGCGAGCACGCGCCCGCCGTCGAGCACGACGATCTGGTCGGCGTCGACGACCGTCGCCAGGCGATGCGCGATCACGAGCGTCGTGCGGCCCTCGCTCGCGACGTCGAGCGCCGCCTTGAGCGACGCCTCGTTGCGCGCGTCGAGGTTGGCCGTCGACTCGTCGAGCAGCAGGATGGGCGTGGCCGCGAGCAGCGCGCGGGCGATCGCGAGCCGCTGCCGCTCGCCGCCGGAGAGCAGCACGCCGCCCTCGCCGACCTCCGCGTCGAGTCCGGCGCTCGCGCGCCGCACGAGGTCGCCGAGGTTGACCGCCTCGAGCGCGTCGAGCAGCTGCGCGTCGGTCGCGTCCGGCGCGCCGAGCCGCAGGTTGTCGCGCAGCGATCCGGCGAGCACGGGGGCGTCCTGCTCCACGTAGCCGATGCGCGCGCGCAGCGAGTCGCGGTCGACGTCGCGCACGTCCGCGCCGCCGACCCGCACGCTGCCGGCGGTCGCGTCGTAGAAGCGCTCGATGAGCGCGAAGGTCGTCGACTTCCCGGCTCCGGATGGGCCGACGAGCGCGGTGCGCGTGCCGGCGGGCACCGAGAACGAGACGCCCTCGAGCACGACGCGCGGCTCGTCGGCGGCTGGGTAGGCGAACGTGACGTCCTCGAAGGCGACCATCGGCGCATCCGCGCGCGGCACGAGCGGCGCCGAGGCGTCGGCATCCGTCTCGCTCGGCAGCCGCACGATCTCCTGGATGCGGCCGAGCGCGCCGAGCGCGACGCTCACGGCCGAGATCGCCCCGGCCAGCTGGCCGAGCGGCATGATCATGAGGAAGAGGAACAGCAGGAAGCCGACGAGCTGGGCGATGCCGATCTCGCCCGTCGCGACGCGCAGGCCGCCGACGCCGAGCACGACGAGGAAGGCGAGCTGCATCGCGACGCCGAAGATCGGCACGACGAGCGCCGAGATGCGGGCGACCCGCACGCCGGCGTCGAAGGCGCCGCTCGCCCGGTCGCCGATCGCGGCGGCCTCGCGGTCGGTGGCGCCGGCGGCGCGCACGGTGCGCACGGCGCTGATCGCGCGCTCGAGCGCGCTCGTCAGGTGCCCCACCTGCTCCTGCGCCTTGCCCGACGCGCGGGTGAGCAGCGGCATGACGGCGAGCATCGCGGCGATCGCGACGGCCAGCACGAGCACGGTGAGGCCGAGGAGCAGCGGGTCGATGACGAGCATCGCGATGACGGCGCCGACGAGCGTCAGCAGCCCGCCGATCGACTCGACGAGGCCCTGCGTGAGCACGGCGCGCAGCAGCGTGGTGTCGCTGCCGACGCGGCTCACGAGGTCGCCGATGCGCCGCGCGTCGAACTCCGCGATCGGCAGTCGCAGCATCCGCTCGACGAGCGTGCGCCGCGTGCGCAGCACCACGTGCTCGCCGAGCACCTGCAGCAGGAAGTGCTGGAAGCCGTCGAGCAGCGCGCCGACGACGACGATGACGAGCAGCACCGCAGGCAGCCACTCGAGCGGCCGCTCCCGCTCGACGCGCGCGATGAGCTCCTGCGCGAGCGCCGGCTGCGCGAGCGCGAACCCGGCACCGACGACCGAGAGCACGATCGCGCCCGCGAGCAGCCCCTTCTTGGGGAAGAGGTAGGGCAGCAGCTCGCGCACCGACGCGCGCGGCCCGTCGTCGTCGCGCCGCCGCCGGCCGAACATCCCTCGTCGCTCGCTCATGTGCCGCGCTGTCCCATCTACGGCTGCGGCCCGTCTACCGCTTGCCGTGCTTCTTGTGCACCGCCTGGCGCGTGACGCCGAGCGCGTCGGCGATGGCCTGCCAGGGGAACCCCTCCATTCTTGCGCGTCGCACGAGCGCCGACTCCTCGCGCTCGATCTCGCGCCGCGCGGCGGCGGACTCGGAGAGCAGCTCGAGCACGCCCAGCGGCTGCTCCGACGATGCGGTGATGCGGTCCATCTGTCAATGATGGTTGACACGACCGACGGATGTCAACCCGGGTTGACGGAGCGGAGGATGCCGCGCGTGGGTGGCACGGTCTAGCGTTGGGTCTCGTGCCAGCACCAGTGATCGAGGCCAATGGCCTGCGCAAGGAGTACGGCGACTTCACCGCCGTCGACGGCATCGACTTCGCCATCGAGGCGGGCGAGGCCTTCGGGTTCCTCGGCCCCAACGGCGCCGGCAAGTCGACGACGATGCGGATGATCGCGGCCACCTCGACCAGGACGTCCGGCGACCTGCAGGTGCTCGGCTTCGACCCCGAGAGCCACGGCCCCGAGATCCGCGCGCAGCTCGGCATCGTGCCGCAGGCCGACCAGCTCGACGAGGAGCTGCGGGTGGTCGACAACCTCATCGTCTACGGCCGCTACTTCGGGCTGCCGCTGCCGTACGTGAAGCGCCGGGCCGAGGAGCTGCTCGAGTTCGCGCAGCTCACCGAGAAGCGCAAGGCGCGCGTCGACGGCCTCTCCGGCGGCATGAAGCGCCGCCTGACCATCGCGCGCGGCCTCATCAACAGCCCGAAGGCGATGCTGCTCGACGAGCCGACGACGGGGCTCGACCCGCAGGCCAGGCACGTGCTGTGGGACCGCCTCTTCCGCCTCAAGGAGGAGGGCACGACGCTCGTGCTCACGACGCACTACATGGACGAGGCCGAGCAGCTGTGCGACCGGCTCGTCGTCGTCGACAAGGGCGCGATCGTCGCGGAGGGCAGCCCGTCGTCGCTCATCCGGCAGTACTCGACGCGCGAGGTGCTCGAGGTGCGCTTCGGCTCGAGCCGCAACGCCGAGGCAGCCGAGCGCATCGACGGCATCGGCTCGCGCATCGAGGTGCTGCCCGACCGCGTGCTCGTCTACGACGACGACGGCGAGGCCGCCATGGCGGCCGTGCACGCGCGTGGCTTGCAGCCGATCACGAGCCTCGTGCGCCGCTCGAGCCTCGAGGACGTGTTCCTGCGCCTGACCGGACGGTCGCTGGTCGAATGAGCGGCACCGTCGTCGATGGCGGCCTGGCTGCGGCCGGGCGGGTCGACCACGCCGCCGTCGCGCGGTCGTCCCGCGCGTGGGGCTGGTGGTTCGTCGCCGAGCACCGCATCCGCGCCATGCGGTCGTACGTCGCCTCCGCGGTCATCATCGGCCTCGGGTCGCCGTTCCTCTTCCTCATCGGCCTCGGCGTGGGACTGGGCCTGCTCGTCGACGCGAACCAGGGCTCGCAGGGCGTCGACGGCGTGCCCTACCTCGTGTTCCTCGCCCCCGCGCTCGCGATGGCGGGCGCGATGCAGACCTCGTCGCAGGAGAACACCTACGGCGTCTTCGGCGGCTTCAAGTGGTTCCCGATGTTCTTCGCCATGAACGGCACGCCCATCGGTCCAGCCCACATCGTGCTGGGCTTCCAGGTGGCCGTGCTCGTGCGGGTGCTCGTCTCGCTCGTCGCCTTCGTGCTCGTGATGATGCTCTTCGGCATCGGCGACCCGCTCGGCGCGCTGCTGCTCCTGCCGATCGGGCTGCTGATGGCGACGGCCGTCGGCTTCGCCGTGATGTCGTGGGTCTCGACGCAGACGGAGGATCGCGGGCAGCTCTCCTTCATCGAGCGGTTCGTCGTCGTGCCGCTCACGCTCTTCTCGGGCACCTACTTCCCGCTCGAGACGCTGCCGGCCTTCCTGCAGTGGATCGGCTGGATCTCGCCGCTCTGGCACGCTGCCGAGCTCGGCCGCGCCGCGCTCTACGGTGCGCCGCTGCCCGCTGTGATGCTGCTCGTGCACGTCGGCTACCTCGTGCTGCTCGCGGCCGTCACGTGCGCGCTCTCCATCCGCACCTTCCGAAAGAGGCTCGACAAGTGACCGAGCAGCTGCTCGAGGCGCCCGCGCCCGCGATCCGCGGCCCGCTGCGCGGCCTCTACGCCGGCAACACCCGCTCCGTCGTGGCCCGCGGGCTGCAGGTGATCGCGCGCAACAACTGGCTCATCGTCGTCACCGGCTTCTTCGAGCCCGTCTTCTACCTGCTGTCGATGGGCATCGGCCTGGGCGCGCTCATCGGCACCGTCGACTTCTACGGCGTCGACGTGCCCTACGCGGCCTACATCGCGCCCGCGCTCATGGCCGTGAGCGCCATGAACGGCGCGGTCTACGACTCCACGATGAACGTCTTCTTCAAGATGAACTTCGCGAAGCTCTACCAGCAGATGCTCTCGACGTCGCTCGGCCCGCTCGACGTCGCGCTCGGCGAGATCCTGCTCGCGCTGTTCCGCGGGCTGCTGTACGCGTGCGGCTTCATGCTCGTGACGACGCTCATGGGGCTCAACCTGTCGTGGACGGCCGTGCTCGCGATCCCGGCCGCGCTCGTCATCGCGTTCGGCTTCGCGTCGTTCGGCATGGCGGTGACGAGCTACATGAAGACGTTCCAGCACCTCGACTACGTGTACTTCGTGATGATGCCGATGTTCCTGCTCTCGGCCACGTTCTTCCCCATCGAGGTCTACCCGCAGGCCGTGCAGTGGATCATCCAGGCGATGCCGCTGTGGCACGGTGTCGACATGGTGCGGCAGCTCACGACGGGCCTCATCCAGCCCTCGATCCTGCTGCATCTGCTCTACTTCGCGGTCATGATCGTCTTCGGGCTCTGGTTCACCACCGCTCGGCTCAAGGCGCTCTTCCTCCGCTGAGCCTCCCCGCTCCGGACGCGTCCAGGCTCGCTCCCTAGGGTTGCCGGCATGGCTCGCGTGCTGATCTTCGCCCCCGCCCCGACGCTCACCGTCACGATCGAGGACCTCCGCGGAGAGGCGGACGTCCACGTGCACGTCGGCGGCCAGGGCGTCTGGCAGGCGCGGATGCTGACGGCGCTCGGACTCGACGTGGTGCTGACGTGCTCGGTGACGGGCGAGGTCGGGGGCGTCGTCCGTCACCTGCTCGACGACGAGGGCTTCGAGGTGGTCGCGATCGAGCGCGAGGGCATCAGCCCGGCGTACGTCCACGACCGCCGCGGCGGCGAGCGGATCGCGGTCGTCGAGGAGGACGGCGAGGTCCTGGAGCGCCACGCGCTCGACGACCTCTACTCCGCGACGCTGCGCGAGGCGTCACGGGCCGACCTCGTCATCCTCTCCGGCCCGGACGGCGACGACGTGCTCGAGCACGACGTCTACCGGCGCCTCGCGATCGATGTGCGTGCGCTCGGGAAGCCCGTGCTCGTCGACCTCGCCGGTCCCCGGCTCGAGGCGGCGCTCGAGGGCGGCGTCGACGTGCTCAAGGTCAGCCACGAGGAGCTCGTCGCCGACGGCCGCGTGGAGGACGGCGACGACGAGGCGCAGCTCGTCGCGGCGGCGCGCGAGCTGCACGAGTCGGGCATCGGCCTGGTCGCGGTGACGCGCGCGGACGCCGGCTCCGTCGTGGTCGGCGACGGCGGCGCGTGGCGCGTGTCGGCGCCGCAGCTCGAGCCGGTCGAGACGCGCGGCGCGGGGGACTCCTACGCCGCGGGCGTCGCGTCGGTGCTCGCCGGCGGCGGCGCGCACGATGCGGCGATCCGGATGGGCGCGGCGGCGGGGGCGGTGAACGCGACCCGTCGCGGGCTCGGCACGGGTGACGCCGAGGCGATCCGCGCGATCGCGGAGCAGGTGCAGCTGGACGACATCGAGGAGGACGACTGATGCGAGCACTCATCACGAACGACGACGGCATCGACTCGCCGGGCCTCGCCGCGCTCGCGCGCGTGGCGGCCGAGGCAGGGCTCGAGGTGGTGATCGCGGCACCGGCTCACGAGCACTCGGGGGCGAGCGCATCCATCATCGCCACCCAGGGCACGGCCGTCACGGCCGCGGGCGGCAAGGGGACGGTGCGCTCGGAGCGGCGCACGATCGCCGGGCACGAGGGCGAGGCCTACGCGGTGCACGCGGCGCCCGCGCTCATCGTGCTGCTCGCGCTGCACGGCTCGTTCGGGCCGGTGCCCGACCTCGTGCTGAGCGGCATCAACCGCGGCGCGAACGTCGGCACGGCCATCC
>Ga0213837_1001561_pt1 | contig 12067 bp, 10 predicted proteins | sample SWPATP12_FD_160572 | JGI IMG/M metagenome (GOLD analysis project Ga0213837, IMG submission 160572) | Coastal seawater microbial communities from Marineland, Florida, United States - SWPA TP1 #2 | ecosystem: Environmental > Aquatic > Marine > Coastal | place: USA: Florida | collected 2016-08-06
TTTTTGCGCAGCTTGTAGTAGTTGGCAGGTAACATAGGTTTTACCTACTTCGGTGTCGGTACCGGTAATGAAATACTGCTTCATCGTTTTTCCAATCTAAAATGACTCACGCGGTAGGTAAGCGGTAACTTACTTTCTACACCGCTCATATTGCTGTAAGCCATAGCTAATTTTTTAATATCTCGACGGGTGAGCGGCGATTGTTTTCGGCCGGTCTCACCTGCCCCCACCCCTTTCACAGAGCGCAATAGCGACATAATATCGCAGTGAGTATCGACATAGTCCTTAGTAATCACCCGTTGCAAAGAAAGGCCCGACTGCTTAAAGCCATTTACCCATTGTGAGGTTGTCGGCATATAGGTTTCGGCTTGCGGAAGCTGCGCTACTTTGCGCGCCGTTTTAAGTTCATTAAATGAACCCGCCACCATAATCGCCAGCTCGGCAATACCACTCTTTTCAAGCACTCGCGCTATCTCATTAGCGACAAGACGAGTATCGCTAACCCACTGAAGCGCCATAGATGAAAATACGGTTGAAAATTGGCTATCAGAGAAAGGCAAATCAACAGCACTACCTTCTACAAAAATGGGGTCGGAGTACATTTTTCTGGCCTGCGCCAACATGCCCTCGGCAATGTCTACGCCAGTTGCAGCTGCACCTTTACTTGCAAGCGTTTGGGTATGAATGCCAGTACCACAGCCAATATCAAGAGCCGTACCCTGAAGGTCTACAGGTAAGTTCGCTAATGCCTGCTTGGCAATAATGCGCTGAACACTCGCAATACTGTTGTACTGCACAGCCGCTTTTGAAAAACGATGTGCAACGTCCTGCTCGTTAATTACTGAAGTAGTATCATTGCGTTCAGCTTTTACAGAGCCTTTAGTTGTTATAGAGCCTTCAGCTGTAACATAGCCCTCAGTCTTAACGCTCTTCTCTGCACTCAAATGTGCCGCAGCTTTGAAGGAGCTATCTGAAGGGGAAGCAGTATTAACTGTGAGAGTCCCTTTAGCGTAGGTCGCTCTCTCAGATTCAAAAGATGTCTCGGACGAAAAAGCCCCGTTTGCCTTAAAAGCCGCCTGTGCCGCGTCGCACGCCAGCTTACCGTCGAAGAGACTTCTCGATTCTGCCGACATAGCAGCTTTTATAGCGGGACTTAATGACATCGTTACATCTCTTTTTTACTTACAGAGTCAGGAGTGCTCACAGCGCTGTCTGATTCTTTTTCTACTGCAGTCTCACTCAACGCCGAGTTATTAAGTGAAAGTTCTAGCGCATCAAGCAATACGTCAATATCTTGTGATGTATGATTTGACGTAAGCGTTATGCGCAGCCTGTCTTGGTTTTTCGGTACAGTAGGCTGCCTGATAGCCGTTGCCCAGATACCGCGCTGCTTTAGCCCCTCACTTAGTGCAACTGCACGTTCTGGGCTACCAACAATAATGGGCTGGATTGCGCTTTGCGACTGCCCCAAAGTGATTTCAATTGATGCATCGCCTTTCTCGCTTGTATTAAGTGTCTGTCCAAAGCGCTTTTGAAACGAGTCTCTGAAATAGGCGATATTGTTATGCAGCGTTTCGCGGCGGGCAGTATCACTGGCGATATGTGTAAGAGAGTACAACGTCGCGACCGCTTGTGCTGGTGGCATGGCAGTGGAATACACATAATGTTTAGAAAAATTCACCAGATAATCAATTAGGGTTTGGCTTCCCGCAATAAAGGCGCCGGCCGTGCCCACTGCTTTGCCAAATGTTCCCATAACAATAGGCGCTTGTTGCTGGTTTAAGTTTAGTGCTTCTGCTGTGCCGAAGCCGTTTTCACCCAATACACCCATACCGTGTGCATCGTCTAACATGAACCATGCATTATATTTAGCGGCCAGTTCAGCGATATCTTCACAAGGCGCTACGTCACCGTCCATACTAAACACACCTTCACTGGCAATCAGAGTGTCTTGCTGGTTTGCACCAGAATTACCAACCGCATCGGGCACCTGGCTTTGACAAACGCTCGATAGCAGGCTCTCTAAATGACTTAGATCGTTATGCTTGAAACGGCGAAGCTTGGCGCTATCAGATACACATTGCGCCCCCTCTAAAAACGAAGCGTGCATGAGCTTATCAGCAATTATGTGCCCTGCTCTTACGCTTTTATTAGAGTGAGACATGTGAGGAAAAAGTGCCATGCACAGTGCCTGATTGGCGGCAAAGCCAGAGTTAAACAACAGCGCAGCTTCTCGGTTTAACCCATCGGCAATGTAGGCTTCTAGCGCCAAGTGAGCCTGTGTGTGCCCAGTTACCAAAGGCGATGCACCGCTGCCACCACCAAACTGCGCTAGCCCCTCAACCCAACTTTGCAATACACCCTCATGCTGGCGCATGCCTAGGTAGTCATTGCTTGAAAAGTTAAGATAGTGCTCACCGTTAATACAAATAATGTTGTCTTTTTCGTATTGTTGGCAGTGGCGCTGGCGCAGCAAGCCTTGCTCGGCACGCGCGCTCAGCGAATCGTCTAACCAGTGAAAGGCCATTACGCCTCCGTTAAATGCTGTTTCTTTGGCGCTACCTTAGGCTTGGTTGCATCAATAAACAAGTCGTTACTGTCGTCGCCTTGCTCTTGTTGCTGGGCAATTTCTTCTTCTAACACTTGTTGATGTGCTTCGTCTGAGTAATCCCTTGTGCGCTCGGTGTTAATACCGAGCTTCTTGAACAGCATTACATCTTCATGGGTATCTGGATTTGATGTGGTTAACAGCTTGCAGCCATAGAAAATGGAATTCGCACCTGCCATAAAGCAAAGCGCCTGCATTTGTTCGTTCATTGCTTCGCGGCCTGCCGACAAGCGCACATGTGACTTAGGCATCATAATACGGGCAACGGCAATAGTGCGAATGAACTCAAAATAGTCCAAGTCTTCTACACTATCGAGTGGCGTACCTTTTACTTTAACCAACATGTTAATAGGTACACTTTGAGGCTGCTCAGGAAGGTTTGCTAATTGCACTAACATACTAGCCCGATCGCTCACCGTTTCTCCCATGCCCACAATTCCCCCAGAGCAAACGTTCATACCTGCCGCACGCACGTTCTCTAATGTATTCAGTCGGTCCTGATAAGTACGGGTCGTGATAATATCGCCGTAGTATTCCGGAGAGGTATCAAGGTTGTGATTATAATAATCAAGACCCGCTTGCTTTAAGGCCACAGCTTGTTCGCGGGTTAACATACCCAGCGTCATGCAGGTTTCTAAGCCTAAGCTTTTCACCTCTTCAACCATTTTTAAAATGTAAGGCATGTCTCTGTCGCGCGGGTTTCGCCAAGCAGCCCCCATACAAAAACGGGTTGAGCCTACTTGCTTTGCTTCTTTCGCACGCTGGATGACCTTTTCGATTTCTAGCAGGCGCTCTTTCTCAAGGCCCGTATCATAGCGGGCACTTTGTGGGCAGTACTTACAGTCTTCAGGGCAAGCACCGGTTTTAATCGACAAAAGCGTGCTGACCTGCACTTCATTCGGATTAAAATGCTGTCTATGCACTACTTGGGCATTAAACAGTAAATCGTTAAATGGCATCGCAAACAAAGCCTCAACTTCGGCTTTGGTCCAATCGTTTCGAATAGTTGTCGTTTGCGCAGAAGGCGCACTAGCCAGCGTCATTGACTGTCCTTTACTAATTATTATTGCTGGCTTAGTCTATGCCCCAATATCGAGTTGTCAACTCTGACCAATTTAAAACCCTTACTAATGGTTATTTTGTGAACAATATAGAATTTGATAAACAACACATTTGGCACCCCTATACCTCGGCGGTTAATCCCCTTCCCTGCTATGAAGTAGTTGGTGCAAAAGGCGCTGAACTTACCTTGGCCACAAGTGAAGTGCTAGTAGATGGCATGTCTAGCTGGTGGGCAGCTATTCACGGTTACAACCATCCTGTACTCAACGATGCTGCGCACAAGCAAATTGACGCATTTTCTCACGTTATGTTTGGCGGTATTACCCACCAGCCGGCGGTAGATTTGTGTAAATCGTTACTGAACATGGTGCCGGCAGGGTTAGAGCGTGTATTTTTAGCAGACTCTGGCTCAGTGTCTGTTGAAGTTGCGATAAAAATGGCGATTCAGTATTGGGCGTGTCAAGGGCGCTCAGAGAAGTCACGCATTGTCGCGCCGCGCAATGGCTACCATGGCGACACCTTTGCCGCAATGAGTGTGTGCGATCCCGTTAACGGCATGCATAGTTTATTTGAGGGTGTACTAAGCAAGCAGATTTTTGCGCCCGCTCCTCAAACTCGCTTTGGCCAAACGTTTAGCGAAGATGACATTCTTCCACTTGAAGAGATTTTTGAAAAGCATCACCACACGATGGCAGCCCTTATCCTAGAACCTGTTGTTCAAGGCGCGGGAGGCATGCGTATTTACCACCCCGAATACTTAAAGCGCTGCCGACAGCTTTGCGATACCTACGACGTACTTTTAATTTGCGATGAAATTGCTACTGGCTTCGGCCGTACAGGTAAGCTCTTCGCTTGCGAGCATGCAGGTATTTCGCCTGACATCATGTGTTTGGGTAAAGCGATTACGGGTGGTTATATGACACTGGCCGCGACCTTGTGTACCGAAGACGTGGCTTTAGGGGTTTGCCAAGGGGAGCCTGGCGTATTTATGCACGGCCCAACCTACATGGGCAACCCGTTAGCCTGCGCGGTGGCCAATGCCAGTCTGTCGCTCATTAACGAAAATCATTGGCAGCAACAAGTCCCTGTCATTGAGAAACAATTACAAACCGAATTGGCAAAATGTGCAGACTTGCCGCGAGTCGCTGACGTACGGGTGTTAGGTGCTATAGGGGTAGTCGAGACGGTAAATCCCGTCAATGTTGCCGAAATTCAACGCCATTTTGTGAAACATGGCGTGTGGATACGGCCATTCGGGAAATTGGTATACATTATGCCTCCTTACATTATATCTTCCGAGCAGTTAAGTAAGCTGACCCATGCGATTTACACCGCCTTGAAATAGTGTGTGAGATTGTTACGCTAACTATCTTCTTGGGTGAAATATGAGTTTTGAACCACCAGTTGACGTCAATTGGCCCGAGGGTTGATGTTAGTTTTGTTATAGAGTGAACATTCAACTTTAAAGCGGGTCACTAATTAGATCATTAATGCAGAGTGTTTATAGCGAGATTTGAATGATAGTACGTGTTTTAGATAAAGTTGTATTTGCAGTCTTGTTTATCATTACACTTCAAGTCCCCATCTTGGCGGATCATTATCGTCAATACCTCAATGGTTATTATGATGCACTGAGAGATGAAGTTTCTAGTTCGTCAGCGCTCGCCAAGCAGCATGGTTTTTCTTCGGTTGAAGCCATGCTTGAAAGCTTACAGAAAAACAGTGAGCCAGTTGTGCGAGAGAATGCCTCGATGAAAGCCACACGCTTCGCCCAGATCACCACTTTAGAGCAAGGCATGAGGAAGCTAGAGCACGGTCATTACTTCGAAAAGCTTGTGTTTATGGCCTCGCCTTCTCAATATGGTACGCTGAAGCGCGTGTTAGATAATTTCAGCCCCTCTGTCCCACTAACGCCTTCGTCAATTGTGTTCAGCCTTGTTACCGCTATCTTACTTAATCTGTTAATTTGGACGCCACACTTCTGCTATTGTCAGGTAAAGAAAATTAAAAATAAACCCAAGCGCTACGCTTATAAATAGCACTTGGGTTTATCTTGTTAATACGTGGTTTATTATTTTTTTAAAAAGCCACTTCTACCAGTCCCACTAAACCAACACATTAGATCTTAATGAGCAGCATGGCTCTGATATTTCATGGCCTGAGATTTCAAGGCGTCATGCAAGCCATGCACTAAAATCGCTCGGGCTTTTCTCTATCCGTTAGCCGGCTTCGCTATTTTTCCTTTTAGCTTTTCCTCGCTCTCTTTTCCTCGCTCTCTTTTCCTCGCTCTCTTTCTCGCTTTAGTGAGCCTCAACAGTTGCAATCCGCATTTAGGCACATTTGGCGTGTTCTAAGTCATCTACTAGTAAGAGTTGGCATCTTTGCTGCAACACTTATTATGAGTGTGTGTTGAGATGTTGCTGAATTTACACTACGTCTATCAAAGTAAACACTTAATGCCTTTGATAAACAGCAACTTAAGCACAAAAAGCTATACAGGAGATATTATTATGCCAACAGATGCACAATTATTAATCGGGAAAGTGTTGCAAATAAAAGACAAAATTATTGCAAAACGCCACTGTATTCCAAGTGACCTAAAAGCGGAATGGAACACGCTTAATGAGCAAACTGCGTGTTTTGAAAGTGAGGCGCTTTATAGAAGTGCTGTGAAAGGCCAAGAAATGAATAAGCACATTGATTATTCAGGTTCGGTGAAAGAGCTTTCTCAATTAGTAAAACAACTTAAAACGCTAAATAAAAAGGTTAACGTTACACGAGTTCATCACTAATACCTGCGATGACACGCCACGGTTATGGCTATTTTAAGTTTCGCTGAGTGGGTATTTATCTTTGCGGACTAATGGTATGAGGCCTCAAGCATTCTCCGTGCCTCAGGCCTAAGCAAAAATTCGTGTTACTTTTTCTTTTTAAGGAGTACCAATGTTCTTACTTTACGCGAGCCATAGCTGGCAAGCCTTAGAAAGTCTTCGCGGGCAACCGGAATGTGTTGATACTCGACAGGCTGCCCCTCACTCGCATCTGGATCGTGCAGATAATAGCAATGAGAATCGCAGCTAGTCACCGCAACCCAATGGGGAACCTTTTTCTTATCAAACGCGTATGTGCTGATTAAGCACAATACTGCCCCGCCAGCTTTAAGGGTTTGGTCGATAACATCAACTCGCCAGTCAGAGATTTCAACAGAAATGCCTTTTCTACGCGCCTCTGCCATAAACTGCGATTCAACATTTTCGACTATCGCTTTCTTGTTAGTATCTCTAACGCCATCAACAAAAAGCGGGACATCCTGATTGATGACCACTTTCGCTGCATAACCTTCGTTTACCGCGGCGAGCGCTAATCCCACCGGGTGGCAACCGCCATGACCTGACATCATAAATATCGTGGTAGCAGTACGCCACAACGATAGTTCTTTTTCTTGGGTCATCTCATAGCGATTGTTCAATGCACACATTGCCATCATTAATGCTGACGGACCGCAGGTAAAATCAGTCGTCTGTTGGTACCACGGATAAACCTCTGGCTTAACTGATTTACTCGGCACCAACACTTTTTGCATACGTAATGCGTCAGTGTGATCGTCGTAGTAATCGGTATACATACCAAACTGACTAAACCCTAATTTTTTATACAGAGCAATGGCGCCGGCATTACCTACTGCCACTTCTAGGCGCATAAATCGCTTTCCCCGCAAAAGCGCCCGCTCCCCCAAGCTATTTATGAGCTTTTCAGCAACGCCAAGCCCTCTCGCCTCAGGCAAGACTGCGATAGAATACAGTCTAGTGAGCTGCGTTCCACGACGCAGCAGCAACAGTCCATAGCCAACAATGCTATTTACACTCGGCTTATTTTTGTCGAGGTTAGAACTTGAAGTCGACGGCTCACGCTCGGCCACAATAAGCTCTGCGTGCTGTGCATCAATGTAAAATTTGAAACGGCTTTTACTTAGCCTGTCGGTGGTGAAACAAGTTTGCTCAATGTGCTGAAGCGAAGCAAGATCGTGTAATGTCGCAACGCGTAGCACTACACTCGACTGTGTAGAAGGCACACTGGCACCATTTGTCGATTTAGTATTAGATGCGCCCTCAGCTAGGCCATATGCACGATTTGCGCTTTCCTGTGGACTTGCATTATTCACTTCAATTACTCGCTCAGCCGATGTAATCATCGCCCTCTTTGCTCCAACCTGTCAGCAAATTCCTGCATAATTAATTCGTACAGTTCTTTGCCTAAATATTTGTCTTCAACACCCGAGTCGATACTTGGGTTATCGTTCACTTCAATAACATAAACTGCATTGCCAGTTTGCTTGATGTCTACACCATACAAGCCGTCACCCACCGCTTTAGCGGCCTTTATAGCTGCTTGTAACACCGGTTTAGGTACTTCAAATGTTGGCATTGTGGCAAATCCACCCGAAGAGAATCGGTCTCCCTGATGGTTGTATATCTGCCAATGGTTGCGCACCATAAAGTATTGGCAAGCGTAAATAGGTTTGCCACCTAATACACCAATTCGCCAGTCGAATTCAGTGAATATATATTCCTGAACCAAAACAAGCGCCGATTCAGCCAGCATTTGTTCTAAGCGCGTTTTTAACGCTTCTTTATTTTCAGCTTTATGCACGCCGCGGGAAAACGAGCTTTCTGGCAGTTTTAAAACAAGCGGCAAACCAAAGTCAGCTATGAGTTTTTCGCATACTTCATCAGTAGCGCTCGATACAAACGTCGCTTTCGGCGCTGGCACTTTCTGATAAGCAAACGCATCTTGCAAGTACACTTTGTTACAGCAGCGCAGAATTGACTGCGTATCGTCCATAACCACAATGCCTTCTCGCTCTGCGGCACGCGCTAAACGGTAAGTATGATGGTCAATCGCCGTCGTTTCACGAATGAACAATGCATCATAGTGACCCAATTCTTCTTGCGACAGGCGACTCACCACATCTGCGCGAAAGCCCACTTTTTCAGCTGCTTTAACAAAGTTTTTAATGGCGCGTTCGTCACTAGGCGGCGTGCTCTCTTCAGGGTTAACCAAAATGGCCATATCCCAACGAGTACGTTTGCTCGTTTTACCGGCTTTCCACTGTATTTTGGTATGTGCTTCTAATTGCTCAATGAAACGCGCTTGTTGCTTGGCGTTTAAGTCCTTAAACGCTTTTGCCTGTACGCTTGCAAAGCCTTCAATTTGTACTTTACCCGTGGCTTTAGGCGACACTTTCGTATCGGTAACTGTTGGGCTTAACACCAAAACAGGGTACGGGTATTTTTCAAACGCTTGGCGCGCCAAACGCTTAAAGCGCTGATCTTTCACTTCGCCGAAAAGTACTAATATAGGCTCGTCAGTAATTTCCGTATTGTCTTGAGATACCGATAAAGAGAAGACGATGCGATCGATACTTTTCTCTTCCGCCATGCGTAAATCGTTAATGGTATTTACAGAAGGCAATACAGAGTGATTACGTGCCTGAGCCAAAAGTGAACAATAGTACCCTTCGCTTAAGTAACGCGTGGTATCACAAATATTGATAACGCGTGTTTTGGGCTCGTTCAACTTTGGAAATTCAGCAAGATAATCTTGAAAAGTCAGCACGGTTAAAGCTGTGTTACAAAAAGGAGTAACATCATCAGTAACAATCAGTGTATTGTGCATGTAATTCGCTTCTAAATAGTGTGTTGTCAGTTACAATTATTGCTGTGTTTGTTCAATTTACAAACACGATTAAAGTAGCGCTGAGTTTACGCTTTACTCATCATTTGCATAGCATTATCAGCACGGCTTTTTTTCATCGTTAAGACAACAAAAACTAATGTGCATTTGAATAGATTGAAACGACTTTTGTTTATTGAGTTTGCCTATACATTGAAGTAAGCAAACAAGATACGAATGGTTTAAGGAGTACGTATGTTATTAGCCAGCTTGGCTATTTTAATCGGATTACCGGTTTTGCTTTGGAGCGCAGGGAAGTTTGTAGGTGGTGCCGCATCGGTTGCCAATCATTTCGGTGTTTCCCCCTTGCTCATCGGTATGCTCATTATTGGGTTTGGTACATCGGCCCCTGAAATCATCGTTTCAGTGTTTGCAGCTATTCAAGGCAACTCTGGCATAGCGCTGGGTAACGCCTATGGCTCTAATATCGCCAATATCTTGTTAATCCTTGGCCTTACCGCAATCATTAGTCCTATTGCGGTTAAATCAGAAATCATTAAGAAAGAGCTGCCTGTTTTACTTGGCATCACCTTCTTTGCCGCATGGCAGGTGTGGGACTTAAATATCTCGAAAGACGACGCATTCTCTTTGTTAGGACTGTTTGTGCTTCTGCTTTCTTGGAGTATTTATCACGGCATGAAAGGCGACAAAGACGCCCTCGCCGACGAATACGATGAAGAGATTAATAGCAACGAAGGTACAGTAAAAACCCATGTAATGTGGTTGATTGCGGGGCTTTTATTGCTAGTTGCAAGCTCGCGTATGCTGGTATGGGGCGCGGTAGAAGTCGCCACCTTCTTCGGTGTTAGCGATACTATTATCGGGTTGACGGTTATCGCAATTGGTACATCGTTACCAGAACTTGCATCATCGCTAATGGCGGTGAAGAAAGGCGAACACGATTTAGCCATTGGTAACGTGATCGGATCTAACATGTTCAACACCTTGGCAGTAGTGGGCATTGCAGGCACCATTCAGCCAATGGCTGTAGGTTCTGAGTTTTTATACCGCGACGTTATGGTGATGTTCGCATCAACCATTGCCCTATTCATTTTCTGTATTGGCATTAAGCGCCAAGGACGTTTAAACCGTCTGGAAGGCGGAGCATTTGTGCTGGCCTACGCGGCCTATACGTACTGGCTTATCCAAGCAGCTTTTATTTAAGTTATTGCCGCAAGCCTTGTAAATAATAACGCTTATTATGCATCGCTCACTTGATGGGAAGCTCACAGCAACCCCATCAAGTGACATAAAAACCGCTTGTCGAAAGCGCTACTCACAAAGCTTTGTCATTTTGCCCTTGAGTTATGTTTTTGTCGTGCACCGCATGTAGAGCGCTTTCTCTATTCACAGGCCCAGTGTGGTAGCCAGTGTGATTAGGCTTATCGCCGCAATAGCAAATAAAATGAATAGGTTTATGCCAAAACTATCGCTTTGACGACGGTTTCTTCTGGCACGCATAATTATGCTAACCAAACTCACTATCAAACATACCTGTAGCATGATGGTCATGGCCGATAAATGACTTTCAGACCAACTGGTATCGCCTTTTATTCCCCAGTACTGCTGCACGCCACTGATAAAGTCAGGGCGCGCATAGTGAAATAGTATGAGTACGACAACCATGCCAACCCAGCCAACGATGTTTAACCCAAGCATCACCTTATAAAAAGGCGTTTTAGAACGGGGCGTTGAACGTCGCTCTGCAAGTTGCTCGTAAGTCATAGAACTTCTCTCATTTTCGGCATCGCTAGAACGGTCAGCGTCACTTTGCGTAGCACTCGGTTCTTGTGCTTGCTGAGACACTGGCGTGTTCGAATCATTTTTATTTCCCATTTGTCACTCTGTTCTCTGGCATCCCGCTTTATGTTGGGTATACTAGCGTGCTATTGGATTGTATTTCATTGGTTATTTTTACATCACCAAGTCATGTTTCGATCTGTATTTTGCTTATACTTGGCACCAAGCGAATTGCGAAATGCCTTTTTGAAAAGCGAAAAGCTAATACAGATTCTAGTAAGTTATCGGCATGGCAATCCAAAAACATTGACTATAAAGCAAATTTTAGTGCATTTTTTCATTCACAGTTTAATGCACTGTGTTGTTGAAAATGACTCAATAGTAAGCAACAACATAAAATTAGTAAGACGGAGAAATTAACATGACGCATGCGCCCGTAGTTGACGTACTTAAAGGTAAGTACGCCGTTGGCGAATCGGTAACCGTAAAGGGTTGGGTAAGAACACGCCGCGACTCTAAAGCGGGGTTATCATTTATTGCACTACACGACGGTAGTTGCTTCGATCCTGTACAAGTTATTGCGCTAAATTCTCTGTCAAATTATGCCGATATCCAGCGCTTAACAGCAGGCTGCTCATTATCGGTTACCGGTACAGTGAAAGAGTCTCAGGGCCAAGGCCAAGCCGTTGAAATTGACGCGACTGACGTTGAAGTTTTGGGTTGGGTAGAAAACCCTGATACCTACCCAATGGCCGCTAAACGTCACAGCATTGAGTACCTTCGCGAATATGCGCACCTACGCCCTCGCACTAACGTTATCGGCGCGGTAACCCGCGTTCGCAACTGTTTGTCGCAGGCGATTCACCGCTTTTTCCATGAGAAAGGTTACTTCTGGATCTCTACGCCAATTCTAACGGCTAGCGA
>Ga0213837_1001564_pt1 | contig 12057 bp, 12 predicted proteins | sample SWPATP12_FD_160572 | JGI IMG/M metagenome (GOLD analysis project Ga0213837, IMG submission 160572) | Coastal seawater microbial communities from Marineland, Florida, United States - SWPA TP1 #2 | ecosystem: Environmental > Aquatic > Marine > Coastal | place: USA: Florida | collected 2016-08-06
CTTCGTAATGTGCCGCGCATCGGCAGCAGCATCGGCTCTTCCAAACCCTTGGATGTCCTAGTATATTGCACAGTGATATTGATCACTAGGGATGAGGATCGCTAGGCCACTGGCGGCCGCCATCGGGCCGCCTGGCTGCGACCGGCTGCGAAAGGTGCACCATGACCGTCACTGAGGAATTCCGCGCCGCGAGGGACCGGCTGCTGGCCCTGCGCGGAGACTACGCCGCCGCCCGGCAGGAATTCGAATGGCCGCGCTTCCAGGAATTTAATTTCGCGTTGGACTGGTTCGATCAGATCGCCGCCGACCCTGCCAAGGCTGACAAGCCCGCCCTGGTGATCGTGGAGCAGGACGGCACGGCCACGCGGCGCAGCTTCGCCGACCTCTCGGCGCGCTCCGCCCAGGTGGCCAACTGGCTCCGGGCCCAGGGCGTGCGGCGCGGGGACCGGATGATCATCATGCTCGGCAACCAGGTGGAACTGTGGGAGCTGATGCTGGCCGGGATCAAGCTCGGCATCGTCATGATCCCCACCACGACGCTCATGGGTCCGGCGGACCTGCAGGACCGGGTGGAACGCGGCGGCGCCGGCTGGGCCGCCGTCGGAAGCGCCAACATCGGCAAGTTCGACGGTGTTCCGGGCGACTACAGACTGATCGAAATCGGCCCGGACGCCGACGCCGGGACCTCAGCACTGCGCTACGCCGACTCGGCCGGCGCCTCCACCGAGTTCACCCCGGACGCGCCGACCCTGGCCGACGAGACCCTGCTGCTGTACTTCACCTCCGGCACCACGTCCAAGGCCAAGCTCGTGGAGCACACGCACACCTCCTACCCGGTGGGCCACCTGTCCACGATGTACTGGATCGGGATGGAACCGGGCGACGTGCACCTCAATGTCGCGTCGCCCGGCTGGGCTAAGCACGCCTGGTCCAACGTCTTCACCCCCTGGATCGCCGAGGCCTGCGTCTTCATCTACAACTACGAGCGCTTCGACGCGAAGGCCCTGATGGAGCAGATGGACCGTGAGCGGGTGACAAGTTTCTGCGCCCCGCCCACGGTCTGGCGGATGCTGATCCAGGCGGATCTGACCCTGCTGAAAAACCCGCCCACCAAGGTGGTCTCCGCCGGCGAGCCGCTGAACGCCGAGGTGATCGACCAGGTCAACCGGGCCTGGGGCCAGACCATCCGGGACGGCTTCGGCCAGACCGAATCCACCGTGCAGATCGCCAACACCCCGGGCCAGCCGATCAAGATCGGCGCGATGGGCAAGCCGCTGCCCGGTTACGACGTGGTGCTCGTGGACCCGGCCACCGGAGAGGAAGCCGACGACGGCGAGCTCTGCCTGCGCCTGGACCCGCGCCCCGTCGGCCTGATGAAGGCCTACTACGGCGACCCGGAAAAGACCGCCGAGGCCTTCCGCGACGGCTACTACCACACCGGGGACATGGCGAGCCGGGACGAACGGGGCATCATCACCTACGTGGGCCGCGGCGACGACGTCTTTAAATCCTCCGATTACCGGCTCTCCCCGTTCGAGCTGGAGAGTGTGCTGATCGAGCACCCGGCGGTGGCCGAGGCCGCCGTCGTCCCCTCCCCCGACGCGCTCAAACTGTCCGTCCCCAAGGCCTTCGTGGTCCTGGCCGCCGGCCACGAACCCGGGCCCGAGCTGGCCGAAGACATCCTGCGCTATTGCCGCGAGCATCTTGCCCCCTTCAAGCGGATCCGCCGGCTCGAGTTCGCCGAGCTGCCCAAGACCATCTCGGGCAAGATCCGTCGGGTGGAACTGCGGCACAGCGAGGAACTGCGCCACGGCGCCGGCCGTGCTCCGGAGGGCCTCGGCACGGAGTACTCGGAAGCGGACTTCCCGGGGCTGAAAGGCCAGGGCTAGCCATGGGCACCCCGCTGCCGCGTGATCCGATTGCCGATGCCCAGCGGAACTGGGAGCGGCACGGCTGGGCCGACGTCGCCGCCCCAATGGCGGCCATCACGGCTGTCATGCGGACCCAGCAACTCCTGCTGGCACGGATCGAGGCCGCGCTCAAGCCCTTCGGGCTGACGTTCGCGCGCTACGAGCTGTTGGCCCTGCTCAGCTTTGCCCGCAGCGGGGCGCTGCCCATGAACAAGGCCAGTGCCCTGCTCCAGGTGCACCCCACCTCGGTGACCAACGCGGTCGACAGGCTCCAGCAGGCCGGGCTGGTGCTCCGTTCTCCGCACCCCACCGACGGGCGCACCACGCTGATTGAGCTGACCTCGGAGGGCCGCACGCTCGCTAAACGGGCGACGGCGGTACTCAACGCGGAGGTCTTCGGCCAATCCGGCTTCGAGGAGCAGGACGTGGACGAGCTGATCCGCATCCTCGGCAACTTCCGGCGCAATGCCGGGGACTTCAGCGGCTGAGCCATACACTTCGTTTGCGGGACCGTCGGCCGGACGGCCCGGAGCTGAGGAGAGCCCCATGATTCCGGAAATCAACATCTGGGCGGTACTGCTGGCCACGCTGTCCAGCATGGTGGTCGGGTCCGTCTGGTACACGCCCAAAGTGTTCGGCAACTACTGGATGCGGATCGCCAAGGTCACCCCGAGCGGAGATGCCAAGGACGCCGTCAAGCCCATCCTGGTCACGTTGTTGGTCAGCTTGGTCAGCGCCTGGGTACTGGCCGGCTCCGCCGCCATCTCGCAGCACTTCTACGGCGGCAACTTCCTGGCCAACACCCTGGTCACCGCCCTGATCCTGTGGGCCGGGTTCACTGCCGCCCGCTTCATCACGCACGACGCCTTCGAGGGCCGCCCCGCGGGCCTGACCGTGCTGAACTGCGCGCACGAACTCGTGACCCTGATGGTGATGGCCCTGATCATCGGCCTGTTCGGGATCAGCGCCACCTAGCAGCGCCGGGAGGTGCAGCACGCCTAGACTGGATGGGCGGCAGGCGCCTGGCCGCACAGCACGGGCCGGAGGAGAGCTGCATGGAATTCGACGAATCGTTCTGGGACGAACGCTACCGCCAGCACGGCCAGCACGGTCCCGTGTGGAGCGGCCAGCCGAACGCCCAGCTGGTGGCCGAGGTAGCGGATCTGGCTCCCGGCTCCGCGCTCGACGTCGGCGCCGGAGAGGGCGCCGACGCCGTCTGGCTTGCCCGGCGCGGCTGGCGGGTAACCGCGGTGGACATTTCGTCCGTGGCCTTGGCCCGGGCGGCCGCCGCGGTCGAAGACGACCCGGACACCGCCGCCCGCATCACCTGGCAGCACCAGGACCTGACGGCCTCGCCCCCGCCGGCCGGAACCTTCGACCTGGTTTCGGCCCAGTACCTGCACCTGCCCGCCCCGCAGCGCGACGGCGTCTACAGCCGGCTGGCCGCGTCCGTGGCCCCCGGCGGGACGCTACTGATCGTCGGCCACCATCCCTCGGACCTGGAGACCAGCGTGCGCCGGCCCTCGGCGCCGGGGCTGTTGTTCACGGCCGAGCAGATTGCCGCCGAACTCGATCCGCACGAGTGGGAGATCGTCACCTGCACCGCCCGGCCGCGGCCAGCGAACGACCCCGACGGCGTCCCAGTCACGGTCCAGGATTCCGTGCTCCGCGCCAAGCGCAAGGCCTGACCGCACCCGCCGGCCGCCTGACAGGGCCCGCGCCGCGCCTGACCGGACGGCGGCATCACCGGCCGGCTTACCGCCGGGCGCGCAGCCGTTCGCGCAGCCCCGCGGCGAGACCGGCAATGGTCAGCAGATCGAACAGGCCCCCGCCGATCGCGACGAGCCGCCGGTGCTTTACGCCGGCAAGCCGGAGCCGCAGGTGCACCCGCGTCCCGGGCGCCTCGTCCGCGGCGTTGCCGTTCGCCGGAGCCGGCCGGAGCACGATCGCCCAGCTGATCGCCAACGCGCCGCGCTGTGAGCGGTGCACCAGCGCCCGCGGCGGGTCCACCTCGACGATCTCGAACGTGGCATCACGGCCGCCCCAATCCGCAATGACGTCCCCGGCGGCAAGGCCCTGAAGCGCCGGGTCAACGTACCGGAGGGCCCGGCGGCGGGCGGGAATGAGGGCTTCCGCCCAGCCCGGCAGGTACCAGCCGGACCGTTCCTTGCCGAGTTGAACGATCCACGGCCAGACGTCGCCGGGCGTGGACGGCAGCCCGAAGCCGCGGTCCATCACCACGTCCGGAGCCGGGACCAGTCCGTCCCCCGGGAGAACGGCCCGGACCTCCTCGAAGGTCGCGCCGACGCCGAGGAAACCGCTTCGCATGGCCGCTTTCCCGCCGGAGTCGTAACGCCGCGGCACGCCCGCCGCCTAGCGGTGGGTGAAGTCCGGCTGCCGCTTTTCGCTGAATGCGGCCATACCTTCCTTCTGGTCCTCGGTGGCGAAGAGCGAGTGGAAGACCCGGCGTTCGAACAGGACGCCCTGCGCCAGCCCGGTCTCGAACGCGGCGTTGACCGCTTCCTTGGCCACCATCGCCACCGGCTTGGACTTGGAGGCAATCACCTCGGCGGCCTTCACGGCTTCCTCGACGACGTCGGCAGCCGGCACCACGCGGGACACCAGCCCGGCGCGCTCGGCCTCGTCGGCGTCCATAAAGCGGCCGGTGAGGATCATGTCCATGGCCTTGGCTTTGCCCACCGCGCGGGTCAGCCGCTGGGAGCCCCCCATGCCCGGGAGGACGCCGAGGTTGATTTCCGGCTGGCCGAACTTGGCGTTGTCACCCGCGATGATGAAATCGCACATCATGGCCAGTTCGCAGCCGCCGCCCAGGGCAAAGCCGGAGACCGCAGCGATGACCGGGATGCGCAGCCGGGTGAAGTCCTCCCAGCCACGGAACCAGTCGGAGGAGTACATGTCCATGTAGCCCTTGGACTGCATTTCCTTGATGTCGGCGCCGGCGGCGAAGGCCTTGGCCGATCCGGTCAGCACGACGGCGCCGACCTCCGGGTCGGTGTCCATCGCCCTCACGGCGGCAACGACGTCGTCCATCGTGGCCTTGTTCAGGGCGTTCAGAGCCTCGGGCCGGTTCAGGGTCACCAGGCCCACACGGCCGCGGCGCTCCACCAGAATGTTTGCGTACTCGGTCATGCCTGTCCCCTCGGCTGTTCGGATTTGTCCCGGATGTCGGTGATGATGCCGGAGAAGTCCCGGCCGGCACCGCCCTCCGCGGCAAAGGTATCGTAAATTTCGGAGGCGAGCGGACCCAGCCGGGCAGCGACGCCTGTGCTCTCGAGCGCGTTCAGCGCCAGCTTCAGGTCCTTGGCCATCAGCGCCCCGGCGAAGCCAGGCTGGTAGTCGCGGTTGGCCGGGCTGGTGGGAACCGGGCCCGGCACCGGGCAGTTGGTGGTCAGCGCCCAGCACTGGCCGGACGCGGCCGAGGCGACGTCGAAGAGCGCCTGGTGGGTCAGCCCGAGCTTCTCACCGAGCACGAAAGCCTCGCTGACGGCGATCATCGAAACGCCCAGGATCATGTTGTTGCAGATCTTGGCCGCCTGGCCAGCGCCGTGGCCGCCGCAATGGACCACGCGCTTGCCCATCACCTCGAGCATCGGCTTCACGGTCTCGAAGTCCTCGTCGGTTGCGCCGACCATGAACGTCAGCGTCCCGGCCTCGGCGCCGACCACGCCGCCGGAGACCGGCGCGTCGACGGCCCGGTGGCCGGCCGCGACGGCCAGGGCCGAGGCCTCGCGGGCTTCGTCCACGTTGATCGTCGAGCAGTCCAGGAACATGGTCCCCGGCGCCGCGACGGCCAGCAGCCCGTCCTGTCCAGCGACGCCTTGGTAAGCATCCAGCAGGTGCCGGCCGCTGGGCAGCATGGTCAGCACGACGGCGGCTCCAGCGACAGCCTCTGCTGCGGTCTCCGCGGTGGCGATCCCGTGGGCCCGGGCGGCCTCCAGCGCCGCCGGAACCACGTCATAGCCGGTCACGGCGTAGCCGGCCCTGACCAGGTTCACGGCCATCGGGCCGCCCATGTGGCCCAGGCCGAGGAAGGCGATGGGGCCCATGGGCGCACCGGACTGCGCCGGCACGGTCGATGCCTCAGACGGTGATGCTTCAGACATTGTCGCGCTCCTTCGAAAGTTTCAGTTCCCGCTCCCCCAGCGGCGCGAAGTAGGCTTCGACGTCGTCGCGGCTGACCTCCGCCAGGCTGGCCGGCTGCCAGTGCGGGTTACGGTCCTTGTCCACCACCTGGGCGCGGATGCCCTCACGGAAATCGGGCCCGGCCAGGAACCGCAGGCCCACCCGGTACTCCTGCTCCAGGGCCTCAGCCAGGCCGAGCCCCTTCGCGCGGCGCAGCGAGGCGAGGGCGACCTTGACGGCGGTCGGGGACTTGGCCGCGATGGTGTCGGCGGCGTCCACGGCTTCCCCGCCCACGGTCCGCAGGCGGTCCACGATCTCCTCGGCGTCGTCGGAGGAGTAGCAGGCGTCAATCCACTCCTGCTGCGCGGCCAGGACAGAGGGCGGGGCCGGTTCGGTGAAGCGCGCGACGGCGGCGTCCACCGGCTCGGTTTCCAGCGCCTCCGCCAGCTCGGCGAGCTGCCCCGAGGGCACGAAGGTGTCCGCGAGGCCCAGGAACAGCGCGTCGGAGCCGCTCAGGTGCGCCCCGGTCAGGGCCGCGTGGGTGCCGGTCTCGCCGGGCGAGCGGGAGAGCAGGAGCGTTCCGCCGACGTCGGGCACAAAGCCGATGGTGGTTTCGGGCATGCCCATCCGGGTGCTTTCGGTGACGATCCGGACCGATCCGTGCGCGGAGATTCCCACGCCCCCGCCCAGGACCAGGCCGTCCATGAAGGCCACATAAGGCTTGGGGTATTCGGAGATCAGCAGGTTCAGCCGGTACTCGACGGCCCAGAAGTCCGCCGTCGCATCGCCGCCGTCGAGCATGTCACGGTAGATGGCGACGATGTCCCCGCCGGCGCACAGCCCCCGCTCGCCGGCGCCGCGGACCAGCACTGCGGCCACGGAGTCGTCGTCGGTCCAGAGCGTGAGCGTCTCCAGCATCGCCGCCGCCATGCCGGCGGTCAGCGCGTTGACGGCCTTGGGCCGGTTCAACGTGACGACGCCGAGCCGGCCGCGGCGTTCGAACAGGACCTCCGCGGCCGCTTCGCCGGGCCGCTGCTCCGCCATCAGCTGCCTTCCGGCATCACGAAGCTGGCACCGGTGCGGATGCCGGAGGGCCAGCGGGTGGTGACCGTCTTGGTCTTGGTGTAGAAGCGGAAGGCGTCGGCGCCGTGCTGGTTGAGGTCGCCGAAGCCGGAGGCCTTCCAGCCGCCGAAGGTGTAGTACGCGATCGGCACCGGGATCGGGACGTTGATGCCCACCATGCCGACCTGGACGCGGCTGGCGAAGTCGCGGGCGGCGTCGCCGTCGCGGGTGAAGATGGCCACGCCGTTGCCGAACTCGTGCTCGCTGCACAGGCGCAGCGCCTCGTCGTAGTCCTCGGCGCGGAGCACGCTGAGCACCGGGCCGAAGATTTCTTCCTTGTAGATCGACATGTCCTTGGTGACGTTGTCGAAGAGGGTCGGGCCCACCCAGAATCCGCCGTCGTAGCCCTCGACCTTGAGGCCGCGGCCGTCGGCGAGCAGGCTGGCGCCTTCCTCGACGCCGGCGGCGATGCAGCCCTCGATCCGTTCCTTGGCGGAGGCCGCCACGACCGGGCCGAAGTCCGAGTCCTTGGCCAGGCTGTGCCCCACCTTAAGGTCGGCGATTTTTTCCTGCAGCTTGGCCACGAGCGCATCACCGGTGGCCTTGCCGACCGGGACGGCGACGGAGATGGCCATGCAGCGTTCCCCTGCGGAACCGAATCCGGCGCCGATCAGGGCGTCAGCGGCCATGTCCAGGTCAGCGTCCGGCATGATCACCATGTGGTTCTTGGCCCCGCCGAAGCACTGGGCGCGCTTGCCGTGCGCGGCGGCCGTGGCGTAGATGTACTGAGCGATCGGGGTCGAGCCGACGAAGCCGATGGCCTGGACGCGGGGGTCCTCCAGCAGCGCGTCGACCGCTTCCTTGTCACCGTTGACGACGTTGAATACCCCGTCGGGAAGGCCCGCCTCGGTGAACAGTTCGGCCAGGCGCAGCGGCACGGAGGGATCCCGCTCGGAGGGCTTAAGGATGAAGGAGTTGCCGGCGGCGAGCGCCGGGCCGGACTTCCACAGCGGGATCATCGCCGGGAAGTTGAACGGCGTGATGCCGGCGACGACGCCGAGCGGCTGGCGCATCGAGTGGACGTCGATTCCGGTTCCGGCGCTGTCGGAGAATTCGCCCTTGAGCAGGTGCGGGGCGCCGGCGGCGAACTCGACGACCTCGATGCCGCGCTGGATATCGCCCTTGGCGTCCAGGAAGGTCTTGCCATGCTCGGAGGACAGCAGGGTGGCGAGCTCGTCCATGTTCTGGTTGACCAGGTCCACGAACTTCAACAGGATCCGGCCGCGGCGCTGCGGGTTCATCGCAGCCCACTCCAGCTGGCCCTTCTCCGCGTTGGCGACGACGTTGCGCACTTCCTCGGCACTGGCCAGCGGGAGCCGGGCCTGCACCTCGCCGGTGCAGGGATCGTAGACGTCGCTGAAGCGCCCCGAGGTGCCCTCCACGTGCTGTCCGCCGACGTAATGGGAAAGCTCACGAACCATGATGGAATGCTCCTTTGCATGTGACCTAGATCATCTCTGCACCCGAATATACTCGGACTTCCTACTAATTTCCAGAGAAACCGGCCGCGGCCGCTCCGGGCCCCGCGGCGCAGCCCGACGCCCGGGGGCCGCCCCGCCGCGGAGCCAAGGAACGGTAAGTTAGGAACTGTGAAGATTGCTACCTGGAATGTGAACTCGCTCCGTGCCCGTGCCGACCGCGTGGAGGCCTGGCTTCAGCGCACCGACTGTGACGTCCTGGCCATCCAGGAAACCAAATGCAAGGACGACAACTTCCCCTGGGAACTGTTCGAGCGGATGGGCTACGAGGTGGCCCACTTCGGCCTGAGCCAGTGGAACGGCGTGGCCATCGCCTCGCGGGTGGGGCTCGAGGACGTCGAGCGCACTTTCATGGACCAGCCGGTCTTCGGCAAAGGCGGCAAGGACGAGGTGCAGGAGGCCCGTGCGATCGGCGCCACCTGCGGCGGAATCCGGGTCTGGAGCCTCTATGTCCCCAACGGCCGGGCGCTCGATGATGAGCACATGCCGTACAAGCTCAGCTGGCTGGACACGCTGCGTGCCCACGCCGAGGGTTGGGTGCAGGCCGACCCGGAGGCGCAGATCGCCCTGATGGGCGACTGGAACATTGCCCCGCGGGACGAGGACGTCTGGGACATCGATTACTTCCGCGCCGAGGGCCTGACGCACGTGAGCGAACCGGAACGTGCCGCGTTCCACGCCTTCGAGGACGCCGGCTTCACCGACGTCGTCCGCCCGCACGCGCCGGGCCCGGGCGTCTACACCTACTGGGACTACACCCAGCTGCGTTTCCCGAAGAAGGAGGGCATGCGGATCGACTTCGTCCTCGCCTCCCCTGCGCTGGCCGCCCGCGTCTCGGGCGCCTCAATCGACCGCGAGGAGCGCAAGGGCAAGGGCGCCTCGGACCACGCCCCGGTCATCGTGGAGCTGGCCGACTGATGGACGTCCGCCGGGGAAGCACGGTTCCGCGATGACAGGCAACCTCTACCGCGGCCAGGCCGGATTGCCGTTTTCCTCCACGCTCCGGGTCTACGAGCCGCTGGAGGCCTTCCCGGCAGGGCAACAGGAGGCCCTGCGCGCCGCGGGTGCCCGCTCGGAGTCCCGCGCCGCCGTGGAAAATGCCGAGCTGCTGGCTTCCCTGGGCCGCATCACCCGGCCCGGCGGGGATCCCTTCCCCACCGGACAGACCGACCTGGTGCGCGTGCTGGCCGTCAGCGGTTCCGCGGGCAGCATCCCCGGCGCCCGCCCCGGCACCGGTGACGGCGACGGCGACGCCGGGGCCGAATCCGTGCCGGCCACGCTGCTGTACTGCCCCAGCCAGTTGGTGCTCCGCGCCGGGCTGGCCGCCAACGCCTTGATGGAGGGGATCCACGGCCCGCTGGCCCAGCTCCTGATTCCCGAGGAGCAGCGGGACCGGCACCAGGAACGCATCGACCAGGTGAAGGCGCATGGTGGGATCGGCCGGGTCCACACCCGGGCGTCGACCTGGGGCATCCCGTTCAGCTGGTTCTGCCTGTTCCAGGAATCCGATCCCACGGATGTAGTGGAATCCGGCGGCCGGATTGTCACAGTGCGCATCCGCGCGACGCTCGGCACGGCGCTGGGACGGGTCCGGCACGCTGTCGCCCACCTGGCTCTCGCGGCCCCGGACCTGGACATGCTGGAGGACCTGACCCAGCTCACCGAGTGGCTGGAACTCTTCCACCCCGAGTCGGTCGTGGAGCTCGATTACGGCGCGGTGGCGGACAAGGTCTACCCGGACGATTCCCCGCTGGACGTGCGGCTGGGGATCGAGTGCCTGGCCGAGGGTGACATGACCGGAGCGGCCGCCGCCTACCGCCGGCTTGCCTCCCGCTGGATTCCGATCCGGCAACTGGCCCGCGCTTCCTGAGCCCTCGTTTCCCGACCCCACGCTTCGTGGCACTGTCCGCTGCGCCGGCCGGTCTGCGGCGTTGCGCCCGCTGACGGGCGGTTCCGCTAGGCCAGCCCGGCTCCCGGGCCGGAGGCGGGGGCGAGCGGCGCGGCAAGCTGCGGGGCCGCCGTCGTGTCCCGCACGATCAGCCGGTGCGGGGCCACGGTGGAGCGCACCGCTCCCGCGATGCCGTCGAGTTCGTCCAGCAGCATCTTGGTGCCCAGCTCGGCCTGCTCGTCGGGGCGCTGGCCGACGGTGGTGAGGCCGACGGCGGCGGAGAATTCGTGGTCATCAATCCCCACCACGGACAGATCCTCCGGAACCCGGACGCCCGCTCGACGCGCCTCGAAGAGGACCCCCATCGCCATCTCGTCCGAAGCGCAGAAGATGGCGGTGGGCTTAGGCCCTGGCCTGCTCCACAGCCGCCGGAACGCGTCCTGGCCGCTGCGGACGGTAAAGTCGCCCCACTCGTCCCATTCGGGCCGGACGTCCAGCCCCGACTGGGCCATCACGTCCTGGAACGCCTTGATCCGCACCCGCGGAACGTCGAAATTCAGGTCTGTTTCGTCGTCGCCGTGCAGCAGCGCGATGTCCTGGTGGCCCAGGCCGATCAGGTGGCGCACGGCGGTGGAGGCGGCTTCGTAGTCGTCGATCCCGATGTAGGCGCAGCCCTCGACGTGGCCTCCGACGACGACCAGCGGGATGTCGATCTTTTGCAGGTGCTCGAGTTCCTCGCGACTCAGGGCCATGCAGAGGACCAAGAGCGCATCGATCTGCTTGTAGACCATGGTCTTGCTGAACAGCCGCTCCCGGTGGCTGCCGTGCCCGCCCAGGTTGAAGAGGGAGAGGTTGTACTGGCGGCCGTGCAGTTCACGGTCTGCGCCTTCGATGGCCTTGGAGAAAAACCAGCGGCTGACGAAGGGGGCCAGCACCCCGATGGTGCGGGTGCGGCCGGTGGCCAGGCCCGATGCCGAGGAGGAGGCCACGTAACCCAGCGCCTCCGCGATGACGAGGATCTTTTCCCGGGTCGCGGGCGAGACCCGGGGCAAGCCGCGGACGGCGCGGGAGACGGTGGCAGTGGAGACGCCCGCGGCGGCTGCGACGTCCTCGATGCTGACGCCGGAGTGGCCGCCGCGTTGCGCCCTGTCAGTTGTCCGTGCCACCGTTTCCCCTTGTCGGCTATCCGCAGAAGCACGGCTAGCATGCCGCCCCCACGAAGCCGGTCCTTCCTAGTTTCCGATCCGCTTTTCGAGCCGCGCCGCGGCGGCCTCACTCCCCCGGCTCACCCGGCGGGCGCCCTCAGCGCCGCCGGGTGGCCGTCCGGCCAGGCAAACGACGCCGGAGCCGAATCATTCCGTACAGGGCGAGCAGCGTGCCCAGCAGCCCGAGCGCCCATCCGACGGCCGGCTGGGCGGTCACCTCCATCCAGACGGTGACCACCAGCAGCACCAGCGCCCAGAAGCCCAGGAACCCGATGATGATGTCGAAGTCCTCGCCCGAGCGGACCCTGCGG
>Ga0213837_1001572_pt1 | contig 12042 bp, 12 predicted proteins | sample SWPATP12_FD_160572 | JGI IMG/M metagenome (GOLD analysis project Ga0213837, IMG submission 160572) | Coastal seawater microbial communities from Marineland, Florida, United States - SWPA TP1 #2 | ecosystem: Environmental > Aquatic > Marine > Coastal | place: USA: Florida | collected 2016-08-06
AGGACGAGGCCGCTGCCCGGACGCTCCTCAACGACCGGACCGTGTCCAAGTCCGGCGAGTGGTACGAACAACGCCTGCTGCTCGAATGCGAGGCGAAGCGGCGGCTGATCGGCGTCGTCGAAGCGGCGCGGCAATCGGCGCTGGCCGCGATGGTCAGCGATTCCGTGCCGGAAGCCCACTGGGCGCCGCGGTCGCTGGACTGGATGGAACGCTCGCTGCAGGCCGTTGCCCTGCCGTATGTCGACCACCCGGACTTCGAGCAGGGCTGGCTGCACCCGTAAGCTGCGGCGCGGCCAGCGCGTCCAGCCCCGGCAACGGCCTAGCCCTGAAATATCCGCAGCCGCGATGCCGTTAGCCCGGATATGACAACTATCGGAATCATCGGTGCAGGACACATTGGCAGCCAGCTCGCCCGGAAAGCGGTCCAGCTCGGCTACGACGTCGTGATCAGCAACTCCCGCGGGCCGGAAACCCTGGCGGACCTCGTCGCCGAACTGGGGCCGCGGGCGCGTGCCGCAACCGCGGCGGAGGCTGCGGCGGCGGGCGATTTCGCCGTCGTCACCGTCCCGCTGAAGAGCATCAAGGACATCCCGGCGGAGCCGCTGGCAGGCAAGATCGTGATTGACACGAACAATTACTACTGGGAGCGCGACGGACACTTCCCGGCGCTGGACAACGGCGAGGCCACCACCTCGGGGCTGCTGCAGGAGCACCTGCCCCAGTCCAAGGTGGCCAAGGGTTTCAACCACATCATGTACACCCAGATCACCACCGACGGAACCCCCGCGGGCACGGAGAACCGCCGTGCCCTGGCAACCGCGAGCGACTTCCCTGAGGCCGCCGCGCTGGTGGAGCGGCTCTACGACGAATTCGGCTTCGACACCGTGAACATCGGCCCGCTCTCCGAAAGCTGGCGCGTGGAACGGGACCGACCGGCCTACGTCGTCCGCCAGAACGCGGCCGAGCTGCGCGAAAACCTGGCAAAGGCGCCGCGCACCGTCCCCGCGCACTGACCCGCCGAGGTGACAGTTCACGGCAGTGTCCGCGCTGGACACTGCCGTGAACTGTCATCTCGCGCGCGTCTGCGGTCCTAGAAGCCGGCGCCACCACCGCAGCTTTGGCTCCGGTTCGTGCGGGGTTTCGGCGGCGGCTGCCGCAGCCCGCCGCTCGCGCCAGAGCGCCACCTCGGCGTCGACGTCGCGGGTCCTGGTAATCACCGGCGGGCCGCCCTGGAGCTGCCTGCGGGCGCCGATCACGCGGGTGTTGAAATCGGCCAGAATGTCCCGCACCTGTTCCTCCGTGAACTGGGCATCCAGCCGGGCGTCGAGTTCCGTATCCTCCGTGCGGAGCAGGATCGCTGTGGGGCCCAGGCCGGTGATGTTCTCGCGCTGGAGCAGGCCCTTGACCCACCAGTCCGGATCGTAGACCTCGCCGAGGCCCGGGATGGGTTTGCCGGCGTACTTGAGGTTGTCGAATTTCCCCTGCGCCATGGCGTCACGGATCAGGTACTCGGCCTTGGCGGCGTCGTCTACCTTGGCGCGTTTTTGCCGGAGTTCCTCTTCGGCGGCGCTGAGCTCGTCGTTCTCCTGGACCGTGCTCCCGCTGGCCCGGAGGGAGCGCAACTCGGCCGCCCGTTCCACCCGGCGCCGGTACGCCGAGCGCCCCGCGTCGCCCATGAGCCACCGTCCTTCCCGGTTGCAGACTCCCCGAACCTGGGTTCCAGTATCCGCAAATCCGGCGCGCGGCGAAAGGCGTGCCCGATAAGGGGCCGGGCACTTGATGCCGGGTTTCAGTCCTCCAGGCAGAGCACAAAGTGGTCGAAAGCGTGCCTGCCTGGACGTCCGTCCACGACGTCGATGGCCCTCCGGAGCTCCTCGAGGTGCTCCGGCGCAAGCTGCAGCGGCGGCTCCTCCGGCTGGTACGTGGTGAAGATCGGGTAGTCGACGCCGGGCTCCCGCGTCATCTCGATGTGGCAGCCGAGGATGTGGCGGACGGGGTGCGTGGCGCAGAATCCGATCAGCCTGTCGATAGTCCGGACAAACGCGGGCCAGTCATTGATATACAGCCGGCCAGGGTAGACCGTGTCTCCGGTAAGCAGGATGCCGGTGTACACGTCGTAGAAGGTGACGGCGGCGCTGTGGTGCCCCGGGCTGGGCCAGCACTCCAGGACCCGGCCGCCCAGGTCCACCCCGGCAACCGGCCCGCCGGCAGCGTTTGCGGCGCCCGCGCCGGCGTCGTCGGCAAAGCCGAAGAACTCCCACGCGCTGCGGCGCCGGGCGTCCACCACCACGGTGTCCGGCCGGCCCGCGAACTGGGCATCCCCCGCAACGTGGTCACCGTGCGGGTGCGTGTGCAGGACCAGCAGGCCGTAGCCCTCACGGGGGTGGGCGGCCAGCCAGGCGTCGATCAACCCGTCGACGACGCGGCGCAGCGGGAAGAAAGCCGCCGAGGCCGTGGCGCCGGTGTCGATCAGCACGGCCCGGCTGTTGCCGAACAGCAGGAACATGAACGGCGCCTCGTAGTTGACCGCCATGTTCTGCCGCAGGACGACGGTGTGCTCGTCATAGGCGTGGACTTGGATCTCGGGGTCCGTGTTGTGCTTAGCGGACTCCGAACCGTGGATCCAGGTCACGTCGAGGTTCCCGGCGCGCGGAGTTCCGGCGCTGAAATCGATCACCCCTAGAGCCCCGGGAGGACCTGGTCGCGGACCTGCTTGCGGAGGATCTTGCCGAGCATGGAGCGGGGCAGTTCGCCGGTTTCGACGATGCGCCTGGGCACCTTGTAGCCGGCCAGGTGCTCGCGGCAGTGCGTGCGCAAGGCTTCCTCGTCCAGGGCGGTGCCGGGTTCGAGTTCGACGGCGGCCACCACCATTTCGCCGCCGCGCTCCAGCGGCTTGCCGACGACGGCGGCGTCGCGGACGTCCGGGTGCAGGCGCAGCACGGCCTCGACCTCGGTGGGCGAGACGTTGAAGCCGCCGGTGATAATCAGTTCCTTGGCCCGGCCCACCACGGTGGTGAAGCCGTCCTCGTCCACCGTCACGACGTCGCCGGTGTGCAGCCAGCCGTCGGGGGTGAGGGTTTTCGCGGTTTCCTCGGGGTTGTTCCAGTAGCCCTGGAAGACCTGCGGGCCCTTGATCAGCAGCTCACCGGGCTGGCCCTGCGGGACTTCCACGCTCGGGTCGTCGACGTCGACGACCTTCATCAGGGTGGACGGGAACGGCACGCCGATGGTGCCGGTGCGGCGGGTGGGGTGGAAGGGGTTGCCGAGCGCCACCGGGGAGGATTCGGTCATGCCGTAGCCCTCCACGAGCAGGCCGCCGGAGACCGATTCCCACAGTTCCACCACGTGGCCGGGCAGGTTCATGGCGCCCGAGATGCAGTACTTGCAGGAGCGCAGGGAGACGCCTCTCTCCCGCGCCGCCATGGCCGTGCGCTCGTAGATCGGCGGAACGGCGCAGTAGACGGTGGCGGGCGACTTCTTCATCGCGGCCAGGATCAGGTCCGGATCGAACTTGGGGAAGAGGACCAGCAGCCCCTGCTTGCGGATGCCGTAGGTCAGGTAGAGCGTCATGCCGAAGGCGTGGAACATCGGCAGGATGGCGTAGAAGACTTCCTTGCGGTACTCCGCGCCGGCCATCCACGCCTCGCCCTGCAGGGCGTTGGAGTACAGGTTGAAGTGCGTGAGCATGGCACCCTTGGGCCGGCCGGTGGTCCCCGAGGTGTACTGGATCGCGGCGAGGTCGTTGACGCCGGGGCGGGGGTGGGCGGGGTCGATCCGGCCGTGGCCCAGGAGCTGCTTCCAGGGCGTGGTGCCGGGGGCGGGGGCGGTGAGGGAGGCCCGGGTGTCGCGCAGTTTGCCGACCGGCAGGGACAGGGCGAGCCGCTTGACGGCGGGGAATGCTTCCAGCAGGTTGACCGACACGACGTGGTCGATTTCGATGTCCGCCGGGAACTCGCGGATCGCGGCCGCGGCCTTGTCCCAGGCGATCACGACGCGGGCCTGGTGGTCCTCGAACTGGTGGCGGAGCTCCCGCGAGGTGTACAGCGGGTTGTGTTCGACGACGACGGCGCCCAGGCGCAGTACCGCGTAGAACGCGACGACGTGTTGCGGGCAGTTCGGCAGGATCAGGGCCACCCGGTCGCCGGCCCGGACACCCAGCCGCCGCAGCCCCTCCGCGGCCCGGTCCACCTGCTCGCCGAGCTCGGTGTAGCTGGTCCGGCGGCCGAAGAATTCCAGCGCCGGGGCGCTCCCGGCCTCGGCCACGGACCGTTCCAGCATGGCGACCAGCGACTCCGTGGGAAGTTCGATCTCGGCCGGGACTCCCGGCTGGTAGTTCTTTACCCAAGGCTGCTGGTCCGTATGCTCCATGCCCACATCATTTCGCGAACTCAGCGCCGGAGCGAATCCCGCCGCTACAGCGCGGACCAGCCGCCGTCGGACGCGAGTACTGCTCCGTTGACGTTGGTGCCGTCGTCACTGAGCAGGAAGGTGATCGAGGCAGCCAGCTGTGCTGCGGTGGCAGGGGTCGGGATGTTGGCGCCCATCAGCGGGCCGAGGCGTTCGGCGGCCAGTTGCGAGCCCCAGTCGGCCACGATGTTGGTGATGGTGGCGCCAGGGGCCACCGCGTTGAAGCGCAGGCCTTTCGGCCCGTACATCACCGTGGAGTTCTTGGTCAGGCCGACGACGGCGTGCTTGGACGCCGTGTACGCGGCCCCGGCGGCGGATCCTCGCAACCCGGCCTCGGACGTCACGTTGACTACCGACCCGGTGCCGGCCTGCAGCATGAGCGGGACCACGGCCCGGGTCAGCCGCATCAGCGCGGTGACGTTGATCCGGAACACCCGGTCCCAGATGGCATCATCGACTTCGTGGACGGGGGCGAAGTTGTCCATGATCCCGGCGACGTTGGCGAGGGCATCCACCCGGCCGCCCGCGGCGGAGACGACGGCAGCCACGGTCTCCTCGGTGGAGATGTCGCCCGCCACCGGCACGAACTCCAGGTCAGGGTGCGCGGCCACCAGATCGTCCAGGCGTTCCTTACTGATGTCAGCCGCAATAACCCTGCCGCTCTCCCTGGCGACGCGCAGCGCGGTGGCCAGGCCGATGCCGGAACCCGCGCCTGTGACGATCACGGTCTTCCCGGCGAAGCGCCCAGGGGTGATGGTTTCCTGCCATGAAGCGTCGTTGCCCATGATGTCCTTTCAGACGTGGTCGGTCCTGACGTGGGCGGGAGCCCGCCGTCGTAGTTTGACGGGAGGGCCCGCGGTTGTCCAGAGTAAGTCAGTGCTCTTGAACGTTGAACAAAGCGCCCCGGGCACTCTTGCCCCCGGCACTCGGCCACGGCGGCGGCAGCTTGCGGCTCTTTTCGGGTTTCTGGCGGCCTCCTGGGCCGTATCGCTGGTGGGCTCCGTGCCGATCAGGATGAACTCGGCCTGGTACGCGGCTGCGGATACCGCTCCGTGGACTCCTCCGGTGTGGATCTTCGGCTCTGCGTGGCTGGTGCTGTACGCGGCCATGGCCGTGGCGGCATGGATGGTGTGGCGGCAGCGGATCTTTCCGCGCCGCGAGGCACTCAACGTTTACGGCGGCCTGCTGCTGCTGAATTTGGCATGGCCGCTGATGTTTTTCGGCCTGTATCCCGTGCTGGGAACGGCTGCTCTCTGGCTGGCGCTGCTCGTCATCGCGGCCCACGCCGCGTTCGCGGTCTTTGCGGTGCTGCGCTTCGGCCCGATCAGCACGACGGCCGGCGTACTGATGCTGCCTTACGTTTCATGGCTCGTGTTTTCGGCCAGCCTGAACCTGTACGCGGCCCTGAACAACTAGGCGGTGAACCGCCCCGGACGCTGAACGACGACGGCGGGGGGTTGCCCGCCGTCGTCGTTCTGCTTGGGCCAAGGCCTGCCGGTTTTTGAGCGCCGAATTCGCCGGAATCCTCAGGCGTTGGCGTGCTCGGCGAGGATGGCGTCCACCTGGCCCAGCGCGCCCTTCATGCCTTCCTCCATGCCCATGGCCACAATCTTCTCCATCTGCTCCTCGGTCTCGAAGGTGGACAGCACTGTCATCCGGGTTCGGTCGCCGGCCGGTTCCAGCGTGACCACGCCGTGGATCGTGCCCATCTCGGCGACCGGGTCCCCGTTGTCGTCCGAGAAGCCGTCGTCGAACTCCAGCCGGCGCGGGGCGTCGATGGCGACGAACCGCCACCATCCTCGGGCTTTCTCCCCGTCGGGTCCCGTCATGTAGTAGCTGGCCTCGCCGCCCGGGACGAAGTCGTGCTTTTCGAAGGTGGCCGGCCAGGTGGGCGGCCCCCACCAGCGCTCAAGTTGGCGGGGATCCTCCCAGATCTGCCAGACGCGTTCGACGCCGGCGTCGAACTCCGCGACGATGCTGAGGCTAAGCGCCTCAAGATTCTTTACTGAACTTATGACTGTCATGTCGACCCTTTCTATGTTTCCGCTTCGCTGGTTTCTGCCGTGCCCGTTGAGGGCTGGTTTGCCTGTGGATCCGTCTCTCCCAGCAGCGCGGCGATGCGATCCGTCCGCTGCCGCCAAATAGTTTCGTACTCATCGAGCAGGCTGCGGACCTTACGCAGTCCTTCGTGGTTGGCCCGCACAATCTGCTCCCTTCCACGCTTCTCCTTGGTCACCAGGGAGGCGCGTTCCAGCACCGCCACATGCTTCTGGACGGCGGCAAAGCTCATGGCATAGAGCGCGGCAAGCCCGGAAACGGAGTACTCCCCCACCGTCACGCGCCGCACAATGTCCCGGCGGGTCGCGTCCGCCAACGCCTGGAACAGGCGGTCCACTTCGTCGTCACTCAACTGATCTACAACCATTTGGTTGTAGAATAGACCCGGGCCGAAGGGGAGTCAACGGGTTGTTGGCTGGTCACCCGAGGAACGTTCGGACGCTGAGAGACGCCTGGACTTCGAACGCCAGTTACCCACCACTGTCAGAGGGCTGCGCTAGATTGTCGGGACAATCATTCTTGTTCAGGGGGACGTATGGAATTTGCAGAAAAACTCTCGGCGCTGGCGGCGAAGGTTAGGCAGCAGCGAGGGGTCATTCAGACCGAAGAGGCAACAAAAAACGCGTTCGTCATGCCGTTCATCTCGACACGGCGCCGGCGATCATCCGGCTGACGGCTTGCGAGAACGCGGCCACAAACGGATCGCGCGGGTTCAGGCCCTCGCGCTCGTCGCTGATGATTGCCCGGCCCCGGCCCAGCATCCCGGTCAGGGCATCACAGGACACGACGCCGAACAGGTATTCCGTGCCGACCTGGTTCTCGAAGGCGAACAGCTGGCAGTCCAAGGCGGCCTTCCCGGAGAGGACGAGGAGGCCGTTGGTGCGTTCATCCCCTTTGAGCGTCAGCTCGGTGTCGGTGGCGCGTTTCAATGTCACGGTGAACGGAAACGCCTGGCCTTCGAAGCTGACGCTTCCGGGCTGGTCCGGGCCCAGCAGCACGTCCGCCGGGGGCTCCTGGAACTGCACGGGCTCGCTGCGGTGCTCGCCGGCTCCGGGCTGCCCGTGCTCCAGTTCCACGCTCCGCCGCTCCAGCACCGCACGCAGGTAGAAGTTGTCGGACAGCGACTGCAGCAGGGTGCTGTACTGGGTGATCCGGACGCGGGGATTGTCGACGACGACGCTCACACGGGTGCCGCTGGCGGCCGGTGCTTCGTCAATTCCCAGCCGGGCGTAGTCGGCCGGGAACGCCCGGCGGTCCTCGCCGCCGTCGTCGTAGAGGTAGCCGCCGTTCTCGCCGCGGAAGACGTCGATCCGTGTGAAGCGGCCGCCCTGGATGGTCTCGATCCAGCCGTGTCCCAGGCCGAAGATTGCCTGTTTGAGGCCGCGTCCGAAGTAGCCGCGGCCGTCGCCCTCGCCGCGCGCCAGCGGGCTGTGCGCGCCGCCGTAGCTGAGGATCCGGCCGGCCTGCTCGAAGGACATGCCCTCCGCCTGGTCGCTGACCATCAGCACGGCCCCTGTGAGGTGCCGCTCGTACCGGACGTGGACTTTTCCGCTCGCATGGGCGCCGGCTTTTTCGAGCCGGGCGTAGCTGTCGTCACTGTTGGTGATCAATTCCACGAGCGCTTTCTCCACTGAGGCGAAGCGCCGCGAGTCGATCCCGATCACGCGCTGGTCCACCTGGATTTCGGCAACCGTCATGCTGATTCCCTCGCTCGCAACTGAAGCTGTTGCCGGCCGTTCGTCAACCCGCAGCCGAAGGGCCTGCTCGATACGTGGAGCGTAGCAGTTTCGGGCTATTTGGCGCGGGCGTGCGAAAACGATGCGAGAAAAGGAGACAGCGGGGCATGCGGCCCCGGGAGCTCGCCGGCCTGATTACGAGGATCTAGGTCTTCAGCCGGAGGTTTCCAGGCTGTCCGATTCGACTTCTGCCGGGCTCTCGATAAATCCGGTCAGCCAGGCGACCGCGTCGGTTCGCGACGTGAAAAATTCGTGCGGATACTTTGTGTCGCGGCTCGTGGCTGCGGCGACGACGCGGTCCACAGCGCTGGAGCCAAGGACGGCAATGGCGAGGACGTCGACAGATTTGGCGAACTCGTACCGGGCGGCGGCGCTGATCTCGACGTCGGTCATGACCGAGAGCATCGGCATCTGCCGGCCCTGGCTGATCAACTCGGTGGCCCGCATGGCATCCACGGCGTCGCGTACGTCAACAAACGAGCCGGGAGTCCAGACGGACTCGATGATGCCGTTGCTGACGCAGAGGGAATTCTTCCCGTTCGCGGCGCGGATTGGTTCTGGCATCATCTGGCCAAGTCTAAGGGCGGCCGGTCCGCTCGCGCGGACAACACGGCGCAGAAGCGTGCCCCCATTGCCGACCGGCCGAAGGGAAGGTGTCGCCCACGTGGGAATCCGGCTGTTTACCAGCCCTCCACCAAGGGTTCATTACTGGTCAGTAGCTTGGCGAAGTCCCGTTGAGAACAACCCACTGAGAGGCTTTCCCATGAGCGCTACTCGCACCCGAGGCATCCTCACGGCCGCCGCATCCATCATCCTGGCGGCGTCCGCGATCGGCGGCACAGCAGCCGCCCAGGCCGCCGGGACCAGCCATCGGCTCAGCGGAAACGACGCCGGCTCCGGCACCCACCGCGGAACGGACAGCGCGTTCAACGGCGTCGATCGGAACACAAACTGGCAGCAGACCGGCAAGCTGAAGCTGGACTTCCCGACCTACCACACCGAGGGAATCGCGTTCAGCCGGGACCACATCTTCCTCTCGGCTGTCCAGATCACCGAACCGACCACAAGGTTCGCTTCCCCGCAGGGCGGCTACGACCGCACCCCCGGCAAGGGCATCGGCCACCTGTTCGTGATGGACAAGGCCGGGAAGCTGCAGAAGGACATCATCCTGGGCGAGGGCGACATGTACCACCCCGGCGGGATCGACTTCGACGGCGCCAACGTCTGGGTGCCGGTTGCCCAGTACCGCCCCGACAGCAGCGCCATCATCTACCGGGTAGACGCCAAGACCCTCACGGTGCACAAGCAGTTCGAGGTGAAGGACCACTTCGGCGGCATCGTGCTGGACCAGCAGACCGGCCATCTGGTCGGCAACACCTGGGGGTCCCGGCGCTTCGCCGAATGGGACCTGCGCGGCAAGCAGCTCTCCACCTGGCAGAACCCCAACTACTTCATCGACTACCAGGACTGCCAGTACGTACCCGCCTCGAAAATGCTCTGCGGCGGTGTCACCAACCTCCCGCAGACCCCGGCCGCGGGCGGCGCCGGCTCCACCTACGAACTCGGCGGGATGGCAATGATCGACCTCAAGACCCGCCGCGTCACCCGCGACGTCCCCTTCCAGCAGTGGTCCACCGCCGGACACGTCGCCACCCGCAACCCGTTCAAGATGACCGCCGACGGCGACCACCTCACCCTGAAGGTGGCGCCGGACAACGGCGACGAGGGTAACGGCACCGAAATCCTCACCTACGAGGCCAGCGTCGCCCCCGCCAAGTAGCGGCTCCCGATACTCCCGAACAGAAACGAATGGACTCCCCCATGCCGCACCTTGCGCACCGCTCCACCCGTAAGCGCCTCGTCGCCGCCACAAGCGCCACCGCACTGGCGGCGTCGGCCCTAGCCGCCGGCCTGCTCGGCGCCGGTCCCGCCGCCGCCAGCGAAAACCGCGGCGAAACCGCCACACCCATCAAGCACGTCGTTGTGATCTTCCAGGAAAACGTCTCCTTCGACCACTACTTCGCCACCTACCCCAAGGCCGCGAACATCCCCGGGGAAACCCAGCAGGGCTCCGGCACCAAGGCGGCGAGCTTCACCGCGGCGAAGAACACGCCCAAAGAGATCGACACCCTGGCCACCGCAGGCCTGCTGGCGCCCAACAACCCGAACGCGGTCCAGCCCTCCCGGCTCTCGCCCCAGCAGGCCGTCACCTGCGACCAGGACCACAACTACGGCGCCGAACAGAAGGCGTACAACGGCGGCCTGATGGACAAGTTCGTGGAATACACCAGCCGGGACGCATGCGGCACCAACCAGTACGGCCGCAACGGCCTGACCATGGACTACTACGACGGAAATACGGTCACCGGCATCTGGAATTACGCCCAGAACTACGCCATGAGCGACAACCACTACAGCACCGTCTTCGGCCCCTCCACCCCGGGCGCGCTGAACCTGGTCTCCGGCCAGACCCACGGCGCCACCGAATTCACCACAGCGGGCCAGCCCGTCACGCCGACGGCCAGCGACTACACCGTGCGCCAGCCCGATGCGAACGGCGTCGGCACCGTGATCAACGACCCTGACCCGGTTTATGACGACTGCTCGAACAGCAGCCACGCCAAGACCAACAACCTGGCCGGCATGAACGGCAAGAACATCGGGGACCTCCTCAACGCCAAGGGCACCTCCTGGGGCTGGTTCCAGGGCGGCTTCACTCCCACCACCGCCGCCAGCGGGACCAGCCCGGCGTCGTGCCTGTCCAGCCACACGAACGCCGGCGGCGCCTCCGTGGTGGACTACTCGCCCCACCACCAGCCGTTCCAGTACTACAAGTCGACGGCGAACCCCCACCACCTGGCGCCGGCGTCGGACGCGGAGATCGGCCACAACGGCCGGGCCAACCACCAGTACGACCTCACCGACTTCAACAAGGTGGTCAACACGGACAACCTGCCGGCCGTCTCCTTCCTGAAGGCGGGGATGTACCAGGACGGCCACGCTGCCTACTCGGACCCGGTCGACGAGCAGAACTTCATCACCCGCACCGTCAACCAGATCCAGAAATCCAAGAACTGGGACAACACCGCCGTGGTGCTCGCCTACGACGACTCGGACGGCTGGTACGACCACGCGGCTGCCAAGGTGAAGAACTCTTCCAACAGCGCCGACGACGCACAGTGGTGCCAGAGCGCCGCGGCCAGCGGGGTTCCGATGGCCGGCGGCTACGCGGACCGCTGCGGCCCCGGCCCGCGCCAGCCGCTGGTGGTCATCTCCCCCTTCGCGAAGAAGAACTTCGTCGACCACACCGAGACTGACCAGGCCTCGATCCTGCGCTTCATCGAGGAAAACTGGCACACCGGCCAGATCGGCGATGCCTCCGCGGACGCAGCTGCCGGCTCACTGGAGGCGATGTTCAACTTCCACAAGCAGCGGACCGACAAGGTCCTGCTCGACGAACAGACCGGCGCCGTCGCATCGATCACCAACCACGACGGCGGTCCCGGCCGCCGAAGGTAACACGCGCCGCGAGCTGCCGCAGGCGGGCGGACGCACAGACAAAGACGCCACCCGGCGATAGCCGGGTGGCGTCTCTGCCGGCTCAGGGAGGCGGAATACCCACCTCCGGGCAGCAAACCGCCCTAGGATCTTCGACATGGAGACATTCCTCTGGCCAGGCTGCGCATCCAATCCTCACGGTGAACCCAAGGTCGCCGTGCTTGTCCCGGGCGCGGGCTACAAGGTCGAATCTCCTCTGCTGTTCTGGCCCGCGGAGCAGTTGAAGGACCACGGATGGCAGGTTCACGGGATTCGCTGGACCGACGGCGACGAGCCCGGCGAC
>Ga0213837_1001573_pt1 | contig 12041 bp, 8 predicted proteins | sample SWPATP12_FD_160572 | JGI IMG/M metagenome (GOLD analysis project Ga0213837, IMG submission 160572) | Coastal seawater microbial communities from Marineland, Florida, United States - SWPA TP1 #2 | ecosystem: Environmental > Aquatic > Marine > Coastal | place: USA: Florida | collected 2016-08-06
CGATGCGCCCGGCCCAGCTCGCCGGTATGGCCGTGTTCGCCTGGATCGCGGTCTGGGCCCTGTTCAAGCGCCCCGCGTACTTTCACTGGCTGTTGCTGCCGGCCTTCATCGCGCTGCCGGCCGAGCTTTACCTGTATCTGTATTACGGCCAGGGCATCTCGACCCATCACCTGGGCATCATGGCCGAGACCAGCCCGCTGGAAGCGCTGGAATTCCTGGGCGCGCGCGCCTGGCTGCTCCTTGGCGTCATGGTCGGCGTCGTCGCGTGGTGGGCCGCGACTTACCGGGCGGCGCTGGCGACGCGCGACCTCGACTGGAACGACCGCTCGCGTCCGCTGGTGCTGGGGCTGCTGGTCGTGGCCGTCGGCGTATTCGCCTATGGGCAGAAAGCGGTCGTGTCCGGCCTGCCGCGCCTGCCGCACTGGGCGCAGCCGCCCTTCGAAGTCAACGCCTTTGCCCAGTCCTGGCCTTTCGGCGTGGTGGCGCGCGGGCTCGATTTCTATAAAGAGCGGGTGTATCTGGCGGACCTGCATCGCAGGAGCGCGGCGTTTCGTTTTCATGCGGTCCAGGCCGACCCCGCGACAACGCCCGACGTGATCGTCATGGTGCTGGGCGAATCGTCCCGTTTCGATCGCTGGAGCCTGAACGGCTATGCGCGCCCGACCAATCCCCTACTCATGCAGGAGCCGAACCTGGTCGCGCTGCAGGACCTGATTACGTCCGTCTCGGCCACCCGCCTCTCGGTGCCGGTCATTATTTCGCGCAAACCGGCGATGCAAAGTTTAAAAGACGGCTTTACCGAAAAATCCTTCCTCACCGCCTACAAGGAGGCGGGCTACAAAACCTTCTGGCTGTCGAACCAGATCTCGTTCGGCAAATTCGACACGCCCGTCTCGGTCTTCGCCAAGGAGGCGGACCGGGTCGAATTCCTGAACCTGGGCGGTTTCAGGGACAATTCCACCTACGATGAGGTGCTGCTCGGCCCTTTCGGGCGCGCGCTGGCCGATCCGGCATCAAAAAAGTTGATTGTGCTGCACACGCTGGGCAGCCACTGGAATTACGCGCACCGCTATCCGGCGCGCTTCGACCAGTGGAAGCCCTCGCTGGCAGGCGTCGACAAGCCGGTGGTGACAGACACCGCGATCAAGCCGCAGCTGAATAACAGCTACGACAATTCGATTCTGTATACGGACTGGTTCCTGGCCCAGCTGATCGGCAACTTGAAGGCAAGCGACAAGGCGGCGGCCCTGATGTACGTGGCCGATCACGGCCAGACCCTGTATGACGGCGCCTGCCGCCAGGTGTTCCATGGCCACAATACCCAGTACGAATTCCACGTGCCGGCGTTTGCCTGGTATTCGGATGCGTACGGCGCGCGTTTTCCCGCCAAGGTCGCCCAGCTGCGCGCGCACCGCGCCGCGCCGCTCTCGACCGAGAACATGTTCCATACGCTGGTCGACCTGGGCGACATCCGCTATCCGGGCGACACGCTCGATCGCAGCATCGCCAGCGCGCAGCTGGTGCGGCATAAACGCTATGTCGACAGTTATGGGTGGACCGATTACGACAATGCGCGGATCAGGGGCGATTGCCATGAGGTGATCGACAAGGGAACGCCGCTGCCGCGCAAGTGAAGGGTATGCGGACGGACGTGGGGCTGTTGCCTGCACTGTTATCGGTGTTTTGAATCCGCGTGGGCACAGAGTGCCCACCCTACGGGCACTGCTAACAGCGAGATCATACGAAGCCCGGATACATAGCGTATTGCGTAGGGTGTGTAAGGGCAAAGTAGAAATGTCCGGTTTGGGCAAAGTAGAAATGTCTGCTTTTGCGCGATAGCTCATGCTGTCGACTCTGAATAGTTTGGAGTCCAGCGTGAGCAAAACCGGGAGCATGACGATGCAGGAATGGGACCGTGCCGATATCGTCGGCGCTTGTGCACGTGGCGAGATAACGGTTGCCATTGCAGCCCAGCGGCTGCGGATTACAGCCCGGCAGGTGCTGCGGCTGCGAGAGCGATTTGCTGAGGGTGGGGCCGACGCGATGGCCTCCAGGCACCGGGGCAAGCGGAGCAATAATCAGCTCAAAGAAGGGCTGGCCAGGGATGTGCTGGAACTGGTGGATAAACGTTATGCCGGCTTTGGCCCGAGCTTCGCATGCGAGAAATTGCGAGATGAGCACCAACTCATCGTGTCAAAGGAAACGCTGCGACAGCTGATGATTGGCGCGGGTTTATGGACCCCAAAGGCTGTGCGGCGCGCAGCGCTGCATCAGCCGCGGGAGCGACGTCCCTGCCGTGGTGAACTGGTCCAGATCGACGGTAGCCGCCATGACTGGTTCGAGGGACGCAGCGCCGTTTGTACACTGCTGGTGTACGTCGACGACGCGACGGGAGAACTGCTGCAGCTGTATTTCGCCGACACTGAATCGACCACCAGCTATTTCGAAGCTACGCGGCGCTATATCGGACAGCACGGCAAACCCCAGGCCTTTTACGCCGACCGCGCAGCGGTATTCCGCTCACCAATGGCGATAAACGGCACCTGCACCCAGTTCCAGCGCGCCCTCGACCAGCTCGGCATCGAGCTCATCTGCGCTAAGACGCCGCAAGCCAAGGGACGTGTGGAACGGGCCAATCGTGTCCTGCAGGACCGTCTCATCAAGGAGTTGCGGTTGGACGGCATCGACAATATCGAGGCGGCCAACGCTTGGTGCGAGACCTACGTTGCGCGCTACAACGAACGGTTCGCCCGCACCCCATTGAGCGAACTCGATAAGCACACGCCACTGCATCGCGAAGACGACCTGGAACTCATCCTCACTACTCGCGAGACCCGAAAGCTGACCAAGCAGCTTACGCTCCAACATGCCAGTCGGATGCTCGTGCTGAACGATACGCTCGATGCACGCAGCCTGATTGGCCAACCGATCGCCATCCATACTTATGGTGACGGACGCGTCGAGCTGAGAGCCAATCGGCAGGTATTCGGCTACACCAGCCAGGCAATATCGAAGCCGACAAGCCTTACCGATACCGATCCAAAATCGCTGCATGCAACGCTCGACAAAAAGCAGCGTGCGCGCCGCTATCGTCTCAATCTACCAGGCACCGTTATTACGCAAGGCACGACGGCAGCCAAGAAAGCATCAGCTCAAAAGCAAGTGTGACATCCAAAAAACGGACATTTTAACTTTGCCAAAAGCGGACATTTCTACTTTGCTGTTACAGGGTGGGCACCCTGTGCCCACGCGGATCATGCATACCGATAGCCCCACAGGCAACAGCCCCACCCCACCCGCACACTGCCCATAAAACCCGGACACGCCCGTGTCCGCGTACGTACGCCCCTCCCCGTCCGGACACCGCGGACACGCGTCCGCCCAATCAAATCAAGCACATACGTGCTGGCACGGATCGTGCAATAACGACAGCATCCACGTCGTTATTGAAACTACCATGATCCGCGATACCTCCTCACAAGACGCCGTCCTGACCGCACCGCCAGGACAAAAAACCCGACGCCGCGCCCTGCTGGCCGGCGCTGCCGTCGCAGTGGCCGCGATTGCCGCCCTGCTGTTCTCGAACTGGAGCAACAGCGCCCACTCCGTCAGCGCGAGCCGCCTGCGCATCGCCGAAGTCGGACGCGGCACCCTGGTGCGCGACGCTTCCGTCAACGGCCGCGTGGTCGCCGCCGTCAGCCCGACCCTGTTCTCGACCGCCCCCGCCACCGTCAACCTGAAGGTAGCCGCCGGCGACACCGTGAAACGCGGCGACGTCCTTGCCGTGCTCGAATCGCCCGACCTGTCCGACGCGCTGAAACGCGAACAGTCGACCTACGAACAATTGAAAGCCGAAGTCGCGCGCCAGCAGATCCTGTCGCGCAAGCAGAAGCTGCTGGCCCAGCGCGAAGCCGACGTCGCCGAGATCGACCGCCTGTCGGCCCAGCGCACGCTGGAGCGCTACGAAAGCGTGGCGCAGGTCGGCATCATCGCCAAGATCGATTACCAGAAGGCCAAGGATGCGCTCAACTCGGCCGGCATCCGCGCCAAACATGCGACGCAAGCGGCCAGCCTGGAAGGCGACGACGTCGCCCTCGCCATCCGCACCAAGACCAACGAAATGGAGCGCGCCCGCCTGTCGATGGCCAACGCCCAGCGCCGCGTGGACGAGCTGACCGTGCGCGCCCCGGTCGATGGCTTCATCGGCACCCTGAACGTGCAGAACCGGATGGTGGTGGCAGCCAATGCGCCGCTGATGACCCTGGTCGACCTGTCGCGCCTGGAAGTCGAACTCGAGGTACCGGAAACCTATGTGTCCGACATGGGCATCGGCATGACGGCCGAAATCGCCCTGCCTTCGGGTAGCGCGACCGGCAAGCTGGTGGCGCTGTCGCCCGAAGTCGTGAAAAACCAGGTGCTGGCGCGGGTGCGCTTCGATGGCGCCCAGCCGAAGGGACTGCGCCAGAGCCAGCGCGTCACGGCGCGCCTCCTGATCGAAGAAAAGCCGAACGTCGTCATGCTGCCGCGCGGCCCCTTCGTGGAAAGCGAAGGCGGACGCTTCGCCTACGTGGTGCAAGGCGGCACCGCCGTGCGCACCCCGATCCAGCTGGGCGCTACCAGTATCTCGGCCGTCGAAATCGTCTCCGGCCTGAAACCGGGCGACAAGGTCGTCGTCGCCGGCACCGACACCTTCGAGAACGCGGCCCGCGTCTCTATCAACTGACAACAACCTCCCCTGAAAGGACATCCCATGCTGCGCATGACCAAGCTCTCCAAGGTGTACCGCACCCACATGATCGAAACCCACGCGCTGCGCGGCTTCGAGATCCAGGTCAACAAGGGCGAATTCGTCACTGTCACCGGCCCCTCGGGCTCCGGCAAAACCAGTTTCCTGAACATCGCCGGCCTGCTCGAGGAATTCACCAGCGGCGAATACGTGCTCGACGGCGTCAACGTGAAGGGCATGAACGACGACGCGCGCTCGCGCCTGCGCAACGAGAAGCTCGGCTTCATCTTCCAGGGGTTCAACCTGATTCCGGACCTGAACCTGTTCGACAACGTCGACGTGCCGCTGCGCTACCGCGGCTTCAACGCGGCCGAGCGCAAGGAGCGCATCGAGGACGCGCTGGCGAAAGTCGGCCTGGCCTCGCGCATGAAGCACTTCCCGGCCGAGCTCTCGGGCGGCCAGCAGCAGCGCGTGGCGATTGCGCGCGCGCTGGCCGGCTCGCCGAAACTGCTGCTGGCCGACGAGCCGACCGGTAACCTCGATACGCAGATGGCGCGCGGCGTGATGGAGCTGCTGGAAGAGATCAACGCGGCCGGCACCACGATCCTGATGGTCACCCACGATCCGGAACTGGCCGTGCGCACCACACGCAACGTGCACATCATCGACGGCCAGGTGTCGGACCTGGTGCGCAAGGGACCGACGCTGGCCGCCAGCCACGGCGTGGCGTAAGGAGGCCCCATGTTCAGCTACTACTTCAAACTCGGCCTGCGCAGCCTGCGCCGCAATCCCGCGCTGACCGCGCTGATGGTGCTCACGCTGGCCATCGGCGTGGCCGCCAGCGTGTCGACCCTGACGATCCTGCACATGATGTCGGGCGACCCGATCCCGCAGAAGAGCGACCGCCTGTTCGTGCCGATCTTCGACGTGGGTCCGCTCAAGGGCTACACCCCGGGCGACAAGCTGGAAGAAAGCCAGGTGACCTACCCGGACGTGATGAACCTCCTGAAAAGCGGCCAGGGCGTGCGCCGCACCGGCCTGTACGGCATCGCCGCGCCGATCGAGCCGCCGCGCAAGGACTTGCCGGCGTTCTCGGCGCAGGGCATGGCGCCCACGCGCGACTTCTTCGCCATGTTCGATGTGCCCTTCCTGCGCGGCCAGGCCTGGAGTGCGCAGGATGACGAACGCGGCGCCGACGTCGTGATCCTGAGCCGCGAGATCGCCGAAAAGCTGTTCGGCGAGACCAACCCGGTCGGCCAGCGCATCAATGTCATGGGCTTCCCCTTCACGATCGCCGGCGTGATCGACAAGTGGACGCCGCAGCCGCGCTACTACCACCTGGTCGGCGGCGAACAGTTCGGCAAGGGCGAAGACTTCTTCATCCCGCTGGCCACCGCCATCCGCCACGAAACCACGCACAACGGCGGCATGAACTGCTCCGAGCGTTCCGATCCGGGCTTCCAGGGCGTCCTGCGCTCGAGCTGCACCTGGCTCCAGTTCTGGTTCGAGACCGCCTCCGCCGGCGAGCGCGCCCAGCTGCAGAATTATCTCGACAGCTACGCCGCCGAACAGCGCAAGCTGGGCCGCATGAAGCGCAACGCGCCGAACCGGCTGTTCGACGTGAACGAATGGATGCAGGAGCGCGAAATCGTCGGCAAGGACACCAAACTGTCGGCCTGGCTGGCCTTCGGTTTCCTGCTGCTCTGCCTGGTGAACACGATCGGCCTGCTGCTGGCGAAGTTCTCGGTGCGCGCCGCCGAAGTCGGCATCCGCCGCGCGCTGGGCGCGTCGCGCCGCGAGATCTTCCGCCAGTTCCTGACCGAGAGCGCGGTGGTCGGCCTGGCCGGCGGCGTGCTGGGACTGGTGCTCGCCTTCGGCGCGCTGGCCCTGATCGGCATGCAAAGCAGCGAAGTGGCGGTGGTCGCCCACATGGACCTGACGATGCTCGCCTTTACCTTCGCGATGTCGGTGTTCGCCGCCGTGCTGGCCGGCTTGCTGCCGACCTGGCGCGCCTGCCAGGTCACGCCGGCCATCCAGCTCAAGTCGCAATAACCTCAGAGAGAATCCCATCATGGAAATCCGTCCCATCCTGTCCGCGCTCCTGCGCAACAAGACCGGCGCCATCCTGGTCGCGCTGCAAGTGGCATTGAGCCTGGCGATCCTGGCCAACGCACTGCACATCGTCAGCGAACGGCGCGGCGCGGCGGCGCGCCCGAGCGGCGTCGCCGACGAACAAGCCGTGTTTTCGGTCAGCGTGCGCAACCTGTCCGCCGGCGGCCCCGAGCAGCAGCTCGCCACGCAAAAACGCGAAGCCGAGGTCATTCGCGCCGTGCCCGGCGTGGTGGCGGTCGCCAACGTCAACCAGATCCCGCTGTCGCAATCGGGCTGGAACAACAGCGTGGCGGTCGACCGCAAGCAGGTCAACGAAACGGCGCCCTCCTCGTTCTACTTTTCCCCGGATTCGATCGTCAAGACCTGGGGCCTGAAACTGGTCGAAGGACGCGACTTCCTGCCCAGCGAGTACATGGACATCGACGCCAATACCAACGTCACCCCGCGCCACGTGATCGTCACCAAGGCCCTGGCCGACAAGATGTGGCCCGGCGTGCCGGCCACCGGCAAGACCATGTACTTCGGTACCGGCGAAGAGGCGATCGAAGTGCGCGTGGTCGGCGTGGTCGAGCGCCTGCAGACCCAGAGCGCCCAGGTCACCGAACGCGGCGAGTTTTCCAGCATCGCGCCAATGCGCATGTATGGGAATTATCCCGGTGCGCTCTATACCGTTCGCGCCGAAAGCGGCCAGCGCGAGCGCGTGATCCGCGACGTCGAAGCGGCATTGCGGCGCGCCTCGCCGACGCCGGTGATCCTGGAGTCGACCACCCTGGAGCAGCACCGCAAGGACCGCTACCGCGCCGACATGGCGCTGTCCTGGATGCTGGTCACCGTCAGCGTGCTGCTGCTGTTGATCACCGCCAGCGGCATCGTCGGCATGGCCAGCCTGTGGGTCACGCAGCGCCGCAAGCAGATCGGCGTACGCCGCGCCCTCGGTGCGCGCAAGGCCGACATCCTGCGCTACTTCGTGACCGAGAACTTCATGATCACCAGCGCCGGCGTGTTTGGCGGCCTGCTGCTCGGGGTGGCGCTGAACCAGCTGCTGGTGAGTAAACTCGAGATGGCGCGCCTGCCGCTCGGCTACCTGCTCGTCGGTGGCGTGGTGTTCTGGGCGCTGGGCGTGATCGCCGTCTACGGACCGGCCTGGCGCGCGGCGAGCACCTCGCCGGCGCTGGCAACACGCAGTGCATGAGCTTGCCTAATAGCAATTCAACGATGTTATCCTAGCAAGCATGCCTACTGTACTCATCATTGACGACAACGCCGCCGTCGGCCTCGCTCTCGACGTGCTGTTTTCACTGCACGACATCGCGGCGCTGCATGCGGCGTCGCCGGAAGAGGGGCTGGCGGTGCTGGCGCGCGCGCCGGTCGACCTGGTCATCCAGGACATGAACTTCACGCTTGAGACGACCTCCGGCGAGGAAGGCGTGGCGCTGTTCCGGCAGATCCGCGGGCTCTATCCGGACCTGCCCGTGATCCTGCTCACCGCCTGGACCCACCTCGATGCGGCGGTCGACCTCGTGAAGGCGGGCGCGGCCGACTACCTGCCGAAACCCTGGAACGACGAGCGCCTGCTGGCCACCGTCACCAACCTGGTGGAACTCGGCCAGGCCAACCGCGCGCTGCTGCAGCGCGTGGGGCGCGAGCGGCGCGAACGGCGCGAGCTGGAACGCCAGTACGACCTGCGCAACCTGGTCTGGGCCGATCCGGCCACCGAGCGCGTGCTGCAACTGGCCTGCCAGGTCGCGCGCGCCGACGTCCCGGTGCTGATCACCGGCCCGAACGGCACGGGCAAGGAACGCATCGCCGAGATCATCCAGGCCAATTCCCAGGTGGCGAACGGTCCCTTCGTGGTGCTGAACTGCGGCGCGCTGCCGTCGGAACTGATCGAGGCCGAGCTGTTCGGGGCCGAGGCCGGGGCGTACACCGGCGCGTCGCGCGCCAGGGAAGGCAAATTCGAGGCGGCCGACGGCGGCACCCTGTTCCTCGACGAGATCGGGAATCTGCCGCCGGCCGGGCAGATGAAGCTGTTAAGGGTGCTCGAGACGGGCCGCTTCGAGCGTCTCGGCTCGAACCGCGAGCGGCAAGTCAAGGTGCGGGTGATCAGCGCCACGAATGCGGACCTGTCGGCGATGATCCGCGCCGGCAGCTTCCGCGAAGACCTGTTCTACCGCCTGAACGTGATCGAACTGCGCCTGCCGGCACTCAGCGCGCGTCCGGGCGACATCCTGCCGCTGGCCCTGAATTTCCTCGCCCCCGGCAAGCGGTTTGACCCCGGCGCGGAAGCCGCCTTGCTGGCGCATGCCTGGCCCGGCAACGTGCGCGAACTGAAAAACGTGATGGCACGCGCCAACCTGCTGGCGCAAGGAGACACGATCCGCGCGCTCGACCTTGGCCTGCCGGCGGTGGCGACGCTGCCGCCACAATCGCCAGAGGCCGAACCGGACCGCGAGGCGATCGCCGCCGCGCTGGCGCGTGCCGGCGGGGTGGTCTCGCAGGCCGCGGCCGAACTGGGTCTGTCGCGTCAGGCTTTGTACAGGCGCATGGAGCGGCTCGGCATCGGTCGCGCCTGACACCTTCATGCGCGCGCCCTTCCGCCTGTCTCTCGTCACCCGTTTCTCCGCCCTGGTCGGCACCCTGCTCACGGTCGGCATCCTCATCGCCCTCGGGCTGGACCACCTGCTGCCGGGCCGGCCCTTGCTGGCAGCAAGCCTGTGCCTGGCCGGCGTCATCCCGATCGCCATCATCACCATCCGCTCGCAGGTACAGCCGATCCTGTCGCTGTTTCGCGCGCTGGAGGGCACGGTCACCAGCTACCGCGACGGCGATTTTTCCTTCAGCCTGCACTGGCCGCAGAACGACGAACTGGCCGACCTGATCGGCGCCCACAACGAGCTCGGCAACGTCCTGCGCGAGCAGCGGCGCGACCTGGTGCAGCGCGAACTCCTGCTCGACACGATGGTGCAGAACACCCCGGTGGCGATGCTGCTGGTGGCCGACGTACCGCAGCGCGCCGGCGCCATCGTCTACGCGAACATCGCGGCGCGCCAGCTGCTGGCCGAGGGCCGCAAGCTGGAGGGCCACGCCCTCGACGACCTGTTGGCCCACGCCTCGCCGGCCCTGGGCGAAGCGCTGGCGCGCGGCGGCGACGGCCTGTTCACGGCCGGCGAAGGCGAGGACGAACAGGTCTATCACCTGGCGCGCAGCAGTTTCAGCCTGAACGGACGCAAGCACGAACTGCTGCTGCTGCGCCACCTGACGGCCGAATTGCGGCGCCAGGAAGTGCAGACCTGGAAGAAGGTGATCCGCGTGATCAGCCACGAATTGAACAATTCGCTGGCGCCGCTCGCCTCGCTGGCCCACTCCGGCGCGGAACTGGTGCGGCGCGGCCAGACCGAGCGCCTGCCGCAAATCCTGGAAACCATCGGCGAGCGCACGCGCCACTTGGAGAGTTTCATCCTCGGCTACGCGCGCTTTGCCAAGCTCCCGACGCCGCGTCTGGAACGCTGCGACTGGCCCGGTTTTATCGCCCGCCTCGCTTCGCAGATCCCGTTCCGGATGGAGGGCGAACCGCCGCTAGAGCCCGCGCTGCTCGACCAGGCCCAGCTCGAACAGGCCCTGCTCAATTTGCTGAAAAACGCGCACGAATCGGGTTCCGCCCCCGGCGAGGTGGAAATGAAGGTACAACGCGTACAGGACCTGCTGCGCATCGACGTACTCGACCGCGGCAGCGGCATGAGCGAAGCGGTGCTGACCAATGCGCTGGTGCCCTTCTACTCGACCAAGCGCAGCGGCACGGGCCTGGGCCTGGCGCTGGCGCGCGAAATCGCCGAAGCCCACGGCGGGCGCATCCTGCTGTCGAACCGCGACGGCGGCGGCCTGGCCGTGACGATGATCCTGCCGGCGCTCACGCCGGCCTGAGGACAAGCCATGCTCACCATTATCGGAAAACCGACCTCGATCAACGTGCGCAAGGTGCTGTGGACCTGCGCCGAACTGGAACTGCCCTTCGCGCGCGTCGAGTGGAGCGAAGAACATGCGGCGCTGAACCCGAACCGGATGGTGCCGGTGCTGGTCGATGGCGACGTCGTGCTGTGGGAGTCAAACACGATCTGCCGCTACCTGTGCGCACGGGAAGGCGCCCGCGCCCTGCTTCCGATTGACGCCCGTGCCCGCGCCCGGGTCGAGCAATGGATGGACTGGCAGGCGACGGAACTGAACAACGCCTGGCGCTATGCCTTCATGTCGCTGGTGCGCAACAGCGCCGCCCATACCGACCCGGCGCAGGTCGCCGCCAGCGTCGCAGCCTGGAACCGCCACGTCGGCATCCTCGACGTGCAGCTGGCCGCAACAGGCGCCTACGTGGCGGGCGAACATGTCACGCTGGCCGACATCGTCATCGGCCTCTCGCTCAACCGCTGGTCGATGACGCCGATGGACAGGCCGGACTATCCGCAGGTGGCGGCCTACCTGGCGCGCCTGGCCGAACGGCCGGGCTACCGCGCATGGTGCGCCAACGGCGTGCCGTGAGCGCCGGCGCGGCTCTGGTAAGATCGCACCTCACCTGCGCCGCCGACCATGCTCGATAACCCGTCTTCCGACCCCCGCTTCTCCGCACCCGGCCACCCGCCGGCCACGATCACCGAATTCGAGGGCGTGCGCTCGCTGCACCTGGGCACCTCGTGGGAGCAAGGCGCGATGCGCCTGGCGCGCCCCGACGCGATCGAGCTCGAATACGTGCAGATGATGATGGCCTGGCTGCTGTTCCAGTCCGCGCCGAAGCACGTCGTCCAGCTGGGTCTCGGCAGCGCGGCGCTCACCAAGTTCTGCTACCGCCGCTTTCCGGAATCCCGCGTCACGGCGGTCGAACTCAATCCGAACGTGATCGCCATCTGCCGCGCCCTGTTCGAGCTGCCGCCGAACGACGAACGCCTGGACGTACGCGAGATGAACGCGCTCGACTTCGTGCTCGATCCGCGCAACCACGGCACGGTCGACGCCCTGCAGGTCGACCTGTACGACGAAGAGGCGCGCGGCCCCGTGCTCGACACGCCCGAGTTTTATCAAGGTTGCTTCGACTGCCTGCGGCTTGACGGCATCATGACCGCCAACGTGTTCGGGGAATTCGGCAACTACGACAAGAATCTGGCAGCGATGACCGAGGTGTTCGACGCCGTGGTCTGGCTGCCCGAGGTGCACGATG
>Ga0213837_1001574_pt1 | contig 12034 bp, 5 predicted proteins | sample SWPATP12_FD_160572 | JGI IMG/M metagenome (GOLD analysis project Ga0213837, IMG submission 160572) | Coastal seawater microbial communities from Marineland, Florida, United States - SWPA TP1 #2 | ecosystem: Environmental > Aquatic > Marine > Coastal | place: USA: Florida | collected 2016-08-06
AAGGCCGGCACCGAGCAGCGGTAGGCCTTGTCACTCTCGCACTCGGCGATGAGCGCTTTCACGCGCGAGGAAATCGCCTCGTTGCGCTCGCGGCCCGTCAGGTTCGGGCCCAGGTCTTTCAGCACGCGGCTGGTGACGTTCTCGACCTTTTCGGTGACGTAGACGAGCGTGTTCGGGCCGCCGGGCAGTTCCTCGGCGCGGGTCTTGGCCAGGAAGCCGTCGACGATGTAGTTCTTTTCCGGCGTCGAATTGCGCTGGATCGCGTTGTAGCCGCAGTGGTGGTTGGTGACCACCAGGCCGTCGGGCGAGACGAAGGACGCCGAGCAGCCGCCCAGCGAGACGATCGCGCTCATCGGGTGCTTGGACAGGTCGGCCAGCTTCTCGGCCGGCATCGTGATGCCGATGCGTTTGAGTTCGGATTTCAGCTGCGGCAGTTGGTGCGGCTGCCACTGGCCTTCGTCGGCGGCGGCGCTGAACGAGACGCCGAGAAGCGCAACGGGAAGAACGATCGATTTGAACAAGGTAGGCCCCGGAAGAAAAAAATTCAAGCCGGGAGTATAGCCCGGTTGCGAAGGGCGGGAAAACGATTTTTCGTGGGCCAGCGCCTTTGCTCCGCACCCGCTAGAATGGCTGTCTTGCCGACGCTCCCGACCGACACCATGCGAAGCATTGCCTCTTCCATCGCCACCTCCCTCACGACGTTGATGCGCCGCCTGGCACTCGACCCCTTCACCGTCGGCCTGATGCTGATGGTGCTCCTCGCCAGCCTGCTGCCGGCCAGCGGCGAAACCGCGGTCGTCCTCGGTCATATCACCACAGTCGCCATCGGCCTGCTGTTCTTCCTGCACGGCGCCAAACTCTCGCGCGAAGCGCTGGTCGCGGGCCTGACCCACTGGCGCCTGCACCTGCTGGTGCTGGCCTGTACCTTCATCATGTTTCCGCTCATGGGCCTGGTGATCGAACCGCTGGCCCTGAAGCTGCTGACGCCCGAACTGACGATGGGCATCCTGTTCCTGTGCGTGCTGCCCTCCACCGTGCAATCCTCGATTGCCTTCACGGCGCTCGCGCGCGGGAACGTGGCGGCCGCCGTGTGCAGCGCCACGGCCTCGAATTTCCTCGGCATTTTCCTCACGCCCCTGATGGTCGGCGCGCTGGTCGTGCAAGGCGCGCAGGCATCCGGCGGTTCGGGCCTGGCGCAGGTATGGAAAATCGTTGAGCAGCTGCTGCTGCCCTTCCTCGCCGGCCAGCTGCTGCGGCCCTGGATCGGCGCCTTCATCGACCGCCACAAGCCGGTGCTGCGCTATGTCGACCAGGGCTCGATCCTGCTGGTGGTGTACATGGCCTTCAGCGAATCGGTGAGCGAAGGACTGTGGCAGCACATTTCCAGCGTCACCTTGCTGGTGCTGGTCGTATTGTCCTGCCTGATGCTGGCGCTGGCGCTGGGCCTGTCCGTCTGGATGAGCCGGCGCCTGGGCTTCTCGAAAGAAGACGAGATCACGATCGTGTTCTGCGGCTCGAAAAAGAGCCTGGCCAGCGGCGTGCCGATGGCCAAGGTATTGTTCGCGCCGTCGACGCTGGGGATGATCATCCTGCCGCTGATGCTGTTTCACCAGGTCCAGCTGATGGTGTGCGCGGTGCTGGCGCAACGCTGGGCCCGGCGGGCGCCGGAGCCGCAGCAAGCGGCGCCGGTGTCGCTGACGCGCTAGGACTGTCGACGACCAGCACCGTGCGCGGGACCGCCTGCTTGGCTTTCTGCTGCACCATCTGCACAACCTGCGCGCGGCCGTCGATGACGGGTTGCGGATGACGGAAAAAGAACATGCGAAACCCGGCTCGAGTGGTTGAGCACCCAAGCTGGGGCCGAACCCGGCTTCTTCAAGGCTGGGCGCCCACATGCCAGCCGCCGCCGAGCGACTGGATCAGCGCCACGGCCACGGTCTGGCGGTCGGACTGCACCTGCACCAGCGAGCGGCGCGCAGTCAGGGCCGTGAACTGGGCCTGCACCACTTCCGTGTAGCCGACCTGCCCCGCCCGATAGCGGTTCAGGATCTGCTGCTCGACCAGGTCGGCCGCCGCCGAGGCCTCGCGCCGCAAGTCCTGTTGCTGCGCCAGTACGCGGGTGGCCGAGAGCTGGTCTTCGACGTCGGCGAAGGCAGTGAGCACCGTCTGGCGGTAACGCGCCACGGCCGCCTGGTGGCGTGCTTCGGCGCCCGCCACGCTGGCGCGCGTGGCGCCGGCATTGAAAATCGACTGCGCGGCCGACAGGCCGAAGGACCAGGCCGCGTTCGAGAACGAGAACAGGTCGCCCACGCGGCTGCCGCCGCTGCCCAGTGAACCCGATAGCCCGATGTTCGGGAAATAGGCCGCGCGCGCGATGCCGATTTCCGCATTCGCCGCCGCGACCTCGCGTTCGGCGGCGGCGATGTCGGGACGGCGCTGCAGCAGCGTGGCCGGGACGCCGACCGGCACCTCCGGCAGGCTGACTTTCCAGTCCGGGCGGGCAGCAAGGGCGAACTGGCTCGGGGCCTTGCCGACCAGGACCGCGATCGCATGCTCGAACTGGTCGCGCTGGCGCCGCAGCGACAAGGCTTCGCTGCGCGCGTTGGCAAGCTGGGTCTGGGCCTGCAGCACGTCGGTGCGCGCCGCGATGCCGACGTTGAAGCGGTTCTGCGTGATTTGCAGCTCACGCTCGTAGCCGCTGATGGTGCGCACCAGGAGTGCGCTTTGGGCGTCGAGCGCGCGCACCGTGAAGTAGTTCGACGCCAGTTCGCCCTGGCTCGCCAGGCGCGCGCTAGCGAGATCGGCGGCGCTGGCCTCGGCGCCGGCCTGCGCACTCGTCACGCCTGCACGCAGCCGGCCCCACACATCGGGCTCCCAGCTGCCGCCCAGGTTCAGGCGGTAGCTGCTGTCAGCCCCCTGCCCGCGCACGCCGGAGCGGTCGGCCGACAGGCCAAGGGACACGCTCGGGAACAGCGCGGCGCGCTGCTGCTGCACGGCGGCGCGCGCAGCAGCGTAGTTGGCGGCGGCCACGGCCACGTTCTGGTTCGAGACCACGACGCCGGCCACCAGGCTGTCCAGTTCCGGGTCGCCGAACAGCTGCCACCAGGGTCCGCGTTCGAGCGCGTCGGCCGGCGCCGCCGGCACCCAGCCTTCGAGTTCCTTGAACGCGGCGGATTCGGGGACGCTCGGGCGCTGGTAGGCGGGGCCGACGGCGCAGCCCGCAAGGCTGATCGCCACGGCGAGCAAGGTCAGTCGGAACGGCTTGTACGTCTGCATACGGAATCTCATTTCGAAATGGAAGGTAATGCCTCGTCCTCGACCGGGTGGCGCGCCAGTTCGCGCTCGCCCGGTTTGTGGCTGCGCAGCCTGTCGAGCAGGACGTAGACCACCGGCGTGGTGAGCAAGGTAAGCAGCTGGCTGGCGATCAGGCCGCCGATGATGGCGATCCCGAGCGGCTGGCGCAGTTCGGAACCTTCGCCGAAGCCGATCGCCAGCGGCAGCGCGCCGAGGGCGGCGGCCAGCGTCGTCATCAGGATCGGGCGGAAGCGCAGCAGGCAGGCTTCGCGCACCGCCACCAATGCCGACACGCCTTTCGAGCGTTCGAGGTCGAGCGCGAAGTCGATGATCAGGATCGCGTTCTTCTTGACGATGCCGATCAGCAGGAACACGCCAATGAGCGCGATGATCGAGAACTCCATGTTGAACATCAGGAGCGCCAGCACGGCGCCCACGCCGGCCGACGGCAGCGTCGAGAGCACCGTGATCGGATGGATCAGGCTTTCGTACAGGATGCCGAGCACGATGTAGATGACGACGATCGCCGCCAGGATCAAGAGCGGCTGCTCCTTGTTCGATTCCTCGGCCGCGCGCGCCGTGCCCTGGAAGCTGCCGCGCACGTTGGACGGCATGGCGATCTCGGCCTCCGCCTGCTTCACCGCCGCCTTGCCGTCCTCGAGGGTCGCGCCTTCGGCCAGGTTGAAGGAGACCGTGGTGGCCAGTTCGCCGTCCTGGTGGTTGACCGAGGTCGGGGTCGAGCTCTCGGCGAAACTCGCAATCGCAGAGAGCGGCACCATGGTTGTGGCGCTGTTGGCGAGCGCCGAGCCGCCGGAGGCGTCGCGCGTGGCGGTGAGGCTCGATGCGGGCGCGGGAGTATTCCCGGCCGCGCTGCCTGACGACGTGCCGGTCGGCCTGGCCGGCACATACACGTCCTTCAGCGCTTCCGGCGTTTGCGCATAACGCTGCGCCACGCCCATGATCACGTGGTACTGGTTCAGCTCATCGTAGATGTTGGCGACCTGGCGCTGGCCAAAATTGTTGTACAGCGCATTGTCGACGTCGCGCGTACTGATCCCGAGGCGCGAGGCCGTCGCCTTGTCGATCGAGACATACATCTCGACGCCGTTTTCGGCCTGGTCGGTATCGACGTCGACCAGCGAGGGCTGGCGTTTCATGTTGTCCGCCAGTTTCGACGCCCAGGCTTTCAGGTCGTCCGCGTTGTCGCTTTTCAGCGTGTACTGGTAGGTCGAATTGCTGGAGCGCCCGCCCATGCGCAAGTCCTGCACCGGGTTCAGGAACAGCGACACCCCGGTCACGCGCGCGAGTTTCGGCCGCAGGCGCGCGATCACGGCCTGGCCTTTATCGGTCCGCTCGGACGCCGGTTTCAGGTTGATGAACATGAAGCCGCCCCCTGCCCGTCCGCCGCCGGTAAAACCGACCACGGTGTCGACCGCCGGGTCGCGCTTGATGATGTTGACCAGCTGGCGCATCTTGGCCTGCATCGCCTGGAACGAGATGCTCTGGTCGGCGCGGATGCCGCCGCTGATCTGGCCCGTGTCCTGCTGCGGGAAGAAGCCCTTGGGCGCGCTTGAAAACAGGTAGACGTTCAGGCCGACCACGAACACCAGGATCACCATCACCAGGCCCATGCTGCCCAGCGCCCAGTCGAGCGCGCGTTCGTAGACGCGGTGCAGCCGGTCGAAGCCACCTTCGGCCCAACGCGCCAGGCGGCCCGGCGGACGCTCGATCGTGTGCCCTTTTTTCAGCAGCCAGGCGCACATCATCGGCGTCGTGGTCAGCGAGATCACCAGCGAGATCATGACCGCGGCGGACAAGGTGACGGCGAACTCGCGGAACAGCCGTCCCACCTGCCCGCCCATGAACAGCAGCGGAATGAAGACGGCCACCAGCGACAGGCTGATCGACAGGACGGTAAAACCGACTTCGCGCGCGCCCACCAGGGCCGCCTGCATGCGGTCCATGCCCGCTTCGATATGGCGCGCCGTGTTTTCCAGCACCACGATGGCATCGTCGACGACGAAACCGGTGGCCACCGTCAAGGCCATCAGCGACAGGTTGTTCAGGCTAAAGCCCAGCAAGTACATGACCCCGAAGGTGCCCAGCAGCGACACGATGGTGGCCACCGCCGGGATGATGGTCGCGCGCACGCTGCGCAGGAAGACGCTCACCACCAGCACCACCAGCAGGATCGAGACCAGCAGCGTGAACTCGATCTCGTGCAGCGACGAGCGGATCGAATTGGTGCGGTCGGACGCCACCTGCAGCGTCACGTCGCCCGGCAACTGCGCCTGCAACGACGGGATCAGCGCGCGGATGCCGTCGACCGTTTCGATCACGTTGGCTGCCGGCTGGCGCGTGATCAGCACGATCACGGCCGGCTCGCCATTGAAGAGGCCGAGCGTGTTGATGTTTTCCGGGCCGTCGATGACGTCGGCCACGTCCTGCAGGCGGATCGCCGCGTCGCCGCGCCAGGCCACGACAAGGCCGCGGTAGTCGGCGGCGGTGCGCCCGCCGGTGGCGGTGTCGGCCTGCGAATAAATCTGCAGGCGGTTGCCGTTGCCCTCCAGCGCGCCTTTCGGGCGGTTCGGATTGCTCGACTGGATGGCGGCGCGCACGTCCTCGGCCGAGACGCCGTAGCGGTTCAGCGAATACGGGTTCAACTCGACGCGCACGGCGGGCAGCGAGCCGCCGCCGATTTCGACTTCGCCCACGCCCGGCACCTGGGCCAGGCGCTGCTGGACGATATTCGAGACGGCGTCGTAGATCTGGCCGGGCGAGCGCGATTTGGAGGTCAGCGCCAGGATGATCACCGGCTGGTCGGACGGGTTGGCCTTGCGGTAGGTCGGATTGCTGCGCAAGGTCGACGGCAGGTCGGCGCGCGCGGCGTTGATCGCGGCCTGCACTTCGCGCGCGGCCGAGTCGATCTTGCGGTTCAGGTCGAACTGCAGGCTCACGCGCGTGGAGCCGCTGCCGGAGTTGGAGGTCATCTCGTTGACGCCGGCGATCGTGCCCAGTCTTCGCTCCAGCGGCGTCGCCACGCTGCTGGCCATGGTTTCCGGACTGGCACCCGGCAGCGAGGCCGACACCGAGATCGTCGGGTAGTCGACCTGGGGCAGCGGCGAGACCGGCAGCACGAAGAAGGCGCCGATCCCGGCCAGCGCCAGCCCGAGCGTCAGCAGGACGGTCGCGATCGGGCGCTGGACGAAAGGCTTCGACAGGTTCATGCGCCAACCTCGCGCGGTTTTGCCGGCGCCTTGGCGCCCCAGCGGGTCGATAAACGGTCGAAAGCGAGATAGATCACGGGCGTCGTGAACAGCGTGAGCATCTGGCTGACGATCAGGCCGCCGAAGATGGCGAGGCCCAGCGGACGGCGCAGCTCGGCGCCCTCGCCCCAGCCGAACATCAGCGGCACGGCGGCGAACAGGGCCGCGAGCGTCGTCATCAGGATCGGGCGGAAGCGCAGCAAGGCCGCCTGGCGGATCGCCTCGAGCGCCGTCTTGCCCTGGTCGCGCTCGGCCTCGATGGCGAAGTCGATCATCATGATCGCGTTCTTTTTCACGATGCCGATCAGGAGGATGATGCCGATGATGCCGATCACGCCCAGGCCCTGCCCGGTGATCCAGAGCGCCAGCAGCGCGCCGACGCCGGCCGACGGCAGGGTTGAGAGGATGGTCAGCGGGTGGATGTAGCTCTCGTACAGCACGCCGAGCACGATGTAGACGCAGACCACGGCGGCCAGGATCAGCCAGAGCTGGTTCGACAGCGAATTTTCGTAGGCGCCGGACGCGCCGAGGAAGCTCAAGGTGACCGAGGCCGGCATCTTGATGTCGCCGGCCGCGGCGCGGATCGCATCGACCGCCTGGCCGAGCGAGGTGCCCGAACTCGTATCGAAGCCGATCGTCGTGGCCGGATACTGCGCCACGTGGGTCACCTGCAGCGGCGCCTGTTCTTCCTTGATGGAGGCCACCGCCGACAGGGGCGTCGGCTGGCCGGAACTGGTGCGCAGCTGCAGGCGTCCGAGGCTGGCCAGCGACATGGCCTCGTCCTGTTGCGCCTCCAGGATCACGCGGTACTGGTTAGTCTCCGTAAAAATGGTCGAGACGATGCGCTGGCCGAAAGCGCTGTAGAGCGCGTCGTCGATGCTGGACGCGGTGATCCCCAAGCGCGAGGCCGTGTCGCGGTCGATGTGGACGACGGCCGCCGCGCCCAGTGCGCCGGCGTCGGTGGTGACGTTGCGCAGCTGCTTTTGCTGGGCCATGCGCGCGACCAGCTTGCGCGCCCATTCGATGACGGTGGCGTTGTCGGCGCCCTCGAGCGAGACGCGGTACTGGGTCGGGCCGCTTTCGGCATCGATCGTCAAATCCTGGGTCGGCTGCAGGTAGAGCGTCAGGCCGGCCACTTGCGCCACGCGGTTCTTCAGGCGCGTCATGATCTCGTCCGGGTCGCCGTCGCGGTCGCGTTTCAGGTTGATCAGCATGGTGCCGGCGTGGAGCATGGTGTTGTTGGCGGCGTCGACGCCGACGTTCGAGGCCAGCGATTCGACTGCCGGGTCTTGCAGGATGGCCTTGGCGGCGGCCTGCTGCATCTCGGCCATGCGGTCGTAGGAAATCGCCTGGCGCGCTTCGACGCGCGCTTGCAGCTGGCCCGTGTCCTGGGTCGGGAACAGGCCTTTCGGAATCACCACCCAGAGCAGCGCCGTCAGCGCCAGCGTCGCCAGCGCCACGATCAGGGTCAGGCCCTGGCGCGCCAGCACCCAGTCGAGGCCGCGGTCGTATTTGTGGATCACGCGATCGAAAAAGGCCTGCGTCTTGTTGGCCCACTTGCCCGGCTTTTCATCTTCGTGGCTGCGCAGCCAGCGCGCCGACATCATCGGCACCAGGGTCAGCGAGACCAGGCCGGAAATCAGGATGGTGATCGCCAGCGTCACGGCGAACTCGCGGAACAGGCGGCCCACCACGTCGCCCATGAACAGCAGCGGAATCAGGACGGCGATCAGCGAGACGGTCAGCGAGATGATGGTGAAGCCGATTTGCGCGGCGCCTTTGATCGCCGCCGCCATCGGCTTTTCGCCTTCCTCGATATAGCGCGCGATGTTTTCGATCATGACGATCGCATCGTCGACGACGAAGCCGGTGGCGATCGTCAGCGCCATCAGGGACAGGTTGTTCAGGCTGTAGCCGAGCAGGTACATCACGCCGAAGGTGCCGATCAGCGAGATCGGCACCGCCAGGCTGGCGATGACGGTGGCGCGGATGCTGTGCAGGAAGGCGAAGATCACCAGCACCACCAACACCACGGCCAGCAGCAGTTCGATCTGCACGTGCTCGACCGAGGCGCGGATGCCGGTGGTGCGGTCGGACAGCACGTCCAGGCGCAGCGAGGCCGGCAAACTCGCCTGGAGTTCCGGCAGGCGTTCCTTGATGCCGTCGACGGTGGCGATGACGTTGGCGCCCGGCTGGCGCTGCACGTTGAGGATAATTGCGGGTTTCAGGTTGGCCCAGGCGCCGAGGCGCACGTTCTCGGCGCTGTTGACGACCTTCGCCACGTTCTCGAGACGCACCGGGGCGCCATTGCGGTAGGCGACGATCAGGCTTTTATAGTCGTCGACCGTGACCAGCTGGTCGTTGGCATTGATCGCGTAGGCGCGGGTCGGGCCGTCGAAACTGCCCTTGGCGCTGTTGGCGTTGGCCGCCGTGATGGCGGTACGCAGCGAATCGAGGCCCAGGCCGTACGAGGCCAGCGCTTCGGTATCGGCCTGGATGCGCACGGCCGGACGCTGGCCGCCCGAGAGCGAGACCAGGCCCACGCCATTGACCTGGCTGATTTTCAGGGCCAGGCGCGTGTTGACCAGGTTCTGGATTTCGGTGAGCGGCACCGTGTCGGAGGTGATCGCCAGCGTCAGCACCGGCGCGTCGGCCGGGTTGACCTTGGCATAGACCGGCGGCGCGGGCAGGTCGGCCGGCAGCAGCGAGCCGCCGGCGTTGATCGCGGCCTGCACTTCCTGCTCGGCGACGTCGAGCGTCTGGCCGAGGCCGAACTGCAGCGTGACGATCGACACGCCGGCGGCGCTGGTCGAACTCATGCGCGAGAGGCCCGACATCTGGCCGAACTGGCGCTCCAGCGGTGCGGTGACCGTGCGCGCCATGACTTCGGGGCTGGCGCCTGGATACAGGGTTTGTACCTGGATGGTCGGGAAGTCGACTTGCGGCAGTGCGGACAGCGGCAGGAATTTGTAGCCGACCAGGCCGGCCAGCACGATGGCCAGCATCAGGAGGGCTGTGGCGACCGGACGGCGGATGAACGGGCCTGACGGACTCATGACAGACCCTCAAACCATTTGACGGCGCTCATTGCGCTGCTCCCTCGCGCTGCTGGCGGCGCGGACGTTCGCCCTGCCCTGCGCCTTCACCGCGTCCACCCTGGCGGCCACCCGCGCCGCCGCCTGCCGGCTTATCCCCCGGCAGCGTCACCTTCGCGCCGTCCTTCAGGCGGTCGGCGCCTTCGGTAATCACCTGCTCGCCGGCCTTCAGGCCGGTCGCCACCTGCACCTTGTCGCCGGTGGCCTGCCCGCGCGTCACGGTGCGCAGCGCGACCGTCTTCGCGGCGGGGTCGAGCACGTAGACGAAGTCGCCGTTCGCCCCATGGCGCAGCGCATTCACCGGCACAACGACAGCGCCCGTGATCGTGCGCACCTGCAGGCGCAGGTTGACGAACTGGCTCGGGAACAGCTTGTTGTCGGTATTGTCGAAACGGGCCTTGGCGCGCACGGTGCCGGTCTGGGTGTCGACCTGGTTGTCGAGCGCGGCGAAGCGGCCGGTGGCGAGCGTGGCGCTGCGGGTGCGGTCGAGCGCGATCGCCGGCAGTCTGGCGTTGGCGGCGATGCGGCCTTGCAGTTCGGGCACCTGGTCTTGCGGGACGGCGAACTCGACGTCGATCGGCGAGAACTGGGTGATCACGGCGATGCCATTGGCGTCGCTGCTACTGACCAGGTTGCCGATGTCGACCGTGCGCAGGCCGACGCGGCCCGAGATCGGCGCCTTCACCTGCGCATAGCTCAGGTTCAGGCGCGCCAGGTTCTCGGCGGCGGTATCGGTTTTCACGGTGGCCTGCAGCTGCTTGACGAGGGCTTCCTGGGTGTCGACTTCCTGGCGCGCGATCGAGTCCTGGGACAGCAGCGTGCGGTAGCGCGACAGGGTCAGGCGCGCGTTTTCCAGCTGGGCTTCGTCGCGCTGGCGCTGGCCGGTCGCCTGCAGCAGGGCGATTTCGGATTGGCGTGGGTCGATCGTCGCCAGCACCTGGCCGGCGCGCACCAATTGTCCTTCGGTGAAGTTGATTTTTTGCAGAACGCCCGCCACTTGCGGGCGCACGGTGGCGACCGCCGCCGGCGTCACCGTGCCGAGGGCTTCCAGCGTGACCGGGATGTCGACCTGCTCGGCGGTCGCTACGCCGACCGTGGTGGCCGCTGCGCCGCGGCGCCCTCCTCCGCCCCCACCGCCGCCGGGGCCGCCCCCGCCGCCGCCTGCTCCGCCACGCGCCCCGGCCGCGGCGCCGCCGGCCCCGGGAGCGCCCGCGCCCTGCGGCGTGCGATGGGTCAGGTACCAGGCCAGCGCCGCCAGCGCCGCCATGGCCAGCACGGCGACGATGCCGCCAAACAGCTTGCTGCGCTTCTTCGGACGCGCGTCAAGCTGCGGGGTCTTTTTCGGGGTAACGGTGGAATCCATGCTTATCCTTGATGGTCGGCCTGCTGACAAATGCACAATTATTTAGCGTGGAATGTAGCACGCCACGCGTTATGGATATGTTTCGTAACGTACATAGCGCACCCGCCAGATTTGCACCAATCTGGTGCATCTGTGAAAGGCTTTACATGGCTTGACACCATAGGGGGACGTAAGGCGCGGATGCATGAAAAAACGGGCGCCGGATCACTCCGGCGCCCGCTTCAACCCATGCTGGCTTTGTAACAACCGATACAAATGAACTACATGGCTTTACGTCTCGATCACATGACAGTGCTCTACGGCAGCTCGCACAGGCAGTGCGTGATGGCCGCGAATGGCTTCTTGCCATTGCCGAGCTCGGACAGGAAGGCCAGGTCTTTCGCCACGCCCGCCACCGCGCCCGCAGGCAGCGCGTCCGGCAGCATGCCCAGCTTCACCTGGATGGTGAGGGCCTGGCTGGCCGAGACGCCCAGCATCGACAGGAAGCGCTCGAAGCTCGACCCCGGACGCTCGACGTAGGCGACGCGGAAGTCGTCCTTCAAATTGGCGCGCTTCGCAGCCGAACGCAGCGCGTCGCCATAGCTGCCGAGACGGTCGACCAGGCCCCGTTCCTTGGCCTGGGCGCCGGTCCAGACCCGGCCCTGCCCGACTTCGTCGATCTTGGCGACCGTGGTCTTGCGCGCGGCGGCGGCCTTGGTGGTGAACTCGCGATAGACGTTGTTGATGCTGGCTTGCACCAGCTGGCCGAAGCGCGGGTCCAGCGGACGCAGCGGGTTGTAGGCGTCGGCCAGCCAGGTGGTGGTCACGCCGGCGGTGCGCACGCCGAGCTTGTCGGCCACCTTGTCGGCCGTCGGCAGGATGGCGAACACGCCGATCGAGCCGGTGACGGTGGACGGGTCGGCGATGACTTCGTCGGCCGCCATCGAGATCCAGTACCCGCCGGATGCCGCGACGTTGCCCATCGAGACCACGACCGGCTTGCCGGCCGCGCGCGTGAGCTCGAGTTCGCGCCGGAT
>Ga0213837_1001576_pt1 | contig 12011 bp, 11 predicted proteins | sample SWPATP12_FD_160572 | JGI IMG/M metagenome (GOLD analysis project Ga0213837, IMG submission 160572) | Coastal seawater microbial communities from Marineland, Florida, United States - SWPA TP1 #2 | ecosystem: Environmental > Aquatic > Marine > Coastal | place: USA: Florida | collected 2016-08-06
ACTGCAAAATTAGAAGTCTCAGGTAATATGACTATAGAAACTCTGAGAAATTTCGCTAAAGCAGGAGTGGATTTTATTTCGGTTGGAGCATTAACCAAACATGTTAAGGCGATAGATCTTTCAATGAGGTTTGTATAAAGATCCAATTACGACAATTTTTTTTAATAGACTTAATCAATGATTGTCAAAAATTACGAGAAAAACGGCTTAAAAGTTAACGAGTTGTTATTATTTTAACCAGATTTCAACTTTTTGAAAAAAAAATCAAAAAAAACGGTTACAAAGTTTTACAAATGCGATTTTTTATCGCAGTATGTTTTTAGCCCCCGTAAAAACAATGGAAATTTTACTATGAAAAAGACACTACAAAACTTAGCTACTGCGAAAACTAACCAAAAAGGTTTTACGTTAATTGAATTGATGATCGTTGTTGCGATTATCGGTATTCTAGCTGCAGTAGCATTGCCTGCCTATCAAACATATGCAGATCGTGCTAAATTTTCTGAAGCTATTTTAGCGACTGGTGTATACAAAAACGCAGCAAATATTGCCGCTCAAACCAAAGGTATTGCCGCTGCTAGTTTAAATGCAGGTTCAAATGGTATTCCAGCAGCAAATGATCCAGGTGCAACAGTAGGTGATCATGTAACAGGTGCTACAATGGCTGGTGGTGTGATTACAATCACAACTGATTTAAGTGCTGGTTCTGTTACAAATGCAACTTATACATTAACTGCCTCTGATGCTTCAGGTGGTGGTTTAACATGGGCTGAAGGCGGTACTTGTTTAACTGCTGGTTTATGTTAATTTAACGAATATTCTTAAAAGGCTCCTTAGGGAGCTTTTTTTATGCCTGTCATTGCTTGTAAGGATTTAAGTATATGATACTTAAACATATATTCGACAACAATTCGCGTTTTACATGGGTAACTTGTGCTCTAGCTATTTGCCTATCTATTTATGCGCTCTATCAACCTGGTATTACAGGTGCATCATACTATGATGATACGCGTCCTCTTTCAGCTTTAAGTAAAGTAAAAGATATCGATAGTGCACGATCTTTTGTTTTTTCGGAAACTTCGGGCCCTTTGGGACGCCCCATCGCGATGTTGTCTTTTTTGCTAAATACGGGCGATTATCCAAACGACATTGCAGCGATACTAAAGATAAATATATTTATACATACCCTGAATACATTTTTAGTTTTTGGTTTCGGCTACTTGATTACACTATTGTTAAGAAATGAACTGTCAGATACAGATAAACAAGCAACTTATAAAAAAGCGCTGATCACCGGTTCTTTATTGTCACTATTTTGGGGGCTATCTTCTTTAAATGTTTCCGCTACTTTGATTCCTATTCAAAGAATGGCAACGCTTTCCGCTTTTTTTGTCTTTGCAGGGTTGAATCTGTATGTATTTGGTTTGTATCGCCAAAGCCAAGCAACACTTTTAAAATCTAATAATAATTCTGGCCTTCTCTTTCAGATTATCGGGATATTTGCTTTTGGTTTTTTAGCTGTTTTTACTAAAGAAAACGGTGCGTTACTTCCAATTTATATTCTAGTTCTCGAAATCACATTATTTAGTCGACTATCAAGTATCCAGAAAAGACGCTCCTTACGACTGGCTGGTGGATTATTAGTTCTTGCCATAGTTTTAATATACTTACTTATTCATTTTGTGCAAAACAACGGACAGTTACCGGGAAGAGATTATACGGCTTTAGAACGTTTAATTAGTCAGCCACAAATACTAATTGAGTATTTTAAATTGGCATTCATACCAAATATAGAGAGCTTTAATCCTTTCCATGACAATACTAAATTCGTCACTTTAGATTCTTTAAGTCTACCTTCTTTAGCAGGTCTATTTCTCATTTTAGCGTCCTTGGTTTTTAGTGTTATATATAGGAAAAAATACGTTACATTATCATTTGCAATAATGTGGTATTTGGGTGCTCATGTACTTGAATCTACTAACCTGAATTTAGAGCTTTATTTTGAACATAGAAACTACATAGCTATTTTAGGCCCTTATTTTTTTCTAGCCAGCTTGCTTATTTCTCTACCTAACAAATATAAATTACCTACTGTATTTTTGAGCTCAATATATCTACTCTACCTCGCTTTCAATCTTTATCTTACAACCAGTTTATGGGGAAACAAGCCACTGGCTGCTCATCAATGGTTTCAAGCTCAGCCTGGATCGTCTAGAGCCTCTGAACATTTAGCAATCGAGCTATTCAATCAAAATAAGTGGCAAGATGCAGCCAAAGTTATGGAACTTCAAATTGCGAATTGCCCAGATTGCACATCATCTGTCGCACATGCTATGTTTTTTTCGTGCTTACTGAAACAAAATGAAAAAGCCAATATCTATTACAATAAGCTTTTCGTCTTGAAAGAAGACACTCTTAATACTCGCGCTATTCCTAGTATCTTCAATAAATTGTCTCAAGCGGTAAGTAATAATGACTGCACAGCCTTTACATTAAAAGATATAAAAAAGCTTAACCAAGCTTTTCTAGAGTTACCTAGTTCTCCATTCAATAAGAAGCTACTATATCTTCAGAATTTATATGTAATAGCGATAAAGGAGCGCAACGTCACTGCTGCCATAGAAGTATTAAGCAGAGCATGGGAAGAACAAAATGACTTTCTTATCGCGAACGAGTTGACTGCTTTATTATTGAAAAACAAACAAGTAGAGTTTGCAACAGAGATTGCTGAAGAATATTGTATGAAACTACCATCACACGTTATGTTAAGAAATAAACACAGTAACGAATGCGATTTATTACGCGAAAAAGTTAGAAAGGCAACAATCTATGATTAAGGTCTCTGTTGTAATCCCTGCTAAAAATGAAGAATTGTCTATCGGCAATGTTGTCAGCGATATATTCTCAACGTTCAGTAATAAGCCTAAATCTTTACAAAATTACCACTTATCGGAAGTACTGGTTATTAATGATGGTTCCAGTGATGGTACAGAAATAAAAGCATCAGAAGCGGGCGCAACTGTTGTAACTCATCACTATTCAAAGGGTAATGGTGCTGCCGTCAAAACAGGTGCACGGAAAGCAGTCGGGGATATTTTCGTATTCATGGACGCAGATGGGCAACATCAACCCAAAGATATATTGCATTTGATTCAAAAGATCGATGATGGGTACGATTTAGCGATAGGTTCAAGGTCCAAAGAATCTCAAGCAAGCATTGGTAGAAGCTGGGCAAATAAATTCTATAATAAATTTGCGAGCTACATGACTGGCCATAAAGTGGAAGATTTAACATCTGGCTTTCGGGCAGTTAGAGCGGATAGATTTAAGGAGTTTATCTATCTACTACCTAACGGATTTTCCTACCCAACAACTTCGACGATGGCTTTCTTTCGAGCTGGGTATTCAGTGACCTACGTACCTATTCATGCCCCCAAACGCAGCGGTAAAAGTCATATAAACCCTCTAAAAGATGGTATACGATTCCTTTTAATTATCTTTAAAGTTGGTACTTTATACTCTCCGCTAAAACTATTTTTACCCATTAGTTTAGTCGTTTTTATTACTGGACTAGCCTATTACGGTTACACATTTATTACCATGACAAGGTTTACCAACATGAGTGCTTTGATGTTTACGACCTCTCTTATCATATTTATGGTAGGCCTGGTCTCAGAACAAATTACGGCATTAATGTATAAGCAGGAAAATTAAAAGGTGTATTAGATGCCAGTTGTAGTTGACGAATCAATGCGCATGAGAAAAATGGCGAAACTCGCTAATTCATTCAACTCTGTTATGGACATAGGTTGCGCTCAACAGCCCAACTCTTATTTAAATAATAAAACTGTAATTGGGTTAGATTTAGTTAAAACTAAAATGCCAAATAACTACAGGTATTTTTACCAAATGCCTCTTTCCGAATATAACCAGAAGCATGAGACCGTTGAATGTATAGTAGCTGGAGAACTTCTTGAACATTTGGAAGACCCCTTAACTTTTTTAAAAGATTGCTATCAAGCCATAACTGCAGATGGAGTACTTATTCTTTCTACACCTAACCCTTTGTCTCCCATTGAATTGATATTAAATATTACACTCAACAAAAAGTATTTTTACACTAAAGATCACATAATGCTATTTCCACAACGATGGCTTATTCGATTGTTAGAATTAGCAGGGTTTAACAACATAAAATTGTATTCTGGCGGCTTCCCTCTACCAGGAGTAGGGTTAGTTCCGTGTCCTAGATTCATGTGCCACCAAACAATTGCAGTGGCAACAAAAACGCCTCAAAAAGAAAATGAATAAAAAAGTCCTTACTACCACATTTGGTATTTTTACGCTTATTCTCGCGTGTGGATATATATTCTACATAGCGGTAGAGCATCATAAGGACTTTGCATTAATCAAATTTCAAGTTAGTTTTACAACCTTAGTGTTTCCCATTGCTTTGAGTGTTTTAGCTGGATTTATTAACGCCTATGCTTGGTTTAAAATAAATAAAACCCACTCATCTACTAAACTAATAACATCCTACTTCGCATGGTCAAGCAGTCGTTTATACCGCTATATTCCAGGGAAAATATTTGGATACTATTTAAGACACAAGCTTCAAAAAACATCTCCTTTTCACAGTATTGCAGCTTCACTCAATGAGTTTCAGAGTTCATTAATTCCGTTAAGTCTAATTTGCGCAATTTATTTTAGTGTCGAACGAAATGATCATATTGTTTCGTTGTTTTTCTTAATCACTTCTGTACTAATTTTTATAGCAAAGCCCATCTTATTATTTCTCAGCAATAATACGAAGAAAATTAAGCCGATAGCGGAAAGTATGCTTAATTTAAAACTTCTTAGTGAGACGGTCGGATATGCTATTTTTGCAATTTTTTTTCATGGACTCGCTTTTTATATTATGGTCTCAACGGTTTTCTTTGCAGACAACTTTTCCATGATTACAGCCATCTTTTGCCTTTACGTAAGTGCCATTATTGGCCAACTTTCATTTATATCTCCAGCAGGTTTAGGTGTAAAAGAAGCGAGTATGACAGCGATTTTGGTAACACAGGGGTTTACTGCTGAGGTATCATTAATCATAGCGTTAAGTTCTAGAACACTACTTGTCTTCAGTGAGGTAGTTAACATGCTTTTAGCCTTGGTACTTAGGAATATTATTCAAGATGATTAATGTTGGCTTTTTTCCTGCCCATCCAGCTCAGTTTTGGATGATGAAAGTGCTTAGCGAAAATGCGCCTAATGAGGTAATAGTACATTGGTTTATTAGAGATAAAGACATCACTTTAGACTTATTAAAAAAGTTTAATATGCCTTACACATTAGTTTCTAGTGCTAAAGCAGGCATTCTAAGAAATGGATTAGAAATGCTAAGCAATATCCCAAAATTTCTGTTCTTAACAAAAAAACACAAAATTGATATCTGGTATTCCAAATACGGTGCCGTAAATATTGCGGCGGCAATATTAAGAATAAAGAATTTTAGCTTTAACGATGACGATATTGACGTTGTGCCATTAATTGCTTATTCGAGCTACCCTTTTGCATCGAAAATATTTGCTACCAATTGGACTAGAATGGGAAAATTCGAGGATTGCACTATTAGGTACCCGTCTTTTCACGAATTATATTATTTACATCCCAATTATTTTAAAAAAAACAAACTAAAAGCGTTCAATACATTGTCGATTGCAGACAATAAGCCATATATATTGATTAGATTATCTGCACTCGAAGCCCATCACGATATATCTGCTCAAGGCGTTAGCAAACAATTACTCAGGAATATAATTAATAAGTTAGATACTAACTTCCATGTTTTTATTTCTTCTGAGAAACCACTTGATGATGAGTTTTCTTCTTTTAAATTAAATGCATGTGCTTCTGAAATGCATAATATTTTAGCATGCAGTAAATTTCTTATTGCCGATAGTCAAACAATGATTGCCGAAGCAGCGGTCCTTGGGGTACCTTCTCTAAGAGTTTCGAGCTTTAAAGGAAAATTAGGCTACATAGAAGAACTAGAGAGAAGAGGTTTGTGTTGGAGTGAGTTTCCTGAGAATGAAAATAATGTTTTAAATAGGGTAATTGAATTTACGTCACATCAACGGAATTTAATCGACACAAAACACCAAAAGCTTCTTGAGGAAACAATAGACCCAATACCTTTTATCTGGAAAAATATTCTTCAATGACAATTGTAATATATATAGAATTTTAGGTTTTGCCTTACAGAAAAATACGCTACACTCAACTAAGAGTAACTATTTGAGACTGCTGAAGATCTAATGAAAGGGCATCATAAACAATCGAGTCTACTATCTGCTTTGTCAAAGCATGATCTTGTTCCTTCTGAACAAGTAGAATCAATCAGTTCTGAATTTATCAAACAATCTAAGCCCTTCATAAAATTTTTAGTAGAAGATAAGAAGTTTAATGCACAAAATGTCGCGAATATTTTGTCGAAGAGTTTTGGCTTCCCTTATCTCGACCTAAAAGTATTCGATACAAGTCTAATCCCCGACGGTATTCGCAACGAAAAGCTTATCCGTAAGCACAATGCGCTACCTCTATTTTTACGCGGCAAAATTCTTTTTGTCGCCATGTCTGATCCAACTAACCATGACGCACTTGAAGAAATTCAATTTAATACAGGTTTTGCAACAGAGCTTATACTCACAGATGAAAATGCGCTTCATGACTGTATTGAAAGAGTTCTAGAAGAAGAAAGCGACGCATTAGATATTTCAGAAATCGATACTGATGAGCTTTCTGGAATAGACGTTCAAGATGACAGAGAAGAAGATGAAGCGCCAGGTGGAGACAAAGACGACGCTCCTATCGTAGTCTACATCAATAAAATACTATTAGATGCTATTAAAAAAGGGGCTTCAGATTTACATTTTGAGCCGTATGAAAAAGCTTATAGAATAAGGTTCCGGATAGATGGCATTCTTACTGAAATTGCACGTCCGCCTGTAGCCTTAGCCGCAAGAATGGCAGCCCGTTTAAAAGTAATGTCTAGATTGGATATCGCTGAGCGACGAGTCCCACAAGATGGCCGAATTAAGCTAGCTTTATCCAAGAAAAAGTCCATTGATTTTCGTGTATCAACTTTGCCTACAATGTGGGGAGAGAAAATAGTAATGCGTATTCTAGATTCTTCTAGCGCAATGCTTGGTATCGATATGTTAGGTTACGAGCCTGAACAAAAGAAGATTTATATGGACGCTTTAGATCAGCCTCAGGGTATGATCTTAGTGACTGGCCCTACAGGTTCTGGTAAAACAGTTTCTCTTTATACTGGTCTAAATATTTTAAATACTCCAGAAAGAAATATTTCTACAGCGGAAGATCCTGTAGAAATTAATTTAGAGGGAATTAATCAGGTTCAAATTAATACAAAAGCAGGTTTAACCTTTCCTAGCGCATTACGCTCATTCTTAAGACAAGATCCCGATATCGTTATGGTTGGTGAGATTCGAGATCTAGAAACTGCTGAAATTGCGATAAAAGCCGCACAAACGGGTCACTTAGTATTATCAACATTGCATACTAACTCTGCTGCAGAAACTTTAACCCGTTTACTCAATATGGGTGTACCACAATATAATGTTGCAAGCTCTGTAAGTATAATCATTGCTCAACGCCTAGCGCGTAGACTTTGTACACAATGTCGAGAAGAAGAAAGTATTCCTGATGCTGAGCTTCTTAACCAAGGGTTTACAAAGGAGCAATTGCCTAAAGTTAAGTTGTTCAAGCCTGTTGGATGTGAGCATTGCACTGGTGGCTACAAAGGTCGAGTAGGTATTTACGAAGTCATTAAAATTACACCTGCTATTTCTAGCATAATAATGGAAGGTGGGAACTCTTTAGATATTGCTAAACAATGTCAAACAGAGGGATTTAACAACTTAAGACAATCTGGACTAGAAAAAGCGATGAACGGTATGACGAGTTTAGAAGAAATAAACCGTGTAACCAGTAGTTAAAAGCACCACTAATTAACTTTACAATTTGTAGCAAGTAAGCTGAAAATAACTAAAAAGCTGTTTTAGACTCCGTTAATCGAGTAACTGAGTAGAAGAATTTTCAATCTACAATTTAGCTTTCATGTGTGATACTGTTAAAACCAAATGGAATAAAGTCCGTACTAAAAATAATCTATAACAAGTAGTATTAGGTGATATATGGCAACATCAGCAAAAGCAGCTCCCGTAAAAGCACTTGATGTTTTTATTTGGCAAGGAGTTAACAGAAAAGGAAAAAAAGTAAACGGAGAGCTTTCTGCTGGAAGCCAAGTTGAACTAAAAGCACAGCTTAGAAAACAGGGCATTACTCCTGGTCGTATAAGAAAAAAACCTAAACCACTGTTTGGAATGGGCGGAGATAAGAAAATCACCGCTGCCGACATTGCTGTTATAACTCGCCAAATAGCCACTATGCTAGGTGCTGGTGTTCCGTTAGTTCAAACAATTGAAATGATAGGTAAAGGCGAGAGTAATGGAAATTTGCAACGATTACTTGGTGAGATAGGTAACAGATTGGCATCGGGTATCCCCCTGTCAGAATGTTTACGTGACCACCCAAAATATTTTGACGACCTCTATTGTGACTTAGTTCAGTCTGGTGAGCAATCTGGCTCGTTAGAAACCATATATGACAGAATAGCCACCTATAAAGAAAAAGCCGAAGCGTTAAAAGCAAAAATTAAAAAAGCCCTTACCTACCCAATTTCCGTATTGGTTATAGCAACAATTGTAACAGCTATATTACTTATATTTGTAGTTCCCGTTTTCCAAGAAATCTTTAATAGCTTTGGCGCTGAATTACCAGGTTTTACTTTATTTGTAATATCTATTTCTGAAGTACTGCAAGCATACTGGTATATAGTATTAGCAATTATTTTTGCTGCTATGTATGCGTTTAAAAAAGCACACCTGAAAAGCCAAAGCTTTAGAGACAGTGTCGATAAGAAAATACTTAAAATACCTGTCATTGGTGATATTTTAGAAAAAGCGGCTGTAGCTCGTTACGCTCGTACATTATCAACTACTTTTGCTGCAGGTGTTCCATTGGTAGATGCACTAGAATCAGCAGCAGGTGCTTCAGGTAATGCCGTATTCAGAGATGCAATTATGGAAATCAAGGCTGAAGTGTCATCGGGTATGCAAATGAACTTGGCGATGAGAAACTGTAGTATTTTCCCAGAAATGGTAATTTCAATGGTTGCTATTGGTGAAGAGTCTGGTGCTGTAGATGATATGCTTGCCAAAGTTGCAAATGTTTATGAAGCCGAAGTGGATAACGCTGTAGACAACCTAACGGCTCTTATTGAACCAATGATCATGGCCTTTTTGGGGGTTGTTATTGGTGGTTTAATTATTGCGATGTATTTGCCTATTTTCCAAATAGGTATGGTTGTTTAATTTAACTTTATAATTGAATATAGCGCGATACACTTAAACACAAAGTTATCGCGTTTTTTTATTTGTACTCATTAAGAATTATGAGAGTTTGTTTTGTTCGAAAACCTAATCACAACCTTTGAATCATTTCCCAATTTTTTCTACTTTACCGTTGCCATATTTTCTCTAATGGTCGGGAGTTTTTTGAATGTGGTTGTCTATCGATTTCCCAAAATGCTTGAGAATACTTGGTATCAAGAATGTAGAGAGTTTTTAGGTGATGAGGTTAAGGATATTCCTGCTAAGGAAATTAAACCTTTAACACTATCAAAACCAAATTCAACTTGTCCTAAATGTAATCATGCGATTAAATTCTATGAGAATATCCCCATTATAAGTTGGCTGTTCTTAAAAGGTAAATGTAGCAACTGTAAATCTCCAATATCTATTAGATATCCTTTAGTAGAAGCGACAACGGCAGTATTAAGCGTCGTTGTTGCCATGCATTGGGGAGTTACCTTAAATACTTTGTTTGTTTTATTGCTTACTTGGGGATTGGTCAGCTTAACACTTATAGATTTAGATCATATGTTGCTGCCAGATCAAGTCACCCTTCCACTTATGTGGTTAGGACTACTTGTTAATATACAAGGATTATTCGTACCTTTAACGGATGCCGTGCTTGGGGCAGCATTTGGCTACTTAAGTTTATATATAGTGTTTTTGATATTTAAGCTAGCCACAGGTAAAGACGGTATGGGGTTTGGTGATTTTAAATTAGTTGCCGTATTTGGAGCTTGGTTTGGGTGGCAATTACTTCCTCTACTCATTCTAATGTCTTCAGTAGTTGGCGCACTTGTTGGCATCACCTTGATGGTTTTAAAAAAGTACAATAAAGATAAAGGTATTCCTTTTGGCCCCTATATAGCTATAGCTGGATGGGTAACACTTCTATGGGGTGATGGAATTTGGTCCTGGTATCTATCAACTCTAAGTTAGGCATAGGTTTAAATAATAATGTTTGTAATTGGACTTACAGGTGGTATTGCTAGTGGTAAAACTACAGTAAGTGATCTATTTAAAGACCTAAACATTGATATTGTAGATGCGGACCTAGTTGCTCGTGAGGTAGTGAAACCTCAGTCAATTGGTTTACAAAAAATTGCTGACCATTTTGGCAATCACTTTTTGCTAGCAAATGGAGAACTTGATAGAACCAAGCTAAGGACAGAAGTCTTTTCTAATGAGTCAAGTAAACAGTGGTTAAACAATTTATTGCATCCTCTCATTAGAAATGAAATTACCGATCAACTTAAGCTTGCTAGTAGTGCGTATTGCATATTAGTAGCCCCACTACTACTCGAAAACAACTTACTTCATTTAGTTGACAGAGTTTTAGTAGTTGATGTCGACGAAACTACCCAAGTAAAACGAGCCGTAAGCAGAGACCCAAGCTCTGAAGAGGAAATTAAACGCATTATGGCTAGTCAAATTTCAAGAGATGAGCGATTATCCAAAGCAAATGACGTAATCTGTAATTCTAACAAAAGTGTCGATGAACTTTCTAAAGAAGTGTTTAAGCTTAATAATGAATACCTGCACCTAGCTAAGCTAAAAATATCCTAAAGCCGATAATCGGTAAAAAAATTAGCCATTTTATAAAAGTGTCGTTAATATACTAAAAGTTATACTGCTCAACACTTTGTAATGACAACAATTTTATATGAACACCCACTTAATGAACGCATAAGAAGCTACCTTAGGCTTGAGCAGTTTTTTGTGCAAATCAATGAATGTTTATCCATAGATATAAAAACAAGTCATAACACATTCTTCACTGCTTTATTCGCAATAATCGATACATTAGAAAGAAACGATATTCGAGGAGATCTTATTAAAGATCTCGAAAAGCTAGAGCAAAACTTAATAGTTTGGTCGCAAGCTCCAGAAGTTGATACAAGCGCAATTGAAGAAAACTTGAACCATACAGTATCCCTAATTAAAAAGCTAAAATGCAGTACACCTCAATGGTGGCAACTTAAAGAAGATAAATTTTTATCTTCTTTAAAGCAACGGTTTGCTATTCAAGGAGGAAACTCTATTTTCGATTTACCTCAATTGCAATTTTGGGTAAGTCGCCCTATAACAGAAACTCAAGCAGACATGAATCACTGGCTTAGCTTACTAGATCAAATAAAGTACGCTTTAAGCCTAACTTTGAAATTCATTAGACAAAAATGTGAATTCGAAACAATTAAGACTAAAAGTGGTTTCTACCAAGATAGTGGTGAAGGATTATTGCTGTTAAGAATAAGGATTAACGCCGAGCAAAATTTTTATCCTACAGTCAGTGGGAATCGATTTAGATACTCAATTCGGTTTATGCATCCATGCGAAATTTCTGGACGAAAATATTCAGAACAAGCTACTTCCTTCGAGCTGGCTAAGTGTTAAACCCTTTTCTCTATAGTTTTCCATTGTTATAATTCTCATAATATTTAAACACTAAATTTCCTATATGACTTTAAAAGTTCCCTGTCCTACATGTGCCAAAGAGGTGATTTGGCAACCTTCTAATGAATTTAG
>Ga0213837_1001577_pt1 | contig 12005 bp, 8 predicted proteins | sample SWPATP12_FD_160572 | JGI IMG/M metagenome (GOLD analysis project Ga0213837, IMG submission 160572) | Coastal seawater microbial communities from Marineland, Florida, United States - SWPA TP1 #2 | ecosystem: Environmental > Aquatic > Marine > Coastal | place: USA: Florida | collected 2016-08-06
GGCGAGCATCCGATCGAATACGTCAATCCCGCCTTCGAGCAGATGACCGGCTACAGCCTGGCCGAGATCAAGGGCCGCGACCCGCGCTTCATGCGCGTCGAAGGCTGCGACGTGCAGGAACACAAGCGCATCGACGATGCGCTGAAGAACAGGGAAAGCGTGCAGGTCATCCTGCGTAATGCGCGCAAGAACGGCGAGGTCTTCTGGAACGACCTGCGCATCGACCCGGTCAGCAATGCCGACGGCGAGGTCACGCACTTCGTCGGCGTCTTCAACGACATCACCGAAGCCCGCCATTACGAGCGCCGCTTGCACCACCTGGCCCACCACGATCCGCTGACCGGCCTGGCCAACCGGACGCTGTTGCAGGATGAACTCAAGTTCTCCATCGATTTCGCGGTGCGCAACGAGGTGCTGGGCGCGCTTGCCTTTCTCGACCTCGACAACTTCAAGCACATTAACGACAACTTCGGCCACGATGCCGGCGACCTGGTGCTGCGCGAGATCGCGGGCCGCCTGAAACAGAGCGTGCGCGAGAACGACACGGTGGCGCGCGTCGGCGGCGACGAATTCGTCCTCGTGATCAACAACCAGCCCAGCCACGAACAACTGGCCGACCTGATCGAACGCATCCGCGAGCGCGTGGGCCGGCCGATCACCGTGAACGGGCGCGACATTCTGCCCAGCAGCAGCATCGGCGTCTCGCGCTTCCCGCAAGACGGCGACACCGTCGACCGCGTGATGCGCGCGGCCGATGCGGCGATGTACCACGCCAAATCCCTCGGCAAGAACAATTGCCAGTTCTATTCGAACGAACTGAGCCAGATCGTGCACCAGCACCTGATGCTGGAGGCGAGCCTGTCGCGGGCGATCCGCAACCAGGAAATGATGCTTGGCTACCAGCCCAAGGTCGACCTGCGCTCGGGTAAAGTGGTCGGCGCGGAAGCCCTGGTACGCTGGAACCATCCGGAAAAAGGCATGGTGCCGCCCGATTCGTTTATCCCGGTGGCCGAGGAAACCGGCCTGATCGTGCCGCTCGGCGAGTGGGTGATCGTCGAAGCCTGCGGCGCCCTGAAGGCGCTCGAAGCGCTCGGCATCACCGACTTCGTGATCTCGGTGAACCTGTCGGCGCGCCAACTGCGCCAGCGCCAGTTCGCGGCGCAGCTCTCGCGCACCCTCAAGCGCCTCGGCGTGAATCCGGCCAACCTCGAACTGGAAGTGACGGAAAGCCAGTTGATGGACCGTCCCGAAGAAGCGATGGAAGCGCTGGCCGACCTGAAAGCGCTCGGCGTACGCCTGTCGATCGACGACTTCGGCACCGGTTACTCGAGCCTGTCGCACCTGCAGAAATTCCCGGTCGATTACATCAAGATCGACCGTTCCTTCCTTGGCGACGTGGAGCAGGACGGCCATGCCGTGATTGCGCGCGCCATCATCGCGCTCGGGCACAACCTGAAGCTGAAAGTGATTGCCGAAGGCGTGGAAACGCTGGAACAGCTGACCTTCTTGCGCGAGAACGATTGCGACCAGATGCAGGGCTGGTATTTCAGCCCGGCGCTGTCGCAGAAGTCGCTCGAGGAGATGGTGTGCAGCGATACGCGGCTGCCCGGCTAGGCGTGCACCATAAAGGTGCAAAACTCCCGGCCGTCATGCTACGATCCGGCTCCGCTTCCAAGTGACCCTTTTCAACGTGAATTTCGGCACCCGCTTCATCCATCGCTATATCGCCGCGATCCGGTGGTTCATCCCCCTCGAAGTCCGGGAAGACGCCGCGACCCTGACGCGCGCGCAGAACGTGATCAATGCCGTCGTCATGGCCGCCCTCTCGGGCCCCTTCTATGCGTACGTCTACCATGCGCTTGGCTACACCGCCGCGGCCAGGGTGATCCTGACCTGCTGCGCCGGCATGTTCGTCGCACCCTTCCTGCTGCGCGCGACCAACAGCATCGTGGTGGCGCGCGAGGTCTTCCTGTGCGCGGTGTTCTTCAATTTCAGCTGGCTGACCTACGCCATGGGCGGCGTGGCGGCGCCGACGGCCGGCTGGATGGTCATACCGCCGATGGTAGCCATGTTCCTCGGCGGCTTCGCGAGCGCCATGTTCTGGCTCGGCCTGACCTGCGCCACCATCGTCCTCATCTACGCCCTGCCGCTGCTGGACATCCCGCTGCCGTCGAACCCGATCGAGGACATGGCGCTGCTCTACCTGCTGTGCGACTTTGGCCTGTACGTCGTCATCGTCCTGTTCGCACTCCTGATCGAACTGACCAGGGCCCAGGGCTTCGTCAAGCTCCAGCACGCGCTCGACTTCCTGCATGAACAGGCGATCCGCGATCCGCGCACGGGCAGCCACAAGCGCCGCCACCTGCTGGCGCTGGCCGAGGACGAACGCGACAACGCGGCCCGGGGCGACACGGTCTTCAGCCTGTGCCTGCTCGAGATCGACCACTTCAGGCGCATCAACGAGACCCATGGCCACGCCAAGGGCGACCTGGTGCTGCGCGATGTGGCACTGAGTATCAAGGAGCGTCTGCGCGCGCTTGACGCCGTCGGACGTTATGGTGCGGCGCAGTTCCTGCTGCTGCTGCCTGCGACCACGCAGGAAGAGGCGCGCCTGTTGGCCGAGGAGGTACGCCAGGGTATCGCGTTGGCGCTGAAGGTGACGGTCTCGATCGGGCTGGCGCAGTTCCGCGCGGGCGAATCGATCGGCCAGACCATGGCGCGCGCCGACGACGCCCTGGTCCAGGCCACGTCGACCGGCCGCAATCGCGTGTTCGCTTATGGACAGGCGCCCGGGCCGGGCACGGACCAGGTGAGCGCCGACCTGTTCGACGCCACCCGGATCGACGCCCTGACGGGCCTGCTCAGCCGGCGTGTCCTGCGCGACCGCCTCGGGCATGCCATGGCGCGCGCCCTGCGCGGCGGCCGCCAGGTGGCGCTGCTGCAGCTGAATGTGAACAGGTTCATGGAACTCAACGATGCCTACGGGCTCGAGGCCGGCGACGAGATCCTGGTGCAGGCGGCCCGCCACCTGCGCGACTGCCTGCACGCAGCGGACACGCTTGTCCGCTCGGGCGGGAACGAATTCATCGTCATCCTCGAAGACCTCACATGCGCCGACGAAGCACGGCAGGCAGCGGACAGGATCCTGGACCGCTTCGCCTTCCCGCTGGTCGTGGCCGAACGGGAATGCGCGGTGACCCTTGCCATCGGCGTCGTCATCTTCCCGTCCCCGGGCTGCGACATGGACGGGCTGCTGAAACGCGCCGACATCGCCATGACGCGCGCCAAAAACTGGGGCGGCAACAAGGTCGAAGTCTACGCCGTGGACGCCGCCGCGGCGCCGGGCGAGCAGCCAATGCTCAAAGAGGAGCTGCACGAGGCGCTCGGCGCCGGCCAGTTGCTGCTCGCGTACCGGCCGCAGGTCGACCTCGCCAGCGGGCAGCTGGCCGGCGTCGAGGCTTGCATCGGCTGGGACCATCCGCGCCATGGCCGGCTGGAGGCGGCGCGCTTCATGCCCTTGGCCGAGGAAGCCGGCCTGGCCATGCCGATCGGCGAATGGGCATTGCGCAGCGCCTGCCAGCAGAACGTCGCCTGGCGCGCGGCCGGCCTGCCCGCCTTGCGTATGACGGTGAAGCTGTCGGCACGCCAGCTCGCGCATCCCGGCACGGCCGAGAGCATCCTCGCAATCGTCAAGGAAACCGGCATCGACCAGCGCTGCCTGGACCTGGACATTGCCGACACCGCGCTGGCCGGCGACAAGGTGCTGGCGGGCGCGATCCTGGGCCGGCTGCGCCGTGCGGGCATGCGCATCTCGATCACCGGTTTCGGCACCGGCGGCGCCAGCCTGCACGCGCTGGCCGAGCTGCCGCTGGACGTCCTCAAGCTGGACCGCAGCTTCGTGGCGCGGCTCGGGCAGGCGGAACAGGACGAATCGGCCTGGGCCTTGGCCGAATCGATCATCCACATGGCCCACCGCCTGCAATTGAGCGTCGTCGCCGAAGCGGTAGACAGCGCGGCGCAACTGGCCGACCTGCGCGCGATGGGCTGCGACCTGGCGCAGGGAGCGTATGTCGGGCAGCCGCTTGGCGCCGACGAGATCGCGCATCTGTGCAGCCGGCCCAGGATCATCCCGCTGGTCGCTTAGCGCATCCGATGCCATGACGCCGATCCACGACATCGTCCACCGCATCATGTGGGACAGCGAATACGGCAACGCCCACTTCGTCATCGGCTACTACGACCGCGTCTTCAAGCGCATCGTGCGCGTCTCGTTCGAGCGCATCGGCCTCGAACGCTGCCAGCATTTCGGGTTCGACCTGATCGGCAGCGACGACGAGGCGCGCATGGTGCCGTTTCACCGGGTGCGCGAGGTGGTGCGCAATGGGGAGGTGGTGTGGAGCCGGCCGGGACCGGCGTGACTAACAGCGACTCTATGACTACTAATCTGTGACGTATTTGCTGCGAGCCTTTGAATGCGGATTCGTGATCCTGTTCAAGTGAGCGCACGCTGCACACCAGTGTCCCTTGGTGACAGCACCTGGTCTTGCATGCCACTGGTGTCCGCGATGGCACTCCCAATTGCAGCTTCGTCACCGAATTGACGTAATGCTCGGACAAGCACCGGCCGCCGCGCTGCTGTGCCACCTCATGCATCTGGTCGACGCTTAGCCTGAGAGCGTCATGCGCACAGGCCAAACACCATGCGCCACGAAAGATCCGATGTCCCGTGGTTTCCCATTCGTGGCCTTTACCGCAGCGAAACCGGTAGCGAGTCTTGGCCATGATGTATTCCGAGGCCAGGCAGGCACCCTGTTTGGCCTGCGCCGCGGCTTGCAGACGCGAGAGTCCATCTGATAACCGATGCTGGATGCGTTTGACCTCGTTTGCACAGACCCTGCACCATGAACCTCGTATGATGTCGGCCCTGCCGCTTGCCAAGAATGGCCGTTCGAACAGGAAAAACGATAGCGCAGATACATGCCGCCATAAACGGTATCAAACAACTTGCCGCCCCGAAGCTGGGCAACTTCTTGCAAACTGGCCAACCCATCCTTGCGCATTCGTTTCACGCCGTGGTCTTGTTGCGCGCAACGCCGGCACCAGCTTCCTTCACTCATCACTTTGCTTGGCATGGCTTGCCAGACGTGCCCGCGTGCGCACTGGAATCGATGTCGGACGCCGCCGCCTTGCCAAGCCGTTTCCAGGCACTGGCCGCCTTTGGCGTACGCAACATGCTTGGGCTTTGCAAGACGCTCCGCGTCGCGACAATCAGGGCAGGCAATCCGATGTTGTACAACAAATGAAGCGCTGCAACTGAATCGATGGCTGTGGCGGCATTCGAATGGATAGCTGGCTTGCCAATTGTCCCAGGCAGACGCCAAGCAGCTGATCCCTTCCGCCGCTGCAGCATTGCGCAATCTGCCCAAGAACAGCGCTGCCGAATTGGTCGAGGCTACCGCGGCGGCAGGCGGGCAGGCCGTCGCGGCATTGTCAACCTGGTCCGCAGCCCAAACGAGAAATGATTCCATTTTTAGTCCGGTAGCGCCTCGCATCAAACTTTGACCGACGTTGGCGCGGACGAGATAAGTGTCGCACCACATGTGGTTTTATGCCCGTCGAATGCGACCGGTATGCCACCAGCGAGCACATGTGGATCGCCTTCCGCGATGACGCAGGATTCATGCCCCTTGATGGGGCAAATGCAGGCGTCTCCCTTGCGCGCCACAGGAATGCCATGGACACGCGATGTGCCGGAAGCGGCGATGACCTTGCCGCCGTGACTAGTGAAGTCACCAAGTCGAATTACACCTTTCATGTTCCTCCTTCAGCAAATTCGGGTCCGCCGCCGTGCAACCCCGGATATACTGCAATTTAGCGATCCCCCACCCAGAGCCATACAGTGATCCCATAAGCAGAACCAAGATTGCCCATTGTTTCACCCGCCTCATAGGTCCGGCGGCGCACCGCACCCGCGTCCAGTGCTTCCCATACTCCTGCTCTCGGACAAGGTTCGCCTGCTTTTGCCCGTAGTTCTTTATCGGTCTCAGCTCGACGCCCAGAGAGAATGAGCGGATGCCAAATCGTTTTAACCGCCAGTGTTTCTGGAGTGGGAAAAAGATCTCCTTCCTCTTCAAGCTCTTCAGCAGTTTTGGTAACGCGGTATGCCGGCTGCATTCTTAAACCCTTGATAGCAAAGGTCAGGCTACAGTGCTCCAACCCAACATCGGGATACCATACACCCGTCCAAGGCACCTCATCTCCAGTCTTGCATGCACTTGATTTTTCAATCACGTATTCCGGCAGCGGATCCGGGATCTTCACACACGATGGCTCTTTAAAAATATTAATGTACTCGTTATACCATCCGACGATGTCCTCTCCCGGAAACCCTTCGTCTTCGCAATCCTCTTCCGAATCGAGGAAGCTCTCTGCCCCGATAATTGCATTGTTAAGCGCGCTTTCAATTTGCGAGGCATATGTTATCAGGCGAATAATCCTGACACTTTCAAACTCTCGATATTCAACCTCAGTCATCCAGCTGTGCAGAGGCTGCTCCATCATGCCGCGAACATCGCCGTTAATGCAGCCGGCAATCTCCCATATCAAATTATAGTCACCATGCTTCGCTAACTCGGCACCACGCCTGAAATCGCGAGCACGCTGTTTAAACTTATCAAAAATCTGATTGTTTCTACCAAAATCGGCAACGTTCCGAGACATCGCGAGAGTGCCAAACCATTTCATAATTTCGTCGCACTCATGCGCGGCTGCTTCAAAGAATTCTGTTGAAGTGAATAGATTCCAGATTGCGGCTTCCAAGTGTAGATTTCGCATATATTCTTTCTCGATGTCGAGTATGCCGCTTAAGGCGATTTAGGCACGGTTAGAAGGATTCGCTTTGCCTCCTGCGGAGTATAATCTGTTGCTCCCCAACCAGTTTCGAACGGACCTTTGATACGTGGCTCTGTAATTCGTGCGCGTAATTTTGCGGGGATCATTTCTCCTGTTACATCAGTAAATTCTATTCGTTGATCTGGTTTACTTGCCTCCATGACTGGCAGGCCAGTTTCACGATCAACTCTTGGCATCGCCTGGACCATATCATCACGACTACCAGGATAGAAAACAATTTGCTCGTGACCGCCTTCTAGGTAATAGCTCGTCCCTTCAAGCTTTTGACTACCGGCAGGCCCTCGCCAGACCTCCAGCGTGTCTCCAGCCTTAAGTTCGTATTCCACAAACCACCCATTCTGGTTCCATTCCGGTTTAACAGCGAATTTACTACGCCATTCTTCTCGGTTTTTAATTGCTTTGAATTCTGCCTCTGATATCCAGAAAATACCCGCACCCTCATTGGAAGGGTCAATGATACGGTAAAGCTTTGTCGGCCCTGCAATCGTAGCCGCCCGCATTCCCCCTCCCTTTCTGGAGAACGTACCGACAACCCAGTCGGGGATCTGCGGATGGTTGGGGTATGTTTCCAACAACGCTTCAAACTTCGATTTTTTCATTTTTAAAGGAGGAAACGCCATCGTCCCTGATCGTTTTCTCACCCACTTGGGCGGCTTCGCGTTGATCAGCTTTGCGGATCCCGACTCTGTAATCGGTGCAATCCACCCCCGATTGGTTCGATAGATCTGCACCCTCCATGCCTGGTCATCCAGCTTCTTGGCCAGAACTTTCAACACGGTTCGCACCGGCTGTGTAAATTCCTGTATCGCGCTCACAATGGCTCGTCGCTTCGTGTTGATGAATTTGAGAAGATCGTCGATCGGGTCACGAACGATGCTTGGAACGATGGGCCGTATCTTCAGAAGCAATGCCTTCAGGTCATCAAACTTTTCATTCAACAGGCTACCCAGCTTTGCTGGGGTAATCTTGTCTGTGGCCTCACGGATGGTTTTTGCAACGAATTTGTAGACATCCGGCAGCTTGCCTTTCGTCGCCCAATTTACTACCCGGTTATGTTGCAGATATTCGGTAATTTTGGGGAGTGCGGCATCGCAAGCCCGGTTGGCAGCTGCCACCAGCTTGCTTGCATTGGTAAGGTCATCGGCATGCTTGATTAGCGGCTTCAGGTAAACCCAGACAAGGCGCAGCACGCTCTTGACGACGGTGCCGAGTTCCGGAATGAAGCCAATCACCGTGGTCGCCATGAAAAACAAGGTGATCTTGTTACTTGGATCCTTGCGGTATTGCCGGATATTCGCGCACAGATCGCGCACATCGCACAGGGTATCGACGATCGGAATCAGCGAAACCACCATATCGAATCCAATCTGACCGGTTGAGCGCTCGGTATTGAAGTCACCCTGCAGCGCTCCCCATATCCACTCTCCCAACCCTATGTCGTCCGGCTTTTCCATTCCGTGAACTTCGTTCAGCCCATTCAGTGTCTCGTCAGCGCCGGCCATTATTTGCCTCCCTGATCGCGCGGTGCATTCGCCATATTCGGCTCCTTGGCGACAAGCGGATCGAGCCTGGACAGCAAGTCACCGACGGTCGGCCGTGCTTCATCTTTGGCCGACGGCGAGTTGTGATAAACGACCTTGTCGATGGTGTCGGGCAGATTACGCTCGTCGGCCATGCCGTTGCCGTCGAGCGTGCCCTGTTTTTGCTGTCCGTTTGCGAAATGCAGGGTGTAAGGCACACCCGCCATGGCCGCGCCTTCGTAGCCATCCAGGTCGAGTTTCAACCAGTTGGTGTGTTCGGCGGATGGGAAAAAGGGCAGTTCCACTTCTTGTCGCGCCGGGCCGTCCCACTTGTGCATGCCGGCCTTCACAAGAAATTCGCCAGCGCAGCCTTGCTCGATCTTGCCGTCCGCGATCTTGATGTAGGCGCCGCCGCATAGCAGTGTCAGGCTCTTCTTGGCTGCGATCACGACCTCGCCCTGGCTGGCGGTAATCTTGACATCGCGATCGGCTGCGATGCCGATACTGTCCTGCTGCGCCTGGATGTCGACCTTGCCGGCACGGGCGATGTACTTCATGCCGTCCTGGTGCGCGAACAGCGAAATACCCTTGCCGGCGTTAATGTTCACGCGCTGCCCCGCGACGGCCTGGATATGCTGCTGCGCCATGATGTTCTGCTGGCGGCCGCTATAACTGACGGACGAGTTCGGCGTGGCACTGACGAAGCCGCCAGCGGCGAACTGGGCGATCAATGGCCCTCCAGTTTGCCCGGCGCCCCCTGCCTGCGTATTGCTGCCTTGCTCGGCATTCTTCAGGTTTTCTGCCAACTGCTGGTGTGATGCAAGATCGACCGGCATGGCCTGGTGCTGCTCCGCGAACTCGCCCAATTCCTTGAGGAGTGCCTGCGAGCCTTCAAGCAGGGCCTCCAAGGGCTCGCGTTCCAGCTGTTTGCCGCTTGCACCGAGCATTGCCTGGGTCGTCAGTAACATCAAGCGTGCTGCGCGCACCACCACGGACTGATCGCTGCGCAGTTCGGCCCCTTCGCCGCGTGCATTCCCATCTCCGTCGCGTCTTGGATGTGTCAACCATCCGAGGTTCAGTTGACTATGTCCATGCTCGCTGGCCAGCTGCGCGCTGATCTGCCCGGGCGTATCGTCGAGCCGTAGCTGGTTGTAACGCATGCCCTGCACTTCCTTGCTCTTGATGCCGGCAAGGAAGCGGTTGCCGGGCAGCGCACCCGTATGACTGAAGGCAGGTGGGGTTGCCCGTCCGCTGAACACGCGGCCCACGACAATTGGCTTGTCGGGGTCTCCGCCGAGAAAATCCACTAGCACTTCATCCCCGACTCGCGGCAGGTTGATGCTGCCCCAACGATCGCTTGCCCAGTTGGTAGCGACACGCACCCAGGCAGAATCTAGGTCGGTATTGCTGGCGCCCGCACCACTTGGGTGGTCTTGTTCGCGCGTTCCGGGGAAGCGCAGCTTGATACGCCCAAGTTCATCGCAACACACTTCTTCGCCCGGCGGCCCGACCACAATTGCCGACTGCAACTGTACGCGCGGCAGATCGATGCGCGGGTCGTAGGCCGGCACGATCGGCATGCCGCGCCGCACGCAGGTGAAGCGGTTGGTGTATTTGACGTCGCGGGTGTTACTTGCCTGTTCCAAGGCGGCTTGGACGGTTTGATGCCAACCATTTGCAGAAAACAGGCGCTGCGCCCGTTCATCAATGCCTTTAGGAAGGTTGTTCTCGGCGACGACTGACATTTCCGTCAGCACAAACTCGCGTTCGTCCTGCGGGTGGGTGTCGATGTCGGGATGATCGTCCAGCCTGAACCATTGCCCGACACATAAATCGCGCACGCCGCTCTCGCCATGAAAGCATTTGGCTTCGTATTCATGTCGCCGAATCCGCAGCTCTGCCAATCGGCGGTATTCGTTGCCATGGCCATCAACATGGGGCGCATCGATCAGGTAGTCGTCCAGGCTGAAGGCGAACTGGTTGCCGGCCTCGCCCTGTTGCATGGTGCTGGGCAATTGGATCGACATCATCCGGCCTTGCATGTGATTCCAGGCTTGCCGGGTAATGCCGCCGGCACTGAGAGTGCGGACAGCGCTCCAGTTGATCACGCCATCGCGCGTCTCCGTGCCCGCATCGCGGTGAAAGCGCACCGTGCCGGCAGCATTTTGCGCTAGCGCGTTTGGCGCATCGAAGAGGACGAGGGTATGCGCGGGCGTAGCGAAACTGCCCGATTCGCTGGCTTGACCGGGGCGTATGAACCAGCCGATCCCCTCGCGTTTCCACGATCGGCGTAGAAAGGCAGAGTCCGACTCGTTGTGTTGTTTCGTGAATTCACGGGAGGAATAGGTTTCGGAGATGCCCGAGGTATCGAAGTCGAAAGCCTTGGCAAGGATCGGATTCATGTCGCGCCACTCGCGCACCAATGCCGCAGTGATGTCGACCACGTTCATATCGCGAAAAACGCGCGTATTGATGCGTTGCTCCATCAACGCTAACGCATCGCGGACAACTAACTGATAAGTCGCCAGTCCTCCGTCGCTCTGGCCAGCGGATGCTTGTTCCACGATGCCGCACACCGCCCGCAACTGCCCCCGATCGGTGACGAATTGCAGCTCAACGGGCAATGCAATGAAGTCTTTCAGGGGCAAGGCTGCTTGCGTGGAGACGCAGAGCAATCGGTATTCGATACCGCCACATAGCGTTTCCTGTCCGCTGACGTGCTTGACCAGCAAGACATCGTCAAGGACGGCATTTTGATGAGATAAGCGCAGACGGATGGGTCGGTTCGATTCTGTCAGGTTAGAAAGCAACCCGATCATGCTCAATGAATTCATGTGAAATTTCTTTCTGTAGGAAAGACTTCACAAGAAAATGACATGCAGAACAAAGTCGTGCCTTGACGTTGATCATTGCGGCCATGCAATGCGAAAAAGACCGGTGCATCGGCGTGCAACAAGGTCCCCACCATCCGGCTTGAAAACAGGAAGCGCGCCACGCCGTCGTGGCCGCCCAGCAGCAGGCTCGGCTCCCTGATCTTCAGCAGCGACCAGATGATGACGATGCTGCCCAGCAGGCTCGCAATGAACATGTGAAATGGCGAAGGCCGGCAAGGGTGCGCCGCCGAACCAGACTTTCAGGTCCGACATCAGTTTGTGCACGACGGGCAAGTTCCAGGGCGTGGCCAGCGCGCCCGTCGTGACGATGTCGTAGAAGGAGCTCGGGGACATCGATGCGCGCATCGCCGGACCGGTGGCGCTGCGCGCCGCGCTTGCGCGCAAGATCGAGGATCTGGACGGATTCATCGGGCGGCTCTACCATTGCGTATGCGGCCCAGCGACGTCTACGCCGTCCACGCGTTCAACCAGCAGGTGATTGGTCGCGAGGTTTCAGATCATAGTTGAACGCGTGGGCGGCGTCGAAGCAGCGGGCACGCATGTGCCCGGGTCTAGCCGCCCACCCTACAAAATCAACCGATGTAATTGAACAGCGACAGCGACGACATCGTCTTGAACGACTTCTGCGCCGCCTCCAGCGTGGTCTGCTGGGTCGCGTACTGCGAGATGGCCTTGACGA
>Ga0213837_1001578_pt1 | contig 11998 bp, 14 predicted proteins | sample SWPATP12_FD_160572 | JGI IMG/M metagenome (GOLD analysis project Ga0213837, IMG submission 160572) | Coastal seawater microbial communities from Marineland, Florida, United States - SWPA TP1 #2 | ecosystem: Environmental > Aquatic > Marine > Coastal | place: USA: Florida | collected 2016-08-06
GGGCACGCTGTCGGTTGGGCTAAGCCGGCAGGCCCCGGCCGGAAGCTCCGACGCTGAGATCCGGACCGCCCTGGAGCCGCTGGTCCGGGTGGCCCACCAGCTGCTCGGCCAGGCGCCAGCCGCCCCGACGGCGGATCCGCCCGCCACCTCGAGGGCACCCGAACAGCGGACACCCCAGCAGCTCGCCCGGCTCCTGCAGGGAATTACCGGGCCCAAGGGAAGCCCGGCCCAGGTACTGGAAGGAGGGTACGTCCGGCCCGGGCGCGCAGCGGGTCCGGCCGCACCCCGATGCGTCTACGACGACGCGGCATTCCTTGCCTCGCTCGCCGGAGCAGCCACGGTGGTCGCGGAAATCGCTGGTGTGCCCCCGGAGACCAACCAGATCAGTCTGCGGCTCATCAGCCTGCCTTCTGCGCCGACAAGTCCGCCTTCTTTTGACGCCCGGGCAGCCGACCTCAGCCGCTGCAGTTCGATCCGGGAGAAGCTGCCGGGCGGGGGCTCGCGCACCTGGTCGGCCGTCAAGCACCTCGTCGTCAGCACCGGCGGACAAGCGCGCTACGCCGTGGCCTATCAGCTACCCGACGGGTCAGGCGTCTGGCACGTCCGGGTGGGCGCGCGGAAAGGTTCGCTGTGCGCTGAAACGGAAACGAAAATATCCTCCGACGACGCCGTCCTTCAGGCGGCGCGCGGCCTCGCCGCGACGATCAACAAGGTGATGGCCAGGGTCGGCAGCTGAAGCCACGGGAGGACGACGGCGGTGCCGCAGGACCACCGGGCGCCAACGTTTGCGCTATACCCCCCGGGGTATTATTGTTGGACGTAGAGGAGGAAGGAATCCCTTCCCCGTCCACCTCAAGAAGGAGTTCCCCGAATGCTTATCGAGCGCATCTACGACGAAGACCTCGCGCAGGCCAGCTATTTCATCGGCTGCCAGGCCAAGGGTGAGGCCCTCGTGGTTGACCCCCGCCGTGACATCGCTGTCTACAAGGACCTTGCTGCCGCGAACGGAATGAAGATCGTGGCCGTGACCGAGACGCACATCCACGCGGACTTCCTCTCCGGCACCCGCGAACTGGCGGCCGCCACCGGCGCCACCGCCTATGTCTCCGGTGAAGGCGGGGCTGACTGGCAGTACGGCTTCGAGGCCGAACGCCTGAACGACAACGACGAGATCGCCCTTGGCAACATCACAGTCAAGGCCCTGCACACTCCCGGCCACACCCCGGAGCACCTGTCCTTCCTGATCACCGACGGCGCGTTCGCTGACAAGCCGGGCTACCTGCTCTCGGGCGACTTCGTCTTCTCCGGCGATCTGGGGCGGCCGGACCTCCTCGACGAGGCAGCCGGCGGCGTCGACACACGCTTCGAAGGCGCCAAGCAGCTCTTCGCCAGCCTGCGGGACAAGTTCCTGACCCTGCCGGACCACGTGCAGGTCCACCCCGGCCACGGCGCCGGGAGCGCCTGCGGCAAGGCCCTGGGCGCGATCCCGTCCTCCACGGTGGGCTACGAGCGGCTCTATGCATGGTGGGGCCCGTACCTGGCGGCCAACGACGAGCAGGGCTTCATCGACGAACTCCTCGACGGACAGCCGGATGCGCACGCCTACTTCGCCCGGATGAAGCGCGAAAACCGTGAAGGCCCCGCCGTCATGGGCGAGCGTGCACCCCTGGCCGAGCTGGATAACGACGACGTCGCCAAGGACCTCGCCGCGGACAAGGCCATCTTCGTGGACACCCGCCCCAACGCCCAGGTCCACGAAGGCACCGTCACCGGCTCGGTCAACATCCCGGCAGGCAAGTCCACCGCCAGCTTCGGCGCTTGGGTCGTGAACCCGGAAACCGACGAGGCTCCGCTGGTCCTGCTCGCCCCGGACCAGGCCGCCGCGATGGAGATGTGGGACCACCTGGTCCGCGTCGGCATCGACAAGGTCGCCGGCTACGTCACCGGCTTCGAAGGCCTGCCGATCAGCGTCCCGCGGCTGATCCAGCCCGAGGAGCTCGAGGGCTTCGACGCCGCCATGGTCCTGGACGTCCGCAACAAGACCGAGCACGCCGCCGGCCACATTCCCGGCTCGTACCAGCTCAGCGGCGGCCGTGTCATGTGGCACCTGGACGAACTCCCCGCCGAGGGCACCATCGTCTCCTACTGCCAGAGCGGTGTCCGGAACTCGGTTGCGGCCAGCGCCCTGCGCCGCGCCGGCTACGACGTCGTCGAGCTCGACGGCAGCTACGCCGCCTGGGCCGCCCGCCAGCAGGCAAGCGAAACCGTACCGGCCAACTAAACAGGGCGCACACTAACGCAGCACAGTGACAACGTGGCGGCGGCCCGGGGAAACCCGGACCGCCGCCATTGTTGCGTCTCCCCAGGTTCAGCCCCCGGCCGCCAAGCGGCAACGGGGGCTCGCCAGGTGGGGGCTAGCTAGGTGGGGGCTCGCCGGGCCAGGAGCTAACAGAGCGATGCCCGCATCCTCAACCCTGATCTGAATCCGCGCCGCTACGGACCACCAGCACCGGGCACGGTGCGTGGTGCACGGCGTGGTTCGAAACGGAGCCCAGCAGCATGCCCGTGAAGCCGCCGTGGCCGCGCGACCCGACCACGAGAAGATCGGCCCCGTGCGCGGCCCGGAGCAGGACGTCGGCAGGGTGCCCCTCGGTTACTTCGCCGGTGACGTCGACGCCGGCGTCCGCCGAGTGCCGCAGCGCCTCGTCGTGGGCCTGCCGGGCGTGGTCGCCGAACGCGTCGCGGTCCGGGCCCCGGCCAGCCGCATCCCCGATGACGGGGTAATGCCAGGCGCTCACCAAGTGGACCCGACCGGACCTCAGCCGGGCTTCCTCGAGCGCCCAGTCCAGCGCGGCGAGTGAAGCGGCCGAGCCATCACTCCCCACCACGATCCGGAACGTTTTCCCTGCTGCCATTGCGTGCCTCCGTCGCGCGTCCCTCCGGCACGGCGCCATGAATCCCCAAGGCACAGCGCCGTACCGCAGGGCCAACGATCCTCCCGATACGCCATGGATTCAAGAGGACCAGGAACCGCGGCACGGGCCCTCGGCACGCCGGATAGCCCGGGCGGTGACAGCGGGCACAGCAAAGGCGCCGGAGGACATGTCCTTCGGCGCCTTTGTTTACTTCCAGCTAGGGTCCGCTCAGGAGAGCAGTGCCTGCACGGTCACGTAGGCGGCGACCAGCAGGACCAGGACGCCGAAACCGCGCTTAAGCGTCTTGTCCGGGATCCTGGTACCGAGCCGGCCGGCGATCAGGGATGCGACCATTGCCGCACCCGCAAACGCCGCCGTGACGGCCCAGTCGATCTGCAGGTCGCCAAGATGCGCGGCGAAGCCGGCGATCGAGTTGATCACGATGATCACCAGCGAGGTACCCACGGTCACCGCCATCGGCAGGCCCAGGATCAGGGTTAGGGCCGGGACGATCAGGAAGCCGCCGCCGACGCCGAGCAGGCCGGTCAGGAAGCCGACGACGGCGCCGGTCGCGACCGCCTTGGGCAGGCAGCTGCGCCAGTTCACTCCGCCGCCGGGCAGCGCACAGGAGCCCCCGGAGGCCTTGGAGGGAAGCATCATCCGGATGCCGGCGAAGACCATGATGGCTGCGAAGGCCAGCAGCAGGACTTTCGGGTCGAGCAGCCGGTTCACGTAGGCACCCAGGTACGCCGTTGCCGTCCCGGCGGCCCCGATGATCAGGGCCAGCCGCCAGTTCACGCCGCCCCGCAGGCGGGGCAGCACCGCGACGGCCGATGAGGCACCGACCACGACCAGCGACGTCGGGATCGCCGCAGCCAGCGGGAGCCCCACACCATAGACGAGGGCGGGGACGGCGAGAATGGACCCGCCGCCACCGACCAGGCCCAGCAGGCCGCCGACGATCAGGCCGAAGGCCGCCGCGGTGAGGATCATGCCTTGGAACCCAGGTTCTGCAGGGCCTGGTGGGCGGTGGGCTCGTTGGCGGAACGGTTCCACGGCATCTTGGAGAGCATCTGGCCCATGGCGCAGCTGTTGGTCGCCGCGGAGAAGGTCAGGCCGGCACCGATGCCGCCGGCGAGCAGGCCCAGTTTCGGCGAGAGCAGCTTGCTGCCGACGACGCCGGCCAGCACCAGGGATCCGGCCGTCATACGCACCTGGCGCTCGAGCGCCCAGGTGTTCTTACCCTTGACGACGTTGCCGCCGGCGGCTGCGTAGGAAGGAACTCCCCCGGCCAGGACGCTCGCGCTTCCCAGGCCGACTGCGTCCAGGTGCTTGCGGGCCTGCTCGGCCCGGTTTCCGGACTGGCAGACCAGGACGACGCGGGTGCCCATCTTGGCAGCGAATTCCTCAGTGTGCTCGCTCAAAAGCGGGAGCGGGACATGGTACGAGCCCTTGATGTGCATTGAATCAAACTCGGCGCCGCTGCGGACGTCAATGACCATCAGGTCATCGTGGTTGTCCTCCCAGGCCTTCAGGGTGGAGGCGTCAATGGACTGCGGCGCGGACTGAACCGGAGTGGTCTGGTTTGAGGTAGTCATAGTCTCTTTCGGTATAGCTTGGGCAATTCTGGCGGCAGCACGCCGATGCGTGGGACCGCCGTCCACCATCCAGGAGCCCGTGCGGGCCCAGTCAGGACAGATGGAGGCCCGGGCTGGCGCCATGGGGGGCGCCGCCCGGGCAGTCTAGGGGTGTTAGCCGGCCGGCAGCCCGGCGGCGGACCAGTCGAGCATCCCGCCGGTCATCGTGTACGAGGTGAAACCGGCGGCCGCCAGTTGGTCGGCAGCTGCTGCGCTGCGGCGGCCGCTGCGGCAGACAGCGACGACGGGACGGGTCTTGTCCAGTTCGCCCAGCCGGGCCGTAAGTTGCGCCAGCGGGATGTGCCGGGCTCCGGCGATCATGCCGGAAGCCACCTCGTCGGCTTCGCGGACGTCCACAACCTGGGCGTCGCTGCCCTTCTGGAGCTGTTCGTTGAGTTCAGTGACGGTGATGTCCATGGGTGTGCACCTTTCGGGAGCGTGCGGTAGGGGCAGGTGGCCGATCCAGCCACTTTGAGTATACCCCCAGGGGTATTGAGGACCAAAGTCAACGGCGTCTCCCGACGGGCGCCCCGGGCACCGCGCAGGCTGCGGTCGTCAGGTCAAACGGAGGAAGAGACCACGAATTTCTTCCAGGGTCAGCTTTGGCGCCTCCCCGCCGGGCGAGGCGGCATCTGCCCCGGATGGCACATCGGCAATGCAGTCGCGCATGGCGGAGGAGAGCATCTCGAAGCCGGCTTTGTCCAGGGCGCCGCGGACGGCCGAGAGCTGCGTGACGACACTCCGACAGTCCGACCCGGACTCGACGGCGGCGATCAGGGCGCCGAGCTGGCCCTGGGCGCGCTTGAGCCGGTTGATGGTGCGGTGCATCCCGGCGTCAGTGCCCGGCGTTGCCCCGGGCAGGCTGATGGCCAACGCCATGCCTAGTTGCCTCCGCCGCGATAGGTCACCGGATGGCCGTTGCGGTACCACTCCGTAATGCCGCCCATCACGTTGACGGCGTCATAGCCCTGCTCGGCCAGGAACGCGGTGGCCCTGGCGCTGCGGCCGCCGGAGGCGCACATGACATAGACGGTGCGGCCGATCGGAACACCGCCAAAGTTGAGCTGCAACCCCGACAGCGGGAGGTTCATGGTACCGGGGACGCTGGCCTCGGCGAACTCCTCGGCTTCCCGCACGTCGATGAGGGGAACGCCCGGGACGAGAGTGGCCAGGTTGTCGACGGAAATGCTTTTCACGCTGGTTTCCTTTCAGCCGCCGGGAACCCCCGGGCGGTACATGACACTTCCATAGTGATACCCCCCGGGGTATTTTGCAGACGCCACCAATCCCCCGCCCGGCCCTCGGACGTGCGCTTGCGCAGAATACCCCCGGGGGTATATCTTTGAGCCATGGCAACCATCGACATCTCTGAAAAGACCTTCAACTCCACGATCTCCGACAACGACATTGTGCTGGTGGATTTCTGGGCAGCCTGGTGCGGGCCGTGCCGCATGTTTGCCCCCACCTTCAGCAAAGCTTCCGAAGCCCACCCGGACGTCGTTTTCGCGAAGGTGGACACGGAGGCCGAGCCGGCGCTCTCCGCCGCGGCGCGAATCACGTCCATCCCCACGCTGATGGCCTTCCGGGAAGGTATCCTCGTCTACTCACAGCCCGGAGCAACGAACGCCAGCGGCCTCGACGAACTCATCACCGCCGTCAAGGGCCTGGACATGGAAGAAATCCGGGCCAAGCTGGCCGCCGCGCCCGCGTCCTAACCGCCACCGGGAACTCCCCGCGACAACCGCCAACCACACCGACCAGCAGTACCCACCGAAGGAGAAAAACAATGTGCAGTCCCGTCCGTTGCAATAACTGTGGAAAGATCACCTGGGCCGGCTGCGGTGAGCACGTCGACTCCGTGATGGCCGACATCCCCACCGAACAGCGCTGCACCTGCAAGTAAACCCTCGCCGGCCGGGGCGCTCGAGTGCCTGCGCCCCGGCCGGAGGGAACTCCCCCGTCAGCTCCTTCCCCCGAGGTGCGGAAGGGATACCCCTGACGAAGTCCGGTCCGCGTCAAACCGGCACCCGTAAGGTACGGTCGGAAACACGCCCGTAGCGGCCCGCACCCTCCGCTGCCCCGTCTGCTGCGACCTCCGCGGGGACCTCGCTGCTGCTGGCCGAGACCGTCTTGCCTGGCCGAAGGGAACCCACGATGTCCGAGACCGCTGCCGCACCCACATCCGCTAAGCCCGAGCGCCCCGGGAACAGCCTCCGCTGGGGAATCCTCGGCACCGGATTAATTGCCGGGCTGCAGACCTCCGACCTGGTAGAGCACGGTTTCACCGTCCACGCCGTCGGATCCAGAAATCTGGCAACGGCACGCGAGTTCGCTGCCCGGTTCCAACTACCGGGGGCCCACGGCAGCTATGAGGCGTTGGTGAACGACCCCGACGTCGACGTTGTCTACATCTCCTCGCCCCACCCGTTCCACTACGAGAACGCATTGCTGGCTCTCAACGCCGGCAAGCACGTGCTGGTGGAGAAGCCGTTCGCCATGAATGCCTGGCAAGCACAGGAAATCGTGGATCTCGCAGCGTCCAAGGGGCTGGTTGCCCTCGAAGCGATGTGGACGCGTTACCTCCCGCACATGGTCCGGGTCCGGGAACTGATCGCGACCGGTGCCCTCGGGGACGTCCGCACCATCATCGCGGACCACAACCAGAACCTGCCCAAGGATCCGAAACACCGACTCAACGACCCAGCGCTGGGCGGCGGAGCCCTCCTGGATCTGGGCATCTATCCCGTCTCCTTCGCCTTCGATGTTCTCGGCGAGCCGTCCCGGATCCAGGCAGCCGGCAGCATGACGGCCACCGGCGTCGACCGCCAGACGGCGATGATCTTCGAATACGTCGACGGACAGCAGGCCATGCTGCACTGCGCGCTGGACACCGCGGGGCCCAACCGGGCCGCAGTGATCGGCACCGCGGGCAGCATCGAGCTCGACCCGGTTTGGTACACCCCCACGGGGTTCACCCGCTACGACGACGGCGGCAACGTCGTCGAACGCTACGACGAGCCGGTCAGCGGCCGCGGCATGCAGTACCAGGCGTGGGAAGTAGAGCGGCTCGTGGCCGCCGGCGCTATCGCCAATGACGTGCTGTCGCCGGACGAGACGGTCCGGGTGATGGCGGCGCTGGACGCGGTCCGAAGCCTGATCGGGCTCAGTTACGCCAGCGACGATCACTAGGAGCACGCAGCGCGGCCTAAGCCGGCCTACCGTCCGGGGTCCGGGCGCCGCTCCCGGCGTGCGCGGTCGACTTCGGCCGCGCTGGCCAGGTGGCCGCGGTCCTCGAGGCCGGCCACAACGCCGTCGATGTCCCGGTCCGGGCGGTTCTGGCTGAGCTTGGTCTTGGCTTCAATCCTGCTGATCAGCAGCTCGACGCCGACGATGGCGCGAAGTTGGCCGGCAATGTACCGCTCCGGCGCGTCGTCGACGGACCAGGGCCGGGCTGAACCGGCTTCGTTGAGGTTGGTGAGCCGCCTCACGTGGTTGGCGAGCCAGGCCGGATCCTCGTGGATTACCAGGGTGCCGTAGACGTGGGCCGTGGAGTAGTTCCAGGTGGGGACGACGCGCCCGTGTTCGGCCTTGGAGGCGTACCAGGCCGGGGAAATATAGTCGTCCGCGCCCTGCAGGATGGCCAGCGCCTCGCCAAGCGCGGGCTCGGACCATTGCGTGTTGTTGCGGGCCAGATGGCCGTGGAGGGCGCCCTTCGCGCCCACGGACGGCTCGTAAACCAACGGAAGCAGGGTGGCCAGCATGCCCTGGGCAGTCATCGTGACAAGGTTGGCGGCCGCCGGGGCGGTGAGCAGGTCGTGGACGGCGGCGGGACTGGCCGCGAAGTGCGCTGGAATGTACATGGAATTGTCCTTGCCGTGGGGTGGGCGGGGTGAGGGAAGGGTTAACGCGGGGCCGGTGCCGGCGGAGGCTTCAACCGGACGCGGACGGCGATGCCGGCGCAGGCGATGACTGCGGCGCCGCCAAGCAGGGTGGCCGGTGTGATGGATTCGCCAAGGAGGAGCGCCGCCCACGCGATGCTCAGCACAGGCTGGATGAGCTGGATCTGGCTGACCTGCATCATGGGCCCGACGGCGAGTCCCCGGTACCAGGCGAAGAAACCGAGGAACATGCTGACGACGCCGAGGTAGGCGAAGGCCGCCCACTGCACCGGCGAAGCCGTCGGCGGTTGCTGGACCACCGCCATCGTGGCCAGGACCAGCATCGGGGGTGCTGCGAGGACGAGCGCCCAGGAGACGGTCTGCCACGCGCCCAGTTCGCGGGCGAGCAGGCCGCCTTCGGCGTAGCCGATGGCCGCGGCGACGACCGCGCCGAGCAGCAGCAGGTCCGCCCAGTGCAGCTGCCCGAATCCCCCGGGCTGAGCGAAGGCGAACCCGAGGGCCGCCGCGGCGCCAGCGCCCGTGGCGAACCAGAACGCAGCGGGGGGACGCTCGTGGCCGCGCAGCACGACGGCGGTTGCCGTCGCGGCCGGGAGCAGGGCGATCACCACCGCGCCGTGGCTGGCGGGCACACTGGTCAGCGCGAACGAGGTGAGCAGCGGGAAGCCGACGACGATCCCGCTCCCGACTACCGCGAGGCGGGCCCACTGCCGGCCCAGGGGAAACCGCTGGCGGGTGAGGAGTAGGACGGCGGCGGCGAGCGCCGCTGCCACCACCGCCCGGCCCGAGCCGATGAACAGGGGCGACAAGCCCGCGACCGCCACCCGGGTGAGGGGAACGGTGAAGGAAAACGCCGCGACACCGAGCATTCCCCACCAGAGGCCCGCTCCGCCGCGGCCTGCCCTTGGGGGCGGTATCACTGGGCGTAAAAGTACAGTAGCGCTACTATTGTCTCTCATGGACAACGATAGCAGTTCGCGGATTGTGGCGCAGCTGAAGGAATGGATCGCCCGTGCCGCGCCCGGTTCCCGGCTGCCATCCACGAGGTCGCTCGTGATGGAACACCAGGCCAGTCCCGTCACGGTGCAGAAGGCCCTCCAGACCCTCGCCACGCAGGGCCTCATTGAGAGCCGGCCTGGCGTCGGGACCTTCGTGAGGGAGGTCCGGACGGCGCGGCCCTCCGATTACGGCTGGCAGACGGCTGCCCTCCGGACGCCGAACGCGCCGCTGCGGTCGTCCGCGGCCGCGATGCGCAGCGCCCCGAACGACGTGATCGCCCTGCACTCGGGTTACCCCGCCCGCGAATTGCTGCCCGAGCGGCTGGTCCGGGCCGCGCTGACCAGGGCGGCGAGGGGCGAGGCGGCCCTGTCCCGCGCACCGGGGGCCGGCCTGCCGGAGCTGCAGTCCTGGTTCGCGCACGAACTGGGAACCTCGATGGCGGCCGGCGTGACCCCGCCGGCGGCGAGCGACGTCGTCGTACTGCCGGGGAGCCAAAGCGGGCTCAGCTCCATCTTCAGGGCGCTGGTGGGCAGCGGACAGCCGCTGCTGATGGAATCCCCCAGCTACTGGGGCGCCATCCTCGCCGCCGCCCAGGCCGGCGTCCGCGTCGTCCCCGTTCCCAGCGGACCCGACGGCCCGGACCCGGACGAGTTGGACCGCGCCTTCGAAGAGACCGGGGCGCGGCTGTTCTACGCCCAGGCCACCTATGCCAACCCCACCGGGGCGCAGTGGACGCCCCAACGCGGCGCGGAGGTGCTGGCGATCGTGCGCCGCCACGGAGCCTTCCTGGTGGAGGACGACTGGGCCCACGACTTCGGCATCACTTCGGCCCCCTCCCCCGTCGCCGCCCGGGACGATTCCGGCCATGTCGTGTACCTGCGGACCCTGACCAAGAGCGTGTCGCCCGCCATCCGGGTTGCCGCGGTGATCGCCCGCGGTCCCGCCAGGGAACGCATCCTCGCAGACCGCGGGGCCGAGTCGATGTACGTCAGCGGCCTCCTCCAGGCTGCCGCCCTCGATGTGGTCACCCAGCCTGCCTGGCAGACACACCTGCGCAGCGTCCGCCACCAGCTGCAGTCACGCCGGGATCTGCTGATAACGAGCCTTCGCGAGCATGCCCCGCAGGCACATCTGACCCTGGTTCCCGACGGCGGCCTCAACCTCTGGGCCCGCCTCCCCGACGGGACCGACGTCGAAAAGCTCAGCGCAGACTGCGAGCGCGGCGGCCTGCTGATCGCCGCCGGCACGGAATGGTTTCCTGCCGAGCCCGCGGGGCCCTTCATCCGACTCAACTACGCCGGCCCGAATCCGGGATCCTTCCCGGAGGGCGCACGTATCCTGGGCCAGGCGATCGAACGCAACGGGCAGTAACGCGGGTGGTCGCGGTGGCCCTAGGCCGGAGGTTTGGGGTCCAATGGGAACCGGGACTACAACAGCTCCGTGACCACACACCGCGGAGCGATGAAGGGAATTATCCGTGGCGCGCATCTTCATCACCGGTTCAGCAGCCGGCCTGGGCCTTGGTGCCGCGCGCACCCTGCTCGACGGCGGCCACGACGTCGTCCTGCACGCCCGCTCACCGGACCGCGCCGCCTCCCTCGGCGATGTGGCCGGCGAGGTGGCCGCCCGGGCCGCCGGCGTCGTCGTCGGGGACCTCAGCAGCGCGGCGGAAACCCGCTCGGTGGCAGAGCAGGTAAACAGGATCGGCCGGATGGACGCCGTCATCCACAACGCCGGCACGTATCTGGAGCCGGTGCGCGGCACCACGCCGGAGGGGCACGCACGGACCCTCGCGGTGAACACCCTGGCACCGTACCTGCTCACGGCACTCATCGAGAGGCCGGACCGGCTGGTCTACCTCAGCAGCGGCCTCCACCGAAGCGGCGGCGGCTCCCTGGAGGACCTGGACTGGACCCGCCGGAACTGGAACCCGGGTCAGGCCTACGCCGAGAGCAAGCTCTACGTCACGGCGCTGGCCCTCGCCGCGGCGCGACACTGGCCGTCCGTCCTGAGCAACGCCGTCGACCCCGGCTGGGTCCCCACGAAAATGGGCGGACCGGCAGCGCCGGACGATCTGGAGATGGGCCACCTCACCCAGGCGTGGCTTGCCGCCGGCGTCGATCCGGCTGCCCTCACCAGCGGCGGCTATTGGCACCACCAGGAGTTACGCTCCCCCGCCCGGGAAGCGCTGGACCACGCGTTCCAGGACCGGCTGGCGGCCGCACTTGCCGAGCTGACAGGCCTCACACTGTTCTGACTCAGTACTTGTAGAAACCCTCGCCGGTTGCGACGCCGAGCTTGCCCTTGTCGATGTATGTGTCCTTGAGGTACTTGGCGAAAGCCTGGGATCCGGCGTCCGGCGAGGACGCGGCAATGTTGTACGCCGTCCCGAGGCCGACGACATCGAAAATCTGGAACGGACCGCTCGGCGCCCCGGTGGAAATGCGCCAGGTTTTGTCGATCGTCTCCGGGCTGGCCACGCCCTGCAGCAACAAGCCCGCGGCCGCGTTCAGGAGCGGGACCAGCAGCGAGTTCAGGACATAGCCCGCCC
>Ga0213837_1001586_pt1 | contig 11943 bp, 11 predicted proteins | sample SWPATP12_FD_160572 | JGI IMG/M metagenome (GOLD analysis project Ga0213837, IMG submission 160572) | Coastal seawater microbial communities from Marineland, Florida, United States - SWPA TP1 #2 | ecosystem: Environmental > Aquatic > Marine > Coastal | place: USA: Florida | collected 2016-08-06
CCCGGTCCTGGTCATGATGCTGCTCGGCATCATGGAGTTTGGCCGTGCCTACAACGTGCAGATCTCGCTCTCCAGCGCCGCACGCGAGGGTGTCCGCGTGATGGCCATCAACAACAGTGCCTCGGCCGCGCGCACCGCGGTCAAGAACGCCACGACCGGCCTCAAGCCAGCCCTCGCCGACTCGAACATCACGATCAGCCCGACACCGTGCACCTCCGGGGCGCAGGTGACGGTAAAGATCACCTACACGCTCTCCACCATGACCGGGATCGCCGGACCATTCCCGATGGAAGGCAAAGGAGTCATGCTGTGCGGCGGGTAGGCAGCCCGGCCCCCAACGCGGACCGCGAGCGCGGCGGAATCGCCATCATGGTCGCGATCCTCATGGTGACCTTACTCGGTTTCGCGGCCCTCGCCGTCGACGTCGGAATGCTCTACGCCGAGCGAACCCAGTTGCGCAATGGCTCGGACGCCGCGGCCCTGGCTGTCGCGCAAAAGTGCGCCAAGGACATCAACGATTCCGACTGCTCGGCGTCCTCCACCCTCGCGCAGGGGCTCGCCAACGGCAATGCGGGCGACGGCGCGAGCAACGTCAAGTCGCTGCTGTTGGACAAGACCAACCGCACCGTCACGGTTGCCGCCGGAGCCCAGGAACCGGGTAAGACGCCGAACCAGGTGTCGTTGTTCTTCGCACGAGCGCTGGGCATCAACTCCACGGAGGTCTCCGCGACGTCGGCGGTCACCTGGGGCAGCCCGGTGAAGGGGCCGACGGCGTTTCCCGTCGCCTTCTCCATCTGCCAGGTTCAAGGCCACGTGGACGGCACGCTGCAGCTCCTCCAAAACCACGGCAGCAACGCGAATCCGGACTGCAACTACGGCCCCTCCGGGGCGGCCGTCCAGGGCGGCTTCGGCTGGCTGGTGAGCGATCCGGGGATCTGCGGTGGCCTGATCGACCTTAACCTGAGCGAGGGCGGCAGCGATCCGGGCAACAGCTCGCCGTCTATCTGCGCCGCCACGCTGAACCGCTGGGCCTCCGACATCACGGCCGGCAAGGACGTCGTCGTACTTCTCCCGGTCTTTGACCGCGTTGCCGGCACCGGCAGCGGAGCCGTGTACGGCCTGAAATCCTTTGCCGCCTTCCGGGTCAAGGGATGGAAGTTCAGCGGCAACAGCACGCTCCCGGACACCTTCCAGAACACCACGCCCGCAGTCCCTTCCTCGGTCGCCTGTGACGGAAACTGCCGCGGCATCATCGGCAGTTTCATCAAATACGTCTCCCTGGCGGATGGCTTCACCCTCGGCCCGGTGGACGCGAACGGTGCCACCGTCGTCCGCCTCATCCAGTAACACTTTGTACCCGCAGTCCCCTAACCGGTTCAGGAGCAGTTTTTGAAGTCACGCTTATTGGCAGGACTGGCCGCAGTCGTGCTGGCCATCGTCGGTGCCATCCTCGTCGTCAGCTACGCCCAGGGCGCCGACACCCGCGCCGTGCAGGATCTGGACCCGGTCAGCGTCATGGTGGTGCAAAAGGCCGTTCCCGCCGGCACCCCGGTGGCGTCGCTGCAGGCCTTTGTCACCAACCAGGAACTCCCCGGCAAGGCCGTCTCCAAGACCGCGCTGAAAAATCTCGACAAGGAGGACGGCAAGGTCACCGCCGTCGACCTGGTGCCTGGCGAGCAGCTCGTGGCCGAGCGGCTGGTTCAGCCGGAGGAACTGAAGACCAGCGGATCGGTGGAGATCCCCAAGGGGCTGCAGGAGGTGTCTTTTCAGCTTGAACCGCAGCGGGTGGTCGGTGGCCGCATTGCGGCCGGGGACCACGTCGGCATCTTCATTAACCTGAAGGAAGGCGGCCTGGAGGCCAAGCCGGACAAGTCGACCACGCAATTGACTGTTCATAAGGCCCTCGTGACCGCAGTGCAGCGTGCTCCCGTCGCCACGCCCACGGCGGCGGGGGACGGCGCCACGGAACCTACTGAGGACACCTCGCTCCCCACCGGCCTGCTGCTTGTCACCGTCGCCGTCAACGACACCAACGCCGCCAAGATTATCTACGCCGCCGAGTTCGAGAAGCTGTGGCTCAGCAGGGAGCCGCTCGACGCCACAGACAGCGGCCGGCCCGGAATCGTGACCAAACCGGAGGTCTACAAGTGAGCCGCTTCGTCCTCATCACCCCCAACACTGACTTCGATGCGAGGGTCCGCCAGGCCGTAGCCGGCGGTTTGCCCGGCGGCGTCCAGACCTTTGCCTTCGTCAATCCCGCCGATCCCGGCGAACTGTTCGCCAACCTCAACCAGGAGCGCCCCGAGGTGCTGATCCTTGGGCCCGACGTCCCGATGGAAGATGCCCTGCGGCTCGCCACGGTCTTCGACGTGCAGCTTCCCGAGTTGAGCGTGATCCTGGTCGGCGAGCCCGACCCGGAATTCGTACTGTTGGCGATGCGTGCCGGGATCCGGGACATCCTCAGCCCCGGCTCGGACCCCGCCCAGATCCGGGTGCTCCTGGAGCGCGCCTGCCAGTCCTATGCCAGCCGGACGCGGGCCACCACCGTCCAGCAGCCTGATGCCAGCCCCAAAGGCCTCGTGATCGGCGTGTTCTCCCCCAAAGGCGGCGTCGGTAAGACCACCATCGCCACCAACATCGCCATTGGGCTGGGCCAGGTCGCCCCGATGGGGGTGGTCATCGTGGACCTGGACCTGCAGTTCGGCGACGTCGCCTCCGGCCTCTACCTGAACCCCGAGCACACCGTCACCGACGCCGTCTCCGCGTCGGCCAGCCAGGACTCGCTGGTCCTCAAGGCATTCCTCACCGTGCACCCCAGCAGCATCTACGCCCTCTGCGCACCCCGGACCCCGGTGGAGGCGGATGACATTACGCCCCAGCAGGTGAGCCGGCTGATCGAACAACTCTCGGAGCAGTTCCAGTACGTCGTCGTTGACACGGCCCCCGGTCTGCCCGAGGTGGGGCTTGCCGCCATGGAACAGTGCACCGACGTCGTCTGGGTCAGCGCCATGGACGTGCCCAGCATCCGCGGCCTCCGTTCCGGGCTGGAAATCCTCCGCAGGCTCGACCTGCTTCCGGAGACCCGCCATGTGGTCCTGAACATGGCCGATTCCAAGTCCGGGCTCAGCGTCCAGGACGTCGAGGCCACCATCGGTGCGCCGGTGGACGTGAGCATCCCGCGCTCCAAAGCGGTGGCCTACTCCACGAACCGCGGGATCCCGGTCCTGCAGGATGGCCGCAGGGATCCCGCCGTGAAGGGCCTGCGGCAGCTGGTGACGCGCTTCGATCCGGCCTGGCGGGCTACCGCCCAGAAGAAACTGCACCGACGGGTGGTCGTCTAGTGAAACTCTCCGAACGCCTCTCCGCCGCGGAAGCCGGACCGCAGGAGCAGCCGGCACCGCCGGCGGCGAGTCTCACAACAGCGGGGCTGGCGACGGCGGCTGCCCCCGCGGGCCGGCCGCTCCGCCTCCCCTCCCAGCCCGAACCGGCGCGCCCCGAACCGTCGCGCCTCGCCGCGGCGGCCGCGCCGTCGCTCGCGGAACATGCCGACACGGCCCGCACCAAGGGCCAGCACCCGGTAGATGCCTTTGCCGCGCTCAAGGAGCGGGCAGCGACCGCCCTGTTCGAGCGGATGGGCACGCGCTTCAACGATTCGGCGGTCAAGGAAGACGAACTGCGCGCCACCGCGCGCGACGAACTGATCCGCATCGTCGACGCCGAACAGGTGCCGCTGTCCACCGAGGAGCGCACCCGGCTGGTCCGCGACGTGGCGGATGACGTGTTGGGTTACGGGCCGCTCCAGCGGCTGCTGGATGACCCTGCGGTAACCGAGATCATGGTCAACCGGATGGACCAGATCTACGTGGAACGCAAGGGCCAGCTCACCCTGACCGATTCGCGCTTCAGCTCGGAGGACCACCTGCGCAAGGTGATCGAACGCATTGTCTCCAAGGTGGGTCGACGGATCGATGAGTCGTCGCCGCTCGTGGATGCGCGGCTTGAGGACGGCTCCCGCGTCAACGCAGTCATCCCCCCTCTGGCCGTCGGCGGCTCCTCGCTGACGATCCGAAAGTTCAGCAAGGTCCCGCTCACGGTGCGCAACCTGATCGACTTCGGCACGCTGACGCCCGAGATGGCGGAACTGCTAAACGCCTGTGTCCGCGCGAAACTGAACATCATCGTCTCCGGAGGTACCGGCACGGGTAAGACCACGCTGCTGAACGTCCTGTCCTCCTTCCTGCCGCACGACGAGCGCATTGTGACCATCGAGGACGCGGTGGAGCTCCAGATCCAGCAGGAGCATGTGGTGCGGCTGGAGAGCCGGCCGCCGAACACCGAGGGCAAAGGCGAGGTCACCATCCGCGACCTGCTGCGCAACTCCCTGCGCATGCGGCCGGACCGGATCGTGGTGGGTGAGGTCCGCGGCGGCGAGTCCCTCGACATGCTCCAGGCCATGAACACCGGCCACGACGGCTCGCTCTCGACCGTCCACTCGAACTCGCCGCGCGACGCCGTTGCCCGCCTCGAGACCCTGGTGCTGATGGCGGGCATGGATCTTCCCCTGCGCGCCATCCGCGAGCAGATCGCCTCGGCGGTGAACCTGATCGTGCAGATCTCGCGTCTGCGGGACGGCACCCGCCGCATCACCCACGTCACCGAGGTGCAGGGCATGGAGGGGGACATTGTCACCCTCCAGGATGCCTTCGTCTTCGACTACTCGGCCGGTGTGGACGCGCACGGCCGTTTCCTCGGCAAACCGGTGGCGACGGGGATCCGACCCCGCTTCATCGACCGCTTCGAGGACATGGGCATCTACGTTTCCCCCAACGTCTTCGCGGCCCCGCTTGCCCCGGCGGGCGTGAGCCGGCCATGACGCTGGCTGTCGGCGTCACCTTCCTGGCCACCGCCCTGCTGCTATTCGCCGTCGCCGTCCTGGTGCCGGGCGCGGCCCGCGTCCCACTGGACCGACGGCGGCCGGTCCAGGCCGCCCCGGACTCCTCGCTCAGTCGGTTCGCCGGCTCCGCTGTCAACCTTGCGGACGGCTTCTTCGCGCAGCGGAAGGTCAGGCTCTTCAACCGGGACGCCCTGGAGCAAGCGGGACTGCGCATGGGCCAGGGTGACTTCTACGTGCTGTTGGCGGTTGGCGCGTTCGTGGCGGCCCTGGCGGGCTTCGTCGTCGGCGGCGTCCTGCTTGCCCTCCTGATGGTCCTGCTCGCCCCGGTGGCCGGCCACTTGGCCCTCACGGTCCTGGCCGGCAAGCGCCGCGCCAAGTTCGACGACCAGCTGGGCGACACCCTGCAATTGCTGTCCGGCGGCTTGCGGGCCGGGCACAGCATCCTGCGGGCCATCGACGCGGCCGGCAGTGAATCGCAGAGCCCCACCGCGGAGGAAATGCGCCGCGTTATCACCGAGACCTCCCTGGGCCGCGACCTGCTGGCGTCGCTCAGCGACACCGCCGAGCGGATGCGCAATGAAGACTTTGTCTGGATTGCCCAGGCCATCCAGATCAACCGCGAGGTGGGCGGCAACCTCGCCGAGGTGCTGGACCAGGTCAACGAGACAATCCGCGAGCGCAGCGAGATCAAGGGCCACATCAAGTCCCTCGCGGCCGAAGGCAAGTTCTCGGCCTACATCCTGATGGCCATGCCAGTCGGCATTGTCCTCATGCTGATGTTGGTCAACCCCGGCTACATGAACGTGATGTTCACTAACCCGCTGGGCTGGGGCATGATCGCGGCCTCCGTGATCCTGATGACGATTGGTGGTCTGTGGATGCGCAAGATCATCGACTTGAAGTTCTGAGGCCCGGATGAGTCCCCTGATCCTCAGCGCCCTCCTTTTGATCTGCCTCCCCTCGGCCTACCTGACGTGGTCCGTCCTCTCCGTGGACCGCAAATCCCAACGCGCCATCCGGGAGATGCTCTCCCTGGGTACCGGACCGGTCGAGACCGCCGGGCCCAAAGAAAGAGCCCTGCTGGAGCGGATCGGCCACCGGCTGACTCCCCCGGCGTATGTCCGGAAACTTGACCGGCTCCTGTCCCTCGCCGGACGCCCGGCCTCGCTGCCGCTGGGGCGGGTGCTGGCAGCTAAACCGCTGCTGGGGCTGCTGGGCGCCGCCCTGGGCCTGTGGCTCGCCAGCACGCCGGCGCCGGTGCTCAAGCTGGTGGGGTTGTTTGTCATGCTCCTGGGCTACTTCATCCCGGACCTGTTGCTGTACAGCAAGGGCCAGGAACGCCAGAAGATCATGCAGCTGGAACTGGCCAACACGCTGGACCAGATGCTGATTTCGGTCGAGGCCGGCCTGGGCTTCGAGGGGGCCATGGCGCGCGCGGGTGAAAACGGCAAGGGACCGCTTGCCGAGGAACTGGTCCGAACCCTTCAGGACATGCAGGTGGGGCGCAGCCGGCGGGAGTCGTACCAGGCGCTGGCGGAGCGGACCAACATCCCGGAGCTGCGCAGCTTTGTCCAGGCCGTGGTGCAGGCCGACACCTACGGCATCGCCATCAGCCGCGTGCTCCGGATCCAGGCCAAGGTGATGCGCGTCAAGCGACGGCAGCGGGCCGAGGAAAAGGCCATGAAGCTGCCCGTGACCATCCTGTTCCCGCTGCTGTTCTTCATCTTCCCGGTGCTCTTCATCGCCATCCTGGGCCCTGCCGTGATCAACGCCATCGAGACTTTCAGCGGCCACTGACCGGCCACTGACCGGGCTGTAAGTTAGCCACTGAATTAGCCGTGGGATTGCCGGCGGCGGACCTGCACGAGCCCCGCCGAGGTACAGGAAAAGGACCGGACAAGGATAGCCACAAGGTTTCCGCAGGATACCCCGCCGCCTCCGACGCCGGTCCGGAGAGCTAGTACCGTAGTGCCATGTCTCTTTTAGCTGCCTGCCCCGACGACGCCGATGCGGGGGCCCTCCTCGCCGCCGACGCCCACGCCGGCGGGGCCGGGCTGACAGCGCCACCCTCCGCCCAGGTCCCAATCGTGGACCCCTCGGCCCTCCAGGACCTGGGCGAGCAGCTGAATAGTGCCGCCGTCGCCAAAGGCTTCGCCCGGGACTACGCACAGATGTGGGACCAGCGTTACGATTCGCTGGCCGGGGCCCTGGAGCGGCGGGACCAAGCCGCAGCGCTCGACGCCGTGCTGAGCCTCAAGACGTCCTCTTCGATGGTCGGCGGCCTCCGCCTGGCCGAACTCGCCGGCAGACTCGAGGAAGCAATCCGGGACGGGGACCTCGGACTGGCCGCGTCCCTCCTGGGCGATGTCGCCGCCCGCGGAAGCGAGACCGTGGACGAGCTCCAGTTCAGCTACATCCTCTGGGAGCGCTAGGAACGAGCAGGCGCCAGGCGGTAGCCGACGCCGCGCACGGTCTGGAGCCAGCGGGGCTGTACCGAGTCCTCACGGAGCTTCCGGCGCAGGTTGCCGATGTGCACCTCAACAGCACGTTCATCGGACTCGCTGATGTAGGCGTCGGCGCGGTAGTACTCTCCCCGCACCACCCGGACCAGCTCGGTCTTGGACTTCACCGTGCCGGCGCCCCGGAGCAGCGCGTGCAGGAGGTCGAACTCACTGCGGGTGAGGGCGAGTGGTTCGTCGTCGACCGTCACAGAACGCATCTCGGGATTCAGGGCCAGCCCGTTGTGGCGCAAGACGTTGTCCGTGACGGCAGCCTCGCCGCCCGGACGTGCCGACGCCGCGGCCAGCGCCCCCTGGCCGTCGTGCCGGGGCCTGCGCATCATCGCGGCCACACGGGCCCGCAGCTCGCGGGGGCGGAACGGCTTGGTCAGGAAGTCGTCGGCACCGGTGTGAAGGGCAGTCAGCGTGTCCAGTTCGTCGGTCCGCGCGGTCAACATGACGATGTACGCGTCACTGAACTGCCGGATCCGGCGCAGCACCTCAAAGCCGTCAATGTCCGGAAGTCCCACGTCGAGCGTGACCACGTTGGCTTCGCGCTGCCGGACAACGTCCACCCCTTCACGGCCCTCGGCCGCCGAATGCACCTCAAAGCCGGCTTGCCGGAGCACGGCCTCCACGAGATTGCGGACATCCGCGTCGTCCTCAACAACGACGGCCACCCCAAGGTCAGTCATGCCACCCTCACATCCGATGCAGCTCCGCCGGCCGGCGATGACTGTGCACCGCCGCCGTTCCTAAGCCGGGGCCCCATGCCCCGATACCTAGGCCGCACCCAAAGGGCCCGGCCTAGGCATGTCTTGCCACCATACCCACCCGGGACCGCGATACCGGTCTCCGGCGCAGTAACAAGGGCAATAGTTATAGGTTTAATGTCAAGCAGGTGTGACAGCAATGTAAACTCCAGTTGCGAGGAAGGGGCACGTGTCGTTGGCTGAACGGCTGTTTAGTGGAGCAGGCGTGGACCGCCGCCTGGACGCCCTGCACCCGCACGTCCGAGTGCTGCTCAGTCAGCTTCCCCTCACGCTGCTGTTCGGCGCCGGCCTGGCGGCAGCACCGGAGGTGTGGCACCTGCATCTGGCCAGCAGCTGGGGCCAGGCTGCCCTAGCACTCCATGCCGCGCTTGTCCTCGCCTGCATCCTCGTCCCGTGGCGACGGTTCGGGCCCCTGGCGCCCCTGGCTATCCCTCTTCTTGACCTCGCCGCGATCGGACTCAGCCGGGTCGCGGCCGCGGAGGTTCTGCCGGGCCTCGGAGTCCTGTCCGTTCTTCCGGTCGTCTGGATCGCTGCCTCCCAGCTCTCCCCCGCCGCCATCGTATCCATCAGCTTCCTGGGACCGCTGCTGGCAGGCCTTCCCTGGTACGTCGCTGCCGACGCAGACGAGGGCCCCGGGCGCATCGCCACCGTCCTGCTCCTTGCGCTGATGACCCTGGCGGTGGCGCTGGCCATGCAGTTCGCGAAGGCGCAGCTCCGCCGCCAGCAGCGCAAGGTCGAGGCCAAGGAGGTGGAGCTGCAGGAACTCCTCGCGGAGAGCCGGGAGCGCGAACGGCTGTTGAACACTATCCTGGACACCGTCGATGTCGGCATCGTCGCCATCGATGCGGAGGGACGGCGGCTGCTCACCAACAGCTGGCAGGCCGGGCTGGAGGCCTCGGCGGCGACGGAGGGCCCGGCCGGACCGGCGGACCCGGGCTGGGAGGACCAGCTGCTGCTGACCGGACGGGACCAGGCGACGCCGCTGCCACCGGCCCGGCGCCCGCTTCGCCGGGCCCAGCAGGGCGAGTCCTTCGCGGACCACCTGGTCTGTTTCGGCGAAGCGCCCGGCAGCCGGGTGGTATCCACCGGGGCGAGGCCGCTGAAGGACGACGACGGCGGCTTCGGCGGCGCCGTCGTCGTGTACAACGAGGTCACCGGGCTGGTCAATGCCCTCGCCGCCAAGGAGGACGTGGTCGCGACCGTCTCCCACGAGTTCCGGACACCGCTGACCTCGATCATTGGAAACCTTGACCTGGTCCTGGTCGATGAGCTGCCCCTGCCGGTGTTGCGCCGGATTGAGGTGGCGCAGCGCAATGCCGAGCGCCTGCTGGCCCTGGTCTCGGACCTGTTGATGTCCGCCAGCTCCGCGGTTCAGGTGCACCCGCGAAAAACCGACCTGGCCGGGCTGGTGGAGGCAAGCCTCGGATCTGCCCAGGCGCATGCCCAGTCCGCGCGGGTGTCACTGGCGATGGACGTGCCTGCGCCGCTGTGGGCCAACGTGGACCCGCTGCGGATCAGCCAGGCGCTGGACAACTTGGTCTCCAATGCCATCAAGTACTCCCCTGAGGGCGGCGCCGTGACCGTCACAGCACGGACCGGCGACGGCCGGGTGCTCCTGCGGGTCGAGGACAGCGGCATCGGTATGACCGCCGCGGACGCCGAACGGATCTTCACCCGCTTCTTCCGGAGCCCTGCCGTGCGGGACGGCGCGATCCCCGGGGCGGGGCTGGGCTTGTCCATCACCAAGGCGATCGTGGAAGGCCACGGCGGGTCCATCACCTGCAGCTCGCTCCCCGGCTGCGGCAGCACCTTTACCGTGGACCTGCCGCTGGAGGGTTCACCGCAGGCGTTCTAGCAGGCCGCCCCCTAGGCAGCTAGTCGGCAGCCTGTCGTGGCCGGTCCGCTATTCGCGGCGGGCCCGCGTCAGTTCGGCCCGTGCCAGCAGCCCTTCCGCGGAGGGATAGGCCACCTCTTCGAGGACCAGGGGGTGCGCGGCGGCGAGGACGGACCGCGCGTCACGCTGCCGGGCGATCAGCCGCTCGTGCAGCCATTCCGGCCGCTCCAGGCCGGCTCCGACGTAAAGCGCCGAGCCCACGAGCGAGCGGACCATGTTGTGACAGAAGGCGTCCGCCTGGACCGTGGCGACAATGACGCCGTCGGCGCCGCGGGTGAACTCGAAACGCTGCAGCTCACGGATGGTCGTGGAGCCTTCGCGGGGCTTGCAGTAGGAACGGAAATCCTGCAGTCCCAGCAACTGGGCGGCACCCTCGTTCAGCAACCCAGTGTCCAGCTGCTCCTTGTGCCAGAGGGTCGAGTGCCGTCCAAGCGGGTCCCACCGGGCAGCGCCGTCGGCGATCCGGTAGCTGTAGCGCCGCCAGAGCGCGGAGAAGCGGGCGTCGAACCCTTCCGGCGCCACGGCCGCCTTGTGCACTTCGATGGCCCCGCTGAGCTCGCCCAGTCCCCGGCCCAGGGCGCCGCGAAGCCGGCGCAGCAGCGCAACAGCAGGGTCAAGTTCGGCGCCCCGGTTCAGTCCCCGCCACTCCGCCTCGCTGAGGTCCAGGTGCACCACCTGACCGCGTGCATGCACGCCCGCGTCGGTGCGGCCGGCCACGGTGACGCGGACCGGCCGGCGGATCAACAGGGCAAGGGCTTCCTCGAGGACGCCCTGGACGGTACGCCGCCCGGGCTGCAGCGCCCAGCCACTGAACGGGCCGCCGTCGTACGAAAGATCCAGCCGGATACGCAAAAACCCGCCGCCCCCCAGATCGGGGGCAGCGGGTTTGAGCTCGTTCATAGACTTAAGTCTATAAGAAGGTTTTAGCGAATTACTTCGCGTCCTTCTCGGTCTCAGCGGCAGCTTCCTCAGCGGCCGGAGCCTCTTCGGTCTCCGCGGCTTCGGTCTCAGCGACCTCGGCCTCGGGTGCTTCTTCAGCTTCGGTCTCGGCGACCGGAGCGGCTTCAGCCTTGTCAGCGTCCTTCTTCTCAGCGTCGCGCTTGGCAGCGGAAGTAGCCTCCGCTACCACGGCCTGCTTGGCGGAAACCGGCTCGAGGACCAGTTCGATGACAGCCATGGGAGCGTTGTCGCCCTTACGGTTGCCGATCTTCGTGATGCGGGTGTAGCCGCCGTCGCGGTTCTCCACTGCCTGTGCAATGTCGGTGAACAGCTCGTGGACGACGCCCTTGTTGCTGATCAGGCCGAGTACACGACGGCGGGAAGCCAGGTCGCCACGCTTGGCGAAAGTCACCAGACGCTCTGCGTAGGGCTTCAGTCGCTTGGCCTTGGTCACCGTGGTGGTGATCCGCTTGTGCTCGAACAGGGATGCTGCCAGGTTCGCGAGCATGAGACGCTCGTGAGCCGGGCCGCCTCCGAGGCGCGGACCCTTAGTGGGGGTAGGCATAACTATTTCTCCTCATATGGAAGCCGGCGGGCTGTGCACGCTGCGGTGCGTCCAGCCTGCTGGCCAAGATCTGTTTTAGAGCTCGTCGTCGCTGAAAGCGGCGTCGTCCTCTTCGATGGCTGCGGCGCGGGCTGCGAGATCGAAACCGGGAGGGGAGTCCTTGAGGGACAGACCCAGTTCAACAAGCTTTGCCTTGACCTCATCGATGGACTTCGCACCGAAGTTACGGATGTCCATCAGGTCAGCCTCGGAGCGGGCAACGAGTTCACCCACGGTGTGGATGCCCTCACGCTTGAGGCAGTTGTAGGAACGGACGGTGAGGTCCAGATCCTCGATCGGCAGGGCCATGTCTGCTGCCAGGGCAGCATCCGTCGGCGACG
>Ga0213837_1001588_pt1 | contig 11920 bp, 7 predicted proteins | sample SWPATP12_FD_160572 | JGI IMG/M metagenome (GOLD analysis project Ga0213837, IMG submission 160572) | Coastal seawater microbial communities from Marineland, Florida, United States - SWPA TP1 #2 | ecosystem: Environmental > Aquatic > Marine > Coastal | place: USA: Florida | collected 2016-08-06
AAGGACAGGGCAACCATGTCCACGCCGCGGCGCATGGCCCAACGCAGATCGTCCTCGTCCTTTTCGCTCAGCGCCGGCACGTTGACGGCCACGCCGGGCAGGTTAATGCCCTTGTTGTTCGAGACCCAGCCGCCGACGATCACCTGGGCGACCACCTTGACGTCGTCGACGTCGATGGCGCGCAAGGCTACCTTGCCGTCGTCGATCAGCAGGGCATCGCCCGGGTTGACGTCCTCGGTGAGGCTCTTGAGCGTCGTGGAGCAGATGTCCTTGGTGCCGGGGACGTCCTCGGTGGTGATCGTGAACGTGTCACCGACCTCGAGGAGGTGCGGTCCGTCAACGAAGCGGCCGAGGCGGATCTTCGGGCCCTGCAGGTCGGCCATGATGGCCACGGCCTTGCCGAGCTGTCCCGCTGCCTTGCGGACGTTTTCGTAGGTGTTGTCGTGCACGGAGTAATCACCGTGGCTCATGTTCATGCGTGCCACGTCGACGCCGGCTTCCAGCACGGCAAGCGTGTTGTCAAAGCTTGCGATTGCCGGTCCGAACGTGGCCACGATTTTAGCGCGTCTCATATACCTACCCTAGTGGTCTGTTGCATGGATGAAGTTGAAGCGGGTGTGAATCCCAGATGACCGGACAACCAGTGACCGGACGGACTACAGAACGGCCATCGCGCGGTCGGTCGGCGCCACAGGTGCCGGCAGGATGGTGCTGCCCATCAGGAACTTGTCCACCGCTGCGGCGCAGGCGCGCCCCTCGGCGATGGCCCAGACGATGAGCGACTGTCCGCGGCCGGCGTCGCCGGCGACGAAGATGCCTTCGGTGTTGGTCATGTAGTAACCGTCGCGGGCCACGTTGCCGCGGCCGTCGAAGTCTGCGCTGACCTGCTCGGCGATGCCGGCCGGTTCGGCGCCGGTGAAGCCAAGGGACAGGAAGACGAGGTCCGCGGGGATGATCCGCTCGGTGCCGGCCTTCGGGAGGCGCTTGCCGTCGACGAATTCCGTTTCCGCGACCTTGACGCCGGTGAGTTTGCCGTTTTCCCCGACGAACTCCACGGTGGAGGCAAGATAGGTGCGTTCGCCGCCTTCCTCGTGGGCGCTGGCGACCTCGAAGAGCGTGGGGAAGGTCGGCCACGGCTGGTGGCCGGCACGCTCGACCGGCGGCTGCTTGCCGATGGCCAGGGTGGTCACGGACGCGGCCTGGTGCCGGTGCGCGGTGCCGAGGCAGTCCGCGCCGGTGTCGCCGCCGCCCAGGATCACCACGTGCTTGCCCGCGGCGTTGATCTGGTTCTTCACGGTCTCCCCCGCCACCACGCGGTTGGCCGGCACGAGGTAGTCCATGGCGAAGTGGACGCCCTCGAGTTCGCGGCCCGGGATCGGCAGGTCACGCGGGACGGTGGCGCCGGTCGCGATCACGACGGCGTCGTACCGGCGGCGCAGCTGCTCCCACGTCACGTCGGTGCCGACGGCCACGCCGGTGCGGAACCGGGTGCCTTCCGCCTTCATCTGCTCGAGCCGGCGGTCCACCTGCTCTTTTTCCATCTTGAAGTCGGGGATGCCGTACCGCAGGAGCCCGCCGATCTTGTCGTCGCGCTCGTAGACCGCCACGGTGTGACCCACCCGGGTCAGCTGCTGGGCGACGGCGAGCCCGGCCGGGCCGGAGCCGACGACGGCGACCGTCTTGCCGGTCAGTCGGGCCGGCGGCAGCGGGTTGACCCAGCCGTTCTCGAAGGCCTGGTCCACGATCGAGACCTCGACCTGCTTGATGGTCACCGCAGGCTGGTTGATGCCGAGCACGCAGGAGGCCTCACAGGGGGCCGGGCACAGCCGGCCCGTGAACTCGGGGAAGTTGTTGGTGGCGTGCAGCCGCTCCATCGCTTCCTCGCCCTTGTCCCGCCAGATGAGGTCGTTCCATTCCGGGATCAGGTTGCCCAGCGGGCAGCCCTGGTGGCAGAACGGGACGCCGCAGTCCATGCAGCGGCCGGCCTGGGCCTTCAGGACACCCTTTTCCTGGGCCTCGTAGACCTCTTTCCAGTCCATGATGCGGACCGGAACGGGACGGCGGGGCTGGGTTTCGCGCTGACGTACTTTCAGAAATCCGCGTGGATCAGCCACCGGTCACCTCCAGGATTCGAGACCAAACTTCTTCGCCGTCGGGGTCAAGGCCCTCTTCGATGGCGTCAAGACGGGTTTGCAGGACGGCCGCGTAGTCGCGCGGCAGCACCTTGGTTATGCGGGCTGCGGTGTCATCGAAGTTCTCGAGGAGCCGGGCCGCGTTGAGCGATTCGGTTTCCTCGAAGTGCTTGACGAGCAGCCCGTGGACGATGTCGCGGTCCTCGGCGTCGAGCTCGCGCAGCTGCAGCTCGCCGGACTCGAGGGCCTGCTTGTTGACGCGTTCGGTCTGCAGGTCCAGCACGTAGGCCGTACCGCCGGACATGCCGGCGCCGAAGTTGCGGCCGGTGCGGCCGATGATGAGCGTCTGGCCGCCGGTCATGTATTCGCAGCCGTGGTCGCCGATGCCTTCGACCACCGCGGTGGCGCCGGAGTTGCGGACCAGGAAGCGTTCGCCCACCTGGCCGCGCAGGAACATCTCGCCGCTCGTGGCGCCGTAGCCGATCACGTTGCCGGCAATCACGTTGCGTTCGGCCGGGAACACGTTGGTGCGGTCCGGCCGGACGATGATGCGGCCGCCGGACAGGCCCTTGCCGACGTAGTCGTTGGAGTCGCCGAACATGCGCAGCGTGATGCCGGCCGGCAGGAACGCCCCGAGTGACTGGCCGGCGGTGCCGTTGAGCGTGATGTCAATGGTGTCCGTGGCCAGGACGTCGGTGCTGAAGGTCTTCGTGACCACATGGCCGAGCATGGTGCCGACGGAGCGGTCCGTGTTGATGACGTTCACCGAGACCTTCACCGGCGTGCGATCGCTAAGGGCTTCGGCAGCCATGGCGATCAGGCGCTGGTCGAAGTGCTTGTCCAGCTCGTGGTTCTGGCCGGTGAGGTTGCGCAGCGGGGCGTCGTCGTCGAACTCGAGGCCGTGGAGGATCGGGTCCAGGTCCAGCCCCTCGGCTTTCCAGTGGTTGATCGCGTCGCGGGAGTCGAGCATCTCGGCGTGGCCGATGGCTTCCTCGATGCTGCGGAAACCCAGTTCCGCCAGGATTTCGCGGACCTCTTCGGCGAGGAATTCGAAGAAGTTCACCACGAATTCGGGCTTGCCGTTGAACCGGGAGCGCAGCTCGGGGTTCTGGGTCGCGACGCCCACCGGGCAGGTGTCCAGGTGGCAGACGCGCATCATGATGCAGCCGGAGACCACCAGCGGGGCGGTGGCGAAACCGAACTCCTCGCCGCCGAGCAGCGCGGCGATCACGACGTCGCGGCCGGTCTTGAGCTGGCCGTCCACCTGCACCACCACGCGGTCGCGCAGGCCGTTGAGCATGAGCGTCTGCTGGGTCTCGGCGAGGCCGAGTTCCCACGGGACACCGGCGTGCTTGAGCGAGTTCAGCGGCGAGGCGCCGGTACCGCCGTCGTGCCCGGACACCAGGACGACGTCGGCCTTCGCCTTGGTAACGCCGGCCGCCACGGTGCCGATCCCGACCTCCGAGACGAGCTTTACGTGCACGCGGGCCGAGGGATTGGCACGCTTGGCGTCGTAGATCAGCTGCGCGAGGTCCTCGATCGAGTAGATGTCGTGGTGCGGGGGCGGCGAAATGAGGCCGACGCCGGGGGTCGAGTGCCGCGTGCGGGCCACCCAGGGGTAGACCTTCTGCGCCATCAGCTGGCCGCCTTCGCCGGGCTTGGCACCCTGCGCCATCTTGATCTGGATGTCGTCGGCGTTGGACAGGTACAGGCTCGTGACGCCGAAGCGGCCGGAGGCGATCTGCTTGACCGCGGAACGGCGGGTGGGATCGAGCAGGCGGTCCACGTCCTCGCCGCCTTCACCGGTGTTGGACTTGCCGCCCAGCCGGTTCATGGCGATTGCGAGGGTCTCGTGGGCTTCCTGCGAGATGGAGCCGTAGCTCATGGCGCCGGTGGAGAACCGCTTGACGATGCTGGAGACGGGCTCCACTTCCTCGAGCGGCACCGCGGGGCGCAGGCCGGCCTTGAACTTCAGGAGCCCGCGCAGGGTCATGAGGTTCTCGGACTGGTCGTCAACGCCGCGGGTGTAGGCCTTGAAGATGTCGTAGCGGCGTTCACGCGTGGCGTGCTGCAGCCGGAACACGGTCTCCGGGTTGAACAGGTGCGGTTCGCCGTCGCGGCGCCACTGGTATTCGCCGCCGCCGAGCAGGGGCTGGTGCGGCAGTTCGATGCCGTTCTCGGGGTAGGCCATGCGGTGCCGCGCCAGGACTTCGGCGGCGATGACGTCGAGGCCGACGCCGCCGAGCTGGGAGTGCGTGCCGGAGAAGTACTCGTCCACGAGGTCCTGGCCGAGGCCGAGCGCTTCGAAGGTCTGGGCGCCCGTGTAGGAGGCGACCGTGGAGATGCCCATCTTGGACATGATCTTCAGGACGCCCTTGCCGAGGCCCTTGATCAGGTTGTAGACGCCGTCCTGCGGGGTGACTCCGACGACGTCGCCGGAGGCGATGAGCTGTTCCACGGATTCCATGGCCAGGTAGGGGTTCACGGCGGAGGCGCCGTAGCCGATCAGCACGGCGACGTGGTGCGTCTCGCGGACGTCGCCGGCCTCGACCACGAGGGCGGTCTTGGTGCGGTTGGCGCTGCGCAGCAGGTGGTGGTGCACGGCGCTGACGAGCAGCAGGGACGGGATCGGCGCCCACTGGGCGTTCGAGTCACGGTCCGAGAGCACCACGTACTGGACGCCGCGGTTGATCGCGCCGGAGACCTGCTCGCAGATTTCGGTGAGCCGGGCGCGGAGGGCGTGCTCGCCGCCTTCGGGGCGGTACAGTCCGCGGACCTTCATGGCGACCTTGTCGCCGTCGGCGCTTTCGATGTTCGCGATCTTGGCGAGCTGGTCGTTGTTGATCACGGGGAACGGCAGCGAGACCTGAGGCTGCCGGACCTGCTTGGTGTCCAGCAGGTTGCCGTTCGGTCCGATCGCACACGTCAGGGACGTGACGAGCTCTTCACGGATGGCGTCCAGCGGGGGGTTCGTGACCTGCGCGAAGGACTGCACGAAGTAGTCGAACAGCAGCCGCGGGCGCTTGGACAGCACCGCCACCGGGGTGTCGGAGCCCATGGCACCGAGCGGTTCGGCACCGGTGCGGGCCATCGGGCCGAGCAGGATCTTCAGTTCCTCGGTGGTGTAGCCGAAGGTCCGCTGGCGGATGTTGACCGAGGCGGCGGTGTGGACCACGTGCTCGCGCTCGGGGAGGTCCTTGAGGTCGATCAGGTTGTCCTTGAGCCATTCCGCCCAGGGGTTCGCGGCGGCGACCTCAGCCTTGACCTCGGCGTCGTCGATGATCCGGCCGGCGCCGGTGTCCACGAGGAACATCTTGCCCGGCGAGACGCGGCCCTTCTTGACCACCTTGGAGGGTTCGACGTCGATCACGCCGACTTCGGAGGCGAAGACGATCAGCCCGTCCTCCGTGATCCAGTACCGGCCCGGGCGCAGTCCGTTGCGGTCCAGCGTGGCCCCAACCAGGTTGCCGTCCGTGAAGGACACGGCCGCGGGGCCGTCCCAGGGCTCCATGAGCATGGAGTGGTACTCGTAGAAGGCGCGGCGCGCGGGATCCATGGTGGCGTGGTTTTCCCACGCTTCCGGGATCATCATCATGATCGAGTGGGTGATGGGCCGGCCGGAGAGCCAGAGCAGCTCCGCGACCTCGTCGAACGAGGCGGAGTCCGAGGCACCGGGGGTGCAGATCGGGAACAGTTCTTCGGGCGAGTCGCCCAGCAGCGGGCTGGCGAGCTGCGACTGCCGTGCCCGCATCCAGTTGCGGTTGCCCTTGACGGTGTTGATCTCGCCGTTGTGCGCGATGGTGCGGAACGGCTGGGCCAGGGGCCAGGACGGGAACGTGTTTGTGGAGAAGCGTGAGTGGACAATCGCGAGCTTGGTCTTGAAGCGCTTGTCCGAGAGGTCCGGGTAGAACGGCTCGAGCTGGGCGGTGGTGAGCATGCCCTTGTAGACGATGGTCCGGGAGGACAGCGACGGGAAGTACACGCCGAACTTGTTCTGGGCACGCTTGCGGATCCGCCAGGCGCGGGAATCGAGTTCGTTGCGTTCGAGGGTTTCGCCGGTGCTGGAGGCGAAGAACGGCTGCGCGAAGTACGGCATGCAGGCCCGTGCCATGGCCCCGACCAGGTCCGCCACGATCGGGACCTCACGCCAGCCCAGGACCGTCAGGCCCTCGTCCGCGGCAAGTCCTTCGATGCCGAGCCGGGCGGCGTCGGATTCGCGCTGCTCGGCCGGCAGGAAAGCGGTTCCCACGACGTACTGGCCGGGGGCGGGGAGTTCGAAGTCGGTGACTGCGCGGAAGAATTCGTCCGGAACCTGCATGAGGAGGCCGGCGCCGTCGCCGGTACCTTCATCCGCGCCGACGGCGCCGCGGTGTTCGAGGTTGCGCAGTGCGGTCAGGGCCGCGTCGACGATGTCATAGCCCGGCTCGCCGCGGAGCGTGGCGATGATGGCCAGGCCGCAGGCGTCCTTCTCGTTCTCCGGGTTGTAGAGTCCGGCAGCGGCCGGAATCGACGCGAAGCGTGCGAAGGGTGACGTGGCAGCCGACGGCTGGTCCGGATCGGACCAGCTGGGACTGTGAAGAGTTTGGGTCATTGGAGACGTCCTTCCTCCTGATCGTGCGTATGGGAGGGACAACATTGGCCCCACTCAGCAAGCCGGTGTGACGGGCGCAACAGAGTGTTTTTCTAACTGGAATTGTAGGCCAGCCCGGCCTCCTGTACTAACAGTTACGCAGGTGCTGGCCCGGGCTTGCCTGGACAGCGTCTATCTGCTGTCCGCAACAATCCCTCTTGCCACGACGCTGTGGGGTCGGGTCCTGCGAGCGGTAGCTCCGCAACCCGAGTTGCCGGGGCCGAGCTACTTGGTGCCCTCAGCCTCCGGAGCGGTTCCAGTTGCCTGGCGGCCGGATACTCCGGCTGCCGGAACTCCCGCGGCGGACGTGGTGCCGCCGGTGGAGTCCTTGCTCGCATCAGCTTCTGCGCCCGCGGATGCGGATGCCGGAGCCGATGCGGGAACTGGCCCGCTTTGGTTATTCCGGAGATTAGCACGGGATTCACTATCTGAGACAGCCGCGTCCGCATGGTGGATGCCTGCTTTGTCCGCGGGGACGGCGCCAGCGGTGCTGTCAGCGGCGTCGCTGGTGTCCGCCCCGGCCTCGGCAGTGTCGACGTCGGTCGTGCGGTCGGCGTCGGCACTTTCGACGTCGACGGGGGCCGCCTCGGCGGCCGGCTTGTCCCCTGCCGGTTCGCGGCCCGGGAGGAACGGGGTGTCCGGCCCCGAGGGCTTGCGCAGTCCGAGGAGGATGAAGGCGATCAGGGCACCCGCCAGGACAAAGATGCTGGTCCAGACGTTGAGCCTGGTGGTAATACCGAAAAGGCTGATCTGCTCGGCGTCGTCGATCCGCATGGCTTCGATCCAGACCCGGCCCAGCGTGTAGTAGACGGCGTAGAGGCAGAAGAGGCGGCCGCGGCGGAAGCTGAACTTCCGGTCCAGGGCCAGCAGGATCGCGACGCCGGCGAGGTTCCACAGGGATTCGTAGAGGAACGTCGGGTGGAAGAGCGTGTCGGTCGGCATGCCGGCCGGGAAATTCGGGCTGGTGGGGTCGATCTGCAGTCCCCACGGCAGCGTGGTGGGGCCGCCGAACAGCTCCTGGTTGAAGTAGTTGCCCCACCGGCCAATCGCCTGGGCCAGCAGCAGCCCGGGGGCCGCCGCATCCAGGAACGCGCTCAGCTTCACCCCGGCACGCCTGCAGCCTATCCAGGCGCCCACGGCGCCCAGCACGACCGCGCCCCAGATGCCCAGGCCGCCGCGCTGGATCTGCGGAATCAGGGAGAGGTCGCCCGTGCCGTCGAATCCGGGGCCGAAGTAGGCATCCGGCGAGGAGAACACGTGGTAGAGCCGGCCGCCGATGATGCCGAACGGGATGGCCCAGATGGCGATGTCCCAGACGCTGCCCTCGGGCGCACCGCGGCGCGCCCAGCGGACGGACGTGAGCCAGAGGCCGGCAACGATCCCGGCGAGGATGCACAGGGCGTAGGCATGGATGCGCAGTGACCCCCACGGCAGCGGGATGTCGAATCCGGACCAGCTAGGGCTCGGAATGCTCGCGGGAATCATCGCCGCCGCGTGGAGGACTGACTGCATTGCTTACGCTTCTTCCTTGGTAAGGCCGGTGCTGAGGTCTTTCGTCAAGGAGGCTACCGCATCCACGCCGCCGTCCCGGATGGCCGCGACGAGGGCGGTGCCGACAATCACGCCGTCGGCATATTCGGCGATCTCGCGGACGTGGGCCGCGGTGGAGACACCCAGGCCCACGCAGACGCGTTCGGCGCCTGCGGCGTGCGCGGCGGCGACGACATCCTTGGCCGCGGAACTGACCGAGGTCCGGGCGCCGGTGACACCCATGATGGAGACGGCGTACACGAACCCGCGGCTCGCCTCGACGGTCCGCTTCATGCGTTCCGGGGAGGACGAAGGGGCCACGAGGAACACCCGGTCCAGTCCGTACCTGTCAGAGGCAGCCATCCATTCGGCAGCTTCGTCGGGGATGAGGTCCGGGGTGATGAGCCCGGCTCCCCCGGCCTCGGCAAGGCGGCGGGAAAACTCGTCCACGCCCATCCGGACCACGGGGTTCCAGTAGGTCATGACCAGGACTGCGGCGTCGGTCTTGCTCGTGATGCCGCGGACGACGTCGAAGACCTCCCGGACGTGGAAGCCCTTGGCGAGGGCCTCGGTGGTGGCCGCCTGGATGACCTGGCCGTCCATGACCGGGTCGGAGTACGGGATGCCGATTTCGATGAGGTCGGCGCCGTTCTCGGCCAGGGCGATGCCGGCGGCAATGGTGGCCTCGACGCTCGGGAAGCCGGCGGGAAGGTAGCCGATCAGCGCTGCCCGGCCCTGGGCGCGGGCGCGGTCAATGGCCGCGGCCGACTTGCTGGCGTGCTGCGCGGCGGCCTGACTGCCGCCGTCCTGGGTGCTGCTCACAGCTGTTCCCCCTCTTTGGCGATTGTGGCTTCGGGCGAATCCTTGTCCAGCAGGTCGAACCATTCCGCGGCGGTGGCCACGTCCTTGTCGCCGCGGCCGGAGAGGTTCACGATCACGATCTTGTCTGCTGCTTTGCCCCCGGGGCCGGCCTCGGCCGCGAGCCGCTGACCCACCTTGATGGCGCCGGCGAGGGCGTGGGCGGACTCGATGGCGGGGATGATGCCCTCGGTGCGGCACAGGAGGCGGAAGGCCTCCATGGCTTCGCTGTCCGTGATGGGCTCGTAGCTGACCCGGCCGATGTCGGCGAGGTAGGAGTGCTCGGGGCCGACCCCGGGGTAGTCCAGGCCCGCGGAGATCGAGTGCGACTCGATGGTCTGGCCGTCGTCGTCCTGCATGAGGTAGGAGCGCGCGCCGTGCAGCACACCGGGCTTCCCGAGGGTGATGGTGGCCGCGTGGCGACCGGTTTCGACGCCCTCGCCGCCGGCCTCGAAGCCGTAGATCTTGACGGAGGGGTCATCGAGGAAGCCGTGGAAGATGCCGATGGCGTTGGAGCCGCCGCCGATGCAGGCGCAGACGGCATCCGGAAGCCGGCCCGTCTGGTCCAGGATCTGGGCGCGGGCTTCCTCGCCGATCACTTCGTGGAAGTAGCGGACCATGGCCGGGAACGGGTGCGCGCCGGCGGCGGTGCCCAGCAGGTAGTGCGTGTTGCCCACGTTGGCCACCCAGTCGCGCAGGGCCTCGTTGATGGCGTCCTTGAGCGTCTGGGATCCGTTGGTCACCGGGATGACGGTGGCGCCGAGGAGTTCCATCCGGGCCACGTTGAGTGACTGCCTGCGGCAGTCTTCGGCGCCCATGTAGACCACGCATTCCAGGCCGAGCAGGGCCGCGGCCGTGGCGCTGGCGACGCCGTGCTGGCCGGCGCCGGTTTCAGCGATGACACGGGTCTTGCCCATCCGCTTGGCGAGCAGCGCCTGGCCCAGGACGTTGTTGATCTTGTGCGAGCCGGTGTGGTTGAGGTCTTCGCGCTTGAGGAAGATCCGCACACCGCCGGCATGCTCGGCGAAACGCTTGGCCTCGGTCAGCAGGGACGGCCGGCCCGAGTAGTTCTTGTTCAGGTCGGCGATCTGGGCCGTGAACTCGGGATCCGCCTTGGCCTTCTCGAAAGTATCCTCAAGCTCGTCCAGGGCCGCGATGAGCGACTCCGGCATCCACCGGCCGCCGTAGTTCCCGAAGTAGGGTCCCGGGGCGTGCCGCAGGGACGGTTCGCCCTGCGTCGGATGCTCCTGGGGGCGGTCGCCCTGCAGGAACGCGTCCACGGCACTTTCGTCAGAGCCGGCTGCTGGCGCATCGACCATCAGTCTCACCATCCTGTTCCACTGCTAGCTTTGGGGATCTGCACACGAGATCCGCTCATTGGCCGGGCAATTGCGGGCCCGGTACCGCTCGCGGCCCGGGCGGATACGCCAGGACCGGCCGGCCTCAGGCGCGGGCGGCGATTGCCGTTGCGCCGGCGGCCATAAATTCTGCGATCCGCTCGCGGGGCGTCGAGTCGCTGACCAGGGCCTCGCCGACCAGGACCGCGTTGGCGCCGCGTGACGCGTAGTGCCTGACGTCCTCGACATCGCGCACCCCGGACTCGGCGACCACGAGGGCGCCGGCGGGAATGCCGCCGGCCAGTTCCGCGAAGACGGAACGGTCGACGTCGAGCGTCTTGAGGTTGCGCACGTTGACGCCGATGATCCGGGCCTCGGCGGCCACGGCGCGCTCGATTTCCCCGGCGGTATGGGTTTCCACGAGCACGTTCATGCCGAGCTCGCGGCTCAGGGCCGTGAAGTCGCGCAGCTGGGCGTCGGAGAGCGAGGCCACGATGAGCAGGATTAGGTCGGCGCCGTGGGCCCGGGCTTCCCATATCTGGTACTCGTCGATCATGAAGTCCTTGCGGAGCAGCGGAATGTCCACAGCCGCCCGGACGGCGTCGAGGTCGGCCAGCGAGCCGCCGAAGCGGCGCTCCTCGGTCAGGACGCTGATCACGGCCGCCCCGCCGGCGGCGTACTGCGCGGCGAGGGACGCGGGATCGGCGATGTCCGCGAGCGGGCCTTTGGACGGGCTCCGGCGCTTGACCTCGGCAATCACTGTGAGCTGGTCCCGCGGACTGGAGTTCCCGCCGAGGGCGGCCCAGGCGTCACGGGCCGGCGCCGCCGCGGCCGCGCGCTCCTTCAGTTCCGCGAGCGTGACGAGACGCTGGCGCGCCTCCATATCCTCCCTGACACCGGCATTGATGTCGTCGAGAACGCTCACGCTCAGTGGCCGGAGTTCTTCAGCTTGCTGCCGCCGACGCCGTAGCCGGCCTTGCGCATGGCCCAGCCGGCCAGCAGGCCGATCACCATGACCACTGCACCGGCAATGAAGACGGGCGTGTTGGCGATCACGAAGGCGATGGACGCAATGAGGGCGCCGATCAGCATCACGATCACACAGGTCCACGCGGCCGGGCTGTTGCCGTGACCCGGCGCTTCGCTGTGGTCGACGTCGTCGTAGACACCCTTCGGCGCAGCGGACGTGGATGCGGAAACAGTGGCTTTGCTCATTGAAATCTCCTCAGGATAAATACTGCTTACATTCTGCCATTTTTTGGCCGTGCTATTGGCCGTGTTGCCGGCGGCGGTGCCGGGCGCGCCCGTGGCATCGGCTCAGGTGGGGTCATCCCCCCGGGACAACCGGTCCCAGCTATCGATCTCGTCGACGGGCGCGGCCGGGGCAGTACCACCGACCGCAGTCCCGCCGGCGGCGGGGATGGCGGCTGCCG
>Ga0213837_1001590_pt1 | contig 11910 bp, 11 predicted proteins | sample SWPATP12_FD_160572 | JGI IMG/M metagenome (GOLD analysis project Ga0213837, IMG submission 160572) | Coastal seawater microbial communities from Marineland, Florida, United States - SWPA TP1 #2 | ecosystem: Environmental > Aquatic > Marine > Coastal | place: USA: Florida | collected 2016-08-06
CGCACGGCGGACGAAGCCTGGGGTCACCACGGTCACGGCACCGTACCTGACCGGGACCTGCAGCGCCTGGACACCGCGGAGCGCACGTCCGGCCGTGAGGCGCAGCAGCGGCGCGGGAAGCACCGGGCCGAGCAGGACGAAAAGGGCGTTGGACACGATTCCGGCCGAGCCAGCGGCGGGGCGGCTCAGCTGCTTCTGCACGGCCCGGCGACGGCGGTCCGAGAAGCTGGCGATCAGCACCCTGTCGTGCAGGCCGAACCGTTCGATCGCCGCGGCCAGGGTGTCCACCGAGTTCCAGTCCTTAACGTCGAGGTTGAACCGGACGTCAGGGAGGGCCGCGGCGAGTTCCTCGAAGAGCGGGATGGGCTCCGCGCCCCCGATCCTTGCCCGGGCGACGGTCTCCGCCGGGAGCTCCGAGATCCGGCCGTGGCCGTCCGTGACCCGGTCCAGGGTTTCGTCGTGGAACAGCAGCAGGACGCCGTCGGCGGTGGTGTGCACGTCCGTCTCCAGATACCGGAACCCCAGTTCGACGGCGGCGCGGAACGCCGCCATGGAATTCTCCATCCCGTCCCGGGAGAAGCCGCGATGGGCCATGGCCACGGGAAGGTCCGGGCCGTCCCCGGCGGCCGAGCCGGAGGCAAAAAAGGGGTGCGGGGCGCTCACTCCTGAAGCCTAGCGGAGCACGGCACGGCACGGCAGCGCACGGCACGGCATGGCAGCTTCACGGGCGGGCCTTAGGCTGGAGCGACAGAATAGGTGTTCTGATGGGGGACCACATATGAACCGACTTACGTTCGGCACTGCCACAGCCATCATCGCGCTCTCTTTGGCGTCGTGTTCTTCATCCGATGCCACGCCCCCGCCGGCGGATGGCGGAACGTTTGAGACGATTAACGAATTGAAGGAAGCAGTGGAATCCGCCGGCCTGGCATGCCCGGAGCTGGTCTTGGACAAGCCTCCCTCCAAGTTCGCCGAATCCTCGGGGAACTGCGGCGAGTTCATATCCCTGGCGATCTACTCTGACGACGCCTATTTGCAGTCGCAGCTTGATTTCTGGCGGCCGGCCGGGCAACGTTCGGTCAATGTCGGCAAGAACTGGACCGTCGCCAGCGACGACCCGACACGTATCCAGAAGAGCCTGGGCGGCACCGTCCTTCACACCGGGCCGTAGCTGCCTCTGAAGCAGGGATCATGACAGCGATCCCTGTCCGGGTGCCCTGACAGGATCTCCGGAACGGGGCAGGAACGACTCCCCCGCCGCCGCTCCCCATTCTCCGCAGTGCGCAGCGGGGCTGAGCCGGGCACCCCCGCTGCGGGGCGGAGTCCCGGCATGGGCGGGATCAGTTGGTGTGCGGGAAAATCTCCACGCCGTCGCTGCAGTGCAGCAAGGTGCGGCCCCGGCCGCCGTCGAGGTCCACCCAGACGGCGGTGTGGTCCGCCGTGACGGCGTCCACCCGGCCTGCGGTCTCGTAGCCGGGCGCCAGCCTGACGCTCACCCGGTCGCCCTGCTGCAGGCTCTTCCAGTGCGCGTCCGGTGCCGCCGGGCGCAGGGGCGCGTCGTCCATGTTCTTTGTGCGGTACCTGGCCATGATGTCCCACCGTCAGTCAGCTGTTCCGTCGTGAGATTTCAGCGTAGGACGCCAAGGTGAACGCCAGTTGACCGGTAGCTGGGAGTCCGGTGTCTGGGCGCGGGTGGCCGGGGCCTTGTTGACCCGGGCAGGCGGGGTGCTTGTCCGTGGCCCCGGGTCAGCGCAGCCGGACACCCAGGGCGGCCAGTTTGGCCTCGAGGATCTGGGCGACGCCGTCGTCGTCGAAGTGCGGCGCCTGCTGGCCGGCGGCGAGGATGGCTTCCGGGTGGCCGCTGGCCATCGCGTAGCCGTCGCCGGCCCAGCGCAGCATCTCGATGTCGTTGGGCATGTCCCCGAAGGCCACCACGTCGGCGGAGGCGACGCCGAGGGAGGCGGCGTATTCGGCGAGGGTGACGGCCTTGTTGACGCCGGGCAGGGACAGCTCCAAGAGGGCCATGTTCGGCGCAGAGTGGGTGGCGGCGGCCAGATGCGCGACGGCGGGCGTCACTTCGGCGAGGAATTCGTCCGCCGTGCCCTCGCGGACAATGGCGAGGAACTTCACCACGGAGTCCGATTTGGTGAGCGTGGTGTGCAGCGGCGCCGGGGTGACCTCGGCCAGCAGTTCGCTGGAGCCGTTTTCGATGAATCCCGGTTCCAGATGGAAGCCGTTCAGTGTCTCAGCTGCGAACAGTGCGGACGGGCGCAGCTGCTGGATGATGCGGCGGGCCTCGAACACGGCGTCGAGCTGCAGGCCCCGGGCCGAGACCAGACGGTCCGCCTCGAGGTCCCAGACAACGGCGCCGTTGGAACAGATGACGGTTCCGGTGTGGCCGAGCCGGTCCTGCAGCGGGTGGAGCCAGCGCGGCGGGCGTCCCGTGACGAAGACCAGCTCGACGCCGGCTTCCCGGCAGGCGTGGAACGCGCGCACGGTCCGGTCACTGATTTTGCCGTCGTGGCCGAGGATCGTCCCGTCAATGTCACTCGCTACCAGCCGCATACAGCCAGTCTACGTTGGCGTGCCTGCTCGCACCCGCCCGCGGGGAGGCCACGCGGGGACCCGACGGCGCCCCGCCTACGTCGAAATCGCGGGAAAGGTGCCCGGTCGCCGGAAGGCTACGGCGACCCCGCAGGCATCCGGCGAACTCGTGGGGGCAGTGTCGGCCGGGCGCGGCGGGGGTGGCGGTGCCGGGTGCGGGGTGGACGGGTGGGTCAGCGTTCGTAAATCCCGGTCAGGCTCGCCCGGGCCAGGGTGTGCGGGGCGAGCTTCGCTTCGAGCTTCGCGGGGTGGGCTCCGGCGTCGAGTCCGGAGTGCGCGACGTCGAGGGCGTGGACCGTGACGACGTACCGGTGCGGGCCGTGGCCTTTGGGCGGTGCCGCCCCCATGTAGCCGGTGGTGCCGCCGTCGTTCCTCAGCTGGAAGGCGCCGGGCGGCAGGTGCCCGTGGCGCGATCCCGCCCCGGCCGGCAGGGACGTGGTGTCCGCGGGGAGGTCCAGCACCGCCCAGTGCCAGAAGCCGCCGCGGCCCGGGGCGTCGGGGTCGAACACGGTGACGGCGTAGCTCAGTGTCCCGGCGGGGGCGTCGTTCCAGCTCAGCTGCGGGGACTCGTCCTTGGCGCCTGCGCCGGTTGAGGCGCCGCGCTGGGCCGGCGGCAGGGTCTGGCCGTCCTGGAATGACTCACTGCTGACGCGGAAGGAGGGGGCATCGTGGTGTGTCATGGCTGCCTTTCAGTTGCTGGGGAGTTCTGCACTTTCGGGGTCGTTGCCCGCGGCCTCCCTGGATCCCTGTGCGCCCAGCTCCATCCGGTTCAGTTCCGCACGGGTGGGCGGGTTGGCGCCGGCCCGGGACACAGTGACGGCGGCGGCCCAGGCGGCGTGGGCCAGAAGATCCCGGAGGCTTTCGGCGGAGAGCCCGCGCAGGTCCTTGCGGTTCTGCGCCCCGTCCAGGCCCAGGTCCACGATGGCGGAGAGGAGCGCTGCCATGAAGGAATCCCCGGCGCCCACAGTGTCCGCCACTTTCACGGACGGCGCCGGGAAGTGCGCTTCGCCGGCGGCATTCACGCCCCAGGGCCCCTTGGCGCCGCGGGTGACCACCACCATGGCGGGGCCTTGCGAACCGCCGAGCGACAGCCAGCGCCGGGCCGAATCCAACGGGTCCTCGCCCGGGTACAGCCATTCGAGGTCCTCGTCCGAGGCCTTGACCACGTCGGCCAGCGTGACGAATTTTTCCACCTGCCGGCGCGCGTAGTCCACGTCGGTGATGATGCTGGGCCGGCAGTTGGGGTCGAAGCTGATGGTCGCCAAAGGATGGGCATGCTCGACGGCGGAGAGCACCTCGGCGGCCCCGGGGGCCAGCATGGTGGCAATCGAGCCGGTGTGCAGCAGCGTCGTTGCCTGCAGCATGAAGGGCAGCCGGTCCGCGAGTCCGGGAAGCTCCCAGGCGAGCTCGAAGGTGTAGCTGGCGGCGCCGTCGTCGTCGATCAGTGCGGTGGCCACGGACGTGGGGAGCTCGTCCGGGCCTACCGGGAGGAGCACCGAGCTGGACTTCAGGTGGGCCGCCACCGAGTCACCGTAGGCGTCGCGGCCATAGCGGCCGATGAACTGCACCGGATGGTCCAGCCGGGCCAGCCCCACGGCGACGTTGAGGGGGCTGCCGCCCACGTGGGCCTGGATACCGGAGGAACGCTGGACTACATCAACCAGGCCTTCGCCTATAACTGTGAGCATGCTCATACTCTGCCAGAGAACGCGGGCCGGTGCCCCAGTGTTTCGGCGCCCCGGTGTTTCGTTGAGCGGGTATCTCGTTCAGGCCCGCGTGCCCGCCGGAACCGGGGCGTGGTCCACCGGGATTCCGGCCGGTCCGGCGTCGACGAATTTCGCGTCGATATGGACCACGTCACGGCCGGCGCGCTGCAGCAGGCTCGCAGCGGTGCCGGCCCGGTAGCCGGTGGTGCAGTGCACCCACAGCTTCCCGGCGGGGACGGAATCCAGCCTCCGCAGCAGCTCATGCAGCGGAACGTTGAGTGCTCCGGCCACCCGCGAGGCGGCGTATTCGTCGGCCCGCCGCACGTCGACGACGGTGTCCCCGGGAGCCTTGCCGGCGAGCACACCGTCCCAGCCCACCCGGGGGTACGAGGCGAGGGCGGCGCGGGGCGCGAGGGTGTGCGGGTCCGTTCCGAGGGCGGCATCCGGGGAGTCGATGCCGATCCGGGACAGGTCGCGGATGGCTTTTTCGACGTCCTCGCGGGATCCCACGAGGGTCAGCTGCTCACCCCAGGGCAGGATCCAGCCGAGGTAGGTGCTGAAGCTGGTGCCGTATTCGAAGCTGACGCTGCCCAGGAGGTGGTTGCTCGCGAAGGCCACGCGGCGGCGCAGGTCCACCACCCACTCGCCGCCGTCCAGCCGGCGCATGAGTTCCGCGGCGTCGAGCGATTCCGGCACGGTCAGGTCCGCGGGGCCTGGGCCAGCGGCGTTGGTGACCCCCATGTGGGCGTAATAGGAGGGAAAGGCGGTGAGGTTCGCGATGAGTTCCTGGACGAAGTGGTCCTCGTCCGGGTCCGTCAGGGCGTGGTTGCTGGTGAGCTGCTCGCCGATAGTGGAGGATCCGGCGCGGCTGGCCGGGCCGGAGGAGCAGAAGGACCCGAACCCGTGGGTCGGGAACAGGGCGGCCCCGGACGCGGCCTCCCCGGCGAGGCGGCGCACCGAGGCGTACTGGTCATGCGCCAGGCCAAGCGTGTCCTCGGCGGCAACAAGGTCGGTGCGGCCGACCGAGCCGTACAGCAGGCTTCCGCCGGAGAAGACGGCCTGCTGCCCGCCGTCGTCCACGACGAAGGACAGGTGGGTGTGGGTATGGCCCGGGGTGGCAACGGCCCTGACGGTCAGCGCGCCGACCTGGATGCACTGCCCGTCCGAGATCGGCTGCCGCTCGAACTCCACGTGGTCTGCGGCGTTCACGAGGTAGCTCGCGCAGTGCGCCCGGGCCAGTTCCAGCCCGCCGGTCAGGTAGTCGTTGTGGATGTGGGTCTCGGCGACGTGCGTGATGGTGACGCCGGCGTCGCGGGCGGCCTCCTCAACGCGGTCGGTGTCCCGTTGCGGATCAATAACCAGCGCATACGTGCCGTCATGGACGAGGTAGCTGCGGTCCCCGAGTTGCGTGGTCTCAATGACGATGACGTCCATGATTCATTCCTGCCGGTCTGCACAAGCCGCGGTCGGCCGGGAGGCGTTCGGCTGCGCACCTTCCATGATCAAACCCCCCGGGGTATGAACGCAAGGCCTGCTGCGTTGAGACGAACGACGTCGACCGCCGACCGGCGCCGGGCCCCGCCGCTACCGGGCGGTGCCGTCCTGCTGGTAGACGTCGGGAATCCCGTCCTGGTCCGAGTCGACCTTCTCCTCTTCTTCGGCCTTCCGGTATTGCCGGTTCCGGGTCCGCAGCACCGCCGTTGCCAGCAGGGCGGCCAGCAGGGAGGCCACAAGGATCCCCACTTTGGCGTGGTCGTCGAAAACGCTGCCGTGGCCGAAGCTCAGCTCGGCCACCAGGAGCGAAACGGTGAATCCAATGCCGGCCAGCAGGGATACCCCGACGACGTCGATCCACTTGAAGCTGTCGTCCAGCCGGGCTTTTGTGACCTTCGTGAGCAGCCAGGTGGTGCCCATGATGCCGATCGGTTTGCCGAGGACCAGGGCCAGGATGATGCCGACGGCCACGGGGCCGGTCAGCGCCGCGCCGAGTCCTTCCCAGCCGCCCACAGCCACTCCGGCGGAGAAGAACGCGAAGACCGGGACGGCGACGCCGGCCGAGATCGGGCGGAACCGGTGTTCGAAAACCTCTGCAAGGCCCGGGCCGGCCTCCGGGCCTCCGCTGGCCTTGGAGCGCAGGACGGGGATGGCGAGTCCGAGCAGCACACCCGCGACGGTCGCGTGGATCCCTGAGGCGTGCACCAGGGCCCATGTGGCCGCGCCCAGCGGCAGCAGAATCAGCCACGCCGCCGGGGCCTGGATCTTGAAGAATCGCCGGTACTTGTGCGCCAGGTAGGTGTAGATGCCCAGCGGAATCAGTGCCAGCAGGAGCGGCATCGGCTGGAGGTCGCTGGTGTAGAAGACGGCGATGATGGTGATGGCGATGAGGTCATCCACCACGGCCAGGGTGAGCAGGAAGATCCGCAGGGCGCTGGGCAAATGGGAGCCGATGATGGCCAGCACGGCGACGGCGAAGGCAATGTCCGTGGCGGTGGGGATGGCCCAGCCGCGCAGGGTCTCCGGGCTGGCGAGGTTGACGATCGTGTAGATCAGCGCCGGGACGGCGACGCCGCCCGCAGCCGCCGCGACCGGCACGATGGATTTGTTGATCTGACGCAGGTCCCCGGCGATGAATTCGCGCTTGAGCTCGAGGCCCACCAGGAAGAAGAAGATGGCGAGCAGACCGTCGGCGGCCCACGCGCCCAGGCTCAGCTCCAGATGCCAGGGCTCGTAGCCGATCTTGAAGTCCCGCAGGGCGAAGTAGCTCTCCGAAACCGGCGAGTTGGCCCAGATGAGGGCGATCACGGCTGCCGCGACGAGCAGGGCACCGCCGACTGTCTCCTTGCGGAGGATCTCGCCGATCCGGAGGGATTCGGCGTAGCTGCCACGGCCAAAGATGGTCAGACGCGGGGGGCCGTGTGGAGGTGCGGTGTTCATGTGGGGGTCCTAAAAGTTGGCTCGACAGAACTATGCCGACCAGACTTCCCGGCGCACCTGCAGCCCAGTCTAGTGTGTCAGGGCGTGGTGCTGAACCGCTCGGCCTTGGCTTTGCTGCCCTGGACGATGATCTGGTCGTCGTCGTAAAGGACCGTCTGCGCCGTCGTGTGGCCCCACGTGCCGCCGGGACGTTTGACGGCCACGATGGTGACGCCGAACTTGTCCCGGAGTCCGAGGACGCCAAGGGGCCGGTCGCGGACGCCGGAGGGCGGGCTGGTCCGGATCATGACGAAGTCGTCCTCGAACTCCACATAGTCAAGAATCGAGCCCAGGACCAGGTGCGCGACGCGCTTTCCCATGTCATGTTCGGGCCGGATGACATGCTCGACGCCGAGCTGGCCCAGGATCTCGGCGTGCGGTTCGCTGATGGCCTTCGCCCAGATCTGGGGACGCTGGAATTTCAGGATCCGGGAAGTCGTCAGGATGCTGGCTTCGATGTCCGAACCGATCCCGACCACGGCACGGTCGAATTCATGGACCGAGAGCTGCCGCAGGGCCTCTTCCTTGGTGGAGTCGGCCCTGACGACGTGGGTGAGGCGCCCGTTATAGGACTGGACGATGTCGGCGCTGGCGTCGATGCCAAGCACTTCCGTGCCCTGCGCCTCCAGTTCCAGCGCCAGCGAGCCGCCGAAGCGGCCCAGACCGATGACCACCACCGAGGCTGCCTTGCCGCTGGCGCCGGCGGAGTGGGACGAGAAGATGTTCCTAGCCAATGAGGGGCCTTTCCTTCGGGTACTCGTAAAGCAGGGGTCGTTCACGCAGGGCCAGGGCGGCACCGAGCGTGACCGGGCCCAGCCTCCCGGCGAACATCAGGAGGATCAGCACGAGCTGCCCGGCCGGCGGCATGCCGGCCGTGATGCCGGTGGACAGCCCGACGGTGGCGAAAGCCGAGATGACCTCGAACAGGATCCGCTCCTGCCCGAAGTCGGTGATCAGCATCAGGAACATTGTGGAGCCGGCGACCAGGGCAATCGCCAGCAGCACCACGGTAATGGCCTGCCGGTGCACCGCGCGGGACAGCCGCTTGCCGAAGATGTTCACCGCCGTGCCGCCCTGCAGCTCGGTGCTGAGGATAAAGAACAAGACGGCGAAAGTGGTGATCTTCAGGCCGCCGGCGGTGCCGGCCGGCCCGCCGCCGATGAACATCAGGATGTCCATGCCCAGCCACGACACCGGGTTCATCTGGGCGATGTCGATGCTGTTGAAGCCCGCAGTGCGGGTTATGACGGACTGGAAGAAGCCGGCCAGCACGCGCTCGGCAGGATGAAGTCCGCCCAGCGTTGCAGGATTGGCCCACTCGACGGCGGTGAGGAACACTGTCCCGCCGGCCAGGAGGATGGCCGAGCCGACGAGGACGAGTTTGGTGTTCATGCTCCAGTGGATCGGGCGCCGGTACTGCCGGGCCAGTTCGAACAGGACCGGGAAGCCGAGTCCGCCGATAATCACGGCAGCGGCGATCGGCAGGCAGATCCAGGGATCGCCGACGAACCCCATGAGGTTGTCCGAATACAGGGCAAAGCCGGCGTTGTTGAAGGAGGAGATTGAGTGGAACACACCGTGCCACACCGCGTCGCCCAGCGCATAGCCGTACCCGGACCTGAAACGGACCGCGAGAATCAACGCCAGCACGGTTTCCACGATCACACTGATGAGCAGAACGCCCACCAGCACGCGGCGGACGTCGCCGAAGCCGCTGCTTTTCGTTTCGGTGGCGGCGGATATCCGGGATTTCAGGCCCAGCCGGCGGGCGGTCAGGACCCCGAGCAGCGTGCCGAAGGACATCACGCCGAAGCCGCCGACCTGGATCAGGATGACGATGACTACCTGGCCGAAGCCGCTCCAGAAAACGGGTGTGTCCACGGTGATCAGCCCGGTGACGCAGACGGCGGACGTGGCGGTGAACAGCGCCTCCAGCAGGCTGGCTCCTCCGCCGCCGGCTTTGGCCGCCGGGATCAGCAGCAGCCCGGTCCCGGCGGCGACGGCGGTGGCGAAGCCCAGCACGATCACCTGGGCTGGGTGGCGCGGCGCGAAAGCACGGAGGAACCGGGTGAAGCCCGCAGCCAGGGTGCGCAGAACCGCGGGAACTTCGACTTGCATAGGCGCCACGCTATCACCGGCGGGTGGCAACGGCGGACGGGGTTCAGCCGAGCAGTACCTGCACGAGTTCGCGGCACTTCCGGTACGCAGCGGCTTTCGGGTCGATCAGCGCGAAGTGGTCGCCCGGAACTTTCAGGAGCTGGACCGGCGCGCCGGCGGCCTTGGCCGCTGCCGCGTAGGAATCGGACTGGCTCACTGGAACTGTGTCATCGTCCGTGCCGTGGACGGCATATACGGGAATCTTCAGTGGCACCGCGCTCATCGGATCGGCGTACTTATGCCGTTTAGGGTATTTTTCCGAGGAGCCGCCCAGCAGGTTGCTGACCGCGCCGTTGCTCAGGTTCAGCCGTTCGGCCTCGGCGAGGTTGAGCACTCCAGACTGGCTGACGACGCCGGTCAGGTGCACCGCGCCGTCGTCGTCCTTGCGCAGCAACTGGCGGTCCGCATCCGGGGCGCCGAGCTGTGCGAGGCGGCTCCGTCCCGCCGCCCAGACCGCGAGGTGTCCGCCGGCGGAGTGTCCCAGGGCCACTACCCTGTCCAGCCGGAGGCCGTGTTCGCCGGCGATGTCGCCGAGCTTGTCGATTCCGGCGAGGACGTCGGAGAACGTATGGGGCCAGCCGCCGCCGTTGCCGGCGCGGCGGTACTCAAGGTTCCACGCGGCCATGCCGTGCGCCGCGAGGTCCCTGGCCAGGGGTTCTCCGAGCTCCGCGCCGTACTGCGAGCGCCAGTAGCCGCCGTGAATGACCACCACCACGCCCTTGGTGGCGGCAGCATCCGGCAGGAAAAGCTCCCCCCACTGGCTGGAGTCATCGCCGTAGCTGTACCTATGCCGCTTCACACTGTCCTCCTTGGGGCCCGGTGAACAGGCGGCGGAGACTGCCCCCAGAGTCACCGTCGCTGCGGCCGCGATCAAAGCCCGACGCCGCACATCAGCCATGTGCCGAGCCTACCTTGAGCGCCGCGCGGCACGGCGTAAGGCGGCACCGGTCCGGGTTGGCTGGGCCGCGGGCGGCCGACGCGCGGGTGTCGGCCCGCCGCCGTCGTACCCCGGCCGTAAGCTGGACGCATGGCGAGCAATTGGGATCGACTGGACGTGGGCCTGCGCGAATCCGTGCAGGAAAACGTGGAACTGTACGAGCGGGTGCGCCCTGCCCTGAAGCTGGTCACCCGCGAGGTCCTGCTGACGCTGCGGAGCATGCTCAAAGGCACCGAGGTGACGCCGTTGTTCGTCACGGGCCGCACCAAAACGGTCGAATCCTTCCGCGAGAAGATCTCCCGGACGGAGGAGCCCCTGGAGCCGGGCGGTCCGCCGGTGCTGAAGTTCCCGGACCCGTTCCGGACCCTGAACGACATGGTGGGCGTCCGCGTCATCACGAAGCTGCCCGCGGAAAACGCGGTGGTGGCCAACCTGATCAAGCGCCAGCGCCAGCTCTTCGACTGCCGCGGCGACCGCGAGAAGGACATCGGCTCGATCGAGTCCGGCACGTACGGCTATTCCAGCCGGCACCTGATCCTGCGGACCATCCAGAATGAGGCCGTCAAGGAGTACCAGCAGGACTTCAACCCGGACGTCCCGCCGAACGGCAGCTACTTCTTCGAGTGCCAGATCCGCACGGTGTTCGCGCATGCCTGGAGCGAGATCGAGCACGACATCCGGTTCAAGGCCGAGGACCCGCGCGCCTGGACCCCGCACTTTGACCGCCAGTTCACGGCCACGGCGGCCATGCTGGAGACGGTGGAGGGGGCGTTCGCCGACCTGCACGAACGCTACGAAGAGGTCCGCAGCTACTGGGACATGGACGGCGAAGGCGCCGCGCAGCTCACTCCGAACCGGATCCGCGACGTCTGGCGCACGTTGCTCCCGCACGTGGACCGGAAGGTCGACGACGACTGGGGCTGGGCCGCCGAGCTGATGGCAGCCCACGGCCTCAACCAGACCATGCAGCTGGCCGGGCTGCTCAGCGCCAACCGGATCACCGAGGTCCGCAGGGCACTGGACCACCGCTACTCCCCCGGCCCGGACCGGCTCCTCGATGACCTGCTGCTCTGGCAGTACGGCACCAAGCACATCGACCTCACCGCGGAACCGGCCGACGCCGTCCCGCACCCGCGGCGCGACAGCCTCCTGCGGCGGCTCAAGCAGATCGAGCGCTACCGCCTGACGCAGGGGTAAGGGACACGCCACGTCTAAGCTGACGGAATGAATTCGCCGAACCCTGCGCCCGAATGGCTGCTTTTCGACTACGGAATGGTCATTTCCGACGCGCCGCAGGAAGGCGACTGGGCCCGCCTTCAGCGCGTCACCGGCCTTGACCTGCAGCACCCTGACAGTCCGTACTGGCGGCCACGGCTCGACTTTGACGCGGGCAGAATCGATGCTGCTGCCTACTGGAGCAGGGTGATCGGCGGATCCGTTTCGGCCGATCTGCTGGTGCAGCTTGAAGAACTCGATGCGGCCCAATGGTCGCACTTGAACCCACGCACCATTTCGGCGCTGGAGACGCTTCAC
>Ga0213837_1001596_pt1 | contig 11865 bp, 7 predicted proteins | sample SWPATP12_FD_160572 | JGI IMG/M metagenome (GOLD analysis project Ga0213837, IMG submission 160572) | Coastal seawater microbial communities from Marineland, Florida, United States - SWPA TP1 #2 | ecosystem: Environmental > Aquatic > Marine > Coastal | place: USA: Florida | collected 2016-08-06
TCCCGAAAATGAAGATGTTTTCCGCGCCGACGCTCTCGCGCATCTCGACGTTCGCGCCGTCGAGCGTGCCGATGGTAAGGGCGCCGTTCAGGGCCAGCTTCATGTTGCCGGTGCCCGAGGCTTCGGTGCCGGCGGTCGAAATCTGCTCCGACAGGTCGGCGGCCGGAATGATGATTTCGGCCAGGCTGACGCTGTAATTCGGCAGGAAGACCACTTTCAGCTTGTCGCCGACGCGCGGATCGGCATTGATCGTGGAGGCGACGTCATTGATCAGGTTGATGATCTGCTTGGCCATGTGGTAAGCCGAGGCCGCCTTGCCCGCGAAGATCACGGTGCGCGGCACCCAGCCCGCGTCCGGATTGGCAAGGATGCGCTGGTAGCGCGTGATCACGTGCAGCACGTTGAGCAGCTGGCGCTTGTATTCGTGGATGCGCTTGACGTGCACGTCGAACAGGGAAGCGGGATTGACCGTGATGCCGAGATGCTGACCGATCCAGCCGGCCAGGCGTTCCTTGTTCTGCAATTTGGCCGCGCGGAACTGTGCGCCGAATGCGGGGTCGGCGGCCAGCGGCGCCAGGGCCGCCAGTTTGTCGAGATCGCAGCGCCAGTCAGGCCCGATGCGCGCATCGATCAGGCTGGACAAGGCCGGGTTGGCCTGCGACAGCCAGCGGCGCGGCGTGATGCCATTGGTCTTGTTGGTGAAGCGGTCCGGAAAGACCTTCGCAAAATCGGCGAAGATCGATTGCCGCATCAGTTCGGAGTGCAGGGCCGACACGCCATTGACCTTGTGGCTGGCCACCACCGCCAGGTAGGCCATGCGCACGCGCCGCTCGCCGTCTTCGTTGATCAGCGAGACGCGCCGCATCAGGTCGAAATCCGGGCCGAAGCGGGTGTTGATGTCGGTGATGAAGGCGGTGTTGATGTCGAAAACGATCTGCAGGTGGCGCGGCAGCACGGCGCCGAACAGGTCGAGCGGCCAGGTTTCGAGCGCTTCCTGCATCAGGGTGTGGTTCGTGTACGAAAACACCTGTTGCGTGATGGCCCAGGCGCGCGGGAAGGCGAGGTCGTGTTCGTCGATCAGGATGCGCATCAGCTCGGGAATCGCCAATACCGGATGCGTATCGTTCAGGTGAATCGCCACATGCTCCGGCAAGCGGTCGACATCGCTGTGCCGGGCCAGGAAGCGCTTGACCAGGTCCTGCAGGCTGGCCGCGCAGAAGAAGTATTCCTGGCGCAGGCGCAGTTCGCGGCCGGCGGGCGTCGAATCGTCCGGATACAGCACGCGTGTCACGTTCTCGGCCAGGTTCTTTTGCGCCGCCGCCGCCACGTAATCGCCGCCGTTGAAGGCCGGCAGGTCGAGGGCCTGGGTGGGCTTGGCCGACCACAGCCGCAGCGTGTTGGTCGCCTGGGTTGCATGGCCCGGGATGATGACATCGTAGGCCATCGCCAGCAGGTCCTGGGTATCGCTCCAGACGATGCGCTCGCCGACCTGCTCGACGCGGCCGCCGAAGCGCACCCGGTATTCGACATCAAGACGCGGGAATTCCCAGGGATTGCCGTCGGCCAGCCAGTAATCGGGCGCTTCGACCTGGCGGCCGTCGACGATCTGCTGTTTGAACATGCCGTAGTCGTAGCGGATGCCGTAGCCGAAACCGGAAATGCCGAGCGTGGCCATCGAATCGAGGAAACAGGCGGCGAGGCGGCCCAGGCCGCCATTGCCGAGGGCGGCGTCCGGTTCCAGGTCGGGCAGCGCGGCGATATCGACGCCCAGTTCGGCCAGCGCATGCTGGACGTCACGTTGGATGTCGAGCGCCAGCATGGCATTCGTGAAGGCGCGGCCGATCAGGAATTCGATCGACAGGTAATACACGTGCTTGATGTCCGACGCCTGCTGCGCCTGCGCGGTGGCCGATGCGCGGTCGACCAGCCGGTCGCGTACCGCCAGCGCCGTGGCCCGCAGCCAGTCCTTCGCCTGGGCGCACGCCGGGTCCTTGCCAACCGTATAAATGAGTTTGTCGGTAATTGAACGCTTGAGGTTCGCTACATTGTCCTGGTTTACATCGTTCAGCTTCATTGCATGTTCGCGTTCTGTATTAAATAAGTGTTGCCTGCGCCGGAACATGTGTCCTGCGGTGACTGGGTCAGGTGGCGATCTGCCGATAGAGTGCGAGATATTGCGCAGCGGCTGCATCCCAGCCGAATTGTTGCAGCATGGCACGTTTTTGTACCAGTTTCCAGTCGCTTTTGCGTCGGTACAACGCGAACGCCCGGCGGATTGCGGCATCGATGCCGCTGGCGTCAAAGGAATCGAAGACGAAACCGGTGGCCAGCGCCTCGTCCAGGTTCTCGAGCGAGCAGTCGACGACCGTATCGGCCAGTCCGCCAACCCGGCGCACCAGCGGCAAGGTGCCGTATTTTAGCCCGTACAGCTGGGTCAGCCCGCACGGCTCGAAGCGCGAGGGCACCAGGATCACGTCGCTGCCGCCGATCAGGCGGTGCGACAATTGCTCGTCATAGCCGATTTTCACGGCCACGGATTCCGGATGCGCGGCGGCGGCGGCCTGGAAGCCGGCTTCGAGATCCGCGTCGCCCGAGCCGAGCAGCATGATCTGGCCGCCGCGTTCGAGGATGGCGGGCAGGGCACCCTGCACCAGGTGCAAGCCCTTCTGGTCGGTCAGGCGGCTGACGACGCAAAACAGGGGCGCGTCGTTCTGGACGGCGAGCCCGGCTTCCTGCTGCAGCGCCGTCTTGCCCTTGAGCTTGCCCGCGACGGAGCGGGTGTCGTAGGGCTGCGGTATCAGCCGGTCCGTGGCCGGATTCCATACCGCGTCGTCGACGCCGTTGAGGATGCCGGCCAGGTCGCCCGCCCGCGCGCGCAGCAGGCCGTCGAACCCGCAACCTTGTTCGCTCCCCTGGATTTCACGCGCATAGGTCGGGCTCACCGTGGTGAGCTTGTCGGCGTAGAACAGCCCGGCTTTCAGGAAGGAGCACATGCCGTGGAATTCGAGGCCGTCGACGTTGAAAAAATGCGCGGGCAAGCCCAGTTCCCCGAACACCTGGCCGGGAAAATTACCCTGGTAGGCCAGGTTGTGGATGGTCTGCACGCTGCCGGCCAGGCGCCGGCCGCTGGCCTGTTCCGCCGCTTTCAGGTAGGCCGGGGCGAGACCGGCATGCCAGTCGTGCGCATGCACGACCTGGGGCCGCCAGGACGGGTCGAGTCCGTCCGCCATCCGTGCGGCCACCCAGCCGAGCAGGGCGAAGCGGCGGTAGTTATCCGGGTAAGCGTGGTTATTGGCATCCGCGTACGGATTGCCGGGCCGGTCGTACAGGTCGGGGGCGTCGATCACATACACGGCGAGGCTGCTGCCGGGGAGCGTGCCGCGGTAGAGATTGATCGCGGCGGCGCCGAATGCCGGCGCGATCTGCGCCACCAGTTGCTGGTCGAGGACGCCGGCGCGCAGGGTAGGGAAGCCCGGCACCAGCACGCGGGCGTCGCAACCGCTGTTGGCTTGCGCCACCGGCAGGGCGCCGGCGACGTCGGCCAGGCCGCCGGTTTTCAGCAGCGGATAGATTTCACTACAAACGTGCAGTACGCGCATCGGGGATCCTGTCATGAGCTGATTCTTCTTCAGAGTTTGTCCAGCATGTCGCGGGTGACCAGCACCACGCCCGTCGCGCTGCGGAAGAAGCGCTGCGCATCGAGCTCGGCATCTTCGCCGATGACCGTTCCGGGCGGGACCTTGCAGCCGCGGTCGATCACGACCTTGGTCAGGCGGCAGCCCTCGCCGATCTCGGAATGGGGCAGGATCACGGCCTGGTCGATGTGGCAGAAGGAGTGGACCCGCACGTCCGAGAACAGCACCGAGAGCGCCACGTGCGAGCCCGAGACGATGCAGCCGCCCGAGACCAGCACGTTGACTGCCATGCCGTGATTGCCGGCGCGGTCGTGCACGAATTTGGCCGGCGGCAGCTGTTCCTGGTGGGTCCAGATCGGCCAGTCCGCATCGTAGATGTTCAGCTCCGGCGAAATCGAGGCGAGGTCGAGATTGGCCGACCAGAAGGCGTCGACCGTGCCGACGTCGCGCCAGTAGGCGTTGGCGCCGTTCGCGCAGGGGATGCTCGACATGCTGAACGGATGCGCCACCGCGCGGCCTTCGGCCACGACGCGCGGAATGATGTCCTTGCCAAAATCGTGGCTCGATTCGGGATTCGCGATGTCGTCGTCGAGCAGGGCGAACAGGTAGTCGGTATTGAAGATGTAGATGCCCATGCTGGCCAGGGCGACATCCGGGTTGCCCGGAATCGTAGGCGGATCGGCGGGCTTTTCGACGAAGGCGGTGATATGGCGTTCGCTGTCGACCGCCATCACGCCAAAGGCCGAGGCCTCGGCTTTCGGCACGTCGATGCAGCCCACGGTGCAGCCGGCGCCGGTGGCGACGTGATCGCGCAGCATCAGCGAGTAATCCATCTTGTAGATATGGTCGCCGGCCAGCACCACGACAAAGGCCGGCTTGTACGAGCGCAGGATGTCGATGTTCTGGTACACCGCATCGGCGGTGCCGCGATACCAGTGCTCTTCGTTGACGCGCTGCTGGGCCGGCAGCAGGTCGATGAATTCATGGGCGTCACCGCGCAGGAAGCTCCAGCCGCGCTGCAGGTGGCGCAGCAGGGAGTGCGATTTGTACTGGGTCACGACACCGATGCGGCGAAAGCCCGAGTTGATGCAGTTCGACAGCACGAAATCGATGATGCGGAATTTGCCGCCGAAATACACCGCCGGCTTGGCGCGCCGGTTGGTCAGCTGTTCAAGGCGCGAGCCGCGCCCGCCGGCCAATACGAGGACGATGGCCCGTTCCGGCAGGCGGTGCGAAAGAACGGCGTTGTCATGTTCCGATTGCATCATGTTTGTCTCCCTGGGTGTATGTTGGTTCGGTAATTTCTGTTCGGGCCATGAGCAGCACCACGGCGTGCGCCGGCGCCACCATGCTGCCGTTTGTCTCGTCAAGCGGCGCGGCGTCGCCGGCGCTGTCGAATACCGCTTGCCATGCGCCCTCCGGCAGGACGAACTCCACCGGCTGGGCCAGCGCATTGAACAGCAGCAGGCAGCTTTCCCCGGACGGGTCGGGACCGAGGCGGATGCCGATCGGGCCGTGGCTGTTCCATGACGCCTCGGCCAGGGGCCGGCCGTCGGGCGCGCGCCATTCGATGTCCGGGCGCCCGCCGGCCTGCAGCGCGCCGTCGTACCAGCGCGTGTGGCGCAAGGCCGGATAGCGGCGCCGCAGCGCGATCAGGTCGCTCGTCAGTTCGAACAGCGCGTGATCCGCATGGCGCCAGTCCAGCCAGCACAATTCGTTGTCCTGGCAGTAGGCGTTGTTGTTGCCGATCTGGGAGTGGCCGATTTCGTCGCCCGCCAGCAGCATGGGCGTGCCCTGCGAAAAAAACAGCGTCGCCAGCAGCGCGCGTTGCAGGCGCGCGCGCAGGTGCAGCACTTCCTGGTTGGCGGTGCCGCCTTCGACGCCGCAGTTCCAGCTCTGGTTGGCGTGGTGGCCGTCGCGGTTGCCTTCGCCGTTCGCTTCGTTGTGCTTGTCGTTGTAGCTGACCAGGTCGCGCAGGGTAAAGCCGTCGTGCGCGGTGATGAAGTTGACGCTGGCCGTGGGCAGGCGGGTGTTTTTCCGGAACAGGTCGCTCGAGCCGGCGAAGCGCCGGGCAAAAGCGCCGCGTTGCGCTCCTCCGTTCAGCCAAGGTTGCAGCCAATAAGAACGCATCGTGTCGCGGTACTGGTCGTTCCACTCGACCCAGCCGGACGGGAAGTTCCCCACCTGGTAGCCGCCCGGACCGATATCCCAGGGCTCCGCGATGAGTTTTACCCGCGCCAGCACCGGGTCCTGGCGCACGGCGGCCAGGAAGGCCGCGCCGCCGGAAAAGCCCTGCGCGCCGCGCGCCAGTTCAGGCGCCAGGTCGAAGCGGAAACCGTCGACGTGCATCTCCTGCACCCAATAGCGCAGCGAATCCATCACCAGTTGCAGCACGCGCGGCTCGGCCAGGTTCAGGCAATTGCCGCAGCCGGTCCAGTTTTCGTACAGCGCCGGGTTATCCGGTTGCAGGTGGTAGTACAGTGCGTTGTCGATCCCGCGAAAGCTCAGCGTGGGGCCGAATTCGTCGGTTTCCGCCGTATGGTTGTAGACCACGTCGAGCACGACTTCGATGCCGCGTCCATGCAGGGCCTTGACCATGTCGCGAAATTCGCCGATCGGCGTGGTGCCAGGCCGGCCCGACCAGTAGCGGGTTTCCGGTGCGAAGAAGCCGATGCTGGAATAGCCCCAGTAATTCGATAAACCGATCTGCTGCAGACGCATTTCGTCGGCGCGGAAATGCACCGGCATCAGGCTGACGGTGGTGATGCCGAGCTGCGCCAGGTAGTCGAGCACGGCCGGATGCGCCATGGCGGCATAGCTGCCTTGCAAGGCCGGCGGGACGTCGGGATGCAGCCTGGTAAAGCCTTTCACGTGCAGTTCGTAGAGGATGGTGTCGCCCGGCGCCACGCGCGGCGGCGCGTCGGGCCCCCAGTCATAGGGCTCGTGCACCACCCGGGCCTTGAGGGCGATTTTCGCGTTGTCGACCGGGTTCGGACCATCCGCGCCACCGGGAATCTGGTCGAGGAAGTCCGGCTGCGCGCGATACGCGCCGATCACCATGCGCGCATACGGGTCGAGCAGCACCTTGTTCGGATTGAAGCGCTTGCCCTCGCGCGGCGCATACGGCCCGTCGACGCGGTAGCCATACACCTGCCCGGGCGCGGCGCCATCGAGATAGCCATGCCAGACGCCATCGTCGACAGCGGGCATCGGTAGCCGCGCCAGTTCCTGCCGGCCCTCGGCGTCGAACAGGCACAGGTGCACCGCCTGCGCGTGCGGCGCCACCAGGGCGAAATTCACGCCGCGCCCATCCCAGTGCGCGCCCAGCGGGTAGGGAAGACCCGCACCCAGTTGTGCAGCCAATGCTTTCATGCCCGTCATCCGCTCACGGCTCCCGTTTCAGCATGAGCGTCGCCAGCGGCGGCACGGTCACGCTGAGTGAATACGCGCGACCGTGGGCAGGAACCGCTTCGGACTGCAGCTCGCCATTGTGGACGCCGCTGCCGCCGTAGATCGCGGCATCGGTATTGATGATTTCGCGGTAGCGCCCGGGCTGCGGCACCCCGATGCGGTAGCCGGCGCGCGGCAGCGGCGTGAAATTACAGAGCACCAGGATGGCGTCGCCCTCAATCGCCTTGCGGATAAACGAGAGTACGGAATTCTCGCTGTCCTCGTGCGTGATCCACGCGAAACCATGCGGCGCGAAGTCGACCTGGTGCAGGGCAGGATAGTGGCGCTGGACGGCATTCAGGTCGCGCACCAGGCGCTGGACGCCGGCGTGCTGCGGGTTTTCCAGCAGGTGCCAGTCGAGGCTGCGGTCGACGCTCCACTCGGCTTCCTGGCCGAATTCGCAGCCCATGAACAGCAGCTTCTTGCCCGGGTGTCCCCACATGAAACCGTAATAGGCGCGCAGGTTGGCGAAGCGCTGCCAGGCGTCGCCCGGCATGCGCGCCAGGATCGACCCCTTGCCATGCACGACCTCGTCGTGCGAGAGCGGCAGCATGAAGTTTTCGGTGAACGCATAGGCCAGTCCGAAGGTGAGCTGGTCGTGGTGATGGCGGCGATGGACCGGGTCTTCCCCCATATACCGCAGGGTGTCGTTCATCCAGCCCAGGTTCCACTTGTAATGGAAACCCAGGCCGCCCATGTGCAGGGGGCGCGACACCTGCGGGAAGCTGGTCGATTCTTCCGCGATCATGATGGCCTCGGGACGCTGGGCGCAGACGATCTGGTTCAGCTTGCGCAGGAAGTCGATCGCTTCCAGGTTTTCGCGGCCGCCGTGCACGTTCGGGACCCATTCGCCTTCCTTGCGGCTGTAGTCGCGGTAGAGCATGGACGCCACCGCGTCGACCCGCAAACCGTCGATGCCGAAGCGTTCGATCCAGTACAGGGCGTTCCCGACCAGGAAATTGCGCACTTCCTTGCGGCCATAGTTATAGATCAGCGTATTCCAGTCCTGGTGGAAGCCCTCGCGCGGATCGGCATGCTCGTACAGGCAGCTGCCGTCGAAATTCGCCAGGCCGTGGGCGTCGGACGGAAAATGCCCGGGCACCCAGTCGAGCAGCACACCGATCCCGTTGGCGTGCGCGGTTTCGACGAAATAGCGGAAATCGTCAGGGCTGCCGAAGCGCGCCGTCGGCGCGTACAGGCCGATCGGCTGGTAGCCCCAGGAGCCGTCGAAGGGATGCTCGCTGATCGGCAGCAGCTCGATGTGGCTGAAACCCAGCTCCTTCACATAGGGAATCAGCTGCGCCGCCAGTTCGCGGTAGGTCAGCCAACGGTTGCCCTGTTCCGGCACGCGGCGCCAGGAGCCGAGGTGGACTTCGTAGATGGACAGCGGTGCGTCCAAGCCGTTGGCGAGGCGTCGGGTTTCCAGCGACGGATACACCGGCATCAGTTCGGCGACGACCGAGGCCGTGTCGGGCCGCAGCTCGGCGCGCAAGGCGTAGGGATCGGCCTTCAGGAGACGCTCGCCGGCCTGCGTCCTGATCTCGAATTTGTAGAGGTCCCCAACGGCCAGGCCCGGGATGAAGATCTCCCAGATGCCCGCGGCGCCGCGTTTTCGCATCGGGTGGCGCCGGCCGTCCCAGCCGTTGAAGCTGCCGACCACCGAGACCCGGCGCGCGTTCGGCGCCCACACCGCAAAATTCACCCCGGCGACGCCCTCGATGGCGACCGGATGCGCACCGAGCTTTTCGTAAGGGCGGTAATGTGTTCCTTCCGCCAGCAGCCACAGATCCGTCTCCCCAAGCACGGGCCCGAAGCGGTAGGGATCGTCCATGTCCTGCTGGTGGCTGCCCCAGTCGACCCGCAGCCTGTAGGGGAAGGGCTGGGGGCGCTGGGGAATGGTTGCGGCGAACACGTCGCTGCCTGGATAGCGTTCGAGGCGGGCGAGGGTGCGTGCGCCTTCGATGAGCTCGACCCCGACGGCGCCGGGGAGCAAGGCCCGCACCACCGATTCGCCCTCGTGTGCGTGGAGTCCGAGAACGGAAAACGGGTCGTCGTGCTCGCCCTGCATCAGCGCGGTAATGCTTGTCTGGTCGAATCTCATAGGTTTCTTCGTAACGCCCGGTCCATTTTCATGACAATCTTACATTGTTTTTCCTATCGAAATGGTCGCTCCGATGATTTTTATACTGCGGGAGTGCTAAACTCCCGCACTTACATCGACGTTTGAATAAGCCATGACGAATAAAAAACAGCCTCCAGCGGGCAAAGCGGACGGCGCGCCTGCCGGACGCCCGGAAAATCCCTTCATCGATGGCGGTTTCTACGACCGCGTGCGCGACTACACCGAGCGCGACGCCACCTTCTCGAAAGAGCTGAAAGCGATCGGCGACCGCGGCGCAGGCAAGCAGAGCACCGACGCGCGCTTCGCGCCCTCGCTCGAATTATTGCGCGGTGTGGTCAAGAAGGGCGTCTCGTTCAACGACATGCTGAACCGCATCGTCGCCGGCACCGAATCAGGCCTGTGGGAGCCGTGGCTGACTGCCTTCGGGATCGAACTGCGCGGCGTCAGCTACGACAAGGCGGGTCCGCGCAACGCCCGCCTGGCGCTGGACATCAGCCTCAACTCGAAGGCCAATCCGCTATTTTCGAACGCCGGCGTACGCAACTGGCGCAGCCTGGTGGCCGAAGATTGCGCCCAGCTGCAGGTGGAGAAGCCGACCGTGGAGACGCCTGCGAAGGCCTACGCGATTTTCTTCCTCGACGCGGCACCGTAAAACTTCACGAAAGGACGGACGATGGTACTCGAGAGCGCTGAACTGCTGATCAAACCGGGCATGGAAGACCAATTCGAAGCCGGCGTGCGCCAGGCCACGCCGCTGTTCCAGCGCGCACGCGGCTGCGCCGGCATGCAGCTGCAGCGCAGCATCGAAAACCCGCGTGCCTACCGCTTGCTGGTACGTTGGACAACGGTGGAAGACCATAACGTTCACTTCCGCGGCAGCGAGGATTTCCAGGAATGGCGCCGCCTCGTCGGCCACTGCTTCGACGGCGCACCCAGCGTCAGCCATCTCGACACCGTGTTCGAAGGGTTTTAAGGCGCCGCCGTCATGTGCGTCAACTACCATCCTCCCACGCCCGAACAGTTCGGCACGCTGGGCGCGTTTACCGATCTTCCGGCCGACTGGCGCTGGCCGGAGGAGACCTGGAAGGACTACCTGGCCCCGATCCTGCGCACGGGTCGCGACGGTCGACCTGAAGCGCGGCTGGCGACCTACGGCATGGTCCCGCGGCGCCAGATTCCGCCCGATATCAAACCCTTCGACACGATGAATGCGCGCTTTGAGACGCTCGGCGAGCGGCGCTCCTTCGCCCCGGCCTGGCGCCGGTTGCAGCTGTGCGCGGTGCCGATGGCCTGGTTCTATGAACCCTGCTATGAGACAGGGCGCGCCGTGCGCCATGCGATCGGCATGGCGGACGAGTCGCTGTTTTACGTCGCCGGACTGTGGCGCGACTGGCCGGAGGAAGACGGCGGCGTGTCGTCCTCGTTCACCCAGATCACGATCAATGCCGACGACCACCCTCTGATGGGACGGATGCACAAGCCCGGCGACGAGAAGCGTTCGCTGGTGATCCTGCCACGCGAGGACGTAGGGGATTGGCTCGGGTGCGCCGATACCGAAACGGCGCGCAGCTTCCTGCGGCATTATCCGGCGGCGGGCATGCGCGACTGGGCGGCGCCCGCGCAAACGCGCAAGCTCGTGGAGCCTTCGCCTAACCTCGAGCTGTTCTGAGCGTGTGAAGCCTGTTCTGTCCGTGAAAATGTGCGGTTGCCTGCAAGCGGGCCACGCAAGCGTTACTATCTCTTCTTCACAAAAAGACAGGATTGACAAGCCATGACGACGTCCAGCTACCCCGACACCCGCCTCCTCATCGCCAACGAATGGCAAGACGCCAGCGGCGGCAAGACCATCCCCGTCCTGAACCCGGCCACCGGCCAGCCGATCGGCAGCGTGGCCCACGCCAGCATCGCCGACCTGGACCGCGCGCTGGCTGCCGCCCAGAAGGGCTTCGAGACCTGGCGCGCCGTGCCCGCCGCCGAACGCGCCGCCGTCATGCGCCGCGCGGCCAACCTGCTGCGCGAGCGCGCCGGCGACATCGCGCGCCTGCTGACCCAGGAGCAGGGCAAGCCCCTGGTCGAAGCGAAGGGCGAAATCCTGGCCGGCGCTGAAATCATCGACTGGTTCGCCGCCGAAGGCATGCGCGTGTATGGCCGCATCGTCCCGTCGCGCAATCCGGCTGCCCAGCAGCTGGTGCTGAAGGAGCCGGTCGGACCGGTCGCCGCCTTCACGCCGTGGAACTTCCCGATCAACCAGATCGTGCGCAAGCTGTCCGCGGCGCTGGCGACCGGCTGCTCCTTCCTGTGCAAGGCGCCGGAAGAGACCCCGGCTTCGCCGGCCGCGCTGCTGCAGTGTTTTGTGGATGCCGGCCTGCCGCCCGGCGTCGTCGGCCTGGTGTTCGGCGATCCGGCCGAGATTTCCGGCTACCTGATCCCGCACCCGGTGATCCGCAAGGTCACCTTCACCGGCTCCACGCCGGTCGGCAAGCAGCTGGCCGCGCTGGCCGGCGCGCACATGAAGCGCGTGACGATGGAATTGGGCGGCCATGCGCCGGTGATCATCGCCGAGGACGCGGACGTGGAGCTGGCGGTCAAGGCCGCCGGCGGCGCCAAGTTCCGCAATGCCGGACAGGTCTGCATCTCGCCGACCCGCTTCCTGGTGCA
>Ga0213837_1001598_pt1 | contig 11863 bp, 7 predicted proteins | sample SWPATP12_FD_160572 | JGI IMG/M metagenome (GOLD analysis project Ga0213837, IMG submission 160572) | Coastal seawater microbial communities from Marineland, Florida, United States - SWPA TP1 #2 | ecosystem: Environmental > Aquatic > Marine > Coastal | place: USA: Florida | collected 2016-08-06
CAGGACGGCTACGTCGAGATCGAGACGCCCACGCTGACGCGTTCGACGCCGGAAGGCGCCCGCGACTTCGTCGTCCCCGCCCGTCTCGCCCCGGGTTCCTGGTACGCCCTGCCGCAGTCACCGCAGCTCTTCAAGCAGCTCCTGCAGGTCGGCGGCTTCGAGAAGTACTACCAGATCGCCCGTTGCTACCGCGACGAGGACTTCCGCGCGGACCGCCAGCCGGAATTCACCCAGCTCGACATCGAAGCCAGCTTCGTGGAGCAGGATGACATCATCAACCTCGGCGAAAGCATCGTGAAGGCGCTGTGGAAGCTGATCGACGTCGAGATCCCGACGCCCATCCAGCGCATCACCTACAACGACGCGATGGCCCGCTACGGCTCTGACAAGCCGGACCTGCGCTTCGGCCTGGAGCTCACCGAGCTCACCGAGTTCTTCAAGGACACCAACTTCGGCGTCTTCAAGGCTCCCTACGTCGGTGCCGTCGTCATGCCGGGCGGCGCCTCGCAGGCCCGCCGTGCCCTCGATGCCTGGCAGGAATGGGCCAAGCAGCGCGGCGCGAAGGGCCTCGCCTACGTGCTGTTCAAGGAAGACGGCGAGCTGGCCGGTCCCGTGGCCAAGAACCTGACCGAGACCGAACGTGCCGGCCTCGCCGACGCCGTCGGCGCCAAGCCGGGCGACTGCATCTTCTTCGCCGCCGGCGAGAAGACCCCGTCCCGGGCGCTGCTCGGCGCCGCTCGCGTCGAGATCGGCCACCGCACCGGCCTGATCAACCCGAGCGACTGGGCCTTCTGCTGGGTTGTCGACGCGCCGATGTTCGAACCGGCCGCCGCAGCGGTCGCATCCGGCGACGTCGCGGTCGGCGGCGGCAAGTGGACGGCTGTGCACCACGCCTTCACCTCGCCCAAGCCGGAGTTCATGGACAGCTTCGACACGGACCCGGAAACCGCCTTGGCCTACGCCTACGACATCGTCTGCAACGGCAACGAAATCGGCGGCGGCTCCATCCGTATCCACCAGGGCGACATCCAGGAGCGCGTCTTCAAGGTGATGGGCCTTTCGCACGAGGACGCCCAGGAGAAGTTCGGCTTCCTGCTCGAGGGCTTCAAGTTCGGTGCGCCCCCGCACGGCGGCATCGCCTTCGGCTGGGACCGCGTCGTCTCGCTGCTCGCCGGCGTTGACTCCATCCGCGACGTCATCGCGTTCCCGAAGTCCGGCGGCGGCTACGACCCGCTGACCCAGGCGCCCGCGCCCATCACGGCGCAGCAGCGCAAGGAAGCTGGCGTCGACTTCAAGCCGGAGGCCAAAAAGCCCGAGGCCACGAAGGACGACGGCGCCAAGTAGCCTGCACTGAGCAGAGGCAACGGCTCTCCGGGAAACCGGGGGGCCGTTGCTGTCCCGGCGGACATTCATTTTGCGGAGGTCACACACATGGAAGCAGCATCCGGGCTGGAAACGCTCATGAACGCGGCCTGGGCTGCGCCCGAGCGGAAGGAGTCCGGCGGCTGGGTGTTCCGCGCCGCGTCCGGAGTGACGCAGCGGGCCAACTCGGTCTGGCCCCGCGAACCGGGGATGGACGGTCCCGCCCTGTCCGCCGCGCTTCGGGACGCCCGGCTCTGGTACCGTGCCCGCCGCCAGCCGCTGATCTTCCAGGTCTTCGACGACTCGCGGTCCGTGCCGCTCAACGCCCTGCTCGACGTAGAGGGCTTCACCCGGCAATCGGAAACGCTCATCATGGTCCGGGACGGCGCCACCGGCTCGGCGGCTGTGGGCGGGGTGGAAATATCTCCGGAGCCGTCCGCAGAGTGGCTCCAGCTCTGGTGGAGCCTCGACGGCCGCGGCGGTCGGGCGGAACTCACTGTCGCCCGCGCGATTCTCGAGGGCTGCCCCTCGCTGTACGCCCTCGTGCGGGACGACGACGGCGCGCCCGCCGCCGTCGGACGGCTTGCCGTGCCCGTTCCGGATCCTGGCGGACCCCGGTGGGGCGGGCTGTACTGCATGGCGACCCGCCCCGATGCGCGCCGGCGCGGCCATGCCTCCAGGGTGTTGCAGGCATTGCTGTGCGAGGGCGCGCGGCTGGGCCTGGCGGGCTACTGGCTGCTGGTCACCGCGGCCAACACCGGGGCGCAGGAACTCTACGCCAGGGCAGGCTTCGAGGAGGCGGGCCGCTACCTGTACCGGCAGGAACGGCCGAAATGGCACCTGACCGGCTGCTGACGCGTTCCGGGCCCCGCCCGACGCGACCCGCCGACGACCCGCCGTTGCCGCGCCCTACGCGTTCGACGTTTCGCAGCATCGAACATGCACGGAACCGTCGATACGGCCGAGTTAGGCTTTCTCACCAGCACTCCGTGTCCTGAGATTGCGAGTAAACGGCGGGGCGAGGCGCAGATGCCTGCCCGTACGCGGTGTCCGTGTGGGCGCGGGTCCGGCCGCGTAGACGATCCTCGTATGGTAGAGATACCGCACCACAAACGCGGCGAGAAGCGTCGAGGCTTGCGCGGGCACGGCTTCCACCCTGAAGACATCAACGGCCAGCATCAGTAGGGGAAGCCGGGCCGCGGCCTCCAGGTTGTTGAAGCAAAACGACTGCAAGAAACGGGTTCTCAGGCCGTTGGCCTTATGGGGCATGCTCCCGAACACAAGATTCTCCTGCAAGAGAAAGTTAGACACTATGGTCAACTCCGCGGCAAGGATGGCGGCCGGAACAAAGTTGACACCGAGCGAGAGCAAGGACGCCATGATGACTAGGTTCAGCAAAGCGCCGGCCGCTCCTACAGCGGCAAACAGAAAGGCTGGGCCCCCTCGCAGTTCGCTGAGTTGTCGGAGGAAGCGCAGGCCCTGCGCCAGCCCGGCCTTGGATTTTCCGGCGGTCCTCAGCCCAAGGATGAACGGCACCTCGGTGACTGAAAGCCGGTGCCGGGCGAGTATCTCCAGCAGGATCTTAAATCCGCTCGGTCGCAGCGTCCGGCAGTCGATGGCGGAGCGCCGTACGCCAAAGAATCCCGCCATGGGGTCCGAACAGTCCTGTAGCCGTACGGGAAACAAAGACCTGGATACTCGGCTGGCCCAGCGCGAGAGTAACTGGCGGTGCCTGGCAGCTGGGCTGTTGAAGCCACGTCCGCCAGCACCGTAGCGGGAGGCGACCACAACGTCGGCGTCGGTGGTTTCGAGCCTCGCGAGAAGGGCGGGGATGAGTTCCGGCGGATGTTGGAGATCGCCGTTCATCACCATGCAGAATTCGGCATCGGTCGACTCGACGCCGGCCACCACCGCGCCGCTGAGGCCGCCCGTCGGTGTCTTTCGGTGGATCACCCTGACAGGCATGCGAACTCTCGCGGTGGCGGCTGCTATGACGGCCGGGGTGTTGTCGGTTGAGTCGTCAACGAATAAGAGTTCTGCGTCGATGTGACTGCATGCCTGCGCCACTCGGAAGATCAGTCGTTCGACGTTAGGAGCCTCGTTGCGTGTGGGGACAATGACTGAGAGTTTCATGGCTGCCGTCCTGTACGTATGCGTCTTGGTCGAATGCGTCTTGGTCGAATGCGTCTAATCGGACGGACTGAGGACCCGGTGTACGCTCCATTCACCGAACGACTGGACTTCCTCCGAGTTCTGCAGGGCCGTCTTCACACGACTCAGGCCAAGGGAATCGATGTTTGTTCTGACGGACGGGCCTACAACGATCCATTGGATTTCCCGCCAGCCTTCGGGACGCTTGATGTCGAACTCTTTGTCCAGGTCGGGTTTCTCTGTGACGATCATCGTCCACGCGTTATTCCACCCACTTGAATTCAGGTCGTTCCACATGGAGTAAGGGGCGAGCACAACGTCGTTTCGGGACACGTTGTCCTGAACCCACGTCATGGCGCTTCGCCAATTGGAGTTGGCTTGGGCGGTGAGCAGGGTTCTGTCCTGTTCAAACCACTGTGGCAGGGACATCAACAGCAATGACGCCGAGAGGACCGCGACGAACGTCGCCCGCAGCAATGCCGTAAGGCGTGAAGCGCGCTGAGCAAGCTTATCCACGCCGCTCCAAGCAATGTCCACGGCCGACCCGCAGGCCAACGCGAGGAACGGGATCACGCCGATGATGTACATCGCAGGGAGGTATCCCTGGCCCAGCAGGATGGGGGTCGCGAAGGTGGCAATGGCGACGAAGAGAATTCGGGTTTGTCGGCGCAGTAGGCAGACTACGGCGGCACCAAGCCCGGCCGCGATGAGGTACTTGTCGAAGTAGAGCCACCCCGCGAGCAACTCCGCACGGCTGGAGCCCTCCTCAAAAATGGTGCCTGATCCGGAACGGTTTAAGAATTGGTAGGCCAGAGCGTCCTGGAGCGATACGTGGTCCGGTCCGGAGAGGAGCTCGTTCCGCAAGAGTGCAGACAGCGGGTAGAACGCGAGCAGAAGTCCACCCGCAGTGAGGAATCCCACTACCGAAAATGACCGGTTACTCCACTTGGGCCGGTACATCAGGGCGAGCAACAGGGCAGGACCGAAGATGGACAGGGTTTCTTTGGAGAGAACAGCGATCGCGAAGGCGATGCCGGCGCCGACGTGATGCCACAGCGCGTCTCGCGAGGACAGCGCCAGGTAGAAGGCCAGTAGAAGCCAAGGGACACCGATGTTGTCGAGATAGATCTGGCGACCGAGTACCAGGGAGAGCGGTGAAAGTATGAAGAGGACGGTAGTCAGTACGGCAAACGGAATACGCATGCCGATGCGGCGGCCGATCATATAGAGCAGCACAGCGCTGGCGACGAAGTACAGAGAAATCACGTACCTGGTGGCACCGATGGTGGTGCCGTCCCCGAGGCGCAACAAACTGGGAATCCAGTTCAGCGCCGCAATTTGGATCCAACCGAGAGGGGGGTGGTCGTACCAGTAGGTGTAGGGGGCCAGGCTGCCCGAATGCACGGTGAAGGCTTGGGCAGTATAGGTTCCTTCGTCGTCTTGGTAGCTGGGTGCTCCATTTAGATTCCACAGGCTGAGCACGGCCGCCGCGGCCGTGAGGGCTGTTAGGGCGATTTTGTCCCACAGCGGCAGGTACCGCAGGTTGAATGGCGAGCCGTGAGCGGTGCCGCGGTGTTTTGCCGGCTTTTCGCTCGTTGTGGCGCCCTCGACGGGCGGTAACTCTGATTTTGGACCCGGCTGCAGTTCTGTGGCTGCCATTACTTCCTCCTAGGGGCGTTGAACCGGTGCTATTTTCAGTGCCGCGCCGGTTCAGGAACGCCTGCGCCCATATAGGCCAGATGAGAACCTGAATGATCGGTCTTTTCCCAAGCAAAGTCGCCGCGCAGGAACTTAAACAGCGCCCTCAAGGCTGCGAAGGCCAGGATCAGCTGGTACAACGGCGTTCCGGCGACGAGACGGAAGTAGTCGTACCAGCCAATGGCGAACTGATGATCGCGGCCGAACTCATGGAGCATGCAGACATCAAAGGCAACGGTCACAAACGTAGGTATCAGCGGTAGGAAGGCGATGAGGGTGACGAAGAGCGGAAACCGGCCCCAGATCGCCGCAGCAATTGCGACGGGAATGCAGATGCCGGCCAACGCCATGAAATGTTGCTGCATCAGGGTCCACCATGCGATGGTCCTCATTCGCCGGGACGGCAGTGCCTTCCAGTCGCCCTTGGCGAACACCTGCATGAACCCGAGCGACCAACGGGTGCGCTGTCGGATCAACCCGGCAAGACTGTCGGGCGTTTCCTCGCGAGTGACCAGTTGGGGGGCGTAGGCAACCACAATCTTCCGGCGGAGTGTGGATAGGCGCACCCCGAGATCGCAGTCTTCGGCGAGGCAGGACCCGTCCCATCCGCCCACCGCCGTAAGCAGTTCACGTTTGATGAAGACGGTGTTGCCGCCCAGGGGGATGAATCCCTGCCGCGAATGAGCGTGCAGCCGGGACCGGAACCAGGTGAAGTACTCGAGGCAGTTCCGCAGCGAATACCAGGTGTCCCTATAGTTGATCAGCTGAACCGCACCCTGGACGACGTCGGCATTCTTGGTAGTGAAGACGCTGTCGACATGGGCCAGCAGCTGTTCGGCTGCAATCGACTCGGCGTCGAAGACGCCAACGACGCTGTTGCGGCACATTGAGAGCGCATGGTTGAGCTGCCGCGGCTTGTTCTTTTTGTCGCTGGCGTCGACGCTGACCCGGACGACTTCCGGAAATTCCCGGGCAAGCCGATGCGCGATTTCCGTCGTTTCGGCATCGTCATGTCCGACCGAAATAATGATCTCCTTGCGCGAATGGGTCTGGGCAAGGAGCGCCCCGAGTGTCGCGCGCATTACGTCTTCGCGTTCCTTGCGACACGGCATGATCAGAGAGAAGGAATGTCCCTCGACTGATTGAAGGCCGGAGTAGGAGGTTCGGACCTGCGTCTTGGGGTCCCACCAGGCGTAGGTGTTCAGATAAAGCGTGGACAGCGCGATAGCAAACAGCGCCAGGGCTATCAGGATGACGATCGCGCTGGCCAGGGATACCAAGGACATGACGGGCTCCATTGTTGTAGCGGGCACACGAATGCTGGGCATGGGTAGAGAATTTGGGGTCGTGGGTGGTTCAATCGCCAGGGCCGCAGGCGATTCCGTCCGCGTTGACGTCAAGTTTTTGGGGATCCACTCCGGCTTGGCGGACCGGGACGCCGCTCTTGAAGTATTTGCGCACCTCCCCACAGGTCCACGTGTGCGGCATCGAGGCGGGATCGAGTCCGGCTTCCTTCATCTCTTGCAGATGCCCGGCCAAGCTCGGCGGGACAGACGGAAGGCATTGCCCGGCATCGCCATACTCCCGGAGGCAGCCGCCCAACGACGTCGTAGCGCCGAGAACGGCGCCGGGGGCTACTTTGCCGACCTTTGGAAGGTTCCTTGACCGCTCCCTCCGCGCCTCAGCGGCCTGACCTACTTCCGCCCTGCCCGCCTCCGCTAAGGAGACCTCCGGCCTGTCGCCTACACCCTGGGGGCTGGGGGGCCCCACCTGTAGTGCCTCGGCGGGACTGGCGTTAGCGGCCGCCGGGGCGTGCAGATGATGGGATGCGGCCGCTGGCTTTGCTTCCGAGGGAGGGGCTACGGTCCCATGACCATCCGGCGCCTGGGACACCCGTACTGGACTGCTGGAAGCAACGCTCACCACGGTGGCGATAGCCGACGAGCCACTCCACACGAGGGCGGCCGAAACCGCGGCGGAAGCTCCTGCTAGAACCACAACAATGCCCAGACGGCGAGATGGCGCCTTTGATTCGGCCTTCATGAGATCCACACCCATCGTGCAACGCTCGGAATCCCGTCGGCCGTAAGAACGGTGAGCATGTAAGGGCCGGGCGGAAGCAGATTCGGATTAGTAGGTATTTGTGCCGTGCGACTACCGTCGGCTCCGGAAAGTGGCAGGTCCACGAGGCGGGCGTTGGTGTCCGTTTGGTGCGTTGCGGACATCGGCGCCATCAGGGATGCGGAAGTGACATTGCCGGTGACCCCAACTTGGATGTTTTCCCCATACGAAGCCCGGGCCGGAGCCGCAGTAATCGTGGGTCGATCACCCTTGAAGAGATAGGGCGGACTGTAAACGGAGATCCTGAACTCGAAGGAGTTGTCCAGGGGATTGGATCCCATGATCGCAACCCGGCCGTCCGGCAGGAGGATCGACGTCGAATGATAGTTCCGGCCGACGGGGTCGGCGTCGATGGACGCCCAGCTGTTGCCGGCCGGGTTGTAGATCGCAGCTGTCTGGACGTTCCCGGCGCGGTTGAGCTGAGCCCCGTCTGCTGCAAGAACTGTTCTGTCGGGGAGATTGATGAGGTTGACGTAGATCTTTCCTGCGCCGGGGAGGTCAGGGCCCGGAACGTATGCCGGAGCCGCCTTTTTGAAGTCGACGATGTCCACGAGGTTGATGGCGGGGGTGGTGCCGTCGGTGTTGCCGCCGCCGACGATCATTAGCTTCTGATCTTGGGCGGGTCCGATGAATACGGATCCGGCTTGGTCCCTCATGTCCTTTTCGCGAAGCCCTGGGACGTCCCACATGGTGGCGGTGGTCCAGTCGTATAGTCTCGCCCCAGTGCCCGGCAGCCCGTTCCCAAAGGTATGGCCGCCGGTGTAGAACATTTTCCCGTCGTCCAACAGGAACATATGGGGGTAGGTTCCCCAGTAGCTCCAGGTCTGTGGCACCTGGTTTTGCGGCAGCCAGCCCATTGCAGAGGTGCTGAACATCTCGGTGAGCACTGTGCCCTTTGCGTTCTCATCGATTCCGCCTGCGGACCAGATGTTTCCATTGCCGAGCTTGGTTAGCGAGGGATACCAGTGGGCCCCGGCCATGTCCGCAAGCTGGTGGAACTGGTCATCCGCCGGGTCGAAGAAGTAACTCTTTTTTGCTCCCTTGAAGGCCGTAGGACCGTCTGCGGCTGAGGGGAAGGCCGACGTTCCCCCTGCGATGAGAACCTTTCCGTCAGGCAGGGTGACGTGGCCGGAGCAGAACATGTCATATGGCACCGGGATATCTTTGAATGCGCCACTGGTAGGGGACCAGACGACTGCTTTGAAGCTTCCCGCGGCAAAATTGGCCCCGGAGTTACCTGAGCCTGCGATTAACAGCAGCCGTCCGTCGCTGAGCAGGGTGGAGTGGATGGCCCGGATGGGAAGATCGGTGTTTAGCACTTCCCAGGAGCCCACTAGCCCGGGGGTGCCAGCGGGCGGGGGAGCCGGAATCTTATACTCGACCATGGAGTAGTTGGTAGTCGTCAACGTACCGTTTCCGCTGATCGAGAGCCCGAACGCAATGCGGTCCACGCCGGCAGGTATGGCGGGTGTTCGGGCTTGCGCTGTGGTCCAAACGGCGACTGCGGGGAGTTGCTTGATGTCGGTCCAGTACTGCCATCCCGTTGAGGTGTGGCGGAAGAGTGTCAGTCCGGACGTGCCGGTGGCCGATGTCTTGTAGTCGATCTTGAGGTCGTATTGGCTCCCCGGCATTACCGAAGGAGCGCAGCCTGGCGCATCTGACTGTATAAGTTTCGCGTCCCCCGAAATGTACGAATTGATGGACAATTCGAAGGACCGGGTACCAGGCGTTGAATTAGCTGGAACATCGGAAGAAATTTTTGGCGTTATCTTCCTGTCTCCCCAGCCGGCGACGTTGAAGCACGTTGGAGTAGGGCTCCCATCGGCGAGATTTCCGTTGACAATTAGTTCGCCCGGAGTTGGCGGTGGAGGTGTGACTTTTTTTGCCAGCGAATAATCATCGGTAATTAAGGTTCCATTGGTCGCGAGGGAAAGCCCGAAGACAATCTGGTCGGTGCCGTCTGGGATGACCGGGCTGTCTGCTTGGGCGAGCGTCCAGTCGGCTGCCGGCGCCTGTGACTTGATGTCCCCCCAGTAGCTCCAGCCCTGTGCGGTGTGCCTGAACATTGTCAGTGATACTCGGGCCGTGGATTTGTACCAGACCTGCACGTCGTAAACTTGACCAGGCGTCACCAGTGGAGCGCAGCCGGCGCTCTCGGTCTGGAGGAGTTTCCGGTCACCCTGCGTATAGTTCTGCACGGTTACACTGACCGAGCGGCCCCCGGTCCTGCCTGGTGCGAAGGCCCAGGTTCCCGGAGTTCCCCAGCCCGACATTTTGAAGCAGGTGGGCGCAGTTGCCCCGTCTTCGAGGGAGGGGTTAGTTACCAAATTGTCTACGGCGGCAAGCGCCGGTGAGTTTGCTCCGGCCACAAAGAAGTTCAGCGGGATCAAGATCGTCAGTAGTGCTGCCGTCATCCAGCGCGTGGCTAGGGGAGGCTTCATTTCGGCATCTCCACTGGTGCAGAAATTCTGCTGGGACTCAATGGGCGTTGCCAATGGAAGAATGCTTTTCGTGCGCCGAATAGGCCGATGCACTTCATGGGACCCCCCGAAAATCAGATTCTCAAGAATGAGAATGTGGCGAGTCTAACCACGGAATTGAGAGGGTCGAACCAGTAATTGCTACTGGTTTTGGGTACCTACTTTGTGCGGGTACTACTTGAGTACTTAAGGCGGCTGACTACTTGCCCGCGGGGTCCGTGACCACGATCCGGACCGCGCACACGTCCGCCGCGGCCTTCTTCAGCACAGCAGCCCGCGGGTCCGGAACGTCCAGGAACGGCAGCCGGACCAGCGCCGCGTAGCGCTTGAGCACGGGCTCGGCGAGCACTTGCTCGGCCAGGGCGCGGTCTCCGCCCGGGGCAACGTATTCAACGCCCTGGTCCGCGAAAATCCGGGCGGCATGCTCGGCCACGGCTTCCACCAGGGCGTCCGCCTGGTTGGCGCGGCGCCGGGCGAAGCGCTGCTGGGACCAGCCGCCGGCCGCCGTTCGGGACTGCACGTGCCGGGTCCCGGTTTTCGCGGCGAGCACGCGGCCCTCGGACACCGCCGCCACCGAGTACCCGCCGCGGCGAACCAGGACCAGGCCGAGCCGCCGCGGCTGCGAGGCCAGGGAAGCCAGCCGGGCCACCGGGTCGTTTCCGCGGCCAGGCCGGCCGCCGTCCGGCCAGGGCGGCTGGAGCAGGGCGGTGGCGCCGTCGGCCGCCAGCAGCCGCAAGCCGGCGTCGTCCGGTACCTCGCGCAGCTCCCCGTGGCTGGCGCCGAACCGCTCCACCCAGCCGGGCAGGCGGTCGGCGGAGACGAACGCCACACGCGTATCGGGGCTTGCCATGGCGCGGAACTTCCTCGAGGGGTTGCAGGGGCGCCGCCGTGTCAGGGCGGGCAGGAACTAGAAGTAGCCTATCTATGTGGATGATCTCTTTGGCTCAGGGCAGGACACCGCGTCCGCCAACAACGACATCGACGCCGAAGAGTCCGGCGACGGCGGCTCCGACGTCGGCGCACCGTCCCGTTCCGCGCCGCGCAGCCCGCTGGCAGTCCGGATGCGGCCGCGCAGCCTCGACGACGTTGTGGGCCAGCAGCACCTCCTGGGCCAGGGCTCGCCGCTGCGCCAGCTCGCGGCCGGCAGCGACGCCACCGGGCCGGCCGGACCCAGCTCCCTGATCCTTTGGGGACCGCCCGGCACCGGCAAGACAACCCTCGCGCACGTCATCGCCAAGGGCCCGGGCCGGAAATTCGTCGAACTCTCCGCCATCACGGCCGGGGTTAAAGACGTCCGGCGCGTCATGGACGAGGCACTTACCGCCCGCGACCTGTTCAAGACCACCACGGTGCTGTTCCTAGACGAGATCCACCGCTTCAACAAGGCCCAGCAGGACGCGCTGCTGCCCGGCGTCGAGAACCGCTGGGTGGTCCTGGTCGCGGCCACCACGGAAAACCCCTCGTTCTCGGTCGTCTCGCCGCTGCTGTCCCGCTCGCTGCTTCTGACCCTGAAGCCGCTCACCGACGCCGACGTTGAAGGGCTGCTGCGCCGGGCCGCGACCGACCCCCGCGGCCTGGGCGGCCAGGTGGAGCTGGACGGGGAAGCCCTCGCCCACCTCGTGCGGCTCTCCGGCGGGGACGCCCGGCGGGCCCTGACCGCGCTGGAGGCCGCAGCCGGCGTCGCATTCGGCGACGCCGACGACGCCGGCGACGCCCCCGTCAAGATCGAACTCAAGCACACCGAACGGGCCCTCGACGTCGCCTCGGTCCGCTACGACCGGGCCGGTGACCAGCATTACGACGTCGCCAGCGCCTTCATCAAGTCCATCCGCGGATCCGACGTCGACGCCGCGCTGCACTACCTGGCGCGGATGCTCGAAGCGGGGGAGGACCCGCGCTTTGTCGCCCGGCGGATCGTCATCTCGGCGGCCGAGGACGTGGGCATGGCCGATCCCACCGCCCTGCAGACCGCCGTCGCCGCAGCCCAGGCGGTGCAGCTGATCGGCATGCCCGAGGGGCGCATCATCCTGGCCGAGGCCGTGGTCCACCTT
>Ga0213837_1001600_pt1 | contig 11840 bp, 8 predicted proteins | sample SWPATP12_FD_160572 | JGI IMG/M metagenome (GOLD analysis project Ga0213837, IMG submission 160572) | Coastal seawater microbial communities from Marineland, Florida, United States - SWPA TP1 #2 | ecosystem: Environmental > Aquatic > Marine > Coastal | place: USA: Florida | collected 2016-08-06
CCCAGAAGATTTCCTGGAACCAGGTCAACCGGATGCCGCACCACACCTTCCACTGGGAAGGGATCGACGGCACCCGGCTCTTCACGCACTTCCCCCCGGTGGACACCTACAGCTCCGAAATCAGCGGCCGGGAGCTGGCGCACGCCGAGCGGAACTACCGGGACCACGGACGCGGCACTATGTCCCTGCTTCCGTTTGGCTACGGCGACGGCGGCGGCGGACCCACCCGGGAGATGCTGGCGGCGGCGCGGCGCACCAAGGACCTGGAAGGATCGCCCCGGGTGCGGCTGGGTTCGGCCGCGGAGTTCTTCGCCGAAGCCGAGGAGGAGTACCAGCCGCTTCCGGTGTGGGTCGGCGAGATGTACCTGGAGCTCCACCGCGGCACCTACACCACCCAGGCCAACACCAAAAAGGGCAACCGGCGCAGCGAGCACCTCCTCCGGGAGGCGGAGCTCTGGTGCGCCACCGCGGCGGTCCGGGCCGGTGCGCCGTACCCGGCAGCCGAGCTCAAACGGCTCTGGCGGCTGGTGCTGCTGCAACAGTTCCACGACATCCTGCCCGGCAGTTCCATTGCCTGGGTGCACCAGGACGCCGAGCGGAACTACGACGCCGTCTCCCGCCAGCTGGAGGCGATCATCGCCGCCGCTGCCCAGGCCGTGCTGGGGGAGGGCGAGCAGGAGTTCCTGCTCAACGCCGCCCCGCACCCCCGCCAGGGTGTGCCGGCGCTCGCCGCCGCCCCGCCTGTCCGCGAGGCGTCGGCCGTGCAGGCGACGGACGCAGAGGGCGGCTACATTCTGGACAACGGGATCATCCGCGCGGTGGTGAACGCCGACGGCCTCCTGGTGTCGCTGCGGGACCACGGCACCGGCCGGGAGGCGATCGCGCCGGGGGAGTTCGGAAACCTCCTGGAGCTGCACCGGGACACCCCGAACGAGTGGGACGCATGGGACATCGATGCGTTCTACCGCCGCAACGTCACGCCGCTGACCGAGGCCCGCTCGGTGAGCCTGGAGCGCGACGGCGGGGCCGCCGTCGTCGTGGTGGAGCGGCTGGCCGGAAGTTCCGCCGTGACCCAGCGGATCCGGCTGGAACCGGACGCGCCGTCGCTGGCGATCTCCACGGCGGTGGACTGGCAGGAACGCGAGAAGCTGCTCAAGCTCGGCTTCGCCTTCGATGTCCGGGCAGACCGCTCCGCCTCGGAGACGCAGTTCGGCCACGTGTTCCGGCCCACCCACCTCAACACCTCGTGGGAGGCCGCCAAGTTCGAAATTTGCGCGCACCGGTGGATCCATGTCGCCGAGCCCGGGTATGGGGTCGCGGTCTCCAACGCCTCCAGCTACGGCCACGACGTCACCCGCGCCGTCCGCCAGGACGACGGCGGGACCACCACGACCGTGCGGGTCTCGCTGCTGCGGGCGCCCAAGTATCCGGATCCAAACGCGGACCGCGGCCACCATGAGCTGACGGTCACCGTGCGGCCCGGCGCCAGCATCGCCGACGCCGTCGAAGAGGGCTACCGCACCAACCTTGCCCCGCGCCTGGTGAGGGGAAGCAGTAGCGCGGAACCGCTCTTCACGGTCTCCAACCCTGCCCTCGTGATCGAGGCGGTCAAGCTGGCCGAGGACGGTTCCGGCGACGTGATTGTCCGTCTGTACGAATCACTAGGGGAGCGCTCGTCCGGCACGGTAGTGGCCAATTTTGACAGCCCAGGGGTGCAAGCCGTGGATCTGCTGGAACGTCCCGCGGACGCACCCGGGGTCATTGCCCGGGCCGGGGCGGCGGAACTGGTCCTCCGGCCGTTCCAGTTGCTGACCTTGAGGTTCCGGCGCTGAAACCCTGAGCCGGGTCGCACCGGCCCTAAACTGCCGCTTAAACAGGCTGAGTGGGAGCGGTCCTTGCGGACCGCTACCACTCATCCCCCCAATGGCGCTTGGACGCACCGCCGGGCTTCGTCAAAACTGAATCCCCATTCACGAAGCCGACTGGCGTTTTCACACATTCATGATTCTCTCACGCTCTAATGATTTTGTGAACGCCTAGGGCGACTTTTTGCGGAACGTTGCGGGAGCGTTATGCAGCCGGCGCGCGCTTGGTCCGGAAAACCAGAAGATCAGCAGCCCCAGGACGTATCCGAGTACCGCGGAATAGTTGATCAGCAGCCGGGCCGGATCCCAGGATTCCGGCGCGAAGGACGCCGGGACGCTGGCGGTCGCGGCTACGGCTCCCAGCAGGGTCAAGACGGCGCCGGCCCGGACCAGGCCCGGCAAGGCCCCCCTAACGGCGGCCAGCAGGGAAGGAAACAGGACGAGCGAAACAAGCGCCGGATAGCTGCGGCCGGCGGCCGCATAGAACGGTGCCAAGGCGACGTTCCGGCTGGTGGCCCCCAGGTCCTGGAGTCCTACCGATGACCCGCGCGTGTCCATCAGCAGGAAGGTTACGCCCACAGCCACGCAGGACGCCGCCAACCCCCACCGTCCCGCCGGGCCAGTGATCAGCCGCAGGGCACGGGTGGCACCGAGGCCCCTGGCCAGTCGCAGCCCGACCAGGAAAACCATCCCGAAGACCAGGAAGCGCAGGATCAGGTTGGTCAGGTTCCGGCTCCCCAGGGCCTGGTCGATCGCCGTGTAGGGGCCGGGGATACTCAGCAGGCTACACACCGTGGCGAGGAACAGGATCCCGAAGACTGTCCGGTTCCGCCCCCGCAGGGCATCGGGGGCCCGGACCAGGAGGGCGATGCCGCAGACGATAAACGTCCCCCATTCTAGGGCTGGCATTTCCGGCCGCCCTAGTCCGGTGCCGCGGCCGCCGGATGGGTCCCGCGGAGGCGCGCCAAGGGGTGGGACCGCAGTTTGTCGAGCCAGATCAGGGCCAGTCCCAGCACGTAGCAGAGGACGGCCGTGTAATTCACGATGAAGCGAAGAATGCCCATCCCGCGCGGGATTATCGGGAACAGCAGGCTCAAAGCGATCGCCACGGCGCCCACGGACAGGAGCAGCGCCGCCGCGCGGATCAGGACGGGGAGTCTGCTGCGGAAGACCCGGACCATCGCCGGAAGGAGGACGAGTGAGATGTAGCTCGGGTAGAGCCGGCCGGCCGCCCCGTAATACTCGACGAGGGCGGCGTTGCGGCCATCCTTAGCCGCCACAGACGTCAGCCCGGCAGAGGAGCCCGCGGTGTCCATCAGCAGGAAAGTCACGATCACGGCTACGCCGGCAAGGACGATGGCCACCACACCGGCCCAGCCGGTAATCAGCCGCAGTGCGCCGTCGGCCGCGAAGCCCCTCGCGACGCGGATGCCGACCAGGAAGATGGCGCCGAAGATGATGAAACGGAGAATCAAGTTGGTCACGTTGTGACCGCCCAGCACCTGGTCGATCGCCACGTAGGGCGCCTGCATGCTGAGCAGGATGGCCAGGGTCATCAGCAGCAGAATGCCGAACATTGACCGGTTCTCACCGCGAAGGGCGCTCGGGGCCCGGGCCGCGGCCAGTCCACCGCAGACCAACAGGGTGACCCATTGCATGATTTCAATCACCCGAGGTTCTCCCAGATCTTTTCGGTTTGTGCTTGTTCTTGTTCCTGCCGGCGAAGGGTCCTGCCCAACGCCTGCAGCCGGTCTCCGGCCAGCAGGGCGAGCTCTCCGGTGGAGAGGGCATCGAGGGCCGCCTGCCGGGCGTCGGGCCGCCAGCCCGCTTCCGCCTCGGTGAGCAGCCCCGTCGCCACCAGTCCGCCCGTGAATCCTACGCCCGCGGCACGCGAGGTCGCCATGGCAAGCTCGGGGGTGAGCCGGTTGGCGGTCAGCTGGGCCGAGAAGTTCTGCGGCGCGATCCCCGTCGCGGCCGACACGCGGTGCCGGAGGTCGCCGTCGTCGATCGCATCCACCCAGTTCCGCACCGAGGTGGCGTGCGGGGCGGGACTGAGCGCAAGTACGGCCGTACCAGCGGGCGCGGTGCGGGCGATCACGGCACGCAACAGGTCCGGGGTTGCGATCTGGCTGACCAGCTCCGCCGGCGTGGGGGGCCGGGACGGGCCTGTCAGCCCGGCATAGCTCTCAAAGGTGGCGAGGCCGTCCAGGGGGTTCAAACCGAGCGCCCGGCTGATGCTCACCAAGGAGGTCTCCGCGACCTTGCCGCGCACGAGTTGCTGCGCAAGAGTGGTGCGCTTGAGGCCAGAGACCCGGCAGATGTCGGCGGTGCTCATCGCCGGCGCGACACTGTGGAGCCAGTGTTGAAACGCCTTGGCGGGTAATGGCATCTAGGAGCTTCCTGCGTCGTTGAGTCAAAGGGCGGAGGCCAACCGGCAATTTTGCCTGCTCGCCTTCTTCAACTATGCTAGATGCTCGAACCCGCTGGTCCGTACACCCCCCAAGTCCGGACCAGCGGGTTCTTCTATGCCCGGCGGAATGCCCGGCGGGATGTCGGCGGATTTTCGACGGATGCCAGGGCCTGGCCGGTCGCCTCCGGCCGTCCGTTTTGGGCCTCGGTGAGAGAATGGACTAATGACTGCAACCCTCGTTGCCAAGGACCTTTCAGGTGGCCACGACCACCGCACCCTCTTTTCCAAACTCTCCCTCACCGTCGCGCCCGGCGACGTCGTCGGCGTCGTGGGCGCCAACGGTGCCGGCAAGTCCACGCTGTTGCGCCTGCTCGCCGGCGTCGACCAGCCGCAGGAGGGCACGGTCAGCCTGGCCCCGGCCGACGCCTTCGTCGGCTGGCTGCCGCAGGAACATGAACGGATCGAGGGCGAAACCGTGGCCGGCTACATTGCCCGGCGCACCGGCTGCGGGCAGGCGACGGCGGACATGGAGTCCACCGCGGAGGCGCTGGGGGACGGCGCTCCGGGCTCCGACGACGCGTACTCGGTGGCGTTCGACCGCTGGATGGCGTCCGGGGCCGCGGACCTCGAAGAGCGGATCCCGGCCGTGCTCGCGGACCTGGGCCTCGAGGTGGGTCCCGACGCCGCGATGACGGGGCTCTCCGGCGGGCAGGCCGCCCGGGTGGCGCTCGCGGCCCTGCTGCTGAGCCGCTTCGACATCGTGCTGCTCGATGAGCCCACCAACGACCTGGATCTGGCCGGCCTGGCCAAGCTGGAGGCCTTCGTCCAGGGCCTGCGCGGCGGCGTCGTCCTGGTCTCGCACGACCGGGAGTTCCTGGCCCGCTGCGTCACCACCATCGTGGAGCTGGACCTCGCGCAGAACGCCGTCGCGGTCTACGACGGCGGTTACGAGGCGTACCTGGAGGAACGCGCCGTTGCCCGCCGGCACGCCAGGGAACGCTATGAGGAGTTCGCCAACACGAAGGCGGACCTCATCTCCCGTGCCCGCACGCAGCGGGAATGGAGCTCCCAGGGCGTCCGCAACGCGATGAAGAAGAGCCCGGACAACGACAAGATCCGCCGGGCCGCGAACACTGAATCCTCCGAGAAGCAGGGCCAGAAGGTCCGGCAGATGGAATCCCGGATCGCACGGCTCGAAGAAGTCGAGGAACCGCGCAAGGAGTGGCAGCTGCAGTTCAGCATCGGAGCGGCGCCGCGCTCCAGCGCCGTCGTAGCGACCCTCCGGGACGCCGTCGTGCACCAGGGGGACTTCACCCTGGGGCCGGTGAACCTGCAGCTCAACGCCGGCGAACGGATCGGCATCACCGGGCCCAACGGCGCGGGCAAGTCCACCCTGCTGCGACTGTTGCTGGGCGTGCAGCGGCCCGACGCCGGCGACGCGTCAATGGGCGCCTCGGTGGCGGTCGGCGAAATCGACCAGGCCCGCGGCCTGCTGGCCGGCCACTTGAACCTCGGCGACGCCGTCGAAGCGGTGCTGACGGACCAATCCCCGGCGGAGGTCCGCACCCTGCTGGCCAAGTTCGGCCTCAAGGCCGACCACACCTCCCGTCCCGTTGACTCACTCTCACCGGGTGAACGGACCCGGGCCGCGCTGGCGCTGCTGCAGGCCCGCGGCGTGAACCTGCTGGTCCTGGACGAACCGACCAACCACCTGGACCTCCCGGCGATCGAGCAGCTCGAGGAGGCCCTCGACAGCTACGACGGCGCGCTGCTGCTCGTCACCCACGACCGCCGCCTGCTGGAAAACGTGCGCCTGGACGTGCGCTGGAACGTCGTCGACGGCACCGTCACCGAACTGCTGGGCGCGAGCGCCCCGAAAGGTACCAACACATGAGCATGGACCGGGTGGCCTGGAGCTCCCTTTACAACATCACCCGCGGCACCGACGGCTCCAAGACCTTCTCGAAGGCCTTGGTCAAGCGCGTCTTCGGCTTCGCCCGTCCGCACCGCAACCGGCTGATCGCTTTCGTGTTGCTCTCCATCGTGACGGCGGTCCTCGCGGTCGCTACGCCGGTGCTCGCCGGCCAGGTGGTGGACGCCATCATCGCGAAGGCTGCCGCCGGCACGGTGATCTGGCTGGCCGTGCTGATCGCGATCGTGGCGGTCGCCGAGGCGGGGCTCGGTCTGGTGACCCGCTGGCTGTCCTCGACGATCGGCGAAGGCGTGATCCTGGACCTGCGCACCCGGGTCTTCGACCACGTGCAGAAGATGCCGATCGCGTTCTTCACCCGGACCCGCACCGGCGCCCTGGTGAGTCGGCTCAACAATGACGTGATCGGCGCGCAGTCGGCCTTCGCCGGCACCCTCTCCGGTGTCGTCAGCAACGTCGTGGCGTTGGCCCTCACCCTCGTGGTGATGCTGAACAAGTCGTGGCTGGTGACCGTGCTGGCCATGATCCTGCTGCCGATCTTCCTCATTCCGGCCCGGCGGATGGGCTCCCGGCTGGCTGAGCTGCGGCGCGAGGCGGCCGAGCACAACGCCACTATGGGCACCCAGATGACCGAGCGCTTCTCCGCCCCCGGCGCCACGCTGGTGAAACTCTTCGGCCGTCCGGACGAGGAATCCCATGAATTCGCCGTGCGCGCCGGCCGGGTGCGGGACATCGGCGTCCGCACCGCGATGCTCCAGTTCACTTTCGTCACCGCCCTGACCCTCGTCTCCGCCCTGGCCCTCGCCCTGGTGTACGGCCTGGGCGGCTGGCTGGCGCTCGGCGGGCAGCTCGCCGCGGGCGACGTCGTCGTGCTTGCGCTGCTGCTCACCCGCCTTTATGCCCCGCTCACCGCGCTCTCCAGCGCCCGGGTGGAGATCATGAGCGCCCTGGTCAGCTTTGAGCGGGTCTTCGAGATCCTGGACCTCAAGCCGCTGATCCAGCAGAAGCCGGACGCGGTGGAATCGCCGCGCGGCCCGCTCTCGGTGGAGTTCGACAACGTCCGCTTCTCCTATCCCTCGGCGGACAAGGTCTCGCTGGCCTCGCTTGAGGACGTCTCCACCCTGGATACCCGCGGCGGCGAGGAAGTGCTGCACGGGATCAGCTTCCGGGTGGAACCGGGCCAGACCGTGGCCCTTGTCGGATCCTCGGGAGCCGGCAAGTCCACCATCGCCCAGTTGCTCTCACGGCTGTACGACGTCGACTCCGGCGCGGTCCGCTTCGGCGGTGCCGGGACAGGCACCGCCGTGGATGTCCGGGACCTGACGTTCGATTCGATGCGCGAAACCCTGGGGATGGTCACGCAGGACGGGCACCTGTTCCACGAAAGCATCGCGTCCAACCTGCGCCTGGCCCGCCCCGGCGCCAGCGAGGAACTGATGTGGGACGTGCTGCGCCAGGCCCGGCTCGAGGACATGATCCGCTCCCTGCCGGACGGTCTGGACACCATCGTGGGGGAACGCGGTTACCGGCTTTCGGGCGGCGAACGGCAGCGGCTGACCATTGCCCGGCTGCTTATCGCGGCCCCGCGGGTTGTGATCCTCGATGAGGCCACGGCCGCGCTGGACTCGACCAACGAAGCTGCTGTGCAGGACGCGCTGGGCGCGGCGCTCGAAGGCCGCACCGCGGTCGTGATCGCGCACCGGCTGTCCACGGTCCGTGCCGCCGACGCAATCCTGGTGGTTGAGGACGGCATGATCGTGGAGCGCGGGACGCACAACGAGCTGCTCGCCGCCGAGGGACGCTACGCGGAGCTGTACCGGACCCAGTTCGCCGAGGCCACCGCCGTGGCCGCGGAGGCGGTGCCGGAACTCTAGCCCGTCGGCTCCGCCTTCGCGGCGAGGGCCGGCAGGACGTGGTCTGTGAGCAGCGGCGCCAGGTCCTCGGGCAGCGCGGCGGCCAGGTCCAGCCAGCGGATTTCGGCGATCTCGGCGGACGGGTTCACCGCCGGTCCGCCTGTCGTGTTCACCGGCGTGGGTGCGGTGAACACCGTGGCTTCGATCTGCGTGGCGGCCTCGTTGGCGGCCTCGGCCAGCCAGCTTCCGAAGGGCTCGAGGTCCTCGGGCGCCACGATGATGCCGACTTCCTCCTCCAGTTCGCGGGACGCAGCTTCCGCCGCGGTTTCGCCGGCCTCGGGCTTGCCGCCCGGATGCATGAACTTGTCCGTGCCGCGCTTGCGGACCGTGAGGAGGCGCCCGGCGTCGTCAAAGACGCAGACGGCGGACACCACAATGCGCGGGTTCACGCCTGTTCTGGTGAGCACGGATTCGAGCAGCAGATCCTTGGCCGGTCCCGTGACGTCCCAGCGGTAGCTGAATTCATCCGGGCCGAGCCTGGTGTATTCGACCCGGTAGGTGTCCGGATCGCACCAGTGCCGGTCCTGGTTGTCCTGGCCGCCGAAGCCGATGCGGTGGAAAGGGTGGCCGTCGGGGAAGAGCATGTCCATCGTCTCCGGCGTTGCCGAGGGCTTCAGCAGGTACTCGCGGCTGGCCGGTCCGTGGAAGGACGCGGCGCCGGCCGGATTCCACTGCACGGAGCCTTCTTCGCGGAAGCGGAGGCCGCCGTCGTCGGTTTCAGTAAAGCGGACGACGCCGTTGAAGGTGCCGCGGCTGCCGGTGGCCCGGTCCAGCATGGTGCGGGCCACGCTCCAGCTGCCCAGCAGGTAAGCGCGCAGGTCCAGGCGCTGGTCGGCGCTCCGCTCGGGGCGCTGGTCAAAGTCCGGGCCGGCGCCCGGCGTCTGGGAGTTCAAGTGCCCTCGATTGGAATCGAACCAACGACACCGGCTTTAGGAGAGCCGTGCTCTATCCACTGAGCTACGAGGGCGGGCGTGCAGGTGGGTGGCCGTCGGCCGGCCCGTCCGGACACGGATACAAGCATACAAGGTGAGGGCGCGTACTACGCTCTTGGCATGACAGCCTCTGCCCCGACGCTTTCCCGGAAGCTCATCTACAGTCCGGACGTGGCTTCCACACGGTTCTACATCGGAGCGCTCGCGAAATTGAGCGTGCTGCAGTACTTCGTTGCCGAGGCGGCGGTGATCGGTGCCTGGGCGGGCCGGGAGCCGTACAGCCGGCGCACCGGCTACATCAGCGATCTCGGCGCCCTGGGCTGCGGCGGATTTGCGGGCCGCGACGTGTGCTCGCCGGCGCACCTGCTGATGAATGCCTCGTTCGTGGTGCAGGGGATAGGCATGATGGTCGGGGCGCTGCTGCTCAGTTCGGCCGTGATCGGCATTGCCGGCCGGGCCGGAGCCATGCTCGCCGTGAGCCCGGGGCGGCGGTCTCCGTCGGCCGCGGCGTTGGCCGCCCGCTCACTGGGCCTGGCCGCGGGCGCCGGAACCGTGATCGTGGGCCTGGTCCCCGAAGACGCCGGCTCAGGTTGGCACGTGGCCGGGGCGGTCATGTACTTCGCCGCCGGCGGCCTGGCCCTTGCGCTGGTCGGCTGGCTCTGGCGCAGGCAGACGCCGCTGGGGTGGTTCATCCTGGGCTGCGGCACCGTCTCGCTAGCCGCGCTGGCCGCCGCGGGAGTGACAGGGATGCGGGTGCCTGAACCGGGCACGCTGGAACGACTGATGGGGTACCCGATCACCATTGGCATGGCGGCCCTGGGACTCGTCGTCGCCCAGCGGGTCCGGCAGGAGCTCATGGCGCGTAAGCGTGCCAAGGTGCAGGGGAGTTCTCCCCATCCCGCCGGTCCCGCCCAGCCAGTAGGGTAAGCGGACGGTCTGAACTAGCTGGGGGAATCGTGCTGCAACGTCTTGGGGATCCTGAACTCAACATCTTTGAAATCAGCGGACTGGCGTGGGCGGCAGCCGTCGACGGGGCGATGAGGACACTCGCCGCCGAACCGGGCATCGATTTTTCCTCCTACCGGCAATCCGCAACCGCCCTGGTGGTGGGCTTGCTGGAGCCTGCGGTTACGACGCGACTGGACGCTGAACTTCGCCAGGCAGGAATCGCCGGCCCCGACGGCACCATCCGGGACCAGTGGCTGCTGGCCGTACTCATGGCCGTCAGCGCACCCATCCAGGTCACGGCCGTCGCCCGGTCAGGGGAGCAGTCCGTGCACACCGACCTGGGGCTCGCCGGCGGCCGCGGAATCGCTGTCTCCTACCGGCGTCGGATCCAGGCCGCCGCAGCAGGGGCGGCCCCCACCGGAATACAGGACGTGGTTGAGGTGGCCCTGTTCGAGGAACGGCACGCCTGGGCCGCCGTGCGGCGAATCCTGCCGGACTGCCCGGAGCTCCGGGCCGGCGCCGGCGAGGCCCGCAGCCTGGACGGCGACCGCATACCGGTCAGCGCGCAGCAGCTCCGTTCCCCCGAAAGTGCCGACCTTCCCCGGGCCGTGAAAGAGGCCGTCCTGGCCCCGCGCTGCACCGTGCACCTCGAGGTGGTGGCGGCCCGGCCGGGCACCGACGCCGCCCTCCGCACCGCGGACGCCTGGCATCTGGCGGACAAGCTCTATTCGGTACGGACCAGTGGCGACGACGGCGGCCTGGTCCTGGTGGACGTTCCGCCGGGGGACCTGGCCAGGGAACTGTCCTGGCGAATACTCGGAGCGCGCGAGTTTCTCGCCGGTTCCGCGGCTCAGGTGGCGTGACGATGAGCCTGTACGGAATGGACGTGGAGTCCGGACGCCGGCTCAGCGGCGAACTGGGCCGGGCCGGCGAGCGGCTGCTGGCGCTCAGCGCCACCCTGAACCCCGCAATCGCCGCCACACCGTGGGACGGCAGGGACGGCCAGCGGTTCAGGGAAGATTGGGCCGGTCACCGGCAGCGACTGATCGCGGCAGGCGCCGCGCTCAAGGCAGCGTCGGACGCCGTGCAGCACAACGTCGAAGAACAACTCGAAGCCAGCCGCCACGGCGGCGGTTCGCACGGCGGTTCGCACGGCGTTTCCGGTGGCGGAAGCGGCGGCGGTTCGCACGGCGTTTCCGGTGGCGGAAGCGGCGGCGGGTCGGCGAATGCGGGCCGCGCTGCGGGAGCCGAGGGCCTCTTCCATGGATGGGGGCCGGCCCGGCTGGCGGGAAGCGTTGCCGACACAGCAGGGGATCTCTGGAAGCAGGGTGGGAAAGTCCTCAGTACGGTCGAGGCCGCGAGCCGGATTGGCTGGAACTGGCTCCAGGACGATGCGCCCCTGCCGGTCCGGAACCTGGTGGATGCCCAGGCCAACGTACTGGACCAGGCCGGCCACTATGGCGGCATGGGCCTGCGGTGGCTCAGCACCGGCGAGCCTCCATCACTTACCGAGATCGCATCGAACGGCGTCTTGCTGCGGGCGGGAGTGCTTTCCCTCGCCGCCACCGCGCTGAGCGTGGGCGCCTACAACCCGCACCTCCTGGACGACGGCCGCCCGGTCGCCGGCGAGCCGCTGCCCGTTCAGGTCGGAGACGCCGCCGGGACGGACCAGGACGGCCGATTCAACACGCCGGTGCCGTCGAGCATCAGCTCGATCCTGCAGGCCACCAACGCCGCCTACGGCGACGAAGGCAGGGCCGGTACGCCCGACGCTGCCGTCCGCATCACCACGGTCCACAAGCCCGGGGAACCGGACGCCTACATCATCAGCATCCCCGGAAC
>Ga0213837_1001604_pt1 | contig 11784 bp, 17 predicted proteins | sample SWPATP12_FD_160572 | JGI IMG/M metagenome (GOLD analysis project Ga0213837, IMG submission 160572) | Coastal seawater microbial communities from Marineland, Florida, United States - SWPA TP1 #2 | ecosystem: Environmental > Aquatic > Marine > Coastal | place: USA: Florida | collected 2016-08-06
GACGCGGGCAGTTCCTCATCAAGGTCGGCGGCCGGCCAGGGATCCCGGTCCTGGTGGGCTTAACGTCCCTTGAACAAGGCCCGGACGGGGTCAACGACACCGAGGCTAAGTGGAGAGAGGCCCCGGAAACCCTCCCCGGGCCAATGACCCCTGACCTGCCGGCTGCGGGAGGCACGCTGTGAGCGCACCGAACCGTAAAGGAATGGGCCTCGGGGATGCCCTGCTGGTCTGGTTCGCCCTCGGCTTCATCATCATCTTTGGCGGCGGGACCTACGCGGCCGCCCACCTCGGATCCTGGATGGCCGGCATCAAAGCACCCCCTGCCCACCCGGTTGATCTGATCGCCGGGCTCATCAAGGGCCGCGTGCCCTGGCCCGTCCAGTCCACCGTCGCGGCCGCCGCCATGGCCGGCGTGGTCCTGGTTCTGATCATCGTCGTGCTCGCGGCCTGGAGGAAGGGTGCATCCAAGCGTGCCCGCGTCGACAAGGCCGCCCGGTACCTGGGCCGCGGGAAGTCCCTGGCGGCATTTTCCGAGAAAGGCGCGAAAGCCACGGCCGAGCGGCTGGGCCTGACAGGCACCCCGGGCATCATCGTCGGCAAGGTCGTCTCCACCGGACAGACGTTCATCCAGTCCTGGGAAGACCTCAGCCTCGATATCTGGGGACCCCGTACCGGTAAGTCGACCTCCCGGGTCATGCCCGCGATCCTGGACGCGCCTGGGGCTGTGGTCTCTACTTCGAACAAGCGTGACGTGGTGGACGGCACCCGTGGCGTCCGCGAACTCACGGCCCCGGCATGGGTGTTCGATCCACAGAAGATCGCCCAGGAGGAACCGGAGTGGTGGTGGAACCCGCTCTCCTACGTCACCGACGAAGAGAAGGCGTACAAGCTCACCCAGCACTTCGCCACCGGCTCCCGGGTCCCGGGATCCAAACCGGACGCCTACTTCGACCCCAAAGCCGAAGACATCCTCTCCTCCTACTTCCTCGCGGCCGCACTCGGTGAACTCCCCATCACCCAGGTGTATCTGTGGGTGACGGAGCAGGTCAGCCAGGAACCCATCGAGATTCTGAAAGAACACGGCTACGAGCTGCAGTACAAGGGCCTGGAGTCCACGCTGAAGCTCGCCGACAAACAGCGCGACGGCATCTTCGGCACCGCCGAGAAGATGATTCAATGCCTCAAGTCCAGGAACACCCTGCGCTGGGTCGCCCCGATGAGTGGCGCTACGGTCGCCACGGATGCCCGCCGTCAGTTCAACCCGCACGCGTTCGCCTCCTCCCAGGAGACGATCTACATCCTCTCCAAGGAAGGCGCCGGCTCCGCCGCCCCGCTCACCACAGCCCTGACGGTGGCCATTGCCGAGGCGATGGAGGAACGCGCCGAACGCAGCGGAGGCCGCCTGCCGCTGCCGGCGGTGTTCGCCCTCGATGAGCTGGCCAACGTCGTCCGCTGGGCCGGCCTCCCGGACCAGTTCAGCCACTACGGCTCCAAGGGCCTGATCGTCATGGGCATCCTGCAGTCCTGGTCCCAAGGCGTCGAACTCTGGGGCGAAGCGAACATGCGGAAAATCTGGTCAGCCGCCAACGTCAAGGTCTACGGCGGCGGCGTCGCCGAAGAAGGCTTCCTCCGGGCGCTCTCGGACCTGATCGGCGACTACAGCTACACCAACATCTCCATCTCCTCCGGCAAGTCCGGCTCCAGCCGCTCCCGCCAGGAAGGCAAAGAACGCATCTTCGACGTCTCCAACCTCGCCGAGCTCGACCGCGGCCGCGCCGTCGTCCTCGCCTCCGGCGCCCCGGCCACACTGGTCCGCACCAAGCCCTGGTACACCGGACAGCACAAGGAATCCGTCGAGGCATCCATCAAGAAGTACAGCCCCCGCCCGGAAGAAGAGGCAGTGCCAGTGGCAGCCGAGCCGGTAGTTAATCCCTGGGTCACGGGTTAGGAAATTCTGAAATGACCATCGACATTGGCCGCTTCAGTGAAGCGGCGCCCACCAGCCCAGAGGAGCCCACCAGCACGGCGGGGGAGGAGCAGAAGTCACCGGAACTGGTCTATGGCTCAGCCGAAGAATTCCTGCACGAGCAGCTCCTGCCCACTTACGTCCGCGACGTCGACGGCCGCGCCGCGAAATGGTGCATCGAATGGTACTTCCACCCCGAAGCAGTCACCCGGATAGAGGCGCTGTGGAGGGCCTGGGAACACCTCAGACTCGACGGAGCCACCGGCATCAGCGTCTGGTTCAAAGACCACGCCGACCACCACATGACCGTGCTCCTTGACCCCCGCGGACCGTTCTACAAATGCGACATGCAAAAGCACCGCGACCCCGCACACCTGGAGCCAAAGAAAGCACCGGAGGGCTGGTTTCCTGACGTCCGAACTCAGCAGGTCTAGACCTCCCACGGAAGAAGGGGAGAGCCAACCTTGGCAAACTCCGTCAACGACTCGTCGGGTCGGGCCGCCGCCTGCGTGGGCGCAACCCTGGATCAGAAGCAGCATTTATCGCTTTCCATACTTACGATGGACGGCTTGTTTGCTCACACCCAGGCACAGTGCGATGGCTTCCCAGGAGAGGCCGGCCTGCCGGGCTTTCCTGACCAGGGAAGCTTCGGTGCGCCCAACCTCCTTCTGCAGCTCGGCAACTGCCTGCAAGGCTTCGGCCGGTCCTTTCCCGTCCATGGATGCGACTGGTGTTTTCATCCGTTCCACCTCCATTCGTCAACAATAATTGACGGAAAATAGCGACGTCAACGTTTGTTGACAAACAAAAGTTCCCGGAGGTGAAAGGGAATCGCCGTCGTGGAGACTGCGCCGGAACCGAACGCGAGAGCGGGGGATCACTTCGGTTGCATGCCGGGCAAAGCCTTGCGGGGGGAAGCGTCCCTGCGGAAGACTCGGGGGACGCATGCTGAATTGATGGAAATTTGGATGGGCGGGACACACTAGGCAGCCGAGGCAACGATGCCTCGTGCCTACTGGCGGCAAAGACGCAGCCTCAGGGGTCCCGCAGACCGAAAGGATCGTAATGGCAGGAATGTTCGAACTCTTTCTCGACGCAGAATCAGCCTATAGGTTCCGGCTGGCAGCCCCGGACGGCACCATCATGGCAGTTTCTAAGCCCTTCCCCACCAAGACCGAAGCCGTTGCAGGCATCGCCGCCGTCCGCGAGTACGCCGGCATGGGGCTGATCACCGACCGCTCCACAACGACCATCAACTCCGCACCGCCCCGAACCCACAGTGATCCTGCCGGCCAGTCTGTCGATTCCCCACGGGTCCCAAAGATCGACTTTCACACGCGCGCCAGGGCCGTCCGCAGAGCCGTCTCCGGTCCCCGCTGGGCAGGGGCACTACACAACCTCTCCTGAGCGACCGGGGAGGGCCTCCTTGACCCCTCTTCTCTGTCTACTGGCAACGGTGATTATTCGTTTCTGCACTAATCGCCAGCCTGCCCCGACCGCCGGAGGTGCCGTCACGTATCCGCCCGGCCGCTTAGCTGGACAGCCCCGTAGTCGGAAGGATCGCCGACGGATCCCTCGGGGGGCGGCGTCCGCTAGTCGATGCGGTACCGCAATTCGGGCGATCGTGGACATGTCTGCGATTTCAACCGTGGTGTGCTTCCCTCCGATGTAGGGGAACGCGACGAGGGCCTCCTGGCTCTTGGGCAGTGTAGGCTGCTTGCCTCGCAGGCGGCCTTTGGCTGAGGCGACCTGCATGCCTTCGCGGAGGCGGACGCGGCGCGGATAAGGACCGGCTTACGCGACTGAGCCTGTCAGGTTAAGATCTTGGACCTTAGCGTGAGGGCGTCAAAGAACGGGGGAGGGGACCCTATTCTGACGTCTATCGAGCGGGGTAGCTGACGTCAGATTGGGGTGTACCTAATATTTGTTGGTTTACTGGATTTCGAGGCCGGCACTGGTCCAGTGCACGGGCCGGAGATCAGGGACTACGGCGTCCGGCTGATGTTCGCCGAAGCCACGGCCGCCAACGCCAAGAACGTGCCCCACCCGAGCGGCGCGCGCCGCTCGGATGCCGGCTGGTGCGTCTTCCACCACGACGCACTGATCTGCCGACACGCCAAGACGTTGTGCTGCGGCCAGGTAGCCCTCGGGATGCGGTTTGCCGTGGCTGACGTCGCCGGCCGCTACCAGCACGTCGGAAGCGGTGAGCCCGGCGGCCGACAGGCGGGCGTGGGCCAGGTCGCGTGAGGCGGAGGTCACTGTAGCCCACCGGCCAGAGGGTATTGCTGCCAGGAGCGCGGCGGCGCCGGGGATCTCGGTGGTGGTAGCTGCGTCTTCGATTTCCAGTGCGTCGATCAGCTCCACGGCGGCTGGGCGCTTCGACGGGGAGATGAATTGTGCGACAGTATCGACCGATCGTCGTCCATAAACGGTAGGGAGGACTTCTTCAGGGTCCAGGTCCATCTCGTGCGCCCATCGGGTCCAGGAACGCACAACGGCGGTATCCGAATCGACGAGCACCCCGTCGCAATCAAACAGTACGGCAGTGCAGTGTAGGACAGTCACGGTGCAGGCCCCGCCCATCGTGCTGCGCAGCTCCACTTTAAGGGGCAGGTTAACTCGGGCGAAGTGGTCATGAGACGCCATGGTGGTCCTTTGCTAACTGGGGTTCCCGCGTAGGCCGCGGGAGTCGAGTCTGTGGTTCGTTTGCTGCTCTGGGCACGAGCACGGGAGGAGGAGCAGGCCTATGCGCAGATCGGAGACTTGGGTAATGGCGTCTGCGCTGAGGGCGATGGTGTGGCCGATCGCGGTGGCGGTGAGTGCGCGGGAGATGGGCTGTTTGGCCGATCAGCGGAGCTCAGCCGATCGGTCAGACAGCCCTTTGGCGTTGCGAGGCTAGGGCATCCCTGTCGAGGGGCCCGGAGCCTGATTTCCTCAATTTAGACGGCGAGCAACCGGCCAGGATCCGCCAGCTGTTCTTCCTATGTGGCCCGCACAATGCGGATACCGCGGCCCCGCCTAGATGGGCGCAGCCGCGGTATCTTACCGAGTCCGGTAGTGAGTTCCGTTGGAGAGTCAGTGTTCTTCCAAACGGAAGCCGAGCTTAGTGGTGACCTGCCAGTCTGCGATCTTTCCTTCTTCTAGATGACCGCGGACTTCTTTAACTTCGAACCATTCGAGGTTGCGGAGGGTCTGGGATGCCTTGTCAATGGCGTTCCGGACGGCGTCGTCCACGCCCAGGGTGGATGAGCCGACAATTTCAGAAATGCTGTACGTGTGGTTGGGCAACTTCGCTCCCCGGGATTGCCTTTGAGTGATAGGTATCTGGCAAATTGCATCGGGTGCGAATTTGACAGGCTTTGATTCCGGTTTAAGATTGCCGGGAATTGCTAATGCAGATCGGCCCGGTGACGGGCGCATATATCAAGCAGGCAGACACGTTAAGTCGTCACCGCAACCGAATTGCTCAGCGGACGAGCGGCTTCCCGAGCGGCAGTCCGCGTCCACCTGTCTGGCTCCACATCACGTCGACGTAGAAATAGACGGCTACGGCAACGAAAGCGAACGTAAACCAACCTCCAAGGTTGATCATGCTCGCGTTGCCTTGTACGGTGCCGATGAGGAGCAGGACGAGGGCGATGTCGACGAATACGAGCATGAGAGCGTTACCCCAAGGGAGACGCAGCGTCACAAGTGTGAGCATCACGAAAATGAGCAGCCAACAAGTCAGCCAGAGTGTTTGAGCATTTACGACCTGGTCAGCGGGAATGCCAAGCCATCCATTGATGAGTCCGAGTGACAGCGTGCCATAGGTGGCAAAGAAACCGAAGAACAACACGAAGATGCCAGCTGATACGTTCTGGCCGAGCGCACAGGCCCAGACAGCTGCCAGCAGCAGTCCAATGGCGGAGGCAGCGATGACTGTGGGTAAAGCAGCGGCAGCTGCGCCCGCGGGTACAAACCCGGTGTTGACCAAGCCTAGACCGAACGCTCCGGCGATGGCCATGGGGAGTCCGACTATGCCCGGTGCCCCTTCCAGCGGGCCACTTAGCGGAGCTGATGGGGCTGCGGGCAGTTGTGAGGTAAGGAGCGGGTTGTCATTAACGTATGTGTTGGACATGTCAGGGAAACTCCAATGGCTATAGGTAAGCGTGCGAGATTTGGGGAAAGCTGTTAGTCAACCGGTGACCGGATTGCTGCGGGACGTCACCTTCAACCGGGCTGGGTTAGTTGATGGCGGCGCGGAGTTCCTTGGCTGCCAGTGCCGGGTCGGCTGCACCGTAGATGGCGCCGCCGGCGACGGCGACTTCGGCGCCGGCCTTCTGGACGTCTGCGATGGTGGCGAGCTTCACGCCGCCGGCGACCGAGAACGGAACACCGGCTTCGGCGCCGGCGCGGAGCAGACCGTTCAGGTCGAAGCCGGGCTTTGCCTGCTCGTCCAGGCCGGCGTGCATCTCCACGAACTTCGCACCCAGGGCGCGGACTTCCTTGGCACGGGTCACCTTGTCTGCCACGCCGATGAGGTCAACGACAACACCCTTGTTGTGAGCCTTGGCAGCCTTGACGGCGCCGGCGATAGTGGAGTCATCGGCTGCACCGAGGACGGTGACCAGGTCAGCGCCGGCCTTGAAGGCGATGTCAGCCTCGAGTTCGCCGGCGTCCATGGTCTTAAGGTCAGCGAAAACAACCTTGTCCGGGTGGGCGTTCTTGACTGCGGTGATCACGGAGAGGCCCTCGGCCTTGATCAGCGGGGTGCCCAGCTCGATGATGTCAACGAATTCGGCAACCTGGCCGGCGAGGCCGAGGGCGGCTTCGGTGGTCAGCAGGTCGATAGCAACTTGGAGCTTCATGATGGTGTTTTCTTCCTGTAGGAAACTGCAGCTGGGTGTGGAAAAGAGCCCGTTCTTATTCGAGGTTGGCGTGGCGCAGCCACAGCTCCTCCGCCGGCTGGGGGTCCTTGTCCCAGAGCGACTGGAAGATGGCCTCGGTCACGACGAAAAGCGCCTGCTCGAAGAGGGACCCGGCGTACTGGCTGGAAACGCTGGTGCCGTGGTCGGTCTTCTGAGCTGCGGGAATGATCACCAGAGCGTCGGCGAGGCCGGCAAGCGGTGAACTGGGGTTGGTAGTGAACGCGGCGATGCGCGCGCCGGCCTTCGCCGCTGTTTCGGCTGACTTGACTACCCCCGAGGTTGTTCCCGATCCCGAAGCCACCAGGAGCAGGTCACCCGAAGTGATTGCAGGAGTGGTGGTGTCCCCCGCGACGTGCACGCTCAGGCCCAGATGCATCAGGCGCATCGCGGCCATCCGCAAGACCAGACCACTGCGGCCCGCACCGGCGGCGAACACCCGGCCCGAACTGCGTCCGGTCTCGCCGAGATAGGCTGCCAAGCGGGCTACCTGCTGTTCATCGATCTTGGCCGCCGCGACCGAGATCTCGTCCCTGACGAGGGACAGATTACGGAGAATATCCTCAGCGGTGCTGTATGCACTGCCCGGATCAATTGTTGTCGAACTCACGAGTTAATCCCCTTCGATTAGGCCACCGGCCCCATTCCGACCGGACGGTGCTTACTGGCATCCATCCATCGAGCCGAGTCAAAAGGCGAAGATAGCGCCAAATCTGACGGTCTTCTAACCTTCGGACACGTCGGAACCCAAGTGAACACAAACGCAGTACTTGAGCAACCGATACTCTGCCCCAAAAAAGAGGCCAGTAATCTCACCATGTGACCTTCCGGTCGAGGGAAGTCGACTGATTGATCAATGGTGGTTGGTCTGGCACATTCGCGACAAAGCACTTCCAGATCGAGGATCTAGGACGCTTCCGTTTCAGTGTGGGATATGTCACATATGCTGCGCATCCGTGGTCATCACGGATTTCTCCACGGAAGCCAGTACGGATTGACCCGCTTGCGCACAACCGCAATTCTGTTGGGACAGCTCACTCCAATCTGAGCTGCTCAGAGCAAGGAGAGGATCAACCGGACGATCTGGACCTGCGGTCCTGATGGGCTGCAGCAGGGCCGGCAAGACCAATTCGTACAAGAAAGGTCAGTCATGACCGTGATCCGGGCCCGCACCCGTCCCGTTGTGGGGCAAGCCGCCCAACTGTCACGCAGGGTTGCGGATAGCGACATCAGGTTGTTCACCGAGATCAGCGGTGACAGAAATCCCCTGCACTATGACTCTCAAGCAGCAAAGGCTTCACGGTTTGGGGGAATTGTGGTTCAAGGCGGGGTTACCAGTGCCATTTTGAACGCCGTTGTGGCGGAGGAGCTACCTGGTCCCGGCACCGTTTTCCTGAATGTTAACTGGGATTTCAAGGCGCCTGTCCGACCTGGTGACGTCATTACCGGTCACGTTGAGGTTCTGGAAGCGCGCGATGACAAGCCGATTACCAAGCTTCGGACGTGGGTTATCCGTGACGATGGAACGGTTGTTCTTGAAGGCACGGCCATCTGCTACACCATGAATCTTGGCGGAAACGACGAGTAATCGTGGCAGCTACTTATGCGCCCACCGTTATCCCGGCGGCTCCAACAACGGTGCGAAAATTGGCATAGCCGCGACGCCGCGAACCCGCTCATCATCGCCATCGACGCCACGCTGGTGACCTCTCGTTCTGAACACGGAGAACGTCGCCGGGCTCCTACAAGGCCGAATGCGGGTTCGCCTCTTTCATCGCCCTTCTCGATAACGGTGCAGGCAACGGATCCGGGGAAATCCTCGCTGCGGCACTGCTGCCATGCAACGCGGGAGCGAATAGCGCCGAGGACCACATCCGGGTCTTCCACACCCCGACGGCACAACTGCCCGAAAGCCTCTTCAACAACACTGGAGCCCTGACTGGAGAGAAGGTGTTGGTCCGCACCGATAACGCCGGGGCCTCGCGGAGGTTCCTCCGGCACCTGGACAGCCTGAGCGTGCAGTTCTCCACCAACTTTACGCTGCCGTTCGGCAAAGCCCACATGGTCGACTGGATCAGTGACAAAGAGTACTGGCAGCCCGCCCTGGACCAGAACCGGGACCGACCGGACCAACGCGCGGGTCATCAACGTCACCAAGGTCATTTCGTTGACTGACTACCCGCCGGGCACGAAACTTTCCTGCGCGACGAGTCGGTGCCCCTGTTACCTTTTGGGACCGGCCCGGCGATTATGGCCCGTCCCGGACGGGGGCAAGGACCCCACCCCTCAATTCATATCTCTAATGGTTAGTGACCGGCCAGGGGTTGGTTGGCAGACTGCTTTCCGGACCGCCGTGCGTGACTCCACTCATATCTGACCCGCCTGCGGTGTCTTATAGACAACCTGTCCGCCCGGTGGGCCCGGGAGCAGCAGGCCCACTCCGATGGCTTGATAGAAGGCTGTCCGCTTCGCCTCGGTGGTGCTGCGTGACTCGTTAGAGATTTGCCTCAGGGTGATCCTTCCGGCTGGTTCCGATCAGACCGCTTCGGGCAGGAGCAAGCATATGGTCATCGTCGCAGAGCAGTACGCACACGTCGTCGGCGTGGACACACACGCCAATACCCACACGTTTTCGGTCCTGGCCGCCTCGACCGGCGCGGTGATCGGGACCGCCACATTTCCCGCCACCGGGCCAGGCATGAGCCGGGCAGTGGAATAGATCCGCCGCCGAACCCAGACCGGAAACGTCTTGGTGGCGATCGAGGGGACGAGCTCCTACGGGGCACGGCTGACGCGCCTGCTCGAGATTGAGCGCTTCGCCGTTTGCGAGGCCAGACCTCCTCGGCGGCAATCCCGGCACGCCCAAGGCAAATCCGATGCGATCGATGCCGTCGCCGCCGCCCGAACCGTCCTGGGAACGGCCACGGCCGAACTCATCAGTCCCCGGGCCGAGGGCCTCAGGGAAGCACTTCGGATCCTGCTGGCAGCCCGGCGCTCGATGGACACCCAACGGACCGGCGCCCGCAACGCACTGACCGCCCTGCTGCGGACCCTCGATCTGGGAATCGACGCCCGCTCGCCACTGACTCCCGACCAATTCACGACCGTCCAGGGCTGGCGGCCCAGACACAGCGACGGTCCCGCCGCCGTTGTCGCACGGGCCGAGGCGCGCCGGCTCGCGGCCGCCGTCATCACCCTCGGCGCGGAACTCGAAGCCAACCAGAAGGCCTTGGCCGAGCACGTCGACCGCATGGCCCCCGGCGTCCTGGCCATCCACGGAGTGGGCCCGGTGACGGCCGCGATCATCCTCGCCGCATATTCACATCACGGCCGGGCACGTTCCGAAGCGGCATTCGCCGCTCTCGCCGGTGCGAGTCCCATTCCGGCATCCTCCGGCAACACGAGCCCGCATCGGCTCAACCGCTACGGTGACCGGCAGCTTAACCGCGCACTGGACGTCATCGCCCGTACCCACAGCCTCACGGACCCCGCCACCCGCGCCTACATCGAGCGGCGCACCGTCGAAGGCAAGAGCCCACGGGAAATCCGCCGCTGCCTCAAACGCTTCATCGCCAGACAGCTCTTTCGCCACCTCCAGACGCTCATGGCTTGACTCGCCACCATAGAAGGGTCGTCTAAACGGAGCGTCGACCGCCAGACGGAGGCGGTCAACCCCATGCATGGCACCTGCTGCCCTGACCAGGGTCAAGTGCGAGAAGGTTTGGGGAAAGTTTCCAGCCATCCGGCCTTCGTCTTTGCGTGCTCCTCGCTCACAAGCCCCACGAGCTTGTCCATCAAGACCTTCGCCTCGACCTGTCGACCTGTGCGCGCATACTGCTCCACAAGCCAGAAAGAGCACGCGAGGAAAGGATGCGCACCCGGTTCCAGGCCGTCAACGCCGCTTCCTGTCCGATAGCGCAGCAACGGCCGTCGTCGGTAAGAAGTTCTTGTTCCGGCCGTGCGACTGTGCCGAGCATATGTTTGTCGTTATAGGAGAGAAAACCAACCTGCAGCATAGTAGCGCCGCGTCTGTTTGCCTTCTGCCATAGGTATGCGTAAAGGAATCCATCCCCGGGTCGAATCTCTCGCCATGATCTCGTCACGTAACCGCTCACGGAGATGCTCCGACTTTTTAGCATCTCCAGATAATCCGTGGATCCGTATGGCCGCGTACAGGCTTGGAATTTGCATAGCCAAGGAGGTGGAGGAGCTCGCGTTCAGAGAGTTCCACGGCACCCACGAATCGATTTGAACCGGAGGCTCCAGCCCCCAGACTCGGACCCCTTCATAGAGCCCAAACAGCCTTTCCAGATGAGACATCCTCGTTCGGGGAAGCCGGGATCGCAGGCCGGCCCCGTTCTGTGCCAGCGCACTGCCTACCAGGCAGGGGAGTACGGCATCACGCACCGCTCGGCGAAACGGGTCACGAGCGCATCGGCCAACGCCGCTACGGATTGAAGAAGCGGCCACGGTCGGGGGCTGGTTGCGCTAATCCGGACAGCCCACGCGGAAGACAGCCATGCCCTGCCGTCCGAAAGTGTAGTCGAAACCGTCAGAAAACAGTGTTACCCCTGCTTGTTTGTTTCGGCATGATGGACATCAACCGGAAAGTATACGTTCGGCCGCGACAGGCCGAAGACCGAATTTAGGGGGACAAATCGTGAATCCAATAGCAACCCGCGCGCATTCCGTCACGTCCAACTTGTCTCTGGTTCAGGACGAGATCGCGGTCACGGCCGCTGGAATCGACGACCGGGAGCTGGCCGTCATGGCAGGCCATCTCGGCCAGCCGGGCCGCGTGTTTGTCGCCGGTGCTGGCCGGAGCGGCCTGGTACTGCGGATGGCCGCGATGAGGCTGATGCACCTGGGCCTGAACGTCCACATCGCCGGTGACACCACCACTCCCGCAAT
>Ga0213837_1001605_pt1 | contig 11782 bp, 12 predicted proteins | sample SWPATP12_FD_160572 | JGI IMG/M metagenome (GOLD analysis project Ga0213837, IMG submission 160572) | Coastal seawater microbial communities from Marineland, Florida, United States - SWPA TP1 #2 | ecosystem: Environmental > Aquatic > Marine > Coastal | place: USA: Florida | collected 2016-08-06
GACGACGGCCCAGGTGGTTATTGAGGCCTATCCCATCACCGACGTCGATGCAGATGACAATGGCGAATCCCTTGACGAGGACGGCGCTGACGATTCCGAAATGCTGCTCGTGAGAATCCCGGTCGGCACGGCCCGCGCATTCGCCAAGCGCACCCGCGAAATCGTGGGCGCCGGGCGTCCGACGTGCCCCCTCTGCAGTTACCCCATGGACCCCGACGGGCACACCTGCACCCTTCCGGAAGTCTGAGCCAGCGCCCGGCCAGGTGGCCAGCCACGTGGCCGAAGCTTGGACGGGATTAGAAGGCGGTGCTGGGCAAGTCCTTCTCCCCCTCGACGATCGCTGTGACGATCCGCCGTGCAACCAGGTCCGGATCCAGCGCCGCGCCGAAACGCGGCGCGGACCCGGCAATCGGGTGCTCGGACAGCGCCGTGCCAGTGTGACCCGGGCGGGCGTCCACAATCCGGATGCCCTCTCGACGATACTCGCGCGCTGCAGCGACGACGAAGGCCGCCAGCCCGGCTTTCGACGCCGAGTATGCTGCCAGGCCGGCGACGGGTGTCTCAGCGACAACGCCGCTCAGGGTTACCACGAAGGGCTCCCTGCCGTCACGTGCGGAGGCCGCGAGGTAGGGCCGGCTCTGGGCAATGAGCTGGATCGCACTGGTGGTGTTTACGGCGAACAGTTCGTCCACTGTGGCGGGTTCAAGGTCTGCTGCGGCACCGAAAGCGACGACGCCGGACGCAACCACCAGTCCGTCGAGACGTCCATGCCGCGCGAGCGTATCCTCCAGCACCTCCCGGACTACGGAGGGGGTGCGGAGATCGTGCCCGGCAGACTTTGAGGACCGGACGACGACGGCGCCGTTGCCCTCAAGCTGGGCGGCGATGCGCGACCCGAGCCCGCCGGTGGCGCCGACAACCAGAACAACCGCACCCTCAAGCGTCGTCATGGGTCGATCCTAAATCACGTGCGGCGGACAGCCCAGCGCGTGGCGGGTGGATGCTTCCCTTACGAACGCTTACGAACGCCGATCGGCGGCTAGCCCCTGAGTTGCGAATCAATCTTCACGTCGTACTGACCTGGATGTTGCTGGCGGGATACCGATCTCCTCGACGCTGTGGGTGCCGCAGCGCGTCTTTGTCGCGGTGGCCTGCCCGATGCGGCTGACCCGGAACCAGCGCATTTCGTTGCGCAGCTGGCACCAGCCAATCAGATACCACTGGCCGTTCGCCGAGGCGAAGATGACCGGTTCGACGTCCCTGATGGTCTCGCTGCCGTCTTGTGCCGTGTAGCGGATGCGAACTACCAACTGCTCAGACATCGCTTCTTCAAGGGCCGATCTGACCGCCCGTGTCCCAGGCTGATCCGTGTTAACCCAGATGCGGCGTGCTAGTTCGTCGGCCTTCAGCCGGGTTCGGGGATCAAGGACGTGCATGATCTTGCTGATGGCGACGGAGGCAAGATCGGCGTAGGGCGCATCAGGTGCAGCTGACACCGCAGCGAGCAGAGCGACCGCTTGAGCGGCGGTCAGTCGCACCGGCGGGAGGTCGGCCTGGGTGGCCAGACCATAGCCGCCGCGAGGTCCCGGACGGGACCAGATCGGAGCCCCGCTGTTCTCAAGGGCATCAATATCCCGCTTGATCGTGCGCACGGACACGCCGAACTCGTCGGCCAACCGCTCTGCCGTGCATCCGCGAGACGCGCTGCGCCGCAGCATCTCCGACAATGCGTGGAGCCGCTCCACTCGCTTCATGTCCTCACCCGTCATAGATCCGTGCCATAAATAGTGCCACACAGCTGTCCGAAAGGCGGGCGAGGATAGTGGCATGACAACAGACACAAGCAGTTCGACGATCCTTCTGATTCCAGGTCACTGGCTGGGCGCGTGGGCATGGGACGAAGTCCTGGAGCACCTGACATCCTCGGGCCACCGGGCGATCCCCCTGACCCTGCCCGGCCTCGACGCATCGGATAGCAGCCGGTTGACCAGGACGCTGGAGGAGCAGGCAGCGGCAATCGAACAGGCCGCCGCCGGCAGTTCCGGGCCCGTGGTCGTCGTGGCGCACAGCGGGGCCAACGCTCCGGTGAGTCTTGTCCTCGATCGGCGCCCCGAGTTGTTCAGCCGCGTGATCTGGGTCGACAGCGGTCCGGCAGCGCCCGGCGTCGCGTTTGCCCCCGACTTCCCGGTGGATAGGGAGGATCTCCCGTTGCCACCCTTCGAGATGCTCGGGGAGCAGGCCAGCACCGAGGGCCTAAACGCTCATGCACTTGAGCGGTTCCGCGAACGCGCAGTGTCCGAGCCTGGAACCGTCCTTCGCCAGATCGTGCAACTGACAAATGACGCTCGCTTCGACGTGCCCACCACTTTTGTGTGCTGCTCGATGCCGAGTTCGCTGATACAGGAACTGGTCAAGGCCGGCCATCCCATGTTCGCCGAGGTTGCCAGCCTCAAAAGCGTCCACTACGTCGACCTTCCGACGGGCCACTGGCCCATGTGGAGTCGCCCGACCGACCTCGCTGAGGTCATTGCATCGGAGTCCACAGAGGCCTGATACAGCTTCTATTCGGTGCAGTACGTTGACGCGGCACTCCTCCGGTTCGTAGTCGGCCGTGAGGTGGCCAAAAAGCTGATGGCCGCTAAGAACATGTGTTCTTAGCGGCCAACGCAAGAGGTCTCATGGAATCAGTGCCTAGACGTTGAAGCGGAACTCCACCACGTTCCGTCACCAAACAACCTGTTGTAGAACTGGGGGTACGCTGACGAACATACTGGCCGACCGTCACGAGATCCGGATATTCGACGGCTGCTGCGACATCATGGTCCGCCGGCTGCTTGAGGACTGATGTTCCCTAGCGTCCCAGCGAGCGGCCAATCTGCCGGAGGGCGGCATCATAGGCTGCATCCCACGTCCAGCCAGCCGCTGGCGCGCCGGCAAGTTCCAGTGACACCAGCCCGTGGACTTGGCCCCACACAACTCCGACCATCGAGGCGATCTCGTCCTCCGATGCTCCGGGCAGCGCCGCGGCAACGGCAGCGAATAGCGGCCCGATCGATGGCTCAGCGGCTCCCGGCGTCGGCCGGCAAGGCACCTGGCTGACCAGTGAGCCGCCGAACATCAGGCCGTAGAGGACCGGATGCTCCAGCGCCCAGGCCCGGTAGGCCCGCCCCAATGCTTCGAGGCCGCCAGCGGCTGCCTCTTGTTGGGAGGCAGCAAAGGAAGCGAAGCCGTCGTCGAGCACGGCACTCAACAGTTCCGCCTTGCCCCCGAAGAGCGAATACACCGCCGTCGTCGACGTCCCAGCGGTAGCGGCAATACTGCGCAGCGATAAGGAGGCGGCGCCGTCGCGGGCGATGAGGGAGGCTGCGGTGTCGAGCAGCCTGCGACGCAGGGTCTCATCGTGGACTATGGGTCTTGCCATAGCACAAGTATTGCATAACACTGTTCTGTAACAGCGTTATGAATAGGAGAAGCCCATGTCGGAACAAGTGCACGCAGGACGTTTCACTGCCGATCCCGGAGGCGGCCCGGTGACAATCTTCCTGATTGGGATGCGCGCCAACCGGTGGTGGAAATTCGGGAAAGTGGCACGGGTGGGGGCGGCCATGCCCAAGATGCTTGCCCACCTGGCCAAGACGCCGGAGGCCGGATTGCTGGGCTACCAGCAATGGTTCGGGCGGACGACCATCATGGTCAGCTACTGGAGGAGCCCGGAGCATCTGCAACGGTTCGCGGCCGACCGGTCGGCACCGCACCTTGAGCCCTGGCGCCGATTCATGCGCGAATCAGCCGGCACTGGCGACATCGGCGTATGGCACGAAACCTACGAGACGATGCCCGGTGGCAGGGAAAGCGTGTATAGCGATATGCCGGTCTTCGGGCTGGCAGCGGCTACCGGTCACGTACCAGTGGGAGCGGGACTGAACACCGCACGCCAGCGTTTGGAGGCAGACGGGGTACGTTGGCGTCTGTCCGAATGAGCCGTCTAAATTGCAGTTCTCACTGTGAAAGGTCCCCGGCCAATACTGAAGGCAGAGTCCGTTCATTGGAGTCATCGCCGGCATCCGCAGCCCGTCCATGGCAGCCCGCAGGCTTCACCACCGTGCGGACGGGCCGCAGCACTCCCGAAACAAATCCAAAGTTCCGACAAGGAGAAGAAACTAGATGCCGACTTTCAACAGCTCCGAATCAGGACCCGTTGTCGTCCATTTCGAAACACCGCGCCTTTACGCCCGCCCATTCCGTCCGGCAGATGCAGAAGCCTTTGCCGCCTATCGCGCCCAGCCCCAGGTCGAGCGGTACCAAAGCTGGAGCAATTACACCCTTGAACAAGGCCGCACCGTCATCAACTCGATGCAAAACATCAAGCCCGGAATACCGGGAGAGTGGTACCAGTTCGCCCTCGAAAGACGTGCCGACGGCATTCTCATCGGCGATGTTGCATTAAAGGTGAACGACACTGAAAAGAGCGAGGCGGAATTGGGGTTTACGCTAGCGCCCGAGCACCAGGGACACGGGTATGGCCGTGAGGCGGTTCAGGGGCTCCTCGGCTATGCCTTCGAGCAGTTGCATTTCCACCGCGTACTAGCTGTCACCGACGCGCTCAACGATTCTGCGGCCCGGCTTCTTGACAGGGTGGGAATGCGGAGGGAAGCCTACTTCCACGAAAACGTCTTCTTCAAAGGTGCATGGGGAAGTGAGTTCGTCTTCGGAATACTGGACCGGGAGTGGACTGCAGGTCCACGGAGCGTACCGGATCTGCCTCCGACGGAATCGGGCCATAAGGAAACGACCGGGATGGCCCCCTCCCCGGTCGGCATCAAGGGGTTAGCTGTGAAATGACTCGTGAGCGCTGGTAAGGGAAAGACCCGCATCGCCTCGCGTTGGAGTCGCAGGGGTATCCGAGGAAAAAGCCCGAAATCTCCTATGCACCCGGACTCCGTCCGAAGGTCCTTGACGCTACGACTATCAATTCTGTTACAAGAAATGCCGCCCTCGTACGTTTTCACGGAGGGCGGCATTTCTAGTGATTCAGGCGAAGAATCTACACATTGAATCTAAATTCAACCACGTCGCCGTCGGCCATCACGTATTCCTTGCCTTCGATCCGGACCTTGCCGCGGGCCTTCGCCTCGGCCATCGAACCGGCCTCGATGAGGTCGTCGAAGGAGACAACCTCGGCCTTGATGAAGCCGCGCTGGAAGTCCGAGTGGATCACACCGGCAGCCTGCGGTGCCGTGTCGCCCTGGTGGATGGTCCAGGCCCGGGTTTCCTTGGGGCCGGCCGTGAGGTAGGTCTGCAGGCCGAGGGTGTGGAACCCGACGCGCGCCAGCTGGTCGAGGCCGGATTCCTCCTGGCCGTTCATCTCCAGCATTTCGCGGGCTTCTTCCTCGTCAAGTTCAACGAGGTCGGATTCGAGTTTGGCATCGAGGAAGACGGCGTCCGCCGGGGCAACCATGGCGCGCAGTTCGTCCTGCTTCTCCGGGCTGCCCAGGATTCCCTCGTCCGCGTTGAAAACGTAGATCACAGGTTTGGCGGTCAGGAGGCCGAGCTCCTTGAGGTGCTCCATCTCCAGCTTGTCGCTCTTGATCGAGGAAGTAATGGTGTCGCCGCGCTCGAGAACCGCCTGAGCTGCCTTGATGGCGGCGAGCTCAGCGGCTTCGCGCTTCTTGATCTTGACTTCTTTTTCGATCCGGGGAATGGCGTTCTCAATGGTCTGAAGGTCAGCCAGGATCAGCTCGGTGTTGATGATCTCCATGTCCGAGCGGGGATCCACCTTGCCATCGACGTGGATGACGTCGGGGTCATCGAACACGCGGATAACCTGCGCAATGGCCTGAGCCTCGCGGATGTTGGCAAGGAACTTGTTGCCGAGGCCTTCACCCTCCGATGCGCCCTTCACAATGCCGGCGATGTCCACGAAGGACACCGGAGCGGGCAGCAGTCGCTGGGAACCGAAGATCTCGGCCAGCTTCTCTAGCCGCGGGTCCGGGAGGTTCACGACGCCGACGTTGGGCTCGATCGTGGCGAACGGATAGTTCGCTGCGAGCACCTGGTTGCGCGTCAGTGCGTTGAAAAGAGTTGATTTGCCGACGTTGGGCAGTCCGACGATGCCAATAGTAAGAGCCACGAGTATTGATTCTACCGGTAAACGGGCCTGACCCCAGCGGCGGCTAGACGCTGTTCGCCGTCGGCGTCGCTCCCGGGATGCCGGAGCCCGAACGTCACCGACGAAAAGTGTCAGGGGTGCGTGCCACAGTGGAGGCATGGACGCTTTCGCACTCATTCTCGCCCTGCTGATGTTGCTTATCGGAGCCGTCGCCGGCGCCGCCTTCACCTACGTCGTCTTGCGGCGTCGCAGCGCCGGCCTTGAACAGGACTTCGACGGCGTCTCCGCGCGCCTTTCCGAGGTCAGCGCCCAGTTCGCCGCCGCCGACGCCGAACGGCGCCTGCTGGCGGCCCAGAACCGCGAGCTGGGTGACGCCCGGACCCAGGACGGCAGCGTGCTGCGTGCGCTGGCCCCCGTGGCCGAGAAACTCACGGCGGTCCAGCAGCAGGTCTCGCTGTTGGAGCGGGACCGTCTGGAACAGTACGGCCAGCTTGCCCAGCAGCTGCAGGAAGCGAGGCTCTCGGACGAGCAGCTGCTGCGCTCAACGCATGCCCTCGAGTCCGCCCTGCGCTCCAACAGCGCGCGCGGCCAGTGGGGCGAAGTGCAGCTGCGCCGCGTGGTCGAGGCGGCCGGGATGCTACGCCACGTCGACTTCCACGAGCAGCTGCACAGCTCGGGTTCGGGCTCCCAGACCGTCGTCCGGCCGGACCTGGTGGTACAGCTCCCGGGCGACAAGCAGCTCGTAGTGGACGCCAAGGTACCGCTGACGGCCTACCTTGAGGCGCAGGAGCTCGGCGCTCGCGCCGGCGGCGGCGCCTCCGGGCCGGGAACCCCGAACGGTCAGCAGGCGCTGCTGGCCACCCACGCGAAGGCCCTGAAAGCCCATGTGGACGCCCTGAGCAACAAGAAGTACTGGGACATCCCCGGCAATGCCCCGGAACTGGTGGTCTGTTTCCTGCCGGCGGAGTCGATCCTGGCTGCGGCGCTCACGGCGGATCCTGCCCTGCTGGACTATGCCCTGTCCAAGAATGTCGTCCTCGCCTCGCCCGGGACGTTGCTGGCGGTCCTCAAATCGGTGGCGTTCACCTGGCGCCAGGACGTGCTGACGGACAGCGCGCGGGAGCTGTTCGAACTGGCGCAGCAGCTCTACGAGCGGATGGGAACGCTGGGCGACAACGTCTCGAAGCTGGGCTCATCGCTGAAGACCTCGGTGGACCGCTACAACTCCCTGGTCGGCACGCTCGAAGCCAGGGTGCTGCCCACCGCACGGAAGCTCAACGCGCTGGACGGCGCGGGCCTCGGAACCCCGGTCACCGTTGAGGTGACGCCGCGTTCGGTTGCGGCCCCGGAACTCCAGCAGGCCATCGGCCCCCTGGGGGCCGACGACAGCCACGCGGCTGACGGCGGGCGGGACGGCGACGCCGCGCAAGAGTCGGCAGCCTAGGGTCGGTCCGCGCCCCGAAGGAGTCCGCCGCTTCCGAAGCGTCCGCCGCCTAGGGTCCGCTGACTAGGACTGCTTTGCGGGGCGGGCGCCGCGGCCGCCGAGGGCCCGGGAGACGTCCCCGGCCTGCTTCAGGGTGGCCCGGAGCTCCTTCGGCAGGGAGAACAGCAGGTCCTCCTCGGCCGTAACGACTTCCTCGACGGAGCCGTAGCCGTAGTCGGCCAGGAGCCGCAGTACGTCCTTCACCAGCACCTCGGGCACGGACGCCCCCGAAGTCACGCCGACCGTGGCCACGCCCTCGAACCAGGACTCGTCCACCTCGTTGGCGAAATCGACCCGGTAGGAGGCCTTCGCCCCGTATTCCAGCGCCACCTCCACGAGGCGGACGGAGTTGGAGGAGTTGGCCGAACCGACCACAATCACCAGGTCGGCCTGGGGCGAGATCTTCTTGATCGCCACCTGCCGGTTGGTGGTCGCGTAGCAGATGTCGTCGCTGGGCGGATCCTGCAGGGTGGGGAACCGTTGCTTCAGCAGGCGCACGGTCTCCATGGTCTCGTCCACGCTCAGGGTGGTCTGCGAAAGCCAGATGACCTTCTCCGGGTCGCGGACCGTGACCTTATCGACCTCATGCGGGCCGTTGATGATTTGGATGTGCTCGGGCGCTTCACCGGCCGTCCCTTCGACTTCCTCGTGGCCGTCGTGGCCAATCAGCAGGATGTCGAAATCGTCCTTCGCGAAGCGGACAGCCTCACGGTGCACCTTGGTCACCAGCGGGCAGGTGGCATCAATGGTCCGCAGGCCGCGGTCCTCCGCGGATTGCACCACCGCCGGAGACACGCCGTGCGCCGAGAAGATCACCAGGGCGCCCTCGGGAACCTCATCGGTTTCGTCAACGAAGATCGCGCCCTTTTCCTCGAGGGAACTGACCACGTGGACGTTGTGAACGATCTGCTTGCGGACATAGACGGGCGGGCCGTAGTGCTCAAGCGCTTTTTCCACTGCGATCACGGCGCGGTCGACGCCGGCACAGTAGCCGCGCGGGGCCGCCAGCAGCACCCTCTTTGGTCCGGTCACGGGCGCCGCCGCCAGCACTTCCGCCGGCGTTCGCCGGCGGCGCGGAACGGAGGGCATCGGGATGGATACAGCGGTGGAGGTCATGCCCCAATGCTACCGGTGTTCGCTAGGGCCGGTTATTTGGCACCGGACGGCGGCCGCCGACAACACGGAGCAGGATCCCGGCGGCCAGCAGCGCACCGCCCGCCAGCAGCGCCGCCATGATCCACTGCCCGAAATCGGCCGTGGCAGCCGCCACGAATTCACGCTTGAAGATCTCAGCGACGTCATTGCCGGTCCCGGCCCCCTGGACCATCCCGCCGGCAAGGTCAGAGCCAAGTTTCCACACCCCGGCCAGGACCAAGGCGCCCAGGCCGATTCCTGCGAGGACCGTCCACTTCCGCCGCGCGGCGACGAAGGCAAGGACGAAGGCTATGGCCGAGCCGACAGCCACGGCAGAGCCCATCGGCGCGTAGGCGGAGATCCGATCGATGGCCTGGCGCTGGTTGGACTCGCCGATGCCAATGCGAACCTCTTCCGGCGCCTTCAGGGGAACGGGCGAGGCCTCCGAGACGCGCTTGACGACCAACCCAACCAGCGGGGCGACGTCGAGGGTCAGGGAGGTGGTGCCGTCCGCTCCCGGCGGAGGGGTGCGGGAGTCGGGAAAGCTGAGCCGGTGGCTCCTGCGCAACGTCTCAGCCCAAGCGTCCGAGTAGCCAGGCATGGAAGTGAGGGACTGGGCGGCCTCGTCCAGGATCGGTTTGACCACCGCAGCGAGGGGCTCGGGCAGTTGCCGGCCGCCAAGGGACAGGCCGCTCACGGCTGCCGTGGCAAGCCTCTTCTGGAACGCCGGATCCTTGCCCAGTGGTGCAGTGAGTGCCACGAAGCCCTCCTCCTGCACAATGTTCCGGTCCACCCACATGGCGGGGACGGCAACGGCTGCCATGGCAAGGCCGATCAGCACTGCAACGGCCGAGACAAAAGTGCGCACGAAAGTCTCCTAGGAGGTTGGGAGTAGAGCCATACTACGGCGGCGGCGTTCCGAACCCGAAAGCAGGGCGCCGGAAAGCAGCGGGCCAAAACGTCCGGCCCTGCTGGTAGAGCTATGGATAGAGTTGAAGCAGCCTCCCTCTCCACCAAAGGACACCACTTTCAATGCACCGCCACATGCACCAGCACCTGCACCAGGCCCTCTTCGCTGGCGGTCACCGGCATGTCTGAAGACACCGCCGCGGCCACTACCCTGCCGGCGACTGCGGCTGACACCAGCCCGGACAATCCCTGGCCGCTGCAGCTGCTCTCGCAGAAACTGAAGATGCACATTGACCGCGCCCCCTCGGCCTGGATCGAGGGCCAGGTCATCGAACTCAACCGGCGCGGGACCAACGCCTACCTCACGCTGCGGGACATCGACGCGGAGATTTCCCTCCCGGCCTCGGTCTGGACCAATGTCCTGGATCGCCAGGCCACGCCACTGGAGCGCGGCTCCCGGGTTGTGGCGCTCCTCAAGGCCGAGTTCTGGCTAAAGACCGGCCGGCTGAACATGTCCGTCAAGGACATCCGGCCGGTGGGGCTGGGCGACCTGCTGGCCAGGATTGAGCGGCTCCGTCAGGCCCTCGCGGCGGAAGGACTCTTTGCCGACTCCCGCAAGAAGCGCCTCCCCCTGCTCCCCCACCGGATCGGCCTGATCACCGGCCGCGATTCGGATGCGAAAAAGGACGTGCTGCGCAACGCGGCGCTGCGCTGGCCCGCCGTCGAGTTCGAGATCCGCGAAGTGGCCGTCCAGGGCAACACCGCCGTGGCCCAGGTGATCGGCGCACTCCGGGAACTGGACGCCCATCCTGAGATCGACGTCATCGTCATCGCCCGCGGAGGCGGCGCGCTGGAGGACCTGCTTCCCTTCAGCAGTGAGGAACTTATCCGGGCCGTCGCCGACGCGGCCACACCGATCGTCAGTGCGATCGGCCACGAGGCAGACCGGCCCATCCTCGACGACGTCGCCGACCTGCGCGCCTCGACCCCCACCGACGCGGCAAAGCGGATCGTGCCCGATGTCGTGGAGGAACTGGCGCGGGTGAGGCAGGCCCGGGACCAGCTGCGCCGCGGCGTGACCCGCTTGGTTGAACGGGAAACGGACCGGCTCGCCTCGCTTCGCTCCCGCCCCGTGCTGGCCGCCCCGGAGGGCATGGTCACCGCCCGGCACGACGACGTCGAACGGCTCAAGGGCCGCTCGCATGCGGCCATCAATACCGCCGTGGTGAGGGCCGCGGACCAACTGGTCCACCTCAAGGCCCAGGTCCGCGCCCTCTCGCCGCAGAAGACGCTGGACCGCGGCTACGCCGTCGTCCAGCTCGACGACGGCAGCACCGTCCCGGGCACCCGGCACGAGGTGGTGCGGCATCCGGACCAGGCACCGGCAGGCACGCCCCTGGCCGTCCGGGTGGCCGGCGGCAAGTTCACGGCCCAGTCCACCGGCGGCCAGGAGCCTGCCGAGGACTGAACTCCACTCCCGAAAACCGAAACAATCCAGCCAATCCAGACTTCCCGGCCCGCAACGGAACCCCAGACAGGCTCTTAGCGCCGGATCCACCCAAGGAGCATCACCATGGCAGCAGAAAACGCAGCAAACCCGACGCCTAACACCGACATCGATGGACTCAGCTACGAGGAAGCCCGCGAGCAGCTCGTGGGCGTCGTGGGCAGGCTGGAGGCCGGAGGCGCCAGCCTCGAAGACTCCCTCGCGCTGTGGGAGCGTGGGGAAGCCCTTGCGAAGCGCTGCGAGCAGTGGCTCGAGGGGGCCCGCAAGCGGCTCGCGGCGGCCAGGGACCAGGCCGGCCAGGCCGACAAAGCCGGCCAGGAAAGCTGACCGAACGCCGGCCGGCTAGGAACGCCGCACCAGCTCGCGTTCCATGTCGACGTCGATCTCCGGGACCGGCCACTCCAGGCCGAGTCCTTCCAGCGCGTCCAGCAGCAGTTGCTGGACGGCGATCCGGGCGTACCACTTCTTGTTGGCCGGGACCACGTGCCACGGCGCGAGCTCGGAGCTGGTCTGCTCAAAGGCGGCCTGGTAGGCGTCCATGTAGTCGTCCCAAAAGGCCCGTTCCTTGAGGTCGTTGCCGCTGTACTTCCACATTTTTGAGGGGTCTTCCAGCCGTGCGAGCAGACGTTCCTGCTGCTCG
>Ga0213837_1001609_pt1 | contig 11760 bp, 8 predicted proteins | sample SWPATP12_FD_160572 | JGI IMG/M metagenome (GOLD analysis project Ga0213837, IMG submission 160572) | Coastal seawater microbial communities from Marineland, Florida, United States - SWPA TP1 #2 | ecosystem: Environmental > Aquatic > Marine > Coastal | place: USA: Florida | collected 2016-08-06
ACCGAACAACCAGAGCCCGGCAGGACGCGGAAGCGCGGCCTGCCGGACCCTGTGCGTCTTGGTGGCTACTCGTCCGTTCCGGCTTCCGATTCCTCGGACAACGCCATGCTGGGGCCAATGGCGTCGATCGCCTGGGACAGCGGGATTCCGGAGCCGTCGCGGCGGCCGTGCTCGCCCGGGAGTGAACGCGCGACGCCGGCCAGCGAGGACGCCTTGGCCGGACCGTGCCCTGCCCAGCCGAGGAGCAGGGTGTCCTCGCCCTTCAGGAAGCGGTGCGCCCGCACTCCGGCCGTGGCCCGGCCCTTGGCCGGGTATTCGGCCAGCGCGGTGACCTTCGCCGCCCCGGGGGCGGTGCCCGGCAGGGCGCCCTCGGTTCCCGCGATGGTCACGACGACGGCGGCGGCGTCCGCGGGGCTGGCGGTCCCGAAGAACACGACCCGGTCCCCGGCGGCCAGCTTGATCCCGGCCATGCCCGCCGCGGTCCGGCCCTGCGGGCGGACGGCGGCGGCACTAAAGCGCAGCAACTGGGCCTGGCGCGTGATGAAGACGAGGTCGTCGTCGTCGGAGTTGGCGGGGGCGACGCCCACCACGGTGTCCTTGTCCTTGAGCGCGATCACTTCCCAGTCCTCGCGGTTCAGCGGATAGTCCGGCTGCACCCGCTTGACCACGCCCTGGGCGGTTCCGACCGCGAGGACCTGGTCCAGCGGCGCGAAGGCCACCAGCGACTCGCCCTTGAGGAGCGTGATGAAATCCTTGGCCGGCACGCCGCCGGCCATGTTCGGGGTTCCCGAGGTCGGCGGCAGGACGGGCATGTCCATGACCTGCAGGCGCAGCATGCGGCCCTGCGAGGTCACGGCCGCGATCTCGCCGCGGGCGGAGGTCTTGACCACGGAGGAGAACACGTCATGCCGGGTCCGGGGCCCGGCCTCAGCCAGGCTGTCCTGATTGGCGGTGCGGGCGATCTGGCCGGACGCCGTGAGGATAGCCCAGCAAGGATCGTCCGCGATCTCCAGCGCCAGCGGCGCGGCCTTGCCCTTGGCCCCGGTGGCGGCACCCGCGGCCAGGGAGGCTGCCACGGTGGGGGAGACGGCCTCGGATTCCAGCAGCACGGTCCGCCGCGGCGTGCCGTACTTTTCCGCGATCTCGGCGAGTTCGTCCGAAACCAGGGCCCGGAGCAGCGCGGGGGAGCCCAGGATGGCTTCGAGCTCGGCGATTTCCCGGCGGAGTTCCTCCTGCTCCTTCTCCAGTTCGATCCGCGAGTACTTGGTCAGCTGCCGCAGCCGCAGTTCCAGGATGTAGTTGGCCTGGATCTCGGTGAGGTCGTAGATCGACATCAGCCGGGTCCGGGCCGCGGCAACCTCGTCGGAGGACCGGATGATCTGGATGACCTCGTCGATGTCCACGATCGCGATCAGCAGGCCCTCGACCAGGTGCAGTCGGTCCTTCTTCTTGCCCAGCCGGAAGGCCGTGCGGCGCCGGACGACATTGATCCGGTGGTCCACGTAGACCGAGAGCAGCTGGAGCAGCCCGAGGGTCTGCGGCTGGCCGTCCACGAGCGTGACGTTGTTGATGCCGAAGGAATCTTCCATCGGCGTGTAGCGGTAGAGCTGCTGGAGCACTGCCGTGGGATTGAAGCCGTTCTTGAGCTCAATGACCAGCCGGAGGCCGTGCTTGCGGTCCGTGAGGTCCACGATGTCGCTGATGCCGGTGAGCTTCTTGCCGTTGACGGCGTCCTTGATCTTCTCGATCACCTTCTCCGGGCCCACCATGTACGGCAGTTCCGTGACCACCAGGCCGGTGCGGCGGGCCGAGAGCTGCTCGATCTCCACCTTCGCCCGGGTCTTGAAGGAGCCGCGGCCCGTGGCGTAGGCGTCGCGGATGCCGTCCAGGCCGACGATCCGGCCGCCGGTGGGCAGGTCCGGGCCGGGGACGAACTTCATGATGTCCTCGAGCGTGGCGTCCGGGTTTTCGATGAGGTGCCGGGCGGCGGCGATGACCTCCACGAGGTTGTGCGGGGCCATGTTCGTGGCCATGCCGACGGCGATGCCCGTGGCACCGTTGACCAGCAGGTTGGGGAACGCGGCCGGCAGCACGTCCGGCTGGGTCAGCTGGTTGTCGTAGTTCGGAACGAAGTCGACGACGTCCTCGTCGAGGTGATCCGTGAGGGTCAGCGCCGCGGCCGCCAGCCGGGCCTCCGTGTACCGGGGGGCGGCCGGGCCGTCGTCGAGCGAGCCGAAGTTGCCGTGCCCGTCGATCAGCGGCAGCCGGAGGGAGAAGTCCTGGGCCATGCGCACCATGGCGTCGTAGATCGCGGCGTCGCCGTGCGGGTGCAGCTTTCCCATGACCTCGCCCACCACGCGGGCGCTCTTGACGTGGCCCCGGTCCGGGCGCAGCCCCATATCGCTCATCATGTACAGGATGCGCCGCTGCACGGGCTTCAGGCCGTCGCGGGCATCCGGGAGGGCCCGCGAGTAGATCACCGAATACGCATATTCGAGGAACGAGCCCTCCATTTCGGACGTGACATCGATATCGACGATGTTCTCTACGAATATTCCTGCGGAATCTTGGCTGGGTTCCGGGGGCGTGGTTTGGCGGCGTGCCATGGGGCTGGTGGGTCCTTCTGAGGGGGTGCTGAACGGGTACTGCGTAAGTTTATGACTAGGCTAAGCCTATGGTGGATCAGCCCGCGGACGGCGTATATCCGGAATATTGGGAAGCCGATGTTGTCCTGCGCGACGGCGGCACAGCGCATGTGCGCCCCATCCACCCCTCGGATGCGGACGCGGTCCAGGCCTTTCACGTGGGCCAGTCCCAGAAATCCATCTACATGCGCTTCTTCGCTTTCAAGTCCCGCCTGTCCAGCAAGGAACTCAAACGCTTCACCGAAGTGGACTACAAGGACCGGGTGGCCCTGGTGATCACCATCGGCGGCGAAATCCTGGGCATCGGCCGCTACGACCGGCTGGATGACCCTGCAGAGGCCGAGGTCGCCTTCAACATCGCCGACGCCCACCAGGGCCGCGGGATCGGCTCCATCCTGCTCGAACACCTCGCGGCCGCCGCCCGCGAAAACGGGATCAGCAAATTCAGCGCCGAAGTGCTCCCCGAAAACCGCAAGATGCTCATGGTGTTTTCCGATGCCGGCTACGACGTCAAACGGCACTTCGACGACGGCGTGGTCAGCCTTGAGTTCAACATCGACCCCACCGACAAGTCCCGGGCCGTGATGGAATCCCGGGAACACCGCGCCGAGGCCCGCAGCATCCAGGAACTGCTTGCCCCGTCCTCCGTGGCCGTGATCGGCGCCAGCCGCAAGTGGGGAACCGTGGGATACCAGCTGCTCGAGCACATCATCGAGGGCGGCTTCTCCGGCCCGGTCTACGCGATCAACCCGGAGGCCCTGGAACTCGCGGGCATGCTCTCCTTCGCCCGGCTCTCCGAGGTCCCCGGCCCGGTCACGCTCGCCATCATCGCGGTCCCGTACGACGAGGTCCCCAAAGTGGTCCGGGACTGCGCCGCCGCCGGCGTGAAGGGGATCGTGGTGGCCACCGCCGGGTACGCGGACGACGGCGAACGGGGCCTCGCCCGCCAGCGCGAACTCGTACGACAAGCCCGCGCCAACGGCATGCGCGTCATCGGCCCGGCCTCGCTGGGCATCGTCAACACCAACCCGGCTGTGTCCCTCAACGCCTCGATGGCGCCGGCACTGGCCCGCCGCGGCGGCCTGGGGCTGTTCAGCCAGTCGGCCGCGATCGGCGTCTCCCTCTACGCCGCCTCCAGCCGCCGCCGGGTGGGCATCTCGACCTTCCTCTCCGCCGGCAACCGGGCCGACGTTTCCGGCAACGACATGATGCAGTACTGGGAGGACGACGCCGACACCACGGCGGTGGGCCTGTACCTGGAATCCATCGGCAATCCGCGCAAGTTTTCCCGGCTGGCCCGCCGCCTGGCCCGGACCAAGCCCGTGATCGTGGCCAAGTCCGACGCCATGGGCCTGAACCTGCCGCCGGGGCATGCCGTCCGCACCACCCAGGCGCCACCGGAAGCCTTGGACGCGATGATGCGCCAGGCCGGCGTGATCCGGGTGGAGACCATCGAAGAGCTCATGGACGTCGCGCAGATCGTGTCGAGCCAGCCGCTGCCGAAGGGCCCCGGCATCGCCGTTTTCAGCAATTCGCGCGCACTGGGCAAGGTGGTGGCGGACAGTGCCGCCGTTCAGGGACTCGGGGTGGAACGGATCGTGACCGACGTCGATCTCGACGCCGGCATGTCCCGCGCGCTGCCGGCCCTGCGGCGCAGCCTGCAGGAAACCCTGACCTCGGACACGGTGCACGCCGTCGTGGTGGCGCTGCTTCCGGCGCGCGGGCTCACCGTCGAAAAGATCGCCGGCGTGCTGGCTGAATGTTCCGCGGCAGCAGGCAAGCCCGTGGTCGCCGCATTCAGCGGAATCCTTGATCCTTCCATCTACGTGGAGGGCATGGTCGGTGCGGAACCGGAACAACCAGGCCAGCCCCCTCTCACCCCGCCCGTGCCCTGCTACTCCAACCCGGGCGCAGCGGTGGCCGCCCTGGCCGCCGTCGTGCGCTACGCCCAATGGCTGGACCGGGACCAGGGCCTCTTCGTGGAACCCGAAGGCTGCCACCCGGACGCTGCCCGCACGGACCTGGAGCAGCTGCTGCACAACGTGGGCGGCGAGCAGCTCGTCCGGCTGGACCAGGACACGGCCGCGCGGCTGCTGGGCCACTACGGCATCCGGGTGGTTCCGTCCGTTGGGTTCGAGACGGCGGAGGAGGCCGTGGCGGCGGCCGGGCGGCTCGGCTGGCCCGTTGCGCTGAAGACCACGGATCCGGCACTGCGGCACCGGCTGGACCTGGGCGGCGTGCGGCTGGACATCCCGGACGCCGAGTCGCTGCGGCGCAACGTGCTGCAGATGCGCAAATCGCTTCAGCGGTACGGTTCCCCGTCCCTCGAAGTGCAGACGATGGTGCCGGTGGGGCAGGCCTGCACCTTCCGTGCCATCGAAGACCCGCTGCTGGGTCCGGTGATCTCCTTCGGCCTGGCCGGAGACGCCGTGAACCTGCTCGATGACTGGGCCCACCGCGTGCCGCCGCTTTCCGGCTCCGACGTCCACGACTTCATCCGGGCGCCCCGGGCCTCGAGGAAGCTCTTCGGGTATCAGGGCCTGCCCGCCGTCGACGTTGCGGCGTTGGAGGATCTCGCCGCACGGCTCACCCGGCTCAAGGACAACCATCCGGAGGTCGCGCTCGTGCACTTCAACCCCGTCCTCGCCGGCCCCGACGGCGCCTCCATCCTGGCCGCCGACGTCAGGATCGCCAACGCCGCCCAACGGACGGACAGCGCGCGCCGCGCGATGCGCAGTTAGGCCGGCGGCTGCCGGGTCGCCGGGCCGGACAGTTAGCAAGTCCCCAGCCGATCTGTGAAAATGGAGACCATGAGCTCCCAGCCATCAACACCCAAGCCCCTGGCGACTGCCCCCGGACGCCAGACCGCGCACCACCACGGACTCCACGACCACAGTGCGCAGGGCCAGAGCCTGGAAGGGTCTCTCCAGCAGGCCGGGTTCTACCCGCGGCTCGTGGCCGACGTCGTCGCCGACGCCCTGGACGGCCGTGACTGCGTGGCCCACCTGGTCCACCTCGAGACGCACTTCGACCGTGCCGAAGTCCGCCGCCACATCACGGTCCTGGTCCTGACGGAGGACATGCTGGTCATCACCCATGTCGACGACCAGCAGCTTGACGAGGCCGGCGAGCAGACCGTCGCGCAGGTATCGACCGAGTCCGTCCCCGTGACACAGATCCGCTCTGTGGTCCTGAGCTACGTCTACGCCCAGCCGCAGGACTACAAGCCCTCCGATCCGGTCCGCGAGCTGACCCTGTCCATTGCATGGTCCGGCGGCCAGCGGCTCGACATGGGCCCGGCCAGCTGCGGGGACCCGCAGTGCGAAGCCGATCATGGCTACAGCGGCACCATCGCACAGGAAGACATCGTCCTGCGGATCAGCGCCGAAGCCGACGGCCTGCAGGCGGTACAGGACGCGAAGCTCTTCGCCCGCGCCCTCCGCGCCGTGAACACCGGCTCCGCGGCCCCGGTCCAGCACACCGGGCCGGGCCTGCCGCCCCGGCCCCGGATGGGCGTGTTCGGAAACCGCCTCAGCCGCGGCCATCAGCGCTGACGTGGCTCGGGTCCGTGTGACAGAGCCCGCGCAGGATGAGCTGCCGGATCCGCTGTTGAGTCCGTCGACGGCGGATGCCGGCGTAACCTCGCCCGCCCCGGCCGCGGCCGGCCCGGTGGGGGCTGCCGGCGCGTTCCCGCTCCCGCCCGCCCCGGCGTTCGGCCAGCGTTCCATCGCCGAGGTCCTGACGAGTGCCGCTGCCAGCCTCGGCGTCCCGGGCTTTGAGAACAAACTGAACCTTCCGGCCGCCAAGCGGGTCTGTGTGGTGCTGGCCGACGGGCTGGGCCGCAACCTGTTGAAGCAGAAGACGGCCCACACCCCGTTCCTGCGTTCGGTCCTGCAGGCCGGCCAGGGCAACGTCCCCGTGTCCCTGGACTCCGCGTTCCCGTCCACCACCGCGGCATCCCTCGCGAGCTTTGGCACCGGGCTGTCGGCCGGTCAGCACGGCATGGTGGGCTACGACGTCCTGGACCCGGACCAGGACCGGGTAGTGAATATGCTCGGCAACTGGGACGCCGGCGTGGACCCGCAGACGTGGCAGCCGTTCCCCACCGTTTTTGAACGCGCCGCCGAGCACGTCGACGTCACCACTGTCAGCCTCCCGCAGTTCAGCACCTCCGCCATGACCCAGGCCGCGCTCCGCGGCGGGCGTTTCATCACCGGAACAACCTCCCACGCCCGGACCGGCGCAGCCGCCGAAGCCATGGCCGGTGCCGGTCCGTCGCTGATGTACTTCTACGTCAATGAGCTCGACAAGGCCGGGCACCGCTACGGCTCCCAGTCGCCGCAATGGGAGCACCAGCTCGAAGAACTCGATGCCACTGTGCGCAGACTCCACGCCAGCCTGCCGCCCGGCACCACCATCTTGCTGACCGCGGACCACGGCATGGTGGATGTGCCGGAGGCGCAGCGGATCGACTACTCCGCGGAGCCGGAGCTCCTGGCCGGCGTGCGGCACACGGCCGGCGAACCGCGGATGGTCCACCTTTACCTTGAGGATGGAACGGACGACGCCGCCCGCACCCGTCTGTTGGAAAACTGGCGGTCCCGTTTCGGAGACAGAATATGGGCATTCACCCGCGAGGAAGCGATCGCTGGCGGGCTGTTCGGCGACGTGCGGGCCGAGGTCACGTTGCGGATCGGCGATGTCATGATCGCGGCCCGGGACTCGCTGGCACTGTACGACACTCGTCGGGTCCGGCCCACGGCCTTGGAAGTCGTGGGACAGCATGGGTCGCTGACCAAGGCGGAACGGGAAGTCCCGCTGCTGTGCTTCAAAGCCGACGGCAAGAAAGCACCCCGCGGCTAAGGCCCAACGGATTTCTTACTGGTCGTTGCGGGTCCCGAACACGATTTCGTCCCAGCTGGGAACACTCGATCTCTTGGGCTTGGCCGGCTGGCGCTCCGGTTGCTCGGAGCCGGCGTCGTTCCGGGTTGGGACCTGCGCCTCGCGGTGCTGCCGTCGGGAGCTTCCGCCGCCGATCAGTTCGTCCAGGCCAGGGCTTGCGGTAGGCGATTTGCCGGACGGGCGCAGTTGCGAGGCGGCGATGGTGACCTCGCGCGTCTCGGTGCTGACGCCGTCGTGCAGTTTCAAGACGTCGTCCTCCTCGGGGAGGCGCGGTGCCAGTGTCAGCCGGGACAGCATGGACGGCCTGCCGTCGCGCCGTCGCGTGAAGGCATCGGTCTCCGTCGTTCCGGACGGCTCCGCGGCCGGGACGACTGAGTGCCCGGGTTCGGCTTCGCCGGCGTCGATGCCGTCATGGTGTGCGTTGATGCCGGTGTCAACGGCTTCGGGGACAGACTCCGGTTCCGCCGCCTCCGGAACCTCGGGCTCCTCGAATGCTTCGGGCACCTCGGCGGGCCGGGGATGGGCAGCCGGGACTCCGGTGCTCAGCAGCATGGCAAGTGCGTCGTCTGCGTCCTCATCCACCCCGATCCGATGACCGCGACGGGAGCGCAGCATGTCCAGCAACCCGTCGGCGTCCTGTTCCTGGTGGATCCGGTCCTGTTGCAGCAGCATCTGGTGGATGATGCTGTGCTGGCCGGTTGCCGTGCGGGCGGCGGCCTCGGCGTCGGTTTCAAAGTCAAAAGGCCGGTCGGAGACGGCCGTGAGCCGGCGTGTCGGCACAGGGCCTTCGAGCGGCTCAAGTTCGCTCAGCTGCTGGGCCCAGCGGTTGGCGTTGTGCAGCGACTTCCGGGCAGGATGGAAGGTCCACATGGCCGGCGGCTCTTCGCCGATCCCGGCCGGGCCGCCGGGCTTGGGCTCGAAGCGGGCCACAACATTCCAACTGCCGTCGGGGCGGCGCCAGGAGTCCCACTCCAGTGTTGAGGGTTCGACGCCGTAGGCCCTCAGGCGATGCTCGACCATGTCGCTGAGGGACGCCGGGTTTTCACCGAACACTGAACGGTAAGAGTCGTGGCCCGGGACGGGGGAAGCCACTTCGACCTTGCGGGCCTGCTGGGCGATGTACTCGCGTTCGGCAAGGACGGGTCCTTCATACCGCCGGACTTTTTCCAGCGGAATACCGGACAGCTCCGCCACCTCGGTGGCGGTGGCTCCGTTGCGGATCCTGGTCTGGATATCGCGCGGAGACATGGCAATAGGGGGTGCGGGCGCGCTGGAGGCGGCCTTCGCGGCCGTCCGGCTGGCAGCCACCCTAAGTGCTTCATCGATCGGCAGCTGGAACATCTCGCCGCCGGTGCCACTCAACAGGAGATGCTCTCCGTCGTCGTGGACGCCTACAAGCCGTAGATCCTGCATACAAATCCTCCACCCTGGCATTACTAACAATCGAAACTCTGCCACCAGCGGGACGCATTTCGGGTTAGGACGGCAGGCGCGCCGTGATTTTCCGCGACTTTCCGGCGGTTCTGGCCGGTCTGCGGAAGATAGACGGAGCAACGGACCGGCGGGCTCTGGCGTTCGGGAGGCGCTTAAGCCAAAATGACCGACACCGGGCACAAAAACCGCATGTCCGGCGTTGACATCGGTGAACCGCTCCAGGAGCCCAGGGTGACCATCCCGGCAGGGCGTCTGGAACGGCGAACCAATCGAGCGAATGCGGAGTGTGAGCAACAAATAATGGCGACTGATTACGATGCGCCGCGCAAGACCGAAGAGGACCTCAGCGAGGATTCGATCGAGGCTCTGAAGGCGCGGCGTACGGAGAAGCCTTCCGCCGTGGTGGATGAAGACGAGTCCGACCTTGCCGAAGGCTACGAACTTCCCGGCGCTGACCTGTCCGGGGAGGAACTGCTGGTCCGGGTCCTGCCCGCCCAGGCAGACGAATTCACCTGTGCCTCCTGCTTCTTAGTCCGCCACCGTTCGCAGATTGCCCGCGAAAAGGACGGCCTCAAGTACTGCAAGGACTGCGAGGGATAGACATGCTGCGGCGGGCTCCCGGTTGCCGGGCGCCCGGCCCATAGAAGCAGGAGCCAGGGCCCGGCGCTACGCGCTGAGCGCGGCGATCAGTTGCTCCGGGTGGCGGGTTGATGTGAGCCAGTAGGGGGTGCGGTCCGAGGGGTCCTCGATCTCGATCCGGACCACCGGATCCACCCAGCCGCGGATACACAGGAATGCCAGCCCATTGAGCCGCGTGCCGCGTTCCGCCGTCGCTTCCTTGCCGCGGAAGGCCGTCGCTTTGCCCAGGTAACCGCGTTCGATCGTGGCCCTGCCGACCTTCAGGGTCGTCTTCGTGACGATGATGGACGGCGTGGACACGACCAGCAGCACGGAGATGATGACGAAGAGCACAATCGCCGCGGTAATTCCGGCCCAGATGCTGATGGGCGCAAGCATGAGGATCCCGGCACTGGAAAGCCCTGCCGACACCAGCCAGATCCAGAAGTTAGGCCAGAGCTTCTCGGTGTAAAGAACAGTGGGATCGCTCGGGGCGCTCTTGGGGGCAGGCGCAGCTGCGCTGGATTCGGGCATGAGTCCAGCTTTCCACCTTTCGCGGGCTATTTCATCTCGGCTCCACCGCCGCGCCAGCCCCGCTTCAACAACGCGCCAGCGCCGCGGCAATCCCGTGCGAATTCCGCGTCAACGACGCCGGTGGCGTGCGAGGGCGGGCAGGAGGCGGGAGCGGACGGCGGCTAGGACGATGTTCCCCGCGGGCATTAGAGTGAGGGACTGTGACTGAAGAAAACACCGCCGTCGCCAGCGCCGCACAGCCGGCCGGCGACGCAGAATACGGAACGCCCACGTTGACGGTTCAGCTGAAGATGCTCGACAACGGGCTCGAGCCGCCGTCGTACGCGCACCCGGGCGACGCGGGCGCCGACCTTCGCGCCCGCGAGGACGTCGTCCTCGCTCCGGGGGAGCGCCGACTGGTACCGACAGGGGTTTCGATCGCGCTCCCGGACGGCTTCGTTGCGCTCATCCACCCCCGCTCCGGCCTCGCCACGAAGCACGGACTGACAGTGGTGAACGCCCCCGGCACGGTGGACGCCGGCTACCGCGGAGAAATCGCGGTGACACTGCTCAACACCGACCGGGACACGGCGATCGAGCTGCGGCGCGGCGATAGAATTGCACAGATGGTGATTCAGCGCGTGGAGTATGCAAGGTTCCTCCCCGTTGAGGAACTAGACGGCTCGGTAAGGGGCGGCGGCGGCTTCGGCTCCACCGGCGGGTTCGGCGGACCGGCCTGAGCAGCCGGTCTTAGTACGGGTCCCGGCCTGGCCACGAGAGTCATACGGGATTTTTGCAGTGCCGCACAAAGCGCTGCAGCAGGACAAGCGGTGCAGGGAAAATTGAGCAGGCGGCCCCCGGTAGCGGGCGGCCACGCGGGCAGACGCCAGGACGGCGTCGTGCGGCGGCACAGGATCACAACTGAAGGAGACAACGCCATGGTTTTTGGGCGCGGCAGGAAAGCCAAGCAGGAACAGCCGACGGAGCCGGGCGAGGCCCGGGGCGCTGTTGCTGACGGCACTGCGACTGTTGACGGCACGACGCCGGCCGGGAACGCAGCCAAGACCGCCGGCCGGGCCGCGACGGGTCCCTTCGACGTCTCTGAAATCGAGGCCCAGGACGGGTACGTGGACCTCGGAGCGCTCCTGATCGCCCCCCGCGAGGGGCTCCAGCTCCGTCTGGAGGTCGAAGAGGCGAGCCAGCGCGTCGTCGCCGTCACGATGGACCTCGAGGGGTCGAGCCTGCAGCTCCAGGCCTTTGCCGCACCCCGTTCCGAGGGCCTGTGGGACGAAATCCGTGAGCAGATCGGCCAGTCTGTCGGCAGCCAGGGCGGCCAGGTCGAGGAGATCGAGGGCAGCTTCGGCACCGAGCTCGTGGCCAAGCTTCCCGCAGGCGGCGCGGACGGCAGCCAGGGATACCGCGTGGCCCGGTTCATCGGCGTCGACGGCCCGCGCTGGTTCCTCCGCGGTGTCTTCGGCGGCGAGGCTGCGCTGGACCGCGACGCCGCTGCCGGGCTGGAAGGGCTTTTCCGTCAGATCGTCGTCGTCCGCGGCGAGAACCCCATGCCGCCGCGTGACTTGCTGCAGCTCCGCCTTCCCAAGGACACCGCGCCGGCCCCGAGCCCGCAGGCTGCCCCCGACCTCCAACA